>ERZ827104.925-NODE-925-length-28310-cov-8.998018_pt1 | contig 28310 bp, 25 predicted proteins | sample MGYA00519781_ERZ827104 | MGnify/ENA primary metagenome ERZ827104 (study PRJEB31778, sample SAMEA3449257) | human gut metagenome | biome: human gut; feature: human-associated habitat; material: faeces | place: United Kingdom | collected 2010/2012 ...
GTTGCTCCTAAACTTCAATCAATGAAATTTATTTTTTTACAGCCCCTTTTTTTATCTAAACTTTAATTATATTAAAATGAGGTGCTATTTTGAAATATATACTTACAAATTGTAATATTATAAATGGAATTAGTGATTCTTTAATAAAGGGTAAATCAGTTGTTGTTAAAGATGATATTATTGAAGATATAACAGAAAACATTTTGCCATATAAGGATTATAAAATTATTGATTTAAAAAACAAATATCTAATGCCAGGCTTAATCAATTTGCATGTTCATTTGCCAGGGTCTGGAAATCCTAATGGCGGTAAAAACCAAAATAAGAAAACTGTTGATTTTTTAATGAAGCATTTTCTTACAAGAAAAATTGTAACATCATTATGTAAAAAATATGCTAAGATTGAACTTCAAAGTGGTGTTACAACAATAAGAACTGTTGGTGGTCTATCTGATATTGATTCCAAACTAAGAGATTTGAATTCTAAAAAAATGCCACGTATATTAGCTTCTAACATGGCTATCTCAGTTCCTTGTGGTCATATGGCAGGAGTACTTGCATATGAAGCAACAGATGTTTCTTCTGCATTAAAGTATTTAGATGAGATAAAGGCTACAAAGCCAGATCTTATTAAACTTATGATTACAGGTGGTGTATTGGATTCTAAGGTAAAGGGAGAACCTGGTGTTTTAAAGATGCAACCGGAAATAGTTAAGGCTATTACATCGGCTGCTCATTCTTATGGTTATAAGGTAGCAGCTCATGTGGAATCACCTGAAGGAGTAGAAGTTGCCCTTCTAAATGGTGTAGATACGATTGAGCATGGTGCTAAATTGAATGAGGAAATGATTTCCTTATTTAAGGAAAAGAATGCTGCACATGTATGTACTATTTCTCCAGCAGTAGTATTTAAATATTTTAATAAAAAAGATTTATACTGTGATGATACTGGGCTTTATAATGGTGAGTTAGTATTTAAAGGAATTGTTGAATGTGCCAAGGCTTGTCTTGGAAATAATATTTTAGTAGGGCTTGGTACAGATACCGCTTGTCCTTATGTCACCCACTATAATATGTGGCGTGAAATTATCTATTTTAAAAATTTTTGTCATGTATCTAATGCCTTTGCTATTAATACTGCAACTCATATTAATGCTAGAATAGCCAGAATCGATAACGAAACCGGAAGTATTGAGGCTGGTAAAAGTGCTGATATGCTTGTTCTTGATGGAAATCCATTTATAGATTTAAAAACTTTAAAATCACCTTTAAAGGTAATTTTTAAAGGGAATATCAATAATAAGCCTAAAGTAAAGAAAAAAGCTTTAGTTGAAGAAAAACTTAATAATATTTTAACGCAAATTTATAATAATTAGACTAATTATCTTTTAATAAAACATGATTTATTATATAATGTATATATAAATGTAAAGGGTGATATTATGATGAAGAGCTATGAAATAGACTTCAAAGAAATATTTGGAAGTAACTATGAATATAAATTCTTTTCACCAGGAAGAATTAATTTAATTGGTGAACACATTGATTATAATGGAGGTCATGTTCTTCCGATTGCAATCAATTTAGGAATTTATGCATTAGTTTCAAAACGTCGTGATAAAAGCTTTGCTTTTTTCTCTGATAATTATTTTGAAATGGGGATTATAAAAACTAACAATTTTGATTATGCAAAAAATGATGGCTTCGCTAATTATCCTAAGGCTGTAATACGGTCAATGCTAGATAGTGGTATTAGCTTTCCTTTTGGTTTAAATATTTATTTTTATTCAACAATATCCGAGCAAGCTGGACTTTCCTCTGGTGCCTGCATTGAAGTTTTAACAGCTACGGTTTTAAACGAAATCTATAAATTAAATCTAACAAGTTTTGAACTTGCAATGAGATGTCATAAAGCTCAAAGTGAATATTTACAACTTAATTCAGGAATCATGGACCAATGTGCCATATCGCTTGCAAGAGAAAACAATGCTCTATTTTTAGATAATTATATGCTAAACTATGAATATATACCTTATGATTTAGGGGATTATTCAATTGTTGTTTGTCAAACAAATAAGCCAAGCCAAAAGGTAAACTCAAAGTATAAACAAAGAGTAAGAGAATGTCAAAGAGCACTGGATATTATTAAAAACAATTTTAATGTTCTAACATTAACTAAAATTCCGAAGGAATATTTAGAAATGATTGAAAATCTTTTGCCTGATAATAAATTATATCGCCGTGTATTACATGTCGTTACTGAAGAGGAGCGAGTACTAAAATCTTATGAAGCTTTGAAAGAACATGATATAGATACCTTTGCCTTACAAATGAATGCATCTCATGAATCTTTAAGAGATAATTATGATGTTTCTTCATCAGAACTCAATAAAATTGTTGAACTTGCAAGAAATGAACAAGGTTGCATTGCAGCAAGAATGACAGGTGCTGGTTTTGGAGGGTGCGCTCTTGCTTTAGTTCATAATGACTTCTTAGTTGAATTTAAAGAAAATATGGCTAAAAAGTATTTCGATGAAACAGGTATTCATGGTGCTTTCTTTGAGGTTAGTGCTTGTGGAGGACCAAGACGACTTCCAAAGGATACGGAATCCTTAAGTGATGCGATTGCATCGCTTGTACAATATGCAATCGATTCTCATTTAATTGAAGAAGAAGACCGGATATATACAACTAATCGTATCCTAGCATATTTAAATCTTGATTATATTGATGAAGGTACATCTCACCCTGAACCTCTTTATATGATTTTAGATACTATTATAAATTATGCGGCTAATATGGGAATAATTGAAAATACACCCGAAGCTAAAGATGCTTTTGATGCAACGATAATGAATGTATTTGTTCCTCGCCCATCAGCTATCATAAGAGAATTCTATAGTATAAGCGAAAAATCAAGCACTAAGGCTTTAGAGTATTTATATAATATAAGTCTAAGTAGCAATTATATTAAAAGAAATTTATTTTCTAACAATATTTTCTTTAATACAAAAACACCTTATGGTGAGATGGTTATTTCGATTAACCAGTCGCGAATTGAAAAGGATAGTCAAACTAAAGAAAAGCTTTTAAATATGGAAAGTATTAACTATCCAAAATGTTTGTTATGTAAAGAGGCTGTTGGTTATCATGGCCGTCTTGATTATCCAGCAAGAGACAATTTAAGAATTGTACCAATTACGCTTGCGGGTGAACAGTTTTATTTTCAATATAGTCCATATCCATATTTTTTGGAGCATTCAATTGTGCTAAACGCTCGTCATATTCCGTTTAAGATGAGTGAAAAAACATTTAAATATATGTTTGACTTTGTTGATATGTTCCCAACCTATTTTATTGGTACTAATGCTGATTTACCGATTGTTGGTGGCGGTATTTTACAACACGAGCATTTTCATACGGGAAAATATAATTTTCCAATTGTTAAGGCTAAATCTATTTATGAAGATAGTATTGATGATATAAATATTAAACTATTAGATTGGCCTGTAAGTGTCATAAGACTTGAGGGCAAGAATAAAGACGGACTAATTAATCTATCAACTAAAATCTTAAATAAATGGCGTAAATATGATGATTTAGAATCTAATATTATTGCTAATGATACTGAACCTCATAATGCAATAACACCAATTTTGCATCTTTATAAAGGTTCTTATATTTTGGATTTAGCTTTAAGAAATAATCGAAGAAGTGAAATGTTTCCTCTAGGAATATTTCATCCTCATGCAGAATACCTACATATTAAAAAAGAAAATATTGGCCTTTTTGAAATTATGGGCTTTGCCATTTTACCTAAGCGTTTAAAGGAAGAAATAACTTTATTAAAGGAAAGAATACTTACTCATTCAACAACTCAGGATGCCTCTTTAAAGAAGCATGAGGATTGGGTAATGAGTTTTATTAATAATTATAATTTTACAAAAGATAATATCAGCAAGATATTTGAAGATGAAATAGGTAAGGAATTTACAAATATGCTGCTTGATTGTGCCGTTTTTAAGCCTAATGATTTAGGAAGAACGCATTTTAAAAAATTTATCAGTCAAATAATTACACAAAATAAATAGAAATTAGTAAAATGCTTGCAAAAAGAAATTTTTATGGTATTATTTATGTATAAATAAAATAGAGGTAGCGGTGCATCATAGTACTTTATGGAGGAGGCGTCCTTAGAAGTAAAGGAAAGGTAATCATCGCCGAACATTTTAGCTAGGCATGGCTATTTTGTGGGACTATAGAAAACATCTATAGTACTCCTACTAGTAATAGTAGAGGCGCTAACAATAATTCTTTTTTGACAATGAAATGGAGGCCTCTAGCTTCCATTTTTTATATTTAGGAGGTCTATATGACAATTAATTATCAAAAACTAAAAGAAAAGTATGGTACACCATTATATGTTTTTAATGAGAATAATATTATTAATATTATGAGGGAATATAAAGAAAGCTTTAAATCAAATTATTTTAAAACTGATGTTTTATATGCATCTAAGGCTTTATCAATCTTACATATTTATAAATTATGTAAAGAAGAAGGGCTTTACGCTGATGTTGTATCAATGGGTGAGATTTATACCGCTTTAAAGGCTGGAATGAACCCAACTCATTTATATTTTCATGGAAATAATAAACAAATTGAAGAACTTGAATATGCAATTTCAAATGGTGTAGTTCATATTGTAATTGATTCCTACGCTGATTATTGTCATATTGAGCGTGTTGCAAGCTCTTTAAATAAAAAGGTTAGCTGTCTTATTAGACTAAATACAGGTGTTGAAGCTCATACTCATAAATTTATTGTAACAAGCCATATAGATTCAAAGTTTGGAATGTTGATTGATTCAGAGGATTTAAATAAGACCTTAAAAGGAATTGAAAATTCAAAGAATGTTATATTAGAAGGCTTTCATTCCCATATTGGCTCGCAAATTTTTGAAATTGAGGGCTTTTATGCCGCTATTGATAAGTTAGTTACATATCTTAAAAACTTTAAAGAGCCTATGGCATTAAATCTAGGCGGTGGCTTTGGTGCTAGATATACAAAAGACGATCATCCTATGGCCGTTAGAGATATTGTTGGTCTCATTGTTAAGCATACAGAAGAAAAATTAAAGGAAAATGGTGTTACAATTTCACATTTAATGATAGAACCAGGTAGATCAATCGTTTGTGAGGCTGGTACAACTCTTTACACAATTGGGGCAGTTAAGCATACGCCTCATCGTGAATATTATTTTATTGATGGTGGTATGACAGATAATATTAGACCAGCACTTTATCAAGCTAAATATGAGGGCTTTATTGTCGGAAAAGAGGACAGTCCTAAGAAAATTATAACTGTTGCTGGTAAATGCTGTGAATCAGGAGATATTATTATGGAAGATACAAAGCTTTCAGAAGCGGGTGAGGGCGATTTACTTGTTGTTAAATCAACAGGTGCTTATGGCTATTCTATGTTTTCAAATTATAATAAGGCCCTAAGACCAGCAGTAGTATTTGTATCTTCTAGTGGTGATTTCCTTGCTGTAAAAAGGCAAACTCTTGAAGACATTATTAGAGGTGAGGTAAGTGAAAATATCTAAATATCATGGCTTAGGCAATGATTTTATTATTACAGAATATGAGCCTAATGTTTGTTACCAAAAATTAGCTATTAATTTAACTAAAGAGCATTTAAGCATTGGTGCTGATGGCTTTATTGTTGTAAAAAAGAATCCCTTAGAAATGTTATTTTATAATAAGGATGGTTCTATGGCACCTATGTGTGGCAATGGTATTCGTTGTTTCAGTCATTACGTAGTGAAAAATGGAATTGTAAATTCTAACAGTTTTGATGTTAAAACCGGTGCTGGAACAATGAAGGTAGAAGTTATTTCTAGACTTCTTAACGATTTTCGAGTAAAAATTAATATGGGACATCCTTTATTTGATAACAATATGATTAAAGCTTCAGAAAATAAAAATTATTTTAGGCTTCCGATATTATTTAATAATAAGGAATATGTAACATATAGTTTTTTTATGGGAACAATTCATACGGTTTTAATTACTGATCATATAGAAGAAATGATTTCTTTAAATATAGGACCATTTATTTCGAATAATCCTTTATTTAAAGAAAAAACAAATGTTAATTTTGTAGAAAAAATGGATGATATTAATTATAAAATAAGAACGTTTGAACGAGGAGTAGGTTATACGCTGGCATGTGGTACGGGTGCTTGTAGTGCTTTTGTTACCTTAAATAAACTCGGGCTTGTTGGTGATTATTGCTATATGCATCTTCCATATGGTATTTTAAAAATTACTAAAGAAAATGATAATATATATATGGAAGGACCATCAAAACACGTTTTTGATACAGAAATCGAGGTAGATGATAATGAAATTTAAAGGATCTTATGTAGCACTTGTAACACCATTTGATGAAAATGATAATGTTAACTTTGAAGTACTTGCAAATTTAATTGATTTTCATCTAAAAAGTCATACTGATGGACTTGTTGTTTTAGGTACAACAGCTGAGGCAGCGACGATGAGTCAAGAAGAAAAGGATGAGGTTGTAAAATTTGTAGTTAAAAAAGTAAATCACAAAATTCCGGTTATTGTAGGAAGTGGTTCTAATTCGACTAAGCTTGCGTGCCTAGCTTCTAAAAGATATGAAGAATTAGGTGCTGATGCTTTACTTGTAATAACTCCTTATTATAACAAAACTAATCATACAGGTATTATTAAGCATTTTAGTGAGGTTGCTAAATCGACAAGGCTTCCGATTATTATGTATAATGTTCCTTCAAGAACTGGTATGTCTTTAACATACGAAGAAATTAAGGAATTAAAGGAAATTCCTAATATTTGTGGTATTAAAGAAGCTTCTGGTAATATTAGTTTTGTTGCAAAGGTTGCGACTTTAACAGATGATAATTTTTCAATGTTATCAGGAAATGATGATCAAATAGTTCCTATTATGAGCTTAGGTGGTGATGGCGTAATTTCTGTTCTTGCTAATATTGCTCCTAGCGTTGTTCATCAAATTACATCTTTAATGCTTGAAGGTAATTATAAGGATGCTTATAAATTGCAGCTAAAATATTTAACCTTAGCTAATGATTTATTCTTAGAAACAAATCCTATTCCAGTTAAAGAAGCCCTAAATTATATGGGCTTTAAGGTTGGACATGTTCGCCTTCCTCTTGATGAGATGGGCCCTAAAAAAGAAGTATTACATCAAGAAATTGATAGATTAGGAGATGAAATAAAGTGAAAATTTGTTTAGTTGGATATGGAGCAATGGGTCATGTTGTAGCTGATTCAATATCATCAGATGATATTATTAGTGGTATTGTTGCTCCTGGATATAATGAAAATTTTGAAGGAATTGAATCAGATGTTATCATTGATTTTTCGCATCATTCAAATATTTTTAAAATTCATGAATATGTTAAAAAAACACATAAGCCTGTTGTAATTGCAACAACAGGCTATACAGAAGATGAAATGGAGCTTGTAAACGATTTAAAAAATTATGCTCCTGTGCTTTATAGCTCTAATTTTTCTTTAGGTGTTATTTTAATGAACCGTGTTGTAAGAGAAATATCACCAATTTTAAGAGAATCATTTGATGTTGAATTAATTGAAAAACATCATAATAAAAAGGCTGATGCACCTTCAGGGACTGCCAAAATGCTTATTGATTCAATTGAAGGAAATGATAAAATACCCTGTATTTATGGTCGTGAGGGAGCGTCTAAACGTAAGCCTTTAGGTGAAATAGGTGTTCATTCTGTTCGTGGCGGTACAATTGTTGGTGAACATGAGGTTATCTATGCGGGTCTTGATGAGGTTTTTTCTTTAAAGCATGAGGCATTTTCTAAAAAGATATTTGCTAAAGGAGCCTTACTTGGTGCTAAATGGTTAATCTCAAAGGGAAAAGGAATGTATGATATGGAAGATGTACTTTTTGGAGGGAAAGATTAATGGATGCAAATTATATTATAAATTATATTAAAAATGCTAAAAAGAAAACTCCTGTTAAGGTTTATTTAAATGCTAAGGAAGAAATTAGATTTCCTAAAGCAAAGGTTTTTGGTTCTAATAATTCTTATGTAATTTTTGGTGAATGGTCAGATATTGAGCCTGTATTAGTAGAAAATAAAGAGCTTATTTTGGATTATATTGTTGAAAATGATATGCGAAATAGCGCTATTCCTCTTCTTGATAAGAAAAATATTAATGCTCGTATTGAACCGGGTGCTATTATTCGTGACGAAGTAGAAATTCATGATAATGCGGTTATTATGATGGGAGCCATAATTAACATCGGCGCCATTGTAGGAGAAGGCTCTATGATTGATATGGGAGCTGTTTTAGGTGGAAGAGCAATAGTTGGTCGTCATTGTCATATTGGTGCTGGTACTGTTCTTGCGGGAGTTGTTGAACCTGCAAGTGCTAAGCCTGTTACAATTTGTGATAATGTTTTAATCGGAGCAAATGCTGTTGTAATTGAAGGCTGTACAGTTGGTGAAAATTCTGTTGTGGCAGCAGGTGCGGTTGTTATTGAGGATGTTCCGGCTAATGTTGTAGTTGCGGGTTGTCCTGCTAAAATTATTAAAACAATTGACGAAAAAACAAAGAGTAAAACTGCTTTAGTTGATGCTTTAAGAAGCTTGTAGGAGGAATTATGTTAAAGGTAGTAAAATTTGGAGGCTCAAGCCTTTCTGAGGAAAAGCAATTTAAAAAAGTTTATGATATTATTAAATCTGATAGTGAAAGAAGAATAGTTGTAGTTAGTGCTTTAGGTAAGCGTGATTCACATGATTCAAAAATAACGGATTTGCTGTATATTTTACATGCACATATTAAATTTAGTGTTCCTTATGATGATATTTGGAATATGATTGAAAAAAGATTTATTGATGTTAAGGAATCGTTAAAACTTGATTTTGATATTAAATCTGAGCTTGATCATATTCATAGTGAATTGAAAAAAGGAATTAGTGAGGATTATTTAGTTAGTCGTGGTGAGTATTTAACGGCTAAGCTTATGGCTTCATACTTAGGTTATACTTTTAAAGATGCTAAGGATTTAATTAAGTTTGACTATGAAGCTAAGATTGATTATGATAAGACGGAACCTTTAGTTAAGGAAGCCTTTATTACATCCGAAAAAATAGTTGTACCAGGTTTTTATGGCTCTTATCCAAATGGTGATATTAAGCTTTTAAGCCGCGGTGGGTCTGATGTAACTGGTTCTATTTTAGCTAAATCTATTCATGCTGATTTATATGAAAATTGGACTGATGTATCTGGTATTTTAGTTGCGGATCCACGTATTGTAGAAAATCCGATGGCAATTAAAGAAATCACTTATCATGAATTAAGAGAATTATCATATATGGGAGCTAATGTTTTGCATGAAGAAACAATTTTCCCCATTCAGTCTTTAAATATTCCTATTAATATTAAAAATACTAATCGTCCAATGGATTCGGGCACTTTAATTTTAGATGAATGTAGTGATAATACACAACCTATTACTGGTATAGCAGGAAAGAAAAATTTTATATCTTTCTCAATTTTTAAAAATCATATGTCTAATGAAATTGGTTATGTAAGAAAGGTATTATCTTTATTTGAAAGATATAATGTATCAATTGAACATATTCCTACGGGAATTGACACTGTTTCAATTGTTTGTTCAGCTGATTCAGTTGAAAAATATAAATATGAAATAGTTCAAGAGTTAAAATCAAGCTTAGGAGCTGATAACGTGTCTGTTATGGAAGAATTAAGCTTGATTGCGGTTGTTGGACGTAATATGAAGGGTTATATTGGTCTTTCAGGAAAATTGTTTTCTGTTTTAGGTGAAGAAAAAATTAATGTAAGAATGATTGCCCAAGGTCCTGAGGAAATTAATATTATTCTTGGTATTGATACTAAGGATTATGATAGAACCATTCGATTAATTTATGATAATTTAATTAGATAATAGGTAAATCATATGAAAAAAATTGTATTTTCTTTTTAACAATTCAGTATGTTATTGATACTCTAGACCATAGTATATTACGCTTTTTTCAAGATAACTGGTCTTTCTTTACTATTTTTATGATTATCTGTGCTTCAGCATCAATAGCACTTTTAATTGTTATAGGAATATATACTATAAAGTCCTTTAAGAAAAATTATAAATTTGAGATAGAAGAGTTAGTTTTATTACTTGTTGCTATATGTGTTAACTTAACATTTATGATGATATTTAAAATATATGTTTTTAAAATGAATATTGATGGATATAATCAAGTTTTGAATGAAGATATTTTAAATACCTTTAAAGTACATAAGTTAAATACAATTGTTAACTATATATTATTTATTGTAGAAGGAATTGTAACGTTATTTTATTCAATTAAAGCTTTAATAAGTAATAAAAATAATTAAAAGCCTTAGGGCTTTTTTTCTTTTTTTGTGCATAATGTTATTTAGGTGATATTTTGCAAGGTATAATTTTAAGCGCAGGCTATGGAGTAAGACTAGATAAATATAAGCCTAAGCCTCTAGTTGAAATTTTAGGTAAGCCACTAATTGATTATGCTTATGATAAGCTTAAGGCTCTTAAAATAAATGAGATAACAATTATTAAATCACCAGCTTTAAAGCTTGAACATAATTGTAGACAATTAATTCAGGCACTCCCTTTAGGTACGGGAGACGCCTTAAAACTTATTAAAGAAAAAGGAACTTTTTTAGTTCTTCCTGTAGATACGCCTTTAGTATCAAAAGAAACACTTTCAAATTTAATAAAATATCATTTTAAACATAAAAATGATATTACAATTTTAGCATCTAAGGTAGAAAATCCTTATGGGTATGGTAGAATTTTTAACTATCCTTTAAGAATAAAAGAGGAGAAGGATTTGACTAATTTCCAAAGAAAAAAGAAACTTGTAAACGCAGGAATTTATATTTTAAATGATAGGGTGCTAAAATATCTTGATAAAATTGAAAAAAATAAGATAACCTTAGAATATTATTTCACAGATATCTTTAAATATTTACCATCTAAGATTAAAAAAGGAATTTATCAAATAAACAAGGAAGAGGAAATTTTAGGAATAAATACACCTCTAGATTTAATTAAAGTAACTAATTTATTATCATCTAAAATTAATCAAAATTTAAGAAAAAATAATGTTTTTGTAAATAAAGCCCAAATTGGACCAGATGTTAAAATTACACCAGGTGTCAAAATAAGTGACAATTCAATTATTTTAGGAAATACAATAATTGAAGGAAATACATATATTATTGATTCTTTAATTGAAGATTCTAAAATTATTAGTTCTATTATTGGACCATATGCTCATTTAAAGCATAGTATTATAGAAGAAAGTACAATTGGTAACTTTGTTGAGGTTAAAAATAGTGAGATAAAAAAGCAAGTTAAGGCTAAGCATTTATCATATATAGGAAATGCTTTAATTGAAGATGGTGTAAATATTGGGGCAGGTGTTATTTTTTCTAATTTTGATGGTAAAATAAAAAGTAGAAGTAAGGTGGGTTCTTATAGCTTTATTGGATCTAATTCAACGATTATTGCACCAATTACAATTGGTTCTAATTGTTATATTGGCGCAGGTTCTGAGGTTACATCATCTTTAAATGATAATACCTTTTATTTAAGAAGAGGAAATGAAAAGCGTGCACTAAATAAGAAATTGATTGAAAAGAAAGAATAAAGAAAGTAAAATAGGATTAGGAGTTGATTTTATGGATCATCTTAATCGTTATGAAAATAAATCAATTTTTTATACAAGGCTTTCTTTAGTCGGCAATATTTGTTGGGTAAGCTTAAAACTAATATTAGGATTTTTAGTTTCTTATGTCTTTCTAGCTTCTGCTTTATTTCAAATTTTTATTGTAATATCTAAAGCTTATTTATATTTTAATATCAAAAAAAGAGATTATGCCAAGATAATTGATTATCATTTTGTAGGAATTATTACTTTATTTGCAAGTGTTCTATATGGCTTTTATTTTTTAAGTATTAGAGATAATCTAAAAAGCTATGAAATGAATGTAGCTATTTTATTTGCAATTGCAGCATTTATAGAAATTGGTGTTTCTTTATTTGGTATTTTTAAAACTAAAAAAGGTGTTCCTTTGTTTCGTATTTTAAAACTTTTAAACTTTTCCGTTGCTTTAACCTCCCTTGTTTTATGTCAAAGAGCAATTTGCTCATTTGCGGATACTGCAGGTGAGATGGATTTTTTAAATAAATATATGGGTTTTATAGTCAGTATAATTATTTTTATGATTTCTCTTTATATTTATTTTGGCGCTCATTTAGGAAGAGATAATTGCTATTATACATATAAAGGAAAAATTAGCGGTGATATATATATGACTAAATCAAGAATATACCCTAATTATTATTATAAGTATATTTGTGAAAATAATTTAATCACTGGGAAAATTGAAATTAGTAAAAATCCTCTTTTTCACAAAAATATATTCGTTACAGTATTAATAATTGTTTTTTCAGAAATTTTAATATTTCCATATCTACTTGGCTTATTATTTTTTCAAATTAGATATTCTAATATTGGTTTAAAGCTTGACAAGATTATGAGCGATAGAAATTTAAAGAAGCTTCATATAACTGATAATGAATTTGATAATATTTATAAGCTTAATGTGAGTGATTTAGATTTTTCCTTTTTAATAGAATATTTACCTTCAAATTTACAAAAAAAATATCATAATATTTCCAATTTGTCATATAAAAATGTATCACTTGCAGGATATTTTTTGTTATTAAATGCTATTTATGACTATTATGGAGTTTACTATTTTCCGGATTTTAAGGAAGGAAAGCCATTTGATTTAGCTCTTGATTTTAAATTTAATATTTCTCATTCAAAAAATGTTGTTGTACTTGCAACATCCTATGATGAGGTAGGAATTGATATTGAATATAAAAGAAAATTATCAGATGAGGTAAAGAAAAGATTATTTGAAAATGAAAAAATAAACGATAAATCGGCAACTCGAAAATGGACTAAATTAGAATCAGCTATTAAGCTTGAGGGAAGTAGTATTTTAAAATATGAAAATATTAATTTTAAGAAGTATCATATTAATACGATTTTTCAAGATGATTATGCTATATCACGAGCAAAATTTAAAAAAATAAGAAAAGCTATTTAAAATAATAGCTTTTTATTATATACTAAAATTATTATACAAGGAGGAATGAATTATGAATGCTGTAATATCAGTAATAGGAAAGGATTGTGTGGGCATTTTGGCTTATGTTAGTGATGAATGTGCTAAGGCTAATGCAAACATTTTAGATGTGTCACAAAGTGTTTTAAAGGATTATTTTGCGATGATTATGGTCGTTAATATTGATTCTTTAAATGTCGATTTTACCAAATTTGTTGGTACGATTGAAGAAAATGGTAAGAAAAAGGGTCTAGAAATTCATGTAATGCATGAAGATATTTTTAATGCTATGCATAAGATTTAGGTGATAGTATGTTAACAAATGATGAGATTTTAGAAACAATTAATATGATTAATAAGGAAAATCTTGATATTAGAACAATAACAATGGGAATTTCCTTAATTGATTGCATGGATAGTGATATTGATAAATCTTGTAAGAAGGTATATGATAAAATATATAATAAGGCCTCGAGACTTGTTGAGGTTGGTTCATACCTTCAAAAAACTTACGGTATACCTATTATAAATAAAAGAGTTTCAGTTACTCCCATTGCGATGCTTGTTGGTGCATCAGGTGGTGATCCAATAAAATATGCTAAAACATTGGACAAGGTTGGAAAAGATATTGGTATTGACTTTATTGGTGGATATTCTGCTTTAGTTCAAAAAGGCTTCAGTGCAGGTGACCTTGAACTTATTAAATCAATTCCCGAAGCACTTGCTAAAACTGATATTGTTTGTTCGAGTGTTAATGTTGGCTCAACAAAAGCGGGAATTAACATGGATGCTGTAAAGCTAATGGGACAGGTTGTTTATGATGCAGCATATCTAACTAAAGATAAGAATTGCATTGGTGCTGGTAAGCTTGTTGTTTTTTGTAATGCGGTTGAGGATAATCCTTTTATGGCGGGAGCATTCCATGGTGTTGGCGAGGCTGATTGTGTTATTAATGTTGGTGTATCTGGACCTGGTGTTGTAAGATCAGCAATTAAAAAGGCACCTAAGAGTGCGTCTATTTCAGAAATTGCGGATATTATAAAAAAGACTGCTTTTAAAATTACAAGAATGGGTCAATTAATTGGTACTGAAGCGTCTAAGCTACTTAATGTACCATTTGGTATTGTTGATTTATCACTTGCACCTACACCTGCAGTTGGTGATAGTGTTGCACATATTTTAGAAGAAATTGGTCTTGAATCATGTGGTGGCTATGGTACAACAGCTTGTCTTGCAATGTTAAATGATGCTGTAAAAAAAGGTGGAGTTATGGCATCTAGTAGAGTTGGAGGACTATCAGGTGCATTTATTCCTGTTTCTGAGGATGCTGGTATGATTGCAGCTCAAAGAAGAGGAGCTTTAAAAATGGAAAAGCTTGAAGCAATGACGGCTGTTTGTTCTGTAGGCCTTGATATGATTGTTATTCCAGGTGATACTCAACCAGCTATTATATCAGGAATTATCGCAGATGAGGCAGCAATTGGAATGGTTAATACGAAAACAACAGCTGTTCGTGTAATTCCGGCAATTGGCTATAAGGATGATGAGGAAATAAATTTTGGTGGTCTTTTAGGATATGGCCCAATTATGAAGATTAATCAATATAGCTGTAAGGATTTTATTAATCGTGGTGGACAAATTCCGGCACCACTTCAAGCTCTTAAAAATTAAGTATGAGGTGAAAATGTGTTAAAAGTAATATATGAGGATAATCAGGTTATTGTTGTTTATAAGGAAACAGGTATATTAGCTCAAGCTGATATTTCCGGGGCTTCTGATTTACTTACAATGACAAAAGAATATATTAAGGAAAAATATAACAAGCCTGGTGCTGTATATTTGGGCCTTGTTCATCGTCTTGATAGGAATACTTCAGGGCTTATGGTTTTTGCAAGAACATCTAAGGCCGCAGCTAGATTATCTGAACAAATTAGAGCACATAGTTTTACTAAAAAATATCTTTGTGTATGTGAAGGTCATCTTTTTGGTAAAGGAAGAATTGAAAATCACCTATATTATGATGAAAAACAAAAGAAGAGCTTTGTAGTAGGCAAGAATAAAGGTAAAGAGGCTATTTTAGATTATGAAGCTTTAGAATATACTGAACTTGATGGTAAAGAATATACTTTAGTAAATATAAATCTAGAAACAGGTCGTCATCACCAAATTAGATGCCAGCTTGCTAATTTAGGGCATCCACTTTATGGTGATGTGAAGTATGGCGCTCATGATAGGGTGGGAAATTATTACGCCCTTAAGAATTATGAATTATCTTTTGTTCATCCAACAACAAAAGAAGAACTGGTATTTGTATATTTTCAAAATGAAAAGGTATTTGGATATTTTTTACCAGGAATTTTGGACAGGTATAATTTAGTATAAGCGTTGTATAATTATATTGAAAGAATTTGATTAGAATGAGTTTATGCTCCTTTTTATCTTAATTTATAATACTAATTGTATCTTATTATTCTATATTATGATATAATTGGTTGAAAACAATTCAATATATTTTAGTTTTTTTGATAAAAGGAATATTAGTTATGAAAAAAATAATAAATTTAGTGATTATAATTTTATGTTCTTTAGTATTTACAAGTTGTTCTAGTAATTTAACAAAAACAACTTATGAAAAGCCTTATAATTTTAATTTGAAGGTGACAGATGGTGAAAATGAATGGATATTTACATATGATGAAAAAATACATTATATTGAATATGATGATGAAAAAATACATTATATTGAATATGATTATGTTACACCTTGTAAAAAATATTATCCAATAAAATATCAGTTATTAGATGGCATTCATAATGATGTTTGGCTAGATTTAGATGGTATATTTTGGGTTTCAATGAAAAAAAATATACAGACTTAGATGGAAATGTAATAAGAAACTATGATGGAGAAGTATCAAAAAGAGGTTCATATGTGATTGCATTTAGACCTGATACAAATTCAGTTTGGAATTTTAACCAAGAATTTAAATTATTTATTACAATAAAATAGTTACCATGTATGAAAAGGAGTTTAGACTCCTTTTTAAATTTATATTATAAATTAATGCTTTTTAAAAAATGTATAAAGTTTACATATTAAATATATAAAATCTATTTAATTTTTTTAAATTTATGATATAATATGCAATGTTTGTGAAAGAAGGAAAGTTAGTTATGAAGAAAAAAATTTTTTATTTGTTTTTTATTTTGATTTCTTGTTTGATTTTATTTAAATTTGATGTACCAGTTAAGGCTGAGTCTATTGAAGAAGAGTCAAATGATGAGTATTATACTAAAAGCGATGAATTAGTAGTGGAAAAGAATGGTATAAAATCAATTTTTAATTTTGCAGATTATGTAAATTCGTGTGAAGATGGTGAAATTATAAAGGCGTTAGATTATGTTATTCCACAAGAACATATTCATAACCAAAGTGACAATTATACTTTTAAATATTTTGGAAAAGAATATGGTTATTATGGTGTGATAGATGGAATGTATTTGGATCTACTTTTGATAAATTTCACTTTACAAAGTTATAAAACTGATAATCAATATTTGTTGCAAGTTGAACCTATTCTACAAAAATCTTTTTATAAAGTTTATACTTATGGTAATTATTTTGACTGGAAAGTAATACAAAATGATAATAGAGATAAGTTTTATATTTCAAATCCTCGTTTTATGATGTATATTGAAAATATCAATGATTATAATACGTACAATAGTAATTATAAAGTTGAAATGGATAACGGAAGTGCTATTGTTCAAAATAGATTGAATTATGGAGAGATATCTTATAAAACGGAAAAGGATTTATTGGAATCAGTTGGAAGCTTTTTACTTGAGAAAAATATATGTAAGCTCATAAATGCACTACCTGGCGGTGAGTATTTAGATGATTTTCTAGAATCTGTTAAATTTTTAAGTGAAACTATTGAAGCAGGAACCGAAGAAACAATCATGTGTGATAATGAAAAAAATATATATAATTATCCAAGCAGAAGCAAACAAATTGAATTATATAATAATTTTATACGATGTATTACAGCTGTTCCTAAAAGTGAAATAGTGTAAATTCAAATGTTGATTCATACGCTAATTGTATAATTATGGTTGATGAAATAGCTGAACCAACAAGAATTTCCGGTTTGTGTGAATTTGATATAATAAAGCGTAAAGGAATGTATCAAAGTTTTGAATATGTTGAAGAAAAATGTAATTATTCGTCATATTTAGATAGTGGCAGTAAAGAAATAAAAATAAATAATGATGGTGATTTTGAGTATTATTTAATAAATAACTCATCAATGACTTTTTTGTTTAAACCACTATATTCTGGTTATTATAATTTTGCTTCAAATTGTGATATTAAAGTAAATGGTAATACTAATTATTCAAATTATTTTTTGAGTAATACTAATTATTTAATTTCTCTTTCTTCGAAAGAAAATTGTTTTGGAATTTTTAAAGTAAGACTTTATGATTTTGAAAATACAACTTTGGATTCTTCAATAGAGGATATAACTTATAAGTACGTTCCAACTAAGACGGATTATTATATTGTTAGTTCATCAAACGCGAAGATATATATTTATTCTTATAATAATAATCTTATTGCTGAGGAAAACTCAAAATCAACGATAATATTAAAAGAAAATGAGACATATTATTTGAAATTCGAGGTAAAGCAAAAAGGAATAAGTACAAAAATAAATTTGAAACAAAATGATTTTCAAGAATTAAAGGAAAATATAAATGAAAATTTTGTGTTGAATTCGTGTGCTTATAAATTTGCTAATGTTAGTTCAAATACAAATTATGAATTTATTATAGAAAACAATGATTTGTCATCTTTTACAATTGAATTTATAACATTAAATGGTGAAAGATTATCATATGAAAAAACTGTCGCAAGTACATTTAATTTATATCGATTATTTATAAAAAATGCAAATAAGTTATATTTAAAAATGACATCTAGTAGTAATTTAAATTTGGTTTGTCATTTTAACCAATATGAAACTGATTATATTTGGAAATTTAATGGATCTATTATAAGAGATTTTGATGAAATTGTACGTGGTCAAAATTATAAAATTGAGTTATATAATAAAGATTATAAAATTGTACCAAATAAATTTTTAACAATCGGTCCATCTTATAGTAAAGCTGTTCAATTATCGTATATTGATGGGTGTTATAATTTATTTATTCCTAAAGATGCAAAACTTTATGATGAAGTTTTAAATACAAATTTATATTTAGATTTATATGTATATGGATTAAATAATATAAAACGTAATTTAAAAGTTTGTTATGAAAAATATAAATTAAATTTAGAAGGATTTGCTGTTGATGTTGTTGATGCTCCAGAGATGGGCTTTTTAACTGAATTTTTACAGAAAAATGAAACTGCGGTTCTTAACATAAAATATAGATTTGATGATAATGCGATAAGAAATCAAAAAATTACAATGAATAAATCTTCTGAATGGATTAATTTGAAATCTTTAAATGGCTTTTCTAATGAATATTATAAAATCACGTTATCTATTGATACAATAGAGCTATATACAGATTCTGTTTATAATGCTAAATTATATAATGTGAAATATGATAGTACTTATAGTAGTAAAACTAATAGAATAAGCGTGAATAGTGTTACAGTTGGTGTTAACTTTGAAAGTGGAAATGGTACAGCTAAAGATCCGTTTATAATAACAAATTGTACTCAATTTAATCATATTTCTGATACAATAAATAATGGAATGATTAAAAACCATTTTAAAATTGGCAATGATTTTAACTATTGGGCAGGTTCAACCACATATTGTTTTGATGCTGCATTTTATGGTGTTCTTGATGGAGATGGGCATACAATTTCAAGTACATTAAATTATAAACTAAATAGTGGTGATGTTGCTTTATTTAGAGAAATTTCATCATCTGGTATTATAAAAAATTTGAATTATACAGGTATATCTAATTGTAATTTAGCAAATGAAAACAAATATTGCGGTAGCTTGGCAATTTCAAATTATGGGACGATAACTAATTGCAAAGTTTTTATAAGTGAAAATGAACGCTCAAACGCTGGAGCAATGGTAGGTGGTATAGTAGCATGCAATTATGGATTGATTGAAATGTGTACTTGCTCATCATATATACAAGGTGGAAAAGTTATTGGTGGTATTGCTGGATACAATAGTGGTTCTATAATTGATTGTACATTTGATGGTGCTATTTCATATAATGTTAAATATACTGAAAATGATATAATTAGTGGTATTGTTGGTGAAATGACTGGTGGAAAAATATATAATTGTGCTTTTTCAGGAAACATATATATTAATGTAAAAGATTGGGAAAATAGAGAATATGCACCATATGTAAATGCAATAAATAAAGACTATCTTTCATTTGCAGGTAGTGGTAATTGTATAAATAATGGTAAATTTTATATTAATACTTTAAATCCAAGTGTAACTTGGCGCTCATGGTTTGTGAAACATGAACATAACCAAAGAAAGAATGTTGAATGATTATGAAAAAAATAATAAATTTAGTGATTATAATTTTATGTTCTTTAGTATTTACAAGTTGTTCCAATAATTTAACAAAAACGACTTATGAAAAGCCTTATAATTTTAATTTGAAGGTAACAGATGGTGAAAATGAATGGATATTTACATATGATGAAAGACGATATTATATTGAATATGATTATATTACACCTGGCAAAAAATATTATCCAATAAAATATCAGTTATTAGATGGTATTCATAATGATGTTTGGCTAGATTTAGATGATACATTTTGGATTTTAACAAAAACATACTATACTGCATTAGATGGCACTAAATTAGATATAATGGATGGAAGCACATCAAAAAGAGGTTCATATATGATTATATTTACTCCTGCAGCAAATTCTATTTGGAAATGGAAAACAGTATTTGAATTAATTGTTACAATAAAATAGTTACCATGTATGAAAAGGAGTTTTGGCTCCTTTTTAGCTTAATTTATCTTACTAAGTGTATCTTATTATTCTATATTATGATATAATTGGTTGAAAACAATTCAATATATTTTAGTTTTTTTGATAAAAGGAATATTAGTTATGAAAAAAATAATAAATTTAGTGATTATAATTTTATGTTCTTTAGTATTTACAAGTTGTTCTAGTAATTTAACAAAAACAACTTATGAAAAGCCTTATAATTTTAATTTGAAGGTGACAGATGGTGAAAATGAATGGATATTTACATATGATGAAAGAATACATTATATTGAATATGATTATGTTACACCTTGTAAAAAATATTATCCAATAAAATATCAGTTATTAGATGGCATTCATAATGATGTTTGGCTAGATTTAGATGGTATATTTTGGGTTTCAATGAAAAAAAATATACAGACTTAGATGGAAATGTAATAAGAAACTATGATGGAGAAGTATCAAAAAGAGGTTCATATGTGATTTCGTTTATATCCGATACAAATTCCGTTTGGAATTTTAATCAAGTATCTATGTTGTATATTACAATAAAATAGTTACCATATATGAAAAGGAGTTTAGGCTCCTTTTTAATTTTTAAACTTTTTGGCACAAATGTATTGACAGTGCTAATTTAAAGTAGTACAATATATTTGCACTTGAGGATAAGGTGTGCTAAAAGAGGTGATTGTATGTTATCAGACAGACAAAAGCTAATCCTTAAGGCTATCATAGAAGAATATGTTGATTCAAACGAACCTGTTGGATCAAAGATATTGACTGAGAAGCCTTATCTTGATTTCTCTTCTGCAACAATCAGATATGATATGCAGGACTTAGAGGAAAAGGGATATTTGGAAAAAACTCATACCTCATCTGGTAGAGTTCCATCAGAACTTGGTTATAAGTACTATGTTGAAAATCTTTGTACAAGAGATGATGACATTATAGCGTTATATCCAGTCATTGATGAACTTTTTGATAACAAGTATTATACGCGTGAGGATGCTTGTCAAAGAGCTGTTGAGCTTTTAAGTAAAATGACAGGTTTAATGACAATAATGCTTGGCTCAAGTGAAAATTACTCCACAGTTAAGAAGATGGAAATTGTTCCTTTGAGTGATAAAGATGCTGTGCTTATGATTGTAACTAACGCAGGTGCAGTTCAGTCTCAAAGAATAACAATTCCTCATGGCTTTAAGATGGAGGATTTACTAAGATTAATTGATATGTTTGATAATGCGATTTATGATCACTCTGTGTTTGAAATTAACGAGATTTTATCGAAGGAAGCTATGAAGCCTCGTATTCGTAAAATGGTTGATTTTAGAGATGATGTCTTGTCATTCTTAATAAAAGGATTTTCAAGATTTCAAACTGGTGAGTTCTATCAAGCCGGTTTAACTAATATATTTAATCAGCCAGAGTTTCATGATCATGATAGTATGACAAAGATACTTCAATTAATTGATAACAATTCAATGATTGATTTGATGAAGGATTGTGGAAGCGGACTTACTGTTAAGATTGGTTCGGATAATCTTAACCGAAATATGCAAAAGTGTTCCATCGTATCCATACCTTATTACATTGATGATAATGCCTTTGGTACAATCGCTTGTATTGGACCAATGAGAATGCAGTATAAGAAGGTTTTCCCTTTGCTTGAATATGTTGCAACATCAATGCGAAAACTATACAATAGATAGGAGCGATAAAGTGGAAGATAAAGAAATAAAAAAAGAAGAAGCTAATGTAGCTGACGAGGCTACAAAGGATTTTGAACCAACTGAAGGCGCACAAGAAGCTGGCAGTGAAGATACAAAAAAGAAAGTAAAGAAATCTAGACAAGAAATTAAAATTGAGGAGCTTGAAGCTCAACTTGAAAAGCTTAAGGCTGATACAAAAAAAGACCGTGAAGCTTATTTATTAGCTAAGGCTGACCTTGAAAATGTAAGAAAAAGAGTTGAGGAAAACGCGATAATTGATCGTAAGTATGCAGCTATGGGTCTTGTATCTGATTTGATTGTTCCTGTTGATATGCTAGTTAAGGCCTCATCGATGGAAACAGAAGACCCACAAATGAAAAATTTCTTAATTGGCTTTCAAATGATTGCCAACCAAATTTCAACCATTCTTAAAAATGATGGCTTAACAGAAATTGAGGCTTTAAAAGGTAAACCATTTGATCATAATATTCATCAAGCAATATCTAAAGAACATGTTGATGGTGTTGAACCAGGACAAATTCTTGAGGTATTACAAACTGGATATAAATATAAAGATAGACTTATTAAACCAGCAATGGTTAAAGTTTCAGAATAATTGTAAAGGAGATAATATATATGTCAAAAGTTATTGGTATTGATTTAGGTACAACAAATAGTTGTGTATGTGTTATGGAAGGTGACCAAGCAAAGGTTATTCCTAATGCAGAAGGAGGACGTACTACTCCATCTGTAGTTGCATTTAAAAATGGAGAAATTATCGTTGGTGATGCTGCTAAGCGTCAAATGGTAACTAATCCTAATACTATTTATTCAATTAAGCGTCACATGGGTGAAGCTAATTATACAGTTGAGGTTGAAGGTAAGAAATATACTCCACAAGAGATTTCAGCTATGATTTTACGTGATTTAAAGAAGTCAGCTGAAGCTTATCTTGGTGAAAAAGTAGAAAAGGCTGTTGTAACAGTTCCTGCTTACTTTAATGATGCTCAACGTCAAGCTACTAAGGATGCTGGACGTATCGCTGGTCTTGATGTAATCCGTATTATTAACGAGCCAACTGCATCAAGCTTAGCTTATGGTATTGATAAGACTGATAAGGAACAAAAAGTTCTTGTATTTGACCTAGGTGGAGGTACATTCGATGTTTCTATTCTAGACCTTGCAGATGGTACATTTGAGGTATTATCAACTGCTGGTGATACTCATCTTGGTGGTGATGATTTCGACCATGCAATTATGCAATGGTTAGCTGATGAATTCAAGAAGGAAAATGGCGTTGATTTAATGGCTGATAAGATGGCTCTTCAACGTTTAAAGGATGCTGCTGAACAAGCAAAGAAGGATCTATCTTCTTCAACATCTACAACAATTAACCTACCATTCATTTCTATGGGCGCTGCCGGTCCTTTGCACTTACAAAAGACTTTAACACGTCAAATGTTTGATACATTAACTAAGGATTTAGTTGATCGTTGTCTTGTCCCAGTTAGAAGAGCATTATCTGATGCTAAGCTAACTACTAAGGATATTGATCAAATTCTATTAGTTGGTGGTTCAACTCGTATTCCTGCCGTTCAAGAGTTAGTTCGCCGTGAACTTGGTAAGGAACCTAATAAGTCAGTTAACCCTGATGAGGCAGTTGCACTAGGTGCTGCTATTCAAGCTGGTGTTTTAACTGGTACTGTTAAGGATGTATTGTTACTAGATGTTACACCACTTTCACTTGGTATTGAAACAATGGGTGGAGTATTTACAAAGCTAATTGATCGTAATACAACAATTCCTACATCTAAGAGCCAGGTATTCTCAACTGCTGCTGATAATCAACCTGCTGTTGATATTCATGTTCTTCAAGGTGAACGTCCAATGGCTGCAGATAATAAGACTCTAGGTCGTTTCCAACTAGACGGTATTCCTGCTGCACCAAGAGGAGTTCCTCAAATTGAAGTTAAATTTGATATCGATTCAAACGGTATTGTAAATGTATCTGCTAAGAACTTAGGTACTGGTAAGGAACAACATATTACTATTCAAAATAGTGGTTCATTATCAGAGGCTGAAATTCAAAGAATGGTTCGTGAGGCTGAAGAAAATGCTGCTAAGGATAATGAGCGTAAGGAAAAGGCTGATACAATTAATGAAGCTAATTCATTAATCTTCCAAGTTAAGAAGTCACTTTCTGAACTTCAAGGTGTTACTGATGATGAAAAGAAGAATATTGAAGGATTATGTGATGATCTTCAAAAGTCAGTTGACGCTGAGGATGTAGAAGCTATTAAGTCTAAGAAGGCTACTCTTGAAAAGGCTGCTCAAGATTTAGCAACAAGAGTTTATCAACAACAAGCTCAAAATAACCAAAATAATCAAAATAATCAAGGTGGAAATGACACAAACGGTAAAGACGATAATGTCGTAGATGCTGATTATAGTGATGTTAACTAATTAGATTAATTCAATAAAGCTAAAGGGCCAAGATTTTATCAAGGCCCTTATCGGCTATTAAGAGAGGTGTCTTTATGGCAAGTAAAAGAGATTATTATGAGGTTTTAGGTGTATCTAAAACCGCTACAGAAGATGAAATAAAAAAAGCTTATCGTCAATTAGCTAAAAAATATCACCCTGATATTTGTAAAGAACCTGATGCTGAGGAAAAATTTAAAGAGGTTCAAGAGGCATATGATGTATTGTCAGATGCTACTAAGCGTCAAAAGTATGATCAATATGGCTTTGATGACCCAACTCAAGGCTTTGGAGGAGGCGGCTTTAGTGGCTTCTCTAGTGGTGGCTTTGGAGGATTTGAAGATATTTTCTCAAGCTTTTTTGGTGGAGGTCGTTCAAGCTCACAAGCACGAGATAACAGAGGTGCTGATGTAGAAAAGCAAATGACGATTACCTTCGATGAGGCTGTAAATGGCTGTAAGAAGATTATTCGTCTTACAATTGATGAAGAATGTCCACAATGTGGTGGCAGTGGAGCTTATTCAAGATCTGATATTAAGACATGTGATAAGTGTCATGGCTCTGGATATGTTTTTGTTGAGCAACGTACTATTTTTGGTATAGCTCGTAGTCAAAGCGTATGCCCTAGATGTGGTGGTCGTGGCCAAGAAATCACTAAGAAATGTGATCGCTGCGGTGGTAAAGGAAAGATTAGAACAACTAAGGACATTGAAATTAAGATCCCAGCTGGTATTGATGATGGAATGACATTAAGAGTTGAGGGTAAGGGTGAGGCTGGTACAAATGGTGCTCCAGCAGAGATCGGAAGAGGAGACCTATATATTACTTTCAAGGTTGAGAAGCACCCTGTCTTCGTTAGAGATCACTCAGATATTAGTATTACAATTCCTGTTACCTTCTCTCAGGCAGCTCTTGGTGATGAAGTAGAGGTTCCAACAATTCATGAGGCAGTAAAGATTAAGATTCCTGCTGGTACACAACCAGGAACTAAATTACGTCTTCGTGGAAAAGGTGTTAAGGACCCTAAAACCGGAAATACCGGAGATCAATATGTTATTTTAAATGTTCAAACGCCTACAAATTTAACTCAGGAACAAAAGGAATTATTCCAAAAGCTTTCTCAAACAGAGTTGAAAACTAAGGAATCTGGTTGGCAAAAATTTAAAAATCTATTTAAGTAAAGATGTAAATAGTAAAAAAAGCTTAAATTCTAATTTAGGGTTTAAGCTTTTTTTTCTTAAAAGTAGTTATTGTATTTTATAGGATTATTAATTTGACTAGATATTTAATTTAAAATATGATATACTTAGTCGGTAAATACTTCTAAGTTTTAATTTATTATATATTTTAATTTAACCATAAATAATCATTTGATTTATTACCTATTAAAATAATGTAATAATTTTATATTTTATTAAAGAATATCAATGAAAAAATATAAAATCGATGAATAAAATTATTATATTAGAAAGGAATAGTTGAGTTTATGCAAAAATATTTTATAAGTCAAAGTGAACTTCTAAATAAAAGAATTATCTCTGATGATGTTAATCATATAAAAAATGTTACTCGCTCGAAAGTTGGAGACTCTGTTATAGTATCAGATCAATGTAATGAGTATTTAGTTAAATTAACTAAAATTGAAAATAAATTTGTTGATTTTGAGCTTGTAAATGAAATTCAAAATCAAAACGAACTCCCTGTTTTAATTGATATATATCAGGGCTATCCTAAAGGAGATAAGCTTGATGATATAGTTAAACATGGTACTGAGCTTGGCGTTAATGCTATATATGCAACTTTTATGAAAAGATCTATCGTAAAGCTTGAAGATAAAAAAATAGCAAATAAGATTGAAAGATATAAAAAAATCGCTAAGGAAGCTGCGGAACAATCATTTAGAAAAATAATTCCAGGATTTGATATAAAATATTTAGATGAAATTGATTTTTCCTCTTATGATATTAAGTTGATTGCATACGAAGAAAATGCTTATAATGGTGAATTGGTTAATTTTAAAAAGGCCATTTCAAATGCTAAACAAGGCTCTAAAATTGCTATTATTATAGGTCCTGAGGGTGGAATTGACCCTAAAGAAATTGATAAACTAGAAGAAAAGGGATTTACATGCTGTGCTTTTGGTAGAAGAATTTTACGCACTGAAACAGCACCACTATATGCACTAAGTGCTATTTCTTATGAATTGGAGTTGAAAAAATGAAAACTGTAGCGTTTTTCACATTAGGCTGTAAGGTTAATATTTATGAGTCAAATGCTTTAATGAATGACTTTAAAAAAGCTGGATATGAAATTATAGCAAATGATAAACCAGCAGATGCTTATATTATTAATACTTGTAGTGTAACTAATATGGCTGATTCTAAATCGAAAAAAACGATTAGACATGCTAAAAAATTAAATCCTGATGCAATTATCTGTGTTATGGGATGCTTTGCTCAAACAAATCCTGAGGCTAAGGAGATGAATGAGATTGATATTTTAATTGGTAATGGTAATAAATCTAAGGCTTTAGAGCTTGTAGATGAAGCTTTAAATTCAAATGAACATAAAAAGTCAGTTAATCTATTAAGCATTAGAGATGTTAGAGATTATGAAAATCTTGAGGCGGTTGAATTCGACCATACAAGAGCCTTCGTTAAAATAGAAGATGGTTGTTCTAATTTTTGTAGCTACTGCATTATTCCTTATGCAAGAGGCCCCGTTAGATGTAAGGATAAGGATTTAGTAATTAAGGAATTGCAAAACATAGCAGCTTTAGGTTATAAAGAGGTAGTTCTTGCTGGTATTCATACGGGTCATTATACCTGTGGTAAAGATTATCACCTATCTCATTTACTTCATGATATAATTAAAAATGTTCCCGAACTTAAACGAATAAGATTATCTTCAATTGAAATTAATGAAATAGACGATGATATTATAAATTTAATGGCTGAAAGTAAAATTATTGCTAATCATATTCACCTTCCTTTACAATCTGGTTCTGATAAAATCCTAAAGCTTATGAACAGACGTTATGATTCTAAGTTTTTTGAAGATAAGGTTAATAAGATTAGAAGTGTAAGACCAGATATTTCTTTAACTACAGATGTAATTGTAGGTTTTCCATATGAGGATGATGCGGATTTTTTAGATTGCGTTAATTTTATTAAAAAAATTAATTTTTCCGAACTACATGTATTCCCATTTTCTGCCCGTAAAGGTACTAAAGCTTATGATATGCCAAAAGTAAATGATGCCAAGAAAAAAGAACGTGTACATGAGCTTTTAAAACTATCAGAAGAGCTTAAGAAAGATTATTACGAAAAATTTATTGGTAAAACTCTTGATGTGATTGTTGAAACTATTCAAGATAATAAATATATGGTTGGCCATACGTCTAATTATCTACATGTTTTAATGCCTATTGATTCATCAAAAATTGGAGCTTTAGTTAATGTTAAATTAGAAAAAATTGAAAATGATTATATAATAGGTCAAATTATTGCATAAGTCCTATTTTTTTAGCGAAAAAAATGAAAAAAAGTAAATTTACTCTTTACAAATAAATTTATTTTTAGTATAATATTTGAGGAATTTTAAAGCGGAAGGAGGCCTAGAATATGTCAAAGACAATTGTACGTGAGAAAGAGTCAATTGAAGATGCACTTCGTCGTTTTAAGCGCGATGTTTCTAGATCAGGCAACCTTCAAGAAGCTAAAAAGCGTCAATACTATCTAAAACCATCTGATGTTCGTAAACAAAAGCGTCAGGAAGCTCGTAAGAAGGGTTTTAGATAAAAAAGGAGGGGCTGTAAAAAAATAAACAGCTTCTAAAAATAAAAAAGAGGTTCAAACTCAG
>ERZ827104.963-NODE-963-length-27825-cov-15.411847_pt1 | contig 27825 bp, 25 predicted proteins | sample MGYA00519781_ERZ827104 | MGnify/ENA primary metagenome ERZ827104 (study PRJEB31778, sample SAMEA3449257) | human gut metagenome | biome: human gut; feature: human-associated habitat; material: faeces | place: United Kingdom | collected 2010/2012 ...
TATCGTTGCCGCAGCGCACCAGCGGGCGGCCCTTATAGGTCAGTTTCGGGGTATATGCCATATCTGAAACCTTCTTTCTGTTTAGTCAATACTATATTATAGCATAGATTTTGCCGGAATACAAATTTTTATTGCAAATGCCTTTCCCCCTGGGGGAAGCCTTTACAGGTCCAGCTTGTCCCGCTCCACTTTTTCCTCGTTCAGCGCGACCTGCTCGGTCAGGATGCGCACCTTGCTGTCCAGCTGGCTCAATTTGATGGACATGAAAAACTGCTTAGCCAGCAGCAGGAAGATGATGACGACGTAGACGAAGTTGATGGGGCTCATGAAGCCCAGCAGGCTGGCGGCCCAGTAGGCAATGCCTGGGAAGATGGCCAGAATCAGCAGCGCCGCACTGAACAGCAGCCAGAAAATCGTATCCTCGATCTGGACTTTTGCCTGCCGCACGCGCCGCAGGATATACCCTGCCGTGATGAAGCTGCCCAGGATCAGGCAGATGCGAATGAGCGTTTGATCGAACATTTCACAGGCTCCTTTCGGGGTAGGGGGTCTCGGTGTCCCGCTTGCGGAACCACTGGATCAGCAAAATCGAGATGGACATTTTGACCATATACTGCACACTGCGCCAGAAGGTCAGGTAGCTCTGGCCCGCCATGCGTTCGCCCATTTCCACCTGCACTTCCTTGACGGTCGCGCCGTTTTTGATCAGGTAGCTGATGGTGTCCGGTTCGGGGCCGTAGTTGAGGTTCTGGGCAAATTCCTCGACCATAGCGCGGTTGAACATCCGCATCCCGCTCGTCGGGTCGCAGATGGCGCGGCCCGTCGTCAGCCGTATGGACCAGCTGATGATGTAGCTGCCCAGCATCCGCAGTGTCTTGGGCTTTTTCACGGTCAAAAAGCGGCTGCCGATGACGATATCGCTGCCTGCTTCCAGTTCTTTCAGCATAGCTTCGATATATTCCGGCTTATGCTGGCCGTCGGCGTCCATCTGCATGGCGCAGTCGTAGTCATTTTCGGCGGCAAAGCGCAGCCCGGTCTGGAACGCGCCCGCCAGCCCCAGGTTGACCGGCAGATCGATGAGGCGATAGCCGTGGGCGCGGCAGATGGCCGCCGTTTTGTCGCGGCTGCCATCGTTGACGACCACGTAATCATACTGGGGGTAGTCGCGGGTCAGTTCCTCCACGACCTGCACGATGTTGGCTTCCTCGTTATGGGCGGGGATGACGATGAGTAGTTTTGACATCTTAGCTCCTTTTGGCTGCATTTACAATTTCCATCATTGTAGCAAACACAGCCTGCCATGTAAAGTGGCTGCAAAGGTTTTCGTGGGCTTTTTCGGCCCGGGCGGCCGCCGCAGCAGGATCCGCCATCAGGGTATCCAGCCCGGCGCGGATGGTTTGGGTGGATGCGTCAGCCAGAAAGACTGCGTAATCGTCCCCGGGCAGCAGCTCCCCGGTGCCCGCCGTGCGGGTCGTCACGATGGGGCAGCGACAGGCCGCAGCCTCCAAAAGGGTGGTAGGGAAGCCCTCGGCGTATTCCGTCGGCAGGCAGTAGGCGTCCGCCTGGGCCAGCAGCTGGACGATTTGCTCATGCGGCAGCGCACCCAGCACGTGGATGGAGCCGCCCAGCGCGGCGAGAGACGGTTCCTCCGAGCCGGTGCCAGCCACGGCCAGCACACAACCGGGGATGGCCTGCACGGCATTGGCAAGGCGCAGTGCGCCTTTTTCGGGGATGAGCCGCCCGACAAAGGCGACGAGCTTGCCGCCCGCGGGCACGTTCAGTTTGGTGCGCCAGTCTACGGCGTTCTCAGCGCGGGCCAGGCCGTCCAGTTCATCCGGGTCAACAGCGTTGGGCAGGCGGCCCGCTGCCGTGATGCCAAAGGTCTGCAGCCAGCGGCAGACGTCCCCCGAAACGCCGTAGAAGGGGAACCCACAGCGGCGGATACAGCCGCAGGCGGCGTGCTCATAGGCTTTGCCCAGCGCCCCGGCCAGCCCGTCGTGCATCATATAGCCGGTAGAGTGGTCGATGACCAGCGCCGGGATGCCCCGCCGCTTGCACTGGCGGGCTGCCCAGACGCTTTGGGGGTACATCCGGGTCTGGATGACCGCAAAGTCGATGTCCTGCGCCCACAGGTCACCAGCGTCAACGAAGGGATGCAGCACCGGGAACCGCCCGCCCATGACAGGGTACGACGGCAGGCGGAAAATTTCGATGCCGTCGGGGTCGGTCTCCCGCGCGGGCAGGCCCGGCAGCGACGCCGTGACCACGAGCGCCCGGTGCCCCGCCGCGACGCACCGCCGCGCCAGATTCCAGGTATACCGCTCGACCCCGCCGGGAGTGGGGAGGTATTGGGTGGAGAAGAAGCAAATAACCATAGTGTAAGCCTTTTTATCGTGCAATCACTGCCAGCATGATATTGACCACAACACCCGCCTGCACCAGCGCCAGGGCCAGAGTCAGGTGGGACTGCGCCGTATCCTCGTCGGGCACGGCGGCCAGGCGGCGGGGCAGGCAGGTCAGGAGCAGCAGCGGCAGAACCGGCAGGAAATACCGCCCCTGCAGACCGTACAGTGTCTCGTAATGGGTGGGCGTCCACAGCAGGCAGCCGGCCACAGCCAGCAGACAGCTGGCCACTGTCGCCGCGCAGCACCAGCCGCGGGCTTTGCCACAGGGGGCCAGCACCGCGCCCTGCACCGGCAGAGCCGCATAGGCCAGCAGCAGGTAGAGCACCACGACCCAGCCCCAGGCCAGATCCACGGTGTAGTAGCTTAAACTGCCGCCCACCAGCGTGCGGATATAGTGGTCGCCGTTTTCCACGGCGCTGCGCACAAACAGCATGACAGTGGCCACGGGATGCCGCAGGATGTACCCGGGCGTGTAGGTAGTCTTGTCGGCCTCATCCGCCGTGCTCTGGGTACTACGAGTCGCGCGAGCGGCCTCGACCTCTTTTGCCAGTTCGGCGCGGTCCAGCGGGATGCGGTCATCCATTGAGCCGACCTCAACGCCCAGCCCGGCAAACTGCTCCTGACAGCTGGGCAGGCTGAACAGCTGCTTGTACGCCTGCACCGCGCCGCCCTCAGTAAAATAGGGCAGGTAGGCATCTGCATTACCCACCGTCACATCGGTGCCGAACAGCACGAGCGATGCCTCGGTATAGAACGCCTGCGCGTCCGTGTAGGTGTTGGCCTTATCCGCTGCAAAAAGGAAGCTCTGTCCCAGCACGGCGGGGGTCACATCCTTCTCGCGCAGAGCCTGCACCCAGAAGTCCACCTCGCTCTTGGCGGGCACGGCGTTATCCTCCACATAATAGTATAGCCGTTTTACATAGTTTTCCAGCGAGTTCTCGTTGATCTGCGCCTCATATTCCCAGTCGGCCGGTGTCGGCGTACCCTTGGCGGCGCGGTCACTGCAGGCCGGCTCGGCCGCTGCGGCTGCAGGCTCCTGCACCGCGCCGCTGTGCAGCGTGTCGGCCAGCAGGCCGGTGTTCAGCAGCAGGGCCAGCGCCAGGCAGACGGCCAGGTAGCCGCACTTTTTTGCTTTGGCGTGGCGGCCCAGCCGGGCTGCGGGCACCACCAGCAACAGCGCGACCAGCGGCAGGTAAACAAGCTTGCCGGGGGCCAGCAGCACACCACAACCCAGCAGCAGCGCCAGCCGGGCAGGGGAGAGAGCCTTCTGCTTTTCGGGGCCGAAGGCCGCATCCAGCAGCAGCGCCGTAAAGGCGAAGCACAGCCCCAGCAGCGGGGCATCGCGGCTGAAGCTGGCCGCCAGGTGCAGCGTCATGGGCAGCAGCGCCGCCACGGTGAATACCCGCTTGCCAAACGGCGCGACCTTCACGGCCAGCGCCGCCAGCGCCGCAAACAGCAGCAGGTTTGCCAGCCGCCCCAGGAACAGCGCCGGGGCGAACCCCAGGTGCAACACATACGCCAGGAACACCGCCGCCGCACTGACCACATACAAAAGCGGGTTCTGGTCGGTCTGCAGTTCGTTGTACTCCTGGTGGCTGTCAAATGGCTGGTCCGTCGTCGTGAACAGCCCGGAGGTAAACTCCTCCCAGGTAAAGACCGTCGTGTTCTCGTCCTGCAAATCGGCGTCCTCGTCGCCTACGCGGCGGAAGGAGGTCGTTGTGGGCACTTTGCCCATCCGCCATTCATTGCGGGACAAATCGTTGGCCCAGCGGCAGGCGAGGGTGAAGCTCTGGTTGATGTGGTATTTTTCGTCCGGCGCGGCGTAGGGCGGCAGCACAAAGCTGTACAGCAGCCCAAGGCCCAGCACAAGAACAAATATCAGACGGTGCAGCGCCAGTTTTTTGCTCAGCACTGCCCACACGGCAAATGTCGCCAGCAGCGCCGCAAAGCCGCCCACGACCAGGAAGAACCGGGTCAGGTAGCCTCCGATGCGCTGGTAGGTGATCTGCATGGCCATCGTGCCGTCCACGGCGCGGTCAGCCACCGACATCTGCTCTTTCCAAAGCGCCACGCCGTCGCTGTGGCCAACGGCCAGAATCGCGTCGGTCGTGTAGTGGGGCGTCACGGTCAGCCGGTAGCGGCGGCCCTCCTGCCCGGTCACGGCGGGGTTCAGGCCCAGCGTCGTGTACTGGTCAGGCACGATATAGTCCATCGTTCCCACCGAGCGGGCCAGTTCCTCGCCGGTGTCGGCGTCATAGAGCACTACATCCAGCTCGCCGCTGGGCTGTGCGCCCGGCAGGTAAAATTCAAGGCCTATCGTCAAAATATCCTTGTCGTAGGTAAACACCTGCTCGGCGGTCTCGCCGTCATGGATCAGCTCCGCACGCAGGAAATCGGTGATGATCTCGCTGCGGCCCTTGCCCACGTTGGGGCGCACCTGCGCCAGCCAGATGAGCACCACGCCCGCCAGCAGCACGACCAGCGTCGCCAGGGCGGCCAGCAGAGGTTTATGGTTTTTCCATTGTTGTTTCATGGGTTCTCCCAATTATAGCTCAACATCAAACGCCTTTTGCACGGCGTCCTTCCATCGTCCGTCCCCGCGCAGAATCTTCTCCACGGCACCGCGCACGGCACCCTCGCCGCCGCGCTGGGGGCAGATGTAATCGGCGCGGGCTTTCACCTCCGCAGCGGCGTCCGCCGGGCAGGCCACAAAACCGCACAGCGCCATGGCCGCCAGGTCATTCAAATCGTCGCCGCAGTAGGCGACTTCTTCCCGCGCGTAGTGGTTCTCGGCCATAAAACCGCGCAGGAACGCCGCCTTTTTGCCTACGTTTTGGTATACGTCGGTGATTTTTAAATCCGCAGCCCGGCGGCGCACAGCCTCACACTCGCGCCCGGTGCAGATCATCACCCGGATGCCCGCCGTGCGGGCTAGCACCAGCCCGGTGCCGTCTTTGATGGCGAACTTCTTCGTCTCGTTGCCGGTGGCGTCATAGTAGACACCGCCGTCGGTCATTGTGCCGTCCACATCCAGCACCAGCAATCGTATCATGGTCAGGCCCTCTCGTACTCGCTGGGGGTGATGAACGCCACCGGCAAACCCGCCGCGCGGATGGCCCCCGCCATCTGGGCGTTGTAGGCTGCGCCGCGCCCGGTGTGGGTGTGCAGCCCGGCGTCAGCGTAGGCCGCTGTGCCCGCCTTGTAGCCGTCGGCACCGGCCAGCAGCACCTTAGCCGCGCCGCAGAGCCGCAGCAGCCGCAGCAGCATCAAAACGCTGTTGCCGCCCTGGGCGTCGGTGGCGGAGAGGCGGTCATAGTTGACGACCGCCGCGCCCTTGTCAGCGCGCAGGTTGCTCGTCAAAATCAGCGGGCAGGGGTAGGCGGCGTCCTCATCAAAGCGCTTGGCGTTGGTGAAGAACGCATAGTCCGGCTTGACAAACTCCGGCACAAAGTTGGCCGAGACGGTCACGTCAGCCTGTGCCGCCGCCACGGCCGCACGGCCTGCCTCGGTGGCAAGGCTTGCGCCGGGGGCCAGCACCCGCACGGTTTTCCCCGCAAAGGCGGCCTGCAAGGCAGCCAGCGCGGCGGTGTCGTCGGTGCGGCGGTTCTTGTACTCGGTGTAGAGCGTATCAGCGTAGGCGGCGTCAAACACAGTCTTTTTGTCCGGCGCGATGGCCGCCAGGATGTGATTGATGTCGCGGTTCGTCAAGTCGCCCTTGCCGAGATAATGTTCGGCATAGTTACGATGCAGATTGAACTTGGCCGACAGGAAGTAGGCCGGGGTGTAGCCCCAGGCGCACTCGCCCTTGATGGGCGCAATGTGGTCCTGGATGGCGTCCATCAAGTCATCAATGTTGTAGTGGCCGCCGAAATACTCGTTCATATAGTCGGCGATCAGCTCAATGGGCAAGTTGCCGGGGATGCGCCCCATGCCCATCAGGCTGCCGTCCACGGCCAGGTCGCGGCGCAGATGCTTGTCCAAGAACTCCTGTGCCAGACAGAAGCTCAGGGCCATATTCTCATGCAGGTGCAGCGCCAGCCGGATATCCGGGGCCAGGTTGTGGTCGGCCATGCTGACAATGCGCTCCAGGTCACGGCGGCGCATACTGCCGAAGGTATCCACGATGGAGAACTGCCAGGGGTGGATCTCGTTGACCTGCTCAAAGATCCAGAGCAGGTCTTTGTCGCTGTACCCCATGATGTTAATGGGGTTGATGGAGACTTTGTAACCCAGTTCTTTGATGCGGCGGGCAAAGTCCATGCCGTCTTTAATGTCGTAGTCATGGGCGGTGATGCGGATAATTTCGATGCCGTGGCCGTCGTAGGGGGACAGCTTCGAGATATCGTAGTTCGAGCGCATCGCCATGCCGGAATACATCGTGTGGCCACGCTGGCTCTCGTCGGGCAGCAGGCGGTTCAGCTCCTCGATGGTGTTGCAGACCGTCACGTCGGGGTCGTAGCCGTCCACATTGCGCAGAAAGCCCACCTCGACGACGTCCACGCCCGCGCGGGTCAGCGTCTGGATGATGCGCCTCGCAGAGCCGAAGCCCCACTGCCAGCTGTTGACATAGCCGCCGTCGCGCAGGGTGCAGTCCAGCAGTTTGATATCAGCCATGCTGCTTCTCCTTCAAAATTTCATTTACCAGCGCCAAATCTTTAGGCGTATCCACACTGACCGTCTTGTAAGGGCTGACGATGGCGTGTACCTTGTGGCCGTTCTCGATAAAGCGCATCATGTCGTTTTCCTCGGCCTTTTCCAGGATGGATTTCGGCGTCTCGTGGTAGAATTTCAGCGCCTGCTTGCTGTACAGCTGAATGCCGGTGACTTTCTCGTACTCAAAATCCAGCGTGCCTTTGGGGTAGGGGATGGGGCTGCGGGAAATCAGCAGAATCTCCCGCGCGGCGTTTGTCACGACCTTTTGATTGGAGAAATCGATGACATCCGCCGGGTGTTCCATAATATTGGTCAGTACGGCGACATAATAAGGATCCTCGGGCAGGGTGCTGGGCAGGATCAGGTCAAACGCGGCCGGGTTGACCAGCGGTTCGTCGCCCATCAGCTGCAAGTAGAGGTCTGCATCCTCCACGGTGCTGACCTCCCAGATGCGCCCGGTGGGGGTATCATGGTCAGGGCTGGTCATCAAGTAGCGCATATCGTAGGCTTTGCAGGCGTCGGCAATGCGCTCGTCGTCGGTGGCAATAAGCACATCGTCCAGCTTCGGGCAGGCCTTGGCGGCCTGGTAGACCCAGTAGATCATCGGTTTGCCCAGCACATCCGCCAGCGGCTTGCCCGGCATCCGGGTACTGGCGTAACGCGCGGGGATAACGGCGATTGTTTTCATGGTATTATACCTCGCATATTTGGCTTATATATAAAATGAACCACGCATGTAGGGGCCGGGCATGCCCGGCCCACAGCTTTACGGAAAGCGCTCTATTACGATCAGGTTGAGGGCGGGACATGTCCCGCCCCTACAGTTGCAACCCTTCACACCAGCGCCCTCGCCTCGTCCAGCGTCAGGTGGATTTTTTCATCCGCCGCGGTGAACCCGCGCAAAACAAAGCTCTGCACGGTCACGGCGCGGGCAAAATGGAAGGGTAGACAGAAGTTCAGCACCTCGCTGGGCATCGTGCGCTCCAACACGGTAGCGTCAGGGAACAGAGCTTTATAGTCCGTCATGTCCCGGGGGTGGGTCTTGATAAACAGCGGCCCAACGGCATATTTTTCCGCCACCGCCTTGAACATCGCGTCCTGCTGTCCTTGGGTCATCAGTCCGTCCGCCACAAAGCTGCGGGGCAGCAAAAGCGTTGCGCCGTCGGCCTTTTCGGGCAGGGGCTGGGTCAAAAATATGCGGCGCACCAGCGCTTTTTCGGCATCGGTCAGGCTCTCCAACAGTATGGCCTTGCTGTCCGTCACCATGCGCGCAGCGGGAAACAACGTACACTTCGCGGCGTCCTCGCTCTCGATGCGCACGCACCATGGGCTGTCGCCCCAGTAGAGGTAGCCTTTTCCGCGCTGTTTCGCGGCAAAATCGGCCGCCGCGCGCTGATCTGTCACAAGATGCTGGTCGGGACCAAGGGTGCTGCCGAACGTGTCTTCACACAAGATATACCCGGCGCGGCAGTCCTGCATATAGCGGCCCAGCACGCTCCAATCGTTGTGGATATACACGTTTTCATACGCTGCGCGGTCAAATTTCCAGCCGCACAGCTTCTCAAACGCCCGCGCCGCACGCTGGTGGGCAAAGGGGCCTGTCACTGTGCCGGGCCACTTTGTCTCGTCCACAATGACTGTCTTGACAACGCCGGCCGCGTCCAGCCGGGCCGCCAGCGCGGCGGTGTCGGGCACGGACGCGGAAAGCACCATCGTGTGGGGTCCATTTTCACAGGCGCAGCGCCCGGCCCGCAGCAGGTCTACCAAAACCTGATAGGCCGTGTGGCAGATGTACAAATTCGGTTTCATGGCTTACTCCTGCACCAGCTTGACCGGCGGGAAGTGGATGCGCCCCCAGCCGGACGCCCACTCGGGCATCGTCAGGTCGCTGTTGGTCACTTCAAAGGCGAACTCGGTCACAGGCTTGTCCAGACAGACCGCGTGAGCCAGTGCGCCGTCAAAAATATCAAGGTAGAAGAAATACTGTCCCTCGCCCAGCAGGCTCGGGTCAAACTCAAACACCGAGGTGTAGACCTTGCCCGGCTCGGCAGGGCCGAGGTCCACCGGGTGGGTGATGCCCACCGGCGTCGAGTCCCGCGCGTGGAGGTTCATCTTCATGTGGATGCCCGCGAACGGCTCCGACACGCGCCAGGTGATTTTCACGCGCATCTTCTCGGTGTCGGCAAAGACGCTCGATTCTTTCCCGACGAAGTCCAGCGTTTCCAGCCGGAACCGCTTGCCGGCACTGCCGGTCATGCGGGCCACATCGGCCAAATCGTAGTGGACGACGTTGACGTCGGTGGTGTCCATGTAGACCGCGATAGCCTGCTCGACGTCACCGTCAAAGATGACCTTGCCCTTGTCCAGCACGACGCAGCGGGTGCAAAGCTGACGGATCGTTGACATATTATGGCTGACATACAGCACCGTGCGGCCGTCCTGGTTGGCAACGTCGCTCATTTTCCCTAAGCATTTCTGCTGGAATTTCATGTCGCCGACGGCCAGCACCTCGTCCATGACCATAATTTCACTGTCGAGGTGCGCGGCCACGGCAAAGGCAAGTTTCACGAACATACCGCTGGAGTAGCGCTTGACGGGGGTGTCAATAAAATCGCCGCACTCGGAAAATTCGATGATCTGCGGCAGTTTTGCATCGATTTCGGCGCGGGTCATGCCGAGAATTGCGCCGTTCATATAGATGTTCTCGCGGCCTGTCATTTCGTTGTTGAAGCCGGTGCCGACTTCCAGCATCGACGCCACGCGGCCGCGGATTTTGATTTCGCCCTCGGTGGGGGCGGTGATGCGGGAGAGCAGCTTTAACAACGTAGATTTGCCCGCGCCGTTGCGGCCGATGATGCCCAGCGCCTCGCCCTGGTAGACGGTCAGGTCAACACCGTTCAGTGCCATAAAGGTTTGCCCAAACAGCCGCTGGTCGGTGCCGATGACGGTATTCGGGTCCTCCTTGCCGCGCACGCGGGCCCACCAGCTTTGCAGGTCATGCGTCAGCGTGCCGCCGCCGATCTGGCCGAGCTTGTACTGTTTTTTCAGCCCCGAAACTTCGATGACCGGGCGTTTTTCTGTTGCAAACATAATTCAAGCGCCCCTTTCTTACACCGTATCCATAAACGTTTTTTCAATGCGGCTGAACAGCACAACGCCCAAAACCAGCGCCGCAGCGGTAAAAATCAGACTGTACACGATGCCAAACACCGTGACCGTGCCGGTGCCTAAGGTCGCCATGCGGAAAATCTCGATGGGCGACGTCATGGGGTTTAGCTGAACCAGCACTTTCAGACGCGGGGAATTGTCCAGCATCGACAGCGGGTAGACGACCGGGGAAGCGTACATCCAAAGCTGCACGCCGAAGCCCACGGCGATGGCCAAATCGCGATATTTCGTCGTTAAAGAGGAAACGATGATGCCGACGCCGAGGCCCAGCAGCATGACTTCCAGCATGACGAAGGGAATCGCCAGCGCCCACAGCGTAAAGGTGATGCCGCTGCCCGTGGCGAAGAAATAGCCCCAGAAAATCAGGTACATAACCGCCTGGATGCCAAAGTTGATAAGGCTTGTCAGCACCTGGCTGATGGGCATGGTCAGGCGGGGGAAGTAGACCTTGCCGAACACCTGCGAGTTTGTTACAAACGTATTGGCCGTGTTGTTGACGCAGTTGGCGAAAAACGTCCAGACCGTGTTGCCCGCCATGTAGAACAAAAAGCCGGGTACGCCGTCGGTGGGCATATTGGCCATGCCGCCGAACACAACATTGAAGATGATAGTGGTGATAAGCGGATTCAGAATGATCCACGCCGGGCCTAGAATCGTCTGTTTGTACAGCACGGTAAAGTTGCGCTTGACAAACATCGTGATGAGGTCGCGGTAGCGCCACAGCTCGTTCAAATCAATATCGAACCAGCCTGTTTTGGGCCGTATAACGGTGGTCCAGCCCTCCTCGGCCGGGCGGGTGGTTTGCAGATTTTCAGCCATAAAAATACCTGTTCCTTATGTGTAAAGTCGTAGTCGCACAATTATCCATAGTAATAGTGCTATTTTACCACATTATGCGCAAAGAATCAACTTGCCAAAGCGTTTATAATAATAGTAGAGGCCGGGCATACCCGGCCCGGTCGTGAAAGGCAATGGGCGTTTCCCGGAAGGCTGCGGGCCGCACATATGCGGCCCCTACAACTCAACATAATAAAAGCGAAAAGCGGCCTGCCGAAAATCTATCGGCAGACCGCTTTTTCTATGCAATTACAGCACCTTCGACAAGAATGCTTTCAAGCGCTCGTTTTCGGGGTTGGCGAAGAACTCCTTCGGGGGTTTGTCGACCTTGACGACGCCCTCATCAATAAAGATAATTCGGTTCGCCACCTCGCGGGCAAAGCCCATTTCGTGGGTGACGCAGACCATCGTCATGCCGCCGCGGGCAAGCTCCTTCATCAGTTCCAAAACCTCGCCGACCATCTCGGGGTCAAGGGCGGAGGTCGGCTCGTCAAACAGCAGCACGTCGGGGTTCATGGCCAGCGCACGCACGATGGCGATGCGCTGTTTCTGGCCGCCGGACAGCATGTTGGGGTAGGTGTCCGCCTTGTCGGCCAGACCGATGCGCTCCAGCAGCTCCATGGCCTTGGCGTCGGCCTCGGGCTGCTTCATCAGGCCCAGACGCACCGGGGCCAGCGTGATGTTCTTCTTCACCGTCAGGTGGGGGAAGAGGTTGAAATGCTGGAACACCATGCCCATCTTCTGGCGCACATGGTCAATGTCGTGATCGGTGACTTCCTTGCCGTTGAAGATGATGTGGCCGCCATCCGGCTCTTCCAGCCGGTTCAAACAGCGCAGGAACGTGGATTTGCCGCAGCCGGAGGGGCCGACCAATACAACGCAGTCACCCTTGTTGATGGTCAAATCTACGCCTTTCAAGACTTGCAGGCCGCCGTAGTTCTTTTTCAGTCCTTTAACGTCGATCACTTTGCGCCAGCCTCCTCTCAAATTTTGCCAGCAATGCGCTGAACAGCATGACCAGCACCAGGTACACAGCCGCAACGCCCAGCAGCGGGAACATAGGCTCATAGGTACGGTTCATGATGCCCTGGGCCGCGTACAACAGCTCTTTGCCGCCGATGACGGTAATCAGGGAAGAGTCCTTCAGCAGCATGATGAACTCGTTGCCCAGGGACGGCAGGATGGAGCGGATGGCCTGGGGAATGATGATCTCAAACATCGTGGTCATGTAGTTAAGACCCAGGCTGCGGCCGGCTTCCATCTGACCGGGGTCAACGGCCATCAAGCCGCCGCGGATGATTTCGGAGACATACGCGCCGGAGTTGATACCCAGCGCCAGCGCACCGACCATCGTAAAGTTGCGGCTGCTGGCGAAGATGACCATGCTCATGATGAGCAGCTGCACCATCATAGGCGTGCCGCGGATGACCGTGACATACACCTTGCACACAGCGTTCAGCACGCCAAGGATGGGGTTGCGGTGGTGGGGTTTCTGCTGGGCGTGGCCCACGCGGATCATAGCCACGATGGCCCCCAGCAGCACGCCCAGCACCAGCGCAATGGCCGTGACCAGCAGGGTGGTGCCCACGCCCTTGATATACTGCTGCCAGCGGTCGGAGTAGAGAAATGCCTGGTAGAATTTTACGAAGAAGTCCTGCCCGAAGTTCAGCTTCTCGCCGCTTTTTGCCAGCTCAGAGAGCGCTTCAAACTGTGCTTCCATCCGCAACACAACCTTTCTTTCTGTTTGAATTCAGCACACCTGTAGGGGCCGGGCATGCCCGGCCCGCGGCTTTCCGGCAAACTCTTGCCTGCGGGAAGGTTGCGGGCCGCATATATGCGGCCCCTACAGCGCGATATTTGTATTATACCATATTTCCGGGAAAAATCACACTAAATAAAAGAAAAGCGCGCCGGGGCCCGGCGTGCCTTTCTGTGCGATACAAAAGCGCTTATTCAGCGGTGATGTACTTGTCCACGATGGCCTGCAGGGTGCCGTCAGCCTGCAGCTCTTCCAGGGCGCTGTTGATGGCGTCCAGCAGAGCGGTGTTGCCCTTGGCAACGCCGATGGCATAGTCTTCCTGGGCGTAAGCGGTGTCCAGGATCTTCAGGCCGGGGTTAGCCTCCACGAAGGACTTGGCCGGGGCGTTGTCGATAACGACGGCGTCGACCTGACCGTTGTTCAGGGCCTGCACAGCGGTCAGACCGTCGTCGTAGGCGATGACGTTGTCCTCACCGAAGTCGTCGGTGCAGTAGATGTAACCGGTAGTGCCGCGCTGGGTGCCGATGGCCTTGCCTGTCAGATCGTCAGCAGAGGCAATGTCGGAATCCTCGGGCACGATGATGGACTGGATGCCCTCGGCGTAGGTGTCGGAGAAGTCCATGACCTTCTGGCGCTCGTCGGTGACGGTGACACCGGCCATGACGATGTCGCTCTTGCCGTTCTGGGCAGCCAGCAGGGCGGCGTCAAAGTCCATGTCATCGACCTGCAGCTCCAGGCCGAGCTTCCCAGCAATAGCACCGGCGACCTCAACATCGATGCCCTCAAAGTCACCGCTGTCGGTGGTCATCTCATACGGGGGGAAGGCGGCGTTGGTGGACATCGTCAGCTTGCCGGCGGTGACGGTGGTCAGTTCGGCAGCGTCGGAGGAAGCAGCTTCCTCGGTGGAAGCGGCCTCGCTGGAAACAGCCTCAGAAGATGCAGCCTCAGAAGATGCAGCCTCGGAGGAAGCAGTATCGGTAGAAGCGGAACCGCCGCAGGCGGCCAGGCTCAGCATCATAGCGGAGCTGAGCATCAGAGCAGTGATTTTTTTCATGATGATCTCCTTGATTCAATGTATCTCAAATGTTTGTACCTTCCCAAGCCCTCACTTGGTTGATGTATACAGTATAACTGCATAAATATGTAAAGTCAATGTATATTTAATAACTTCGGCGTTTTACATGGGCAGAGCAGGGGAGTGGAAAGTTTTTTGTGCAATCTGGCGGAGGTATAAATGTAGGGGCCGGGCATGCCCGGCCCGCAGCTTTATGACAGACGCCTGCTTACCTTTACGTTGCGGGCCGCACATGTGCGGCCCCTACAGCCTCAACATTCCAAATTTTTCTACTTGACTTAAAGCCGCACTTGTGCTATAAATAACTTAACTTCATCCTGTACAAAGCCATGAGGCAGACAACCGGGATGCAGGGTCCTGTATCAGAGACGACCGCCGCAGCAAACGTTGCGTGGTGCAAGCGGTCTTGCAGCGGCCCGCAGCCTTACCACTGCCGAGCGCGGGGGCGAACCCCCGCCGGGTACGGCCCGTTACAGCCGACACGAGCGGCGCTTACCTTATATATAAGCGCAATTTGGGTGGAACCGTGGAGCTTACCGCTTCATCCCTTTTTGAATGTGAGGGATGGAGCGTTTTTTATTGCACAAATGCAAAAGGAGCGTACAATCATGAAGATCATCTACAAGGACGGCACCGTTGCCGAGTGCCCGCAGGAAGAAGAACTGCACGTTCTGCGCCACACTGCTGCCCATATCATGGCGCAGGCCATCAAGCGCCTCTACCCGCAGGCGGACTTTGCCTTCGGCCCTGCCACCGAGAACGGCTTCTACTATGACGTCGACCTTGGCGACACCAAGCTGACCGACGAGGACCTGGCCAACATTGAGAAAGAAATGAAGAAGATCTGCAAAGAGAATCTTCCCATCAAGCCGTTCATCCTGCCCCGCGACGAGGCTGTCAAGCTGATGGAGGAGCGCCAGGAGCACTACAAGATCGAGCATATGGCCGATCTGGCCGACGAGACCGAGTTCAGCTTCTACCAGCAGGGCGAGTACGTTGATATGTGCATCGGCCCCCACCTGACCTACACCAAGGCGCTGAAGGCGTTTAAAATCACCCAGCAGTCCGGCGCGTACTGGAAGAACGACAAAGAGAACAAGATGCTGACCCGCATCAACGGCGTGGCCTTCCGCAATCAGGAGGAGCTGGATGCCTGGGAGAAGCAGCAGCAGGAGGCCCGTGAGCGCGACCACCGCAAGATCGGCAAGGAGATGCGCCTGTTCATGACCGACGACCTCGTCGGCCGCGGCCTGCCGATGTTCCTGCCCAACGGTTACACCGTCTGGCAGCAGTTGGAAGATTATATCAAGGGCAAGGAGCGCGAGCGCGGCTACCTGCACGTCATGACCCCCTGCATCGGCACGGTGAACCTGTACAAGACCTCCGGTCACTGGGATCACTACCGCGAGAATATGTTCCCCGCCATGGAGATGGAGGGCGAGAGCTACGTGCTGCGCCCCATGAACTGCCCCCATCACATGATGATTTACGCCAACCAGCCCCACAGCTACCGCCAGCTGCCTATCCGCATCGGCGAGATTGCCCACGACTTCCGCTATGAGTCCTCCGGCACGCTGAAGGGCATCGAGCGCGGCCGCCACTTCTGCCAGAACGACGCCCACCTGTTCTGCACGCCCGAGCAGATCAAGAGCGAAGTTGCCAATGTCTGCGCCCTGATTTTCGACGTCTACAAGGACTTCAACATCACGGATTATCGCTGTGTTCTGTCCCTGCGCGACCCCGCTGACAAGAAGAAATACCATGACGACGACGCCATGTGGAACCATGCCGAGAACGCCCTGCGCGAGGTCCTGACCGAGCTGGGCATCCACTTCACCGAGGAGATTGGCGAGGCCGCGTTCTACGGCCCGAAGCTGGACGTCAACGTCAAGCCCGCCGTCGGTGCCGAGTACACGCTGTCCACCTGCCAGCTGGACTTCTGCCTGCCCGCCAAGTTCCACCTGACCTATGTGGACAAGGACGGCAGCGAAAAGACCCCCGTCGTGCTGCACCGCGCCATCCTCGGCTCTCTTGACCGTTTCATGGCCTACCTGATCGAGGAGACGAAGGGCCGTTTCCCGACCTGGCTGGCCCCGACGCAGGTCAAGGTGCTGCCGGTCAGTGAAAAGACGCTGGACTACGCCAAGGACGTGGCCGCCAAGCTGCAGGCCGCCGGTGTCCGCGTTGTGCTGGATGAGTCCAACGAGAAGATTGGCTACAAGATCCGCCAGGCCCAGCAGGTTGACCGCGTACCGTATATGCTGGTTCTGGGCGCGAAGGAAGTCGAGGCCAACAACATCAGCGTCCGCGACCGCAAGGGCGAGACCACGACGATGGAACTGGATGCCTTCACCGCCAAGGTTGTTGATGAAATCAAGAACCGCGTGAATAACGGCTAATTTCGGTTTATAAAAATACCGCTGTCAGGAAATTGACAGCGGTATTTTTTATTGGTAACAGCGGCAATGTGCCAAAGCTCCCTCCGGCCGCGAAACCGGCCTGAGGGGCTTTTCCCGCTACACCGCTCCCGCTCTCCTTGCCTTTCTCCTGTACTCCGTCGGTCCGCAGCCGTAGACCTGCCGAAACGCGCGGGCAAAATAGCTGGCATCCTGGAAACCGCACTGCGCCGCGATTTCCGACACCTGTAACCCCGTGCCGCACAAAAGCTCAGCGGCACGCTGGGTGCGCTGGTCCCTCAGGTATTGGTTCGGCGTTGTGCCGATCATGTCATGGAAGCACCGCAGGCACTCGCTGGGGCTGATGGCCGCGCTGGCCGCGATCTGCTCCACCGACACGTCCTCGGCGTAATGCTCCTGGATGAATTGCAGCATCGTCTTGATGCGGTCGGCGCTGCGCAGGGCTTTTTTCGGCAGCGCCTGCACTGCCGGGGCGTGGCCCACCAGCTGGAACAGCATTTCCGACAGCGCCGCGCGGGCCTTGAACTCGTACCCAGGCTGCTCGTTGACCACCGCGCGGAACGCCCGCTCCATCTGGTTCATCGCCTCACGCTGCCATTCCACACCGGGACGCAGCACGGCGCAGGGGCGGCTGGGGTCGGTCAGCAGCGGCTGCAAATATTTCTGCCAAAAAACGCTGTCCGGGCTGCCGCCCACCAGCCGCGGGTGGAACACCATGCTGTGCAGGCGGCAGGGCCCAGCGTTCAGCGGCCAGTCGCCGTGCAGCACGCCCGCGTTGATAAACAGCCCCTCGCCCTTTTCCAGGCGGTATTTTTCCCCGGCGGCAGTGGCCAGGATCGTGCCCTCGCTGACCACCAGCACTTCCAATTCCTCATGCCAATGCCAAGGGACCGGCTCGGTCTGCAAATCGTCATGGTAGCAGGCGATGGGGAACGCTGCCGTGCCGTGTTTCAGCAGTTCCCGGGCAAAATCGTCTATGACCGTTCTGCATACAGACAGTGCCATCTTCTGTTCATCTCCATTTTTGGCGAAATTATACCAGAATTTCACGGGAATAGTGCCTTTATTTCCCACCGTTTGATGATATAATCATAGTATCGCAATCACAAAAAGTCAAGAGGTATTTGCTATGGTTTCTCTGCTTCTGCCCATCATCTATCTGGCCTTCATTAGCCTGGGCCTGCCGGACGCGCTGCTGGGTGCGGCGTGGCCCAGCATGTACCCGCAGCTGGGCGCGGGCGTCGCCTGGGCGGGCGGCGTGTCGATGATCATTTCTGCCGGGACCATCGTGTCCAGCCTTGCCAGCGAGCGGCTCAACACCCGCCTCGGCACTGGGCGGGTCACGGCGCTGAGCGTGGCCACCACCGCCGTGGCACTGTTTGGCTTTTCCATCTGCACACAGTTCTGGCAGCTGTGTTTGTGGGCCATCCCTTACGGCCTCGGCGCCGGCAGCGTAGACGCTGCACTGAACAACTATGTGGCCCTGCACTACGAGAGCCGCCACATGAGCTGGCTGCACTGTATGTGGGGCATCGGCGCGGCGGGTGGCCCGGTCATCATGGGCTGGGCACTGGCGGGCAGCACCTGGCAGAACGGCTACCGCATAGTGTCCGTTCTGCAGTTTGTGCTGACGGCGCTGCTGCTGTTCAGCCTGCCGCTGTGGCAGACCCCCGCCGACGCCGGAGCGGGGGAGGAGTTTACCCCGGAACACCGCACGATTTCCGAACTGCTGAAAGTCTCCGGTGTGCCGGAGGTAATGCTCTGTTTTGCGTTTTACAGCGGTGTTGAGGGGATCGCCGGTATGTGGGCCGCCAGTTACTGCACCCTGACCCGCGGTCTGGACGCAATGACCGCCGCCAGCTGGGCGAGCCTGTTTTACGTAGGCATCACAGTCGGACGGTTTTTCAGCGGCTTTTTGACGATGAAATTCAACGATCAGCAGATGATCCGCATGGGACAGCTTCTGAACGCCGTGGGTATTGTGCTGATCCTGCTGCCCTTCGGCAATGCGCTGCTGCCGGTCGGCCTTGTGGTCGCAGGACTGGGCTGCGCACCGATCTACCCCAGCATCATTCACGAGACGCCGTCCAACTTCGGCAAGAATCTCAGCATGTCAATGACCGGCCTGCAGATGGCCGCCGCCTACACCGGCAGCACGCTCCTTTCACCGCTTTTCGGCGTTCTGGCGCAGAATATCACGATGAAACTGTATCCCTTTGTCCTGCTGCTGATGCTGGTATTGATGACGGTTTTTTCCGAGCAGCTGCACAGAAAGACGGCTGCAAAACGGGCAGCGAATGCCTAAAGCTGAGCCTTCCTTTGACAAGGGAGGCTTTTTTATTTTTCCGCCCCTCTAGCTATTTCCTACGCTATCCTGTATAATAAAGGCAAAAGAGGAGGTGTCCCTATGCAAAAATGCAGCCTATGCGGCGGACGGGTCGTCAATGGCCGGTGTGAGGACTGTGGTCTGCCCATCCCGCCAGAGCACAGCTACACCCTGCGGGGCGAGAGTGCCCACTATCACCGCGTCAACGGCGAGGATGTTCTCCACCGCGTGCGGCCCGCAGGCAACCGCCCCAAGGTGGAAGGCTACGACGACGAGGAACGCACCGCCCATGTACATGAGAGCGGCACAGACCGCCACAATGCACCGCGCCCCGCGGTGCGCCCAGCCCGGGTGGAGCACCACATCGAGGCACCCTCTAGACGCAGACGCAGTGCCAATGTCGCGTGGCTTATCATCGTTGTGGCGCTGTTTTTGATTTTGCCCATGCTGCAGGTCCTGCTGCAGCGTGAAATCTTTTCCTCGGTTTCCGAGCCCGTTCCCGAATTCTCCGAAGAACAGGCCATAGAGGCCGACAGCAATGCCTACGACGACCTGCGCGGCACTGTGCCCGCCGCGGGTGCGGACTGGGACGGCGACCTGACGGCGGGCCTGTACACCGTAGGGCAGGATCTGCCCGAGGGCACCTACACCATCCAGTGTGCCGAGAGCAATACATCCATTGACCTGCACATCGTCAGCGATGAGCACGGTGTTGAAATCTACGAGGATCTCTCCTCCAACGACTATGACGCCATCGACAGTGAGCGGGACGATGTGTCTCTGCCGACAGGCACCGTGCTGTTTCTGAGCGGCAATGGCACGCTGTACTTCCACAGCAGCAACGCCCAGGTCGATGCGCTGCCCACTGAAACCGCACCCAATCCGCTGGTCAGCGATGCGGCGTACACCCTCAGCGACAGCGATGAGAGCCTGTATCTTCTGGTAGGCGAGGACCTTGAGCCGGGTGTCTACGATGTGACCTGCACGGCGGGCACCGGATATTTTTCCTTTGTCCTGCCGATGGAAAATACCCGCACGATGTACTGCAGCGCATGGCTCTACGGCGACCCCGACTATGTCGATACGCTCCGCCATATCACCCTGACCGAGGACACCGAGGTCACGCTCTCTAACTACAGCGATATGGATTTTACCGTAACGCTGACCCCCAGTGAAACGGTGTATGTGCATGAATAAAAAAACGGCCACTCAAAAATGAGTGGCCGAATTTATTTTTATAGAGTTGTAGGGGCCGGACATATCCAGCCCTGCCGTGTAAAAGGCAAGCAGGTGCTCATGGGAAAGCCGCGGGCCGGGCATACCCCTACCGTGTGGTGGAAATCACACTTTCTGCCGCAATTTTTTCTCTTCTTCCTCCGTCAGCTCCCGCCATTGGCCGGGGGCCAGTGCAGCATCCAGCGCCACGCCGCCGATGCTCTCGCGGTGCAGGGCGTTCACGCCCGCGTCATACACGCCGAACATTCTTTTTATCTGGTGGTACACGCCCTGCCGCAGCGTCACACGCACGGTCAGGCCGTCGTCGGTCAGCGGTTCCACGCCTGCCGGGGCCATCGTCTCGCCGTCGGCCAGCGTCACACCCTCGGCAAAGCCGCGCCGCATAGCGTCGGTCAGCGGGGTATCCAGCGTTACAACGTACTGTTTCTTCACATGGTGGGCAGGGGAGAGGATATCATGCGCCAGTGCGCCGTCGTCGGTCAACAGCACAAAGCCGGTGCTCGTCTTGTCCAGCCGCCCGGCCGGGAACAACTCCCGCCGGAGGAAGTCCGCCGCCACCAAATCGACCACCGTCGTATCCTTCTTGTCGCGACTGGCGCTGACGACGCCCTCGGGCTTATTGAGCATGATGTAGACGTATTTCCGGTACTCGCCTGCCAGCGGTACACCGTCCAGCGCCACGGCGGCGGTGTGCTCGTCCAGCTGGGTGTCCGCCTTGCGGCAGACTGCGCCGTCAATCATCACGCGTCCCTTCGTCACGGCCTTGCGGCTCTCGCTGCGGGTCATGCCGGTGCGCTCGGCCAGGTACTTGTCCAGCCGCATCATGCGTCGTGCTCCTGGGTGATGGCCGCCGTTTTGCCGCGCGTGACCTTGATAAGGTCGGCGGGGGAGCACTCAATTTGCGTGCCGATGCGCCCGCCGGAAACAAGCATCGTGTCCTGGGCAAGGCAGCTCTCGTCAAACACGGTGACGAACTGCTTTTTCATGCCCACCGGGCTGCAGCCGCCCCGGATGTAGCCGGTGACTTTGTTGATGTCGGCGACGTGGATCATCGCCACGCTCTTGACGCCTGCGGCCTTGGCAGCCTTTTTCAGGTCCAACTCGGCCAGCACCGGCACGACAAAGACGTAATAATTGCGGTCCGCACCTTGGGTGACCAGCGTTTTGAACACCTTGGCCGGGTCCTGCCCGGTCAGCCGCGCCACGTTCGCGCCGTCCACAGCCTGGCCTTCCTCATGGGGGTATTCATGTGCGGAGTAGGCGACCTTCGCCCGTTCCAACATCCGCATTGCATTGGTTTTTGCTTCTTTTGGCATATTGGCAACCTCTTTATCTTCTCTTTGCCTTCCCCCTTGGGGGAAGGTGGCCCGCAGGGCCGGATGAAGGGCGCGTGTTCCTAGCAACCCTCTGTTGGGCAATAATGGCAAGGCCGCCCCTCATCAGTCCGCTTCGCGAACAGCTTCCCCCAAGGGGGAAGCCTTTGCGTTCCTATTATATAACCCCTAAACAAATTTCGCAAGGGGGCTTGACTTTAGCGCTTTAAAGTGTTAGAATACCGTCATTGAAAGAAATCATCTTCGTAATAGATAGGAAAGACAGGAGAACCCACCATGATCATCGTATTGAAACAGCACGCACCCGCCGAAAAAGTCGAAGCCTTCTGCAAAGAACTGAACGGCATGGGCTATGAAATCAACGACTCCGTCGGCAGCGACACCCACATCCTGGGCCTGATTGGTGACACCAAGGCCCTTGCTGAAAGCTGGGTGCTGGCAAACCCGGTCGTCGAGACCTGCCGCCGCGTGTCTGAGCCGTACAAAAAGGCCAACCGCAAGTTCCATCCGGACGACACGATTGTCGATGTGGGCGGGCACAAAATGGGCGGCGGCTACTTTGCCGTGATGAGCGGTCCCTGCAGCGTCGAGAGCAAAGAGCAGATTACCTATGTGGCCCAGCGCGTGCAGGCCGCCGGGGCCAGCATTTTGCGCGGTGGTGCGTTCAAACCCCGCACCAGCCCGTACAGCTTCCAGGGTCTGCGCGCCGAGGGTCTGGAACTTTTGCAGGAAGCCCGTAAGGTCACCGGCCAGCCCATCGTGACCGAACTCATGAACAACGAGCATATTCCGCTGTTCCTGGACGCCAAGGTGGACATGATCCAGATCGGCGCACGCAATATGCAGAACTTTGAGCTGCTCAAAGCCGTCGGCAAGCTGAACGTGCCGGTGCTCCTGAAGCGCGGCCTATCCTCAACGCTGGAAGAGCTGGTCATGAGCGCCGAGTACATCATGGCCGAGGGCAACCCCAATGTTGTTTTGTGTGAGCGCGGCATCCGCACCTTTGAGACGAGCATGCGCAATACGTTGGATATTTCCGCCGTACCTATGCTGAAAAAGATGACCCATCTACCCGTCGTCATCGACCCGAGCCATGCGGCGGGTATCGCGTTCATGGTGCCCGATCTGGCAAAGGCCGCCGTGGCCGTCGGCGCGGATGGTCTGATGATCGAGACGCACAACGACCCGGCCAAGGCCAAGAGCGACGGTGCCCAGAGCCTGACCCCCGACCAGTTCGACGACCTGATGAGCATCATCAAACCGGAGCTGGAGTTCTTTGGGAAGAAACTGAACTAAGGCTTCCCCCGAGGGGGAAGCCTTTGCTGGCTGATGCAAGCATCGGTTCCTACACCAAAACAAAAATCGCGGCTGTCCTTTTCCCGGGCAGCCACGATTTTTTATCGCTTATACAATTTTTTCCGCTGCTGGTGGGCGGCGATCTTGATATACACCGGCCGCGGCAGGAAGCGGCCCAGCGTCATGCCGGCGGCTACCAGCGGGCTGGGCACAATGACCGTCTTGCGGCGGGCTATGCCGTCCAGCGCACAGCGCACGCAGTATTCCGGCGTGATGCCCCGCAGTGCAAACTCCACGTTGGCCACGGCGTTGAACTCGGTATCCACCGGCCCAGGGCAGAGGCAGCCCGCGTACACCGGGCTGTGGGCCTCGCGCAACTCCTGGGCTAAGGCGCTGGTCAGGCTGACAACGTAGGATTTCGTGGCGTAGTAGGTCGCCATATACGGCCCGGCAGGCATCAGCCCCGCGCAGGAGCCGACGTTCAGCAGCGCACCGAAGCCCTGCTTGTAAAGCTTCTGGCCGATTTTTTTCGTCAGGATGTGTACCGCGCGGATGTTGACCGCCAGCATATCCAGGTCTTTGTCTAAATCGGTCTGCAAAAACGGCCCGCAGTCGCCAAAGCCTGCGTTGTTGATAAACAGATCCACGCGGCGGTCGTCCAGCGCCTTGACCAGCCGCAGACACTCGCTTTTCTTCGAGAGGTCAGCGGTCATGATCTCGCAGACCGTCGTCAACTGGTCGGACAGTTTTTCCAGCCGATCCGCGCGGCGGGCCACCAGCAGCAGGTTATACCCGCGTGCCGAAAGCTGGCGCGCAAACTCGGCCCCAATGCCGGAGCTTGCCCCGGTGATGACTGCAAATTTGGGCATAGGAAACCTCCTTCATTTACAAAAAAGGCTTCCCCCGAGGGGGAAGCTGTCGCCGAAGGCGACTGATGAGGGCGAACCTTGCCGTTACACCTCGTTCGCGGGGAAGCCGCCCCTCATCCGGCCCTGCAGGCCACCTTCAGTCTACGCGCTAAGAGCCGCCTACGGCGGTTGCGCTCCGACACGCGCCTGCGGGCGCAGCCCCTCGGGGAAAGGCTTTTTACATTAGTGGTGCCGTCCCACGCCGCCGCCGCGGGTGGAGCCGCCGCCGGAACGGAACCCGCCGCCCGAGGGGCGCGAGCCGCCGGAAGGACGACTGCGGCCTACACCGCCGCCGCTGCTGAAACCGCCGCCCGAGTGGAACCCACCCGAAGGACGGCTGCTGGGCCTGGGGCCGCCACCGGGACGAGGTCCGCCGCCGGGACGCGGGCCGCCCGGGCCGGGGCCGCCAAATCCACCACCGCGCGGCGGGGGAGGGGGCGGCGGGCGGCGCGGACGCCGGGAGGCACGGCCCACGCCGTACCAGAATGCCGCATTGCCGCCGGGGCCGGGGCCATATCCGGGGCCGCGCGGCGGGCGTGGACGGCGCGGGCGCAGCAGCACCGAGACGATCCACAGAATCAGGATAACGGCAAAAATCACAAGAACCATACTCATAATGTTCGGTCCTGTCCGGTACGTCGTGCTGCCGGTATCGCTGCTCAGCGTCACGCCATAGATGCTGCACAGCCTATCGGCCAGCGCCCGCACTGTTTTCTGCGTACCTGTGTCATAATCGCCTTTTGCCCAGTAGGGTTCCAGATATTCATCCAGCAGCGAACCCAGCGTGCTGACACTCAGGCGGCTTTCCAACCCGGTGCCGCGCATGATATAGTAGTCCCCGCCGTCCGCCTCATAAGGGGCCAGCAGCAGCAACACACCGTTGTCCTGGTCAGCCGAGCCAAGCTCCCAGGCCGTAAAGACGTTGTAGGCAAAGCCTTCCATCGTCGTGTTGCCCAGCGCTTCCTCCACCGTGTAGACGCCGATCTGCGCACCGCAGGCATCGGACAGCTGGCTGGAAATAGCGTAGATGTATTCCTCGGTATCCGCCGAGAGAATATTTGCGTGGTCGGCCACCGGGTTTTTGGCATCCACATCCACGGCGGGCGCAGCCAGGGCAGGCAGTGCGATCAGCACCAGCGCCGCCGCCACCGCACCGGCAGCCGCCGCGCGTTTGGCAAATGTTTTCAGTTTCATAATTTTCCCTTGTTATCGTGGTTTATTGGGGTGCAAATTGGGAAATTTCCCGCACGCCCCATATACCGGAAATCACATTGGCGGGGAACTGAGCGGTCGTCGTCTCGTAGCTCTCCACCGACTGGTTGTAGGCCGCAGCCGCGCGTTCAATGGTGGCCTGGGCCGAGACAAAGGCGTTGTACTGGTTGTTGATGGCTTGCTGGGTGCTGGCGTCCACTTTATTATTGACCGCCGCGTACAGCGCATCCACTGCGTTATACAAATCGCGGTTGGCGTTGTACTGGGCGGCGGGGTCAGCTGCCGTGTTGTTCCAGACTTCCAGCGCGACCCGGGCGTCCTGCAGGGCCTCTGTCGGGACGTTTTCCAGGTAGCCGACCTGCTTGATGAGGTTAGCCGCCGCGTCCACCTGGGTGCCAAAATCGGTCTGGATGCTGTTGTTGTACTTGTCGATGGCGGTGTAGAGCTTCGCTGTATCGTTGTATTTTCCTTTCAGCTTTGCCCCGCCGATGCCAAACACCGACACGAGCGCCAGCGCGACGAGCACGACCGATGCCGTGCTGCGCTTTTTGGCCGGGGCGGGCAGTTTTGACTCGACCTCACCCAGCACTTCCAGCTGCGGGCCATGGATGGTAAAGGTTTCCTGTTGTTCAAGTTGCATTGCAAATACCTGTATTGCACCGTAGGGGCCGGCATACCCGGCCCGCACGGTTATGGAAAACGGTCGTCTGCCATTCGCGGCGCGGGCGAACAATGTCCGCCCCTACATACTCTGCCTCGGGATGGCTGTGCATATAGGGAGGGGTCTTGACCCCTCCCCGGCGGTCAGAGGGCTGGCCCGCCCTACAACCACCCGGAAATCGTGTGCCAATTTGCGGGGCGTCGGGGACGCCGCCCCCTACAACGCAGCTTCTCAGCCGTTGATCTCCAGCATCTTCTGGCGCAGTTCACCCTCAATGCGGCCAAGCTCCTGCTCGGCGTTGGCGCGCTTGACCTTACCGTCGGCGCGGATCTTGTTCAGCTCGTCCAACGTCTCGATCAACTGCTTGTTCGTCTGCTGCAGGGTCTCGATATCCACGATGCCGCGCTCGGACTCCTTGGCGATATCAATGGTGCCCTGTTTCAGCGTGGCGGCGTTCTTCTTCAGCAGCTCGTTCGTAGCGTCGGTCACAGCGCGCTCGGCGGCCATAGCCTGCTGGCTGTGGGCAATGCCCAGGGCCAGCACCATCTGGTTCTTCCACAGGGGGATGGTGTTCACGATGGTGGTCTGAATCTTCTCGGCCATCATCGTGTCGTTGGACTGGATCAGGCGGATCTGCGGGCCCATCTGGATGGAGACATTGCGGGTCAGCTCCAGATCGTAGAGCTTTTTCTCAAAGCGGTCGCACATATCGGCCAGGTCGCGGGCGGCCTGGGCATCCTCGGGCAGCTGGGTACGCTGGGCCTTCTCCTGGGCGGCTTTCAGCTCGTTGGCACGCACATCGGCCAGCTTCTTTTTGCCGGCCAGAATGTACATCGTCAGCTCTTTGAAGTAGACGAGGTTGTACTCGTACATCTTATCGAGCATGGCAATGTCCTTCATCAGGACGACCTGGTGATCTTCCAGCTTCGCCTTGATGCGCTCGACGTTTTTGTCGGCGCTGTCATAGCGGGTCTTGAGCTGCTCGATGCTGTTGGACGTCTTTTTGAAGAAGCCCAGAATACCCTTGGGCTGCTCGGCGTTGGCGTCAAAGCCCTGCAGTTCGGCAATCAGGCCGGTGATAAGCTCGCCGGTCTCGCCCATATCCTGGGTCTTGACGCGGGAGAGCGCCGTCTCGGAGAAGTCGCTCAGCTTTTTCTGGCTGGCGGCACCGTACTGCAAGACCATCTGGGAGTTAGTCAGGTCGATTTTTTCGGCAAAATCGTTGACCATCTTCTGCTCCTCAGGGGAGAGGGGGGTATCCTCCACCTGCACGGGAGTTGCCTTCTTGCTTTCCTCGACGATTTTTTCATCAGCGGCGGGGTCAAGGGTCAGCGTCGGGGCGGCGGGGGCGGAGTCCAGGGTCAGGGTAGGGGCAACAGGGGCGTTCAGATCCAGTTCATTGTTCAGGTCAGCCATGGTCGTTTGTCCTTTCTGCATATACTTTTATTTCGTAAGGTTCTGGCTTTTCAGGATGCTGTCCAGTACCTCGATGTCGGTCGAAATATCCATTGCCTCGGCGCTGTACAGCGCGTCCAGCAGGTTTTCAAAGGCGGCGGCGGTGGTATCGGCGTTGCGGCGCAGGTCAGCTTCGATCTGGGCAGCATTATCGCCCTTGACACCCTGCTTTTCCAGCTCGGCGTAAGCGCCCATCAGCTTGACCATCTCCGGCAGGTAGTAGCGGGCAAAACGATCGACATTGCGCGCTTTGTCCGGGGTCCTTGCCACGGTGTCCGCAATGCTGCGGCCCGCTTTTTCCATGCGATCCATCGCGTCGGAAAGCTGCTTGTCGGGAATTTCGTCGTTCAGTTTGTGCAGGGCGTCCAGGTTGGCGGTGACGCCGTTGAGCAAGGCGTCCACGTCCTCACTGCCGGTGGCGTAAGCGACCGGCACCCGCACGACGCGGACGGGGCAGAGTTTTGTGCCCGCGATATACACGCCCGCGCTGATGACCGCCGTGGCGATCAGCCCGCCCAGCGTGTAGATGGGCAGCACCAGCGCCATAATGGGCCAGACCAGCGCCGCCAGATAGATGGGCAGCACCGGGCGTTTGGTTTTTTCCAGCCAGTTGGTCATGCAACAGTCCCTCCAATATAATATATACCTATTATAGAACAAAATCCGTTCACTTGCAACCGGTTAGCTGCAAAAATGGTTCCAATGCTGCGCCCCAAGTGGCTTGCAGGCGGGCGGGGGACCATGCGGCATTGGCGGGGCTGGTGCTGGGCAGCACGGTAGCGGGCAGGTGGGTCAGCGGCTCGGCATATTTTGCATAGATGCGCCCCGATGCCGCGCCGTTGCAGAACACCGCCTGCACGCCCAGCTTGCGTATCAGCGCAGCTACATCGTTGGGAACCGCGTTGCGGATGGACGCATCCGACGCGCCCTTGATATCACAAGCACCAATGGTATCCCACACGGCCAGGCCGTGATTCAAAATAATAGCTTTCTTCGCCTCGATGTCGGCCCAATCGGGTACAGGCTCCCCGGTCACGGCGGCGATCATCGGCCAGAAGCGGTTCTGCTTGTGGCCGTAGAAAA
>ERZ827104.984-NODE-984-length-27396-cov-13.597235_pt1 | contig 27396 bp, 24 predicted proteins | sample MGYA00519781_ERZ827104 | MGnify/ENA primary metagenome ERZ827104 (study PRJEB31778, sample SAMEA3449257) | human gut metagenome | biome: human gut; feature: human-associated habitat; material: faeces | place: United Kingdom | collected 2010/2012 ...
ATGCGGGCTTCCGCACCATCAAGGCGTTCGGCGCAAAGAGCCGGTTCTTCCACTGTGAGTTTTTCCAGCTCAACGAGGACAAGCCCGGCCTTGGCAAAAAGGGCGATTACGTTGCGTTGGAAGTCAATATGCGCCCGGCCGGCGGCTACACGCCCGATATGATCAATTATGCGAACTCGGTGGATTGCTACCAGATTTGGGCCGACATGGTCTGCTATGATGAGGTGCGCAACGCTGAGCTGGACGGCCCCAAGTATTTCTGCGTCTATGCAGGCCGCCGCGACTGCCACGAGTACAAGCACACCCACGCACAGATCATGGCCAAGTACGGCAGTCGCATGAAGATGGCAGAGCGCATCCCCCAGGCCCTGCGCCTGGACATGGGCGACCAGATGTACACCGCCGTTGTGCGCTCCACCGCCGAGCGCGACGCGTTCATCCGCTACGTGCAGGAGAAGGCGTAAAAAAGCCTTCTCACGAGGGAGAAGGTGACCCAAAGGGCCGGATGAGGGGAGGCGTGCCCATGATTACGCATAAATGGGCTGCTGCAGCAAGTGCGCCCCACATCAGTCACCTTCGGTGACAAGCTTCCCACAAGGGGAAACCTTTATACAGAGAGAGCCTGACCATCCCCGGTCAGGCTCTCTTTGTATACCCTTACTTCAATTTCACGCTCTTATGGTATACGCCCAGCGCAATCACGGCGGTGATGACCTCCGTCACCCAGAAGGCGTTCCAGATGCCGTTTGCACCCAGCACGCGGCAGAACGCCCAGGCCAGCGGCATGATGACTACCACATAGCGGCACAGCGAAATAACAAGCGACTGTACGCCCATGCCTAGGCCCTCCAGCGCACCGGAGACAACGACCGAGATCGTCGAGACGATGAAGCCCGCGCAGATAATGCGCAATGCGACTGTGCCGATGGCGATGGTCTCCGCGCTGGAACTGAACAGCCCAATCAGTTGCCCGGACAGCGCCAGGCACAGTACCGTGCCCGCCGCCATAATGGCCGCGCACATCCCCATGGCCGTGCGGTAGAGCTTCTTGACACGGTCATACTCCCCTGCGCCGTAGTTGTAGCCAATGATGGGACGCAGGCCCTGCACAATGCCGTTGGCGGGCAGATACAGGAAAGTCTGCAATTTGTAGTAGATGCCCAGCACCACAACATAGCTCTGGGAGAACGCCGCCAGCAGTCCATTCAGGAAAGAGATAAGCACCGAAGGCAGCGCCAAATTCAGGATAGCTGGCACGCCGATGGCGTACAGCTGCAGGTCCAGCTTGGCGTCGGCCCGCAGGCAGGCGCGGCGCAGCTTGACCGGGATGGGCCGCACGTTATAAACGATGAGGTAGAACACGACCGGTACCAGCTGGCCGATGCCGGTAGCCAGCGCCGCGCCTGCAATGCCCATTTCCGGGAAGGGGCCGATGCCGAAAATCAGCAGCGGGTCAAGGATGATGTTGCAGACGGAGCCGCCCATCAGGCCGATCATTGTGACGTTCATCCGGCCAACGGCCTGAAAAATCTTCTCAAACGACATGGCCGCCATGATGACAACGGCAAACATAAAGGCGATGCTGGAATAGGTCAGACCCATGGCGATGACCGATTCATCGCTGGTGAAGGACCGCAGAAAGCGCGGCATGATGGCCGTGCAGACGATGGAGATAATGACGCCGTGAATCAGCGAAAGCACCATGCCGTGGGTGGCGGCAGTGTCAGCCTTTTCCTTATTGCCTGCGCCCATGTGCAGCGAGATCAGCGCACTGATGCCGACGCTGAAACCAACCGCGATTGCATTGATGAGGTTCTGCACCGGGTACACCAGCGAGAGCGCGGTCATGGCTTCCTCACTGATGCGGGCAACGAAGAGGCTGTCCACAATGTTGTACAGCGCGTTGACCAGCATGGAAATGACCATGGGCAGCGCCATCGAAGTCAGCAGCGGGAAAATCGGTTTTTCTTTCATAAAGGTATCGTTCATGGGTTTCTCCTTTTCGGCACGCAAAAACGCCACACAACAGCCCGGCGGGCCATTGTGTGGCGAAAAGTAGTATCAAAACTGTAAAAATCCACACCTTATTTTAGGTGCCTTTATTATACAAACTACCGCCGAATTTGTCAAGATGCTTGCGCCGGGTGCGCAAAAACGGTACAATAAAAGCAAAATAGTTTTGTAAGGAGAATCTCTGATGAAAAAAGTGTTGGTTTCCGGTGCAGGCGGCTTTGTGGGGGCACGCATTATGGCGCAGCTGGCAGGCCGGTATGAACTTTGCGCTTTCCCGAAAGGGATGCTGGCCGCCGCCGATGAAACGGCGGTGGCCGAGCTTGTGTGGCACGAACAGCCCGACGTAATTTTGCACACAGCGGCAATCTCGGACACTGGATACAGCGAAAAACACCCGGAGGAATCCTATCGCGCCAATGTGCAGCTGCCGCTCTGGGTGGCCAGGGCCGCGCAGACAGTGGGCGCAAAGCTCGTGTGTTTCAGCTCGGATCAGGTCTACGCGGGGCTGACGGACATTGGGCCGTTTGCCGAGGATACGCCGCTCTCCCCTGCCAACGTCTATGGCCGCCACAAGCTGGAAGCCGAACAGCGCGTGCTGGATGCCCGGCCCGATGCTGTGCTGCTGCGTGCAACCTGGATGTACGATCTGCCCGGGTATGGCTTGCCGATCCGTGGAAATTTTCTGCTGAACCTGTACAATGCGGCTCTGCACGGCGGCACACTGCGGTTCTCCTGCCGTGACTACCGCGGCATTACCTACGTGCGCGAGGCTGTGGAGCAGCTGACCCAGGCAATGGAACTGCCCGGCGGCGTGTACAACTTTGGCAGTGAGAACAACTGCAACATGTACACGACCGCGTTGCGGGTCTGTGAGACGCTGGGCATCCACCCGGAGATTGAAAAACAGGAGTGGCCGCGCAGCCTGCTGATGGACGGCAGCAAGTTCCGCAACGCCGCAGGTGTGGGATTTGCAGACACACAGGCCGGTATAAAGCACTGCTTGCGGGAGTATGGGCTGGAATAAGTGCGGCGAAAATCAGCGGCGCACCATACGGTAAAAGTCGCCGTCCCCGGCGGTCGTTGCCTGGTGAACGATGCCGCCGTCAATGGCGAAGCCTGCACGCTGGTAGCAGCGGATGGCAAGTTTGTTCTTTCAAAATATCGCTTTCTCAAAGACGTAATAAAAAACCGCCAAATCCGAAAGGATTTGGCGGTTATACTGAGTAGACAGCCCAACGTTTGGTCCGAGTGGCGAGAGTCGAACTCACGGCCTCTTGAACCCCATTCAAGCGCGCTACCAAACTGCGCTACACCCGGTCGAACCGGGCTGTCTCAAATCAGCTTATCTATTATAACCGACTGCGCAGAAAATGTCAATACCCTGCACCATAAAAAGTTTCGGATTTTGACATTTTTAATTTTCATGGATTATGCTGCAACCGTAGTGGCTGTCCCCAAAGTCCCGATTGTTGACCAACTTGACCCCAAGTTTACCACAAAACAAAAACCGCCAGACCCATAAGGATTTGGCGGTATACTGAACAGACAGCCCAACGTTTGGTCCGAGTGGCGAGAGTCGAACTCACGGCCTCTTGAACCCCATTCAAGCGCGCTACCAAACTGCGCTACACCCGGTCGAACCGGGCTGTCTCAAATCAGCCTATTCATTATAGCGGAGTAAATCACAAATGTCAAGCAATTTTGAAAAATAAATGGGAAATTTTGTCCGAATTTCAGTCCAACTCCAAGCGCATCAAAATAAGCTCCTGCCATGCGCCGCTGCGGGTGCGGAAACCGCGCGGATTGCGGCCATACTCGGTGAAACCAACGTGCTCATACAGCATTCGTGCGGCGGTATTCTCGGCCACGACGTCCAGTTCCAGTTGGGTATACCCTGCCGTTTTGGCGCACTCAATACAGGCCTCCGTCAGGGCGCGGCCGATGCCCCTGCCCCAATAGGCCCGGTCGATACTGATGCCGAACTCGGCGCGGTGGCGCAGCTTCTCCTGACTGCCTATGGGGCTTATGCCGGCGGTGCCGACGATTTCGCCGCCGATAACAGCGCAGATTTCAATACTGTTGGAGCTGGCAGCGGATTGGGCGAGAAAATCCCGCTCATTTTCTACGGTCATCGGGCTTTCCCCCGGATAGGTCAGCAGAAACTCGGTCTGTGTGTGGGTCAGATTGAAAATGCGCAGTACCGGCTCGGCGTCGTCTGCCCCAGCATTGCGCAGCACACAGGGCGTGCCGTTGCGCAGGGTCAAGTTCTTTTGATATTGCATGGTACTCTCCTTAGCGTACTAATGTGTGTACTTATAAACAAAAACGTCGTAGATTTCAACGAATCTACGACGTTTTTCATGGGAGTAAAGTGAATCCTATGTACCATAGAATGATGACCCATAGAACCGCTTATATTTCCTTTACCTATGCGGTTCTTTTATGTTTTCTATGATGCACTGCCTTTACCTATTGTTGGATGAAACTTTATTCATTCAACATCCTAATTGTAACTCAAGCCGAATTGCTTTGCAACCTCATCCGTAGCCTAATTTTATTCGGTCATAGAATCGGAAGGTCCTTCTGTTCTATCTTCTAGTTCTTCAGCAGACATTTCTCTCACTTGCACGTTCAACTTGCCAAACAAGTTATATAGTTTACGCATTACGTCTTTCCAAGTTTCTAACATTTCATCTACTGTTTCTTCGAAACTTAATTCTTCATTATCCATGTAGTGGCGTTTATCATTTATAGTATCTCCTGCATAGAACAGCAGAAAAGATTCTCCGCAACGGTCATAGTATTGTACGAAGTTGTCCGGAACCGTTTCGTAATCCACATAGAGGCTGAGAACTATCGTTATTGCACAAAAAAGCCATTCTTCGAACATGAAGAACGGCTTGGAATTTGGTAATGTTAGCGGTCTTGTGTGACCCATGCGGGAGGATTTTTTAGGAGTTCCTTGAATTCATTAACGGTCATTTCGCTTTCTTCAGCGGCTTCTTCTACAGTAATATATCCTTTTTGCACTGCCCAAAACAATACTTGTATCGTTCCCATGCGGACCCCCTCTCGAAAGCTTTCTTCAAACACACCTCTATAAAGGTCCGACATAATATTTTCCCTTTCTTATTAAATAACTTGATGAAGTCTTAAATCAAAATAATGTTTACGCTTCTAAATGCCTTACGTTGGAGAATTTTCCATTACTTTCTTAAATTGTTCGACCGTCATATTGGCTTCTTCTGCCGCTTCTTCTACAGATAGCCGACCTTTTCTTACCAGCTCAATCAGCGTCCTTATTTTACCTTCGTTAAAGCTTTCTTCTTTAATGCCTTGGCTTAGGTTGTCATAAGTGTTTTTGTGTAAGTAAATACTATATTAGCATTTATTGCGGAAATAAGCAAATGGTTATATGTACAAAAATAGCGGCTTGAATTTGTGGAAGCAAAATATAAAAGCCGCCCTCGCAAGGAGAGCCGCTTTTATTTGTATTCACTTTGGTATCTAAAGTTCTTATGCTGTTCTTGTTCCGCAGAGCGGGCGGTACTTTTCTATACCATTAACATCTTAGTCATTTTACATATTTCGCTCTTTTGCAAGTTTCTGATTAAAATAATTGATTTGCGACTTTGTATGCCGTCTGCAATATTTTATGCTTTTTTGATTCCCAACATGGAAGGGCTTACCACAAATTGCACAGAGTTTGTATTCATCATCCTTGGACAATTCCAAAGCCAGCCATAGGCGGAAAGATGCTTTGTTTACATAAAGTATCGGATGCCTGCCACTATGCCCATCAATCCGTATGTCTCCTAACGCTTTATTTATGTAATTATCCATTTTCTCAATGTAGGTATTTGCTAATTTTTTTGGGTCGTACAGCAAAATTACATATTGCCGATTTTCTTTAGATATATGCTTCTCTTGCCACAAAAGAAATCGGTCAAATTCCTTTACCGTCTCTTTTTCAGCTTTTTCTCCTTGCCTTTGCCATACGTATCGATAGCTACGGCCCCTCCGTTCCTCGGATTCAATCGACTTCAAAAAACACCCAAATTCATCCGCCAGCACAAATCGAGGTCTTTCCCGCAGTTCTATGGAAACGCACTTTTTCTTTGCAGCAGGGTAATTTTCATCAAGAAAAGCAAACAGATTTTCAATGCTGCGATTAAACAAATGCACTGTATCACTGGCGCTATACAACATTTCAAAAACGCTCTTGATTTTATCGCAGCGTCGTTCATTATTACTCTTCTTTGCTTTTAAACAAGTAAGGTACGTTTGCTGTATAGAAAATATCTCGCGGATTTGCAGCACAGTATAATCGAATTCCGTGGGTGGCAAAACGCCACACTTATCGTACGAAAATTTCCCTTTTTCAAACTTTCTGATTACATTTTTGGCCTCTGCCACAAAACGGAAGCACTCTTCCTTTTCAGAACGTGCATATTTTACATTTGCATTTGAAAATGCCGTTCGGATGCTATCGTATGATAAATCTGACAAAAGGAGTTCATTCATTATGTCGTCTACATTGCGCAAATCCAAATCATAGGTCCCACCAGTACAATCTATCTTCACGATTCTTTGTGTAGGCTCTTTCATATCCTTCGCTCCATTTCAAAATCAGTGCCCCTTTAGTACCCCTTTTTCGAAAATAGAAAAAATCAGTACCTCTTTAGTGCCTGTTTCCAGAATTTATTTCATTATACCATAGTAATGGATACGTTTGAATACTGAAAAAGGAGGTTGTTGACTTATGATTATGGATTTTTTACAACACACGGAGGATTACGCTGAGCATCTTCGGGTTTATGAGGTGAGCGAGATACTGGATATGTGCAACGCCACCGTTTATAGGCTGATTCGTAATGGAAAAATTGGAACAGTAATGCTTCGGCGTAGGTATTATGTTTCCCGCGACTCACTCGCTGCCTACCTTTATTCCCAATGCAATGTTCCGCCAGAACAAATGTTTCCTCCACAAAGTGACAAGGACGGAGAAAAATGAGATATACTGTTGGCTATTGCCTTTATCCTCACGGGCAAAACGATACCACTGAAACACGGATGCGTATTATCTTTGATGACGGATTGCCTGCGACTGAGCTCAACAGGCATCTTGTAATGGCACAATTCAACCGCGACAAGCCGCTTGGAACAACAGTTTACCAGCTCTGTATATATCTAAATTATTTAGATATGCATGGTCTTGAGGCCGTTGATGCCACAATGGATATGATTTACGATTTTCTATGTGAGCTCTATGTCGATGGGCTTCCATATGGCTGCAATAATGAGCCCAAAAGTTATAACACAATTTGCGATTATGTAGAAACTTTATCTAAACTGTATGACACGCTCGCACTGCGAGGATACCATCTGGATAGCAGTCTTTATACGCAAACACAAAAAATGATGCTTCTACCTGACCCTAAAACCAAACGTCGAAAAGGGCGCGTTATAAAAAAGGGCGAACATCTTACAAGCGTTTACCTTCTTGTCAAAATGTTTTCTCCCAATCAGAATGACATACCAAAATTGACTTATACCAAATGGTATTCGGCAGAACAAATACGAGCCATAGCAGACGCACTTCCGCTTACATATCGCTGTATTTTTCTTGACACAGTATATACAGGCCATCGAATTGATAGCGCTTTATCGCTGACACTTGATACTGTAGACCTGTACAATGCACAAGTTACTCCTACAAGGACCAAAACCGGAAAGAGACACACTTCTCTTATTCCTCCTCCCCTTGTCGAGGATTTCCAAAGCTATTTGATGGATGTTCGGAGCAAAATCGATACTGACAGCGAATATTTCTTTGTAGGACACAACGGAAGTCCTGTCACCTATAATGCCTATCGCAGTGCTTTGGAAAGTGCCAGAATTAAGGTCAATAAAACATGCGGCTGGAATATTGAGGCTCTCCATACCCATGCAGGGCGCAGCACCTTTGCCGCTGCAATTAGAAGTTATCAGCTGGAGCAACAGCGTAAAGGCATTCCGACTTTTTCGGATGTTGATTTCTGCAATCTGATGGACTGGAAGTCATTGGATTCTCTAAAGCACTATGACTTGGTAAATCGTGTGCAGGATGCCGCTCCTATGTTGATTGATTTTTACAAGAACTATGATGTTCTTTCCTCTTCAAATAGCACTTTTGCAAAAGGGACATGAATTATGCTGAACAGAAAAATTGAAATTGTTGCACAGGAAAGTCATTCATGTACTATTTCTGTCGACGGAAATAGTATACAGATTAAACATTACAAGAATCACATCAACTTAGAGCATATTGAAGAGATAGAAAGAGTATTCAAAAATATTGATGACGTATTTACAGGTAAAAAGACTTTCAGCGATGTGTGTAAACTGATTTCTGGAAAGAATCTGCTTACTATCCTAGATGTCATGTATGCCGAAAATACAATTACATTGTTCGAAGAAAAATATAATGAAGCGATAGCTGCGTCATATGTTTCGTTTGAAGATTTCTTCAACAGCTTCTTTTCGTTCTCCTACACAAGGCAGTATAAAAATTTTCAATTTGTTGCTTATTTGAAAGAGCGTTCTATCGCAATTGCATCAAGAATCAATGTGAAGGACCGATATCGGTCAATTGCTAAAAATGATGACTTTGAAGTTAAGTATATTTCTACAACAGGCAATGTTGCTTCGTTCTTTATCAATGGGGAGTCTTTTGAAATTTGTCTCAGTGGGAAGCCTCATATGGGAGATTGCAATATTGTTCTTGACATAATTGTTGGATTGAAGACTGCATTGGATAATAAAAATCGCACTGAGATTATGTCTATTGTCGAACAAGTTGGAAATATTGCAACGCTTCGAATTATGCAAATCTGCTATCCACAGCTTGCAATAGATTACTTCATATCAGTAGCAGAGGATAGGGTTAATAGACGGCAATGTGTGTATCCAAATCTGCTGTTAAAAAATTTCTTTAATCCGGACCCCTATAGAGGAGAAGCAAGAACTTTTTATTTTATGATATTACAAGAATTGGAGAAAAGGATTCCTTATTGGAATGACTTGCTAATTAGTCAGAATAGGCAAGAAGTCTATTCTGATAAACAGACATGGACAGTTTTCTTTAAAGCGGACTCAAATACGCTACATTGGCGTACATTTACATTTATGGGAAGTGAAACATTACAAAACGAATTTCGAAAGTTTTTACGGGAATTATCCATGCTTAATCACGCAGAACCTAATATACATACAATTGAATCTCGTTTTAATGATGTTATTATTTGCATAGATGCATTTTATAACGCTTTGGATGTGTACCTTGAAAGTATCTATGCACTCACAAAAACTGATGTACAACTGCTAATTTCCTACTTTTTCCAGAGTACAGATTATGAGTGCGCAACTATCACTCGCGCTGTATACTCGCTCCGACTTTTTTACAACTACGTTACGGGAGAGAAAAACGAGAGTCAACGGTCAGCATTTCATAAAGTGTATCTTCCGAAGGCTTTGCCAAATCCGACAAAACCAGTATCAAATGAAGCAAGAAATGCGATTATAAAGAACTTTCACAACTTACCGGAGGTGGTTCAGATTGGCATTAAGATTGCCTGCTGCACCGGTATTCGTTCGGGTTCGTTCGCTGAACTGATGACACACTCTTTGATTCATCAAGAAGAACAATATTATTTGCGGGTGTTCCTTAGAAAGACCTATAAGTACCGAATAAAAAATGGTCTTCCTACATATATCGACTATTCAATTTCAAAAGAATTTGGCAAAGAGATAGAATGTTTCATTTTGAACACACAGGAACTCCGTAATAAGCTAGACAAGCCATATTTGCTGGTATATCAGCCAAGTTATAGAAGAAAAGAAACGGCGCTTCGGCCTCTCGTATTAAGTGGAGAGGCGTTGAACGATGGTATGGCAAAGATTTTATCAATGGAACAAGTTTATGATGCTGACGGTATTCCAGAAAGGACCTCTTTGCGGAATTTCCGTGCAGAAATGGGAAGACTTCTTTTTGCTGAAGGCAAAAATGCGCAAGAAGTTTCAGAATATTTAGGCAATTCTCCTATGGTAGCTCAAACTCATTACGATAATTATCTGCCGATTGATGATGCCAAAATGTACGACGCTCTTTGGCAGGAAACCATTGAAAAAGGAATTGCTTCTTGTACAAAGCCAAACGTTTCTTCTCATCCCGTTATGTATGGAACATGTACCTCTCAAAAAGAATGCTCCGGGAAAGACTGCCGTAAGTGTCCTTCTCTAATCCAATGTAAAGGTGGTGATACAAATGCTTTCCACAGCCCTCCAGCTTCCTGACAATGGAACTTCTCTCGATTATGATGGCCTATCCGACAAAGTACAGCAAGACTACGCTAAACTTTTAAAGCTATATTCCACTGATGATTTTTATTCCCCGAAATGGCACATTCATCTTAACATGGCGAATCGAACTGGAAACATCCTATTTTCTCAATCTCAATCATGGCTTGAATCCGATGTCACCAGAATCACAGTTATCAATATGCTTACATCCGGCACAGCCATTGCTACCTGCCAACGCAGAGTTCATGACTTTAACACCATTTTCAATTTTTTTAATTCCGAAAATATAGACCTCCACTATATAACTCAAACCAGCATAGACAATTTTATTAACTACCTTGATTCTTCATCCTATGATGTTTGGAAGCAGAATCAGTATATGCAGTCACTCCAAGTACTTACTGAATCTCTTACCGCACTTGACGTAATACGCATTCCCAGTAGTCTTAATGCAACATATCGTTTTCCTCAACAGCGCGAACCAAAACGAGCTCCAGATACTGTAATAATCAATCAACTGGATAGTTTTTTCTTTGATGGTGACACCGATATTCCACTCGACTATCGTGCCATATACATTCTTTTGCGGTTACATACACATCGCTTTTCAGAGGTTGCTGCTACGCCACTCGACTGCATCAGTTATCCTGATGACAACGTCTTCACCATCACCATTCCCAATTCCAAAGAAACCCCACGCCATATTCCAGATTATCAGAAATACAACTTCCTCCTTACTGGTTTCTGTGGTGGTTTCTGTCATGATATTGTATATAAACAGCAGCAATACGCAATTGACATGCAGCAGAACATTCCCGATGAGATAAAAGATTATCTTTTCGTTTCACATAAAGGACCCCACTTAGTCACAATGTTGGAGTTCAATTCATTCCTTGCAAAATTTTGTGCGCAGCATGAGATTGTTGATGCTGCCGGGAATCCTGCTAAAATCACCTCACACGACCTCCGGCATATAGATGTTTGTGAGCGGTTCAAAAGCAATATCGTTTCTCCGGAACGGACCTCCGTTGAATGCAACCATGCCTGCGTTGAGGACACAATGGGCTATGGCTATTACTCAAAACACGATGAATCTAAGCATTTGGCAGAAATTGTAAAGCCTATCCTTCCGTTCGATTTTAACGATGCGCCTTCAACTAGGAAAGTTCCTCCACGCAAGTATGAAATGCTCGCCGCACAACCAGCAACAAGGGTTATTCCTTATTACGGACTCTGCCTCAATCGCAAGTGTTCACCACAATTCGAAAAATGCTTCCACTGCGGTTCATTCATTCCGGACCCGCAATACAGGGAATATATAACGGCTAATATAGAGCGCCTACAAAAAGTAAATAACCAGATTTTGAAAAAGCACGGAAATCCTACTGTGCTTCAGCAGAATCTCAAAGATATCCAAACTTTTAGCACCTATCTGGAGAAGATTGATGCTACAGAAGAAAAAACAAAAAGGAGCAATGTTGTATGACAAAGCAGAATGACGGTGTTCGCGCCTATCAAGAAGCACAACGCCAAGAAACGCTTGCCAAAATTGATGAAGCCTACGAATACCTCAAACAGACACACCAGACCATTACGAAGACCGCAATCAGCATGGAGAGCGGTGTTGCTATCAGAACGATACACAAACCATATGTTCAGCAGCACCTTCTTCAATACCCTGAATTTAATCCGAATATCAGCCAGAGCAATTCAACGATAGAGTTGGAGGATGCCCTAAAAGAAATTGAGCGCCTTAAATCTCTCCTATCAAAATCTCGGAATCAAAACAATCGTCTGACGGCAGAACTCTTGACATGGAAAAGTAAATGCAAAGAACTCCAAGTCCAAAACGAGCGCCTAGCTGGTCAATGTCAGAAATTAGGTGAAAAGAAACTCATCCGCTTGTAAGAGAATCCCTATGGCCTAAAAGTCATAGGGACTTTTTGTTGCAAAAAGAAATAGCGCGCTTTGCATAAAGATACAAAACACGCTATTAGATTGTCTGAAAATAACTTTTGCAAAGTATGCACGCTAGAAAGATTTTGCAAATCGCATAACGATAAGCTTTTTCTACGGTGCATTGTACCGTGCATCTTTTATTTTCAGATTCTCATGGTGGAGCTGACGGGAGTCGAACCCGTGTCCGAAAAGAAATCGGTTAGAGTATCTCCGGGCGCAGTGTGCTTATTGAATTTCCCTTGGTGCGGGCGAACACACACGCACTACACCGCGGTAGCTTCATAAATTCATGCCGGACCGCAAAGCTTAAGCCCGTTCACGTTCAGTACCTAATCGACGCCCTGACCCCGCGCGGTACTAACGCGGGCAGAACGGTAGAGCCTAATTAGGCAGCTACGGCAACAGGATAATTGTTGTCAGTTAATTTAAGTTGGCGCTTTTATCGTGGGTCACCGCCACGGCCCGCTGCTCACGCCTCTCTCTCCCCGTCGAAACCATTACAGCCCCGCATATTCGGCAGGTGTGAGCCTGCCGGGAAAGATAAGGGAAAACAACTTATCGCTGCGTTTTCAGTGCGCGGTCAATGTCGCGCTTGGCATCGCGTGCCGCAGCAGTTGCACGCTTGTCATAGAGCTTTTTGCCTTTACAAAGACCCAATTCCAGCTTGACGCGCCCTTTTTTGAAATAGAGCGAAAGAGGAACCAGCGTATACCCTTGCAGCTTGATCTGCTGGCCCAGGCGGCGAATCTCCGCTTTGTGCGCCAGCAGCCGCCGCGGGCGGCGCGGGTCTTTGTTGAAGATGTTGCCCTGCTCATAGGGGCTGATGTGGATACCTTTTGCTATCAACTCGCCGTCATCGATATCCGCCCAGGAATCCTTGAGGTTTACCCCACCGGCGCGCAGGCTTTTGACCTCGGTGCCGACCAGCTCAATGCCGGTTTCCAGCGCTTCGACCACAAAGTATTCGTGGCGCACCTCACGGTTGACGGCAATCATTTTCTTTCCGCTTTTGTCCTCGGCCATGGGCACACCTCCTTCGCGTTGATAGGATATTTATTGTAACGCGGCTGCGGCGAAAAGTCAAGGGCTTTTCGTCACATCTCGCCGCGACCGGCCATAGCGCGGTACAGCGTCGTCTCATCGGCATATTCCAAACTGGAACCCACCGGCAGACCATAGGCCAGGCGGGTCGTCTTGATGCCCAGCGGCTTGATGAGTTTGGCGATATACATAGCGGTTGCCTCGCCCTCCACCGTGGGACTGGTGGCCATGATGACCTCCTTGACGGTGTCGTTCAGGCGGGCCAGCAGTTCCTTGACGCAGAGTTGGTCTGCACCGATACCGTCCATCGGCGAGATCAGGCCGTGCAGCACATGGTACAGGCCGTTATATTCGTGGGTGCGTTCGATGGATTTGATATCCCGCGGGCTTTCCACAACGCAGATGATGCTGCGGTCCCGCTTTTGGGAGGCGCAAATTTTACAGACCTCACCGGCAGTATAGTCCTGGCAGATGCGGCAGCGGTGCAGGTCTTTCTTTGCGTGCTCAATGGCTTTGGCAAGCTCCATTGCCTGCTCCGGCGGCATGGACATGACCTGGTAAGCCATGCGCACGGCGCTTTTTCGGCCAACACCGGGAAAACGGGCAAACTGATCCACCAGGTTTTCCAGCGGCTCAACATTTTGCGGCATAGTGTGCCTCTCAGCCCAGACCGGGGATGTTCAGCCCGCCGGTCATCTTGGACATTTCTTCCTCGGAGTCCTTATCCACGGCAGCAGTGGCGCTGTTGACGGCGGCGGCGATCAGATCCTCAAGCATTTCGATATCGTCGGGGTCAACGGCCTCAGGCTTGATCTTGACAGCGGTAATTTCGTGCTTGCCATTCATGGTGACAGTGACCATCTCACCGCTGGCAGTGCCGGTGTATTCCTTGGCTTCCAGTTCTTCCTGCTTAGCGCGGATGCTGTCCTGCATCTTCTGCACCTGGCGCATCATGGCGTTGGGGTCGGGACGGCCGTAGCCTTTGGGCATTCTTGCTTTCATGGGTGATATCCTCCAAAAATAATTATTTATCAACGATTTTCAAATCGACGCCCAATTCCTGCATGTTGTGCAGGGTCTCGTCAATGCTGACAGCCGGGGCATCGCTGGCGGTTTCCTTCGGCTCCTCATAGGGGCCGATGCTGTATTTGATCCGCGAGACGCGGTAGATGGCTTCTTTCAGCCGTTTGCTGACTTCACGATTGTTGCGGATGTAATCGCGGAAGGCGTCGCTGCATTCAAACAAAACGCGTTTGCCGTCGCAGTAGGCCCTGGTGCCGCGCAAAAACGAGATGAGCATGGCGTCATTTTCTTCCAGATCCGACAGGACGGCGGGCCAGAAACCGAACGGTTCCAGCGGGCCGGCCTGCCGGGGCGGTTCCGATTTGCGGGGTGCTGCGGCAGGGGCCGGGCGTGTCGGCGGGGATGCAGGCTGCGGTGTGGGTTTTAACTCGGGCTGCAAGAACGGCGGCTCGTCGTCGATGGGCGGCGGTACGTCGTCTGTCTCCCCAGCTGCGGGGGCTGCCATGGGCGGCTGTGCCTGCGAAACCATCGGCGGCACAACGGCAGGTGCAGCCTGTACCGGCGGCGGGGCCGCAGTGAACGCCCTGGGGGCAGACGCGAATGCCTGCGGTGCGGCGGGTACAGGGGCTGCCTGCTGGATGACGATCTGTGCGGCGGCTTCAGCCTGGGTCAGCGAGAACACGGCCAGTTCCAACTCAATACGCTGGTCGGTGCCGCGGCTCATCTTTTCCAGTGCCGAGCCAAAGGCGTTGATGGCGCGGATAGCTTCGGCCTGCGGGAAGTCTTTGCGCTGGGTGTAGGCGGATTCTTCCTCCGGTGAGATACCGGTCAAAAGCGACGTGCCGCCCGGCAGCGCACAGAGCATCAGGTTTCGGTAATGCCCGGCCAGTTCCATGCAGAGGCGGCGCATATCAACGCTCTGCTGGCGCAGTTCGGCGATTTTTTCCAGCGCGGTGACGGAATCATGGGCGTTGATGGCGTCGCTGATCTCGAACAGGTATCCCCTATCCGTGACGCCTGCCATGCGGCGCACAAGGGCTTCGTCAACTTTGTTGTCGACACCGGCACAGGTGTCCAGGATGGAGAGTGCGTCACGCATCGCGCCGTCAGCCAGGCGGCCAATCAGCTGCGCAGCGTTCTCGTCGAGGTCGATTTTCTCTTCCCCGGCGACATACAGCAGACGCTTTGCGATATCATCTGCCGTGATGCGGGTGAAATCGTACCGCTGGCAGCGACTTAAAATCGTGACCGGAACCTTCTGCACCTCGGTGGTAGCAAGGATAAAGATGACATGCTCGGGCGGTTCCTCCATCGTTTTCAGCAGCGCGTTGAACGCGGCTGTCGAGAGCATATGCACCTCGTCGATGATGTACACTTTATATTTGCAGACAGACGGCAGGTAGGCAACTTCGTCGCGCAGGTCGCGGATATCGTCAACGCCGTTGTTGGAGGCAGCGTCCATCTCGATGATATCCATGATGGAGCCGGAGTCAATACCCTTGCAGATTTCACATTTGCCGCAGGGGTCGGGGCTGGTGGTGTCCAGGCAGTTGACCGCCTTGGCAAAAATTTTGGCGCAGGTGGTCTTGCCGGTGCCGCGCGTGCCGGTGAACAGGTAGGCATGGCCGATACGCCCGGCTGCAATCTGGTTCTGCAAGGCCGTGACGATGGCCGTCTGGCCTACGACGTCGGCAAAGCGCTGGGGACGCCATTTTCGATATAAAGCGCGGTACATCGACACATCCCTCCTAAAATACAAAAACAGCGGGCAGAGCACGCGGCTGCGCTGCTTTGCGTACAGATGCAGGCTTGACCGCGGCACTAGGCAAGCGCCGCTTAATGCTGCTCGGTTCCCCGCCTGACATGGTTCACAGGCTGCCCACGCGCGGGACCTGCATCTGTACGCGAAACAGCGCAATTCAGCCCTGTCCGCTTTTAGTATTATACAATAAGTTCAGGATAAATGCAAGCGTTTTGCATCAATCTTCCTGCAGACGCTCCACCATCTGGTAAAGGGCTTCGGCGCTGTTGAAGTTCTGGGGCATGATCTCCGACGCCGGGATGGAGATATCGTACTCCTCGTTCAGGGCAGAAATGATTTGCAGAATGTCAAAAGAATCAAGGATGCCGTCGTCGATTAGGGTGGTGCAGGTGGAAAAGTCCACGCCCTCTTTGATCTCGCTCAAAATTTCCAGTAAACGTTCCATGATGAATTTCTCCTTTTTTATCTATAAGTTCGGCGTGTTGAGGGGGTACGTCGGCGTGATGCCGCGCACAAGGCGGGGCGTACCGTCCTGCCACAAAACGACCCGCGGCAGGTCGCGGCTGAGAAACAGGCCCAACCCCTCGGTGACGGAGTAAGCCCCGGCATTCTCAAAGACAAGCAGGTCGCCGGGGGCAAGGCCGTCCAACGGCATACTGCGCACCAGTACATCGTTGGTGGTACACAGGCTGCCGCAGAGGGTCCAATCCAGTGTCTCCCCTGCCTGGGCGGCAAAGTGGCGCAGGTGCGGGCGCTTCATGCCCATGATTTGGCCCAGGTAGTTCAGGTGGTTCATGCCGCCGTCCACAATGCAGTAGTGCTGGCCGTCGTGGTCCTTACAGTCCATGGCAGTAGTCAGGTAATAGCCGCATTCGGCGGTGTAAAAGCGGCCCATCTCCACGGTCAAGTGCGCCCAGCGGGCGGCCTCCTGCAAGGCGGGGGCCAGCGTTTTGGCCGGGGCGAGGGTGTCGGTGAAATCGTCGCCGTTAAAATAAGGTACCGGCAGGCCGGGGCCGTATTCCAGCTCTGACAGGCGCAGGCCAAAGGTCTGCTCGATCTCGTCATAAAGCTCGCGCAGCATCGCCAGTTCCTTTTGCTGATTCGCCAGCTTTTTGCGCTGGGTGCCCACAAAATAGTGGATGCCGATGAACTCTAAATCGGGCGTTTCGGCACGGTGCGCCAGCGCGTGGAACAAATCCGTTTTGGACATACCGAACTGACTGCCCGCATTCAGCCGCAACAGCACCGGCAGGTGCTTGCCCGCCGCGAGGGCGGCCTCTTGCAGATAGCGCACCTGCAAAAGGGATTCCGCCGTGTAGCTGCCGACACCGTCTGCCACGGCGCGGACGATATCCACCGGCGTTTTGTTCACGCCAGAGTAGATGACGCGGGCGTCGGCGGCATGAAGCTGCTCGCAGATGGAAAGCTCGCCGGGGCTGCACACTTCCAGCCGCGCGGTGACGGAGGACATAGCGTGCAGCAAAAACGGATTGGCCTTGATGGAATAGCACAGCGCAATGTCTGGGCCGAAAATCTCCTCAATGGCCCGCACGCGGGCTTGCAGGGCGTCGGCATCAAAGACGAAGGTCGGCGTGCCGTAGGCAGCGGCAATGCTTTGTAAAGCGGCGTCAGTCATTTGCGTGCTCCTTTTTTCGTCAGGGCGGCCAGCGCCGTTCGGTCGATCTTGCCGTTTTTGTTCGTGGGGAGTTCGTCCAGCTGCTGAACCGTGTTGGGCTGCATAAAGGGCGGCAAGTTGGCTTTCAGCGCGGTCAGCAGGGCGGCTTTCTCGCAGCTGCCGGTGTAGAACAGGTGCAGTCGCTGTTTTTCGGCGTCAAAGATGCAGCAGGCACGGCTCACATCGTCACACCGCATGGCGGCGGCTTCGATCTCGCCCAGCTCGACGCGGTGGCCCATATGCTTGATTTGGAAATCCTTGCGGCCGATGTAGAATAAATTGCCGTTTTCATCATACCGCGCCAGATCGCCGGTGCGGTAAATGCGCTCGTACCAGTTGGGATTCAGCGGATTCTGGGTAAAGGCTTGGGCTGTGCGCACCGGGTCGGCGTAATAGCCCAGCGCCAGCGCCGTGCCAGAGACGCAAAGCTCCCCTGCCTGGCCGGGTTCGGTCACAAGGGCGTCACGTTCGTCCAGCAGAAAGACCTTCTCGTTCGGGAAGGCGCGGCCAATGGGAAGCACCTCGTCAGGGGCAAAATCCCGGTCAGGCAGGATGGCGTAGGTACAGTTGCAGGTGATTTCCGTAGGGCCGTAGAGGTTGACGAACCGGGCGGCGGGCAGCGCTTTCTTCCACTTCATCAGGTGCTTGATGGGCATGACCTCGCCGCTGAAAAGAACCTGGCGCACGGCGGAAGGCACGCGGTAGCCGAAGCCGTTCATGATGGAGACAAAACACATGGCGCTGACAGCCCAGACCAGCGTGGTGACAGCGTGGTCGGACAGGTAGTCCATCAGCTTGGTAGGCTGGCTGAAATAGGCCCGGGGGATGATCTGCACCTTGGCCCCGGTGTAAAGGGCGGTGTACAGATCCTTGACCGAGACGTCAAAATCAAAGGGGGCCTGGTTGCCAAGGATATCGTCCCCGTTGATGCCAAAAATACCGGCAAACTGCGGGATGAAATCCAGCACCGAGCGGTGGCTGACCGTGACGCCCTTGGGAACGCCGGTACTGCCGCTGGTAAAGTTGATGTATAAGGGGTCAACGTCCACAGCCTGGACACGGCGGGCAGCCAGCAGTGCGGCGTCCTCATCGGCGGTCAGCAGACTTTCCAGCGGAAGAATCGGACCGGAATAGCTAAGCTTTGCTGCAGCGTCGGCGTGTTCGGCGTCGGTGATGAGCAATGCCGGGGCAAGTGTATCCAACACCTGCCGGGTGCGGGCGGCGGGCTGGCGGGGGTCCAGCACCGAGTAGCAGCACCCCGCATAGACCGTGCCCAGCATAGCGGCAAAGGCCGGGGCAGATTTTTCGAGATAGAACGCTGCCGGGCAGCGGGGCGCGGTGCGGGCCGCCAGGGCACTGCCGCTGCGGCGGGCCAATTCTGCCAGCTGCGCCCAGGTGTAGTCCTGCTGCACATCCCCCACGGCGGGGGCATCGGGGCAGCGGGCGGCGGTGGCTTCAAGCCAATCCAGAATATTGGTTTGCATAAAAAAACTCTTTTCTCAGAAATTCGCGTAAAGGAAACCAGTGGTGTCAGTCACGCAGATAAAGCTGATCAGCGTCAGGAAGATGACGAGATAGTACAGCGCCCAGCGCACGACCAGCGGCAGGCGCTGCACATCCGCGTAGGGGTCACGGCCGTTTTCCTTCAAAACGCTATGTACAAAGACCAGTACGGTGCTGATGATTACGATGCCCCACGCAGGCCCCGAAACAGCGGAAAATGCGCCAGGGGCGTTTGCCGCCAGCGAGTCAAAGCGGAAATCCGTAAAGGTCTTTTGCAGGCAGAGCAGCCCGCGCATAAAACCGTTGCGGTCAAAGTACCAGCCGATGTTGACGATGACAAAGGTGCGCAGAATGCGAAACAGATGCCAGGCGCGGCTCTCAGTGGGGATATGCAGCGCAGCGTTGAGCTTTTTGAATGCGGGTTCCAGCAAGTCAGACAGAGCAATGACCGCGCCGTTGTAGAGACCCCAGACGAGGTAGTGAATCTCCGGGCCGTGCCAGATGCCGACGACGGCGAACACCAGCAGGTTCGCCACAGCAGCGGGCAGTACGCGGCCAAAATGCTTGCCGCCGTGCTTGGATGCCCATTTGCCGAAGCGCTGCATCGGCTTGGTCAGGGCGAAGGGGTAAAAGAGGTAGTTGCGCATCCATGCGCCGAGGGAGATATGCCAGCGCCGCCAGAAATCCCCCAGTGAGGTGGAAAAATACGGCTGGCGGAAGTTGGGCATCATCTGGATGTCATACAGCTGCGCGACGCCCAGCACCATATCGATACCGCCGGAAAAATCAGCGTACTGCTGCAAAGAATACAGCAAAATTGCCAGCAGCGCCATCGCGCCGGTAAGGCCGCTGGCATCCTCAACGTCCAAAATCGCGGCAATCGTCGGGGACGTCAGGTTGGAAATTGCGTATTTCTTCATCGCGCCGAAGGCGAACAGGAACAGCGCACGTTTGGTGCGCTCCCAATCCCAGGTATGACGGGCCATGAACTGGGGTTCCAGCTCGCCGTAGCGGTTGATAGGCCCCTGCACGAGCTGCGGAAAAAAGCTGATGAACAAGAGAAAACGCGCAAAGTTTTTCTCAGCCGGGTGGCGGCCGCGGTAGCAGTCGATGAGGTAGCCCACAGCCTGAAATGTATAAAAGCTAATACCCAGCGGCATGACCAGCCCCAGCGCCGACGGCGTGCTGGCGGCCCAAGCCCCAGAAAGCAGCGCCGCAAAGTGGGACCAATATTTAAAGTAGCCCAGCATCAGAAAGTTCACAACCAGGATACCGGCCAGCACGCCCTTTTTGCGGCGGGTGGTCTGGGCCTTGATGGCCTTCTTTTCTTCTTTTGGCAAGCCGGGCTGTTTGCGGCGGGCGGCGGCATCGGTGTCCAATTTGGCAAGGCAAAGCCCACCGCCCCAGACCGTCAGGGCCGTAAAAAGCAAAAACGTAAAGTCCTGCCAGCCGCTGGCTGCAAAAAACACCAGACTCAACCCCAGCAGGCAGAGCCATTGGCGGGTGCGCAGCACGGTATAATACAGCAAAAGGCCGACCGTAACCAGCAGAACAAAGCTTAGGGAATAGAGTTCCACACTACACCATCCGTATATTTAAAAATCAAGATAACATTCGTAATAACGCTCAAAATCTGCATCAGACCCGACTACCCGCGCATTGACGCGGAACTGATAGCTACCGTGTACTGTTGTGGGGTATTCGACCCAGGTACGGGTGTCGTAATCGGAAATTTTTGCGTATTCTGTCTCACCGGGGGCTTTGACCCAGAACTCATACTCAGCCTCGACTGAGGGACCGTGGTAGGAACCCGCCAGCAGCAGAATTTTGTCCGTTTGAATCTCCGGCGTCAGGTACACATTTGTGATATAGTTGACGGCGGCCAGGTATTCTTCCGGCGTCTCAAACAGGGCATCCACGTCAGCTCCCTCGTCCAGCAGGGTCAGGAACTTTGCCATGCACTGGCTGAAAGCGTGGCCGCCGGTGGTGTTCATGTGGGTGAAATCCTTGTAGTAGTCCGGTTCAACGTTCGCGAACAGCTCCTGTTTGGCAAAGTTGAAGTCATAGTAAGATGCGCCGTAAAGCCCTGCCAGCTTTTTGAAAAAGGCGTAATCGTCAAAATAAGTATCGTAGCTGATGACGTCCAGCGTCGTTTTTGGGGCGCTGATGACGAGCAGCGGTACGCCTTTCTCTTGGCAGAGCTGCATCATCGAGACAAGCTCGTCAATGTGCTGCTGGGTGAATGGGTGGTTCGTCTGGTTCCAGGTATTCACATTGCCGATCGTGTCAAAATCGATGACGGTATCCCCTTCCGGCTGGCCGTGCGCCGCGCCGCGCGCAGCAATGCGGGCAGTCAGGGCGTTCCACTTTTGCCGGATGGTGGCGGGCCAATCGGTGGGCCAGTTGCCGCCCTGCCAGGGGAACAGCGCGTTCAGCGAATCCGCGTCGGTAAAGCGGTCGGCGCTGGTCATGTAACGCAGCAGTTCGGCGGGGCGGTCCTGCCAGCGGGAAGTCTGCAACTCGGCAGAGAGAAAAGCCTTTTGCGCCTTGGGGTATGGCTCCCCCGTCATATTGTACAGGTCAATGACCAGGATGACATACTGCGGTGTATGTTCCCGCAGCACGGATTCCAGTGCAATTTTGGACATATCCCAGCTTTGGGAGTTGGTTGCCATCAGCGCCACGGATTTGCCAGTGGCGGCGGCCAGTTCTTCCTCCGGCAAAGCGCAGGAGGCCAGCGACGAGCCAATGACGGCGATATCGACGGAATCTTTGCTGTGATAGTTGCGCCACATGGCAAGGCTGGAACCGTTATCCGGCGGCATAAAGCCGCACAAAAGTAGATTGATAAGCAAAAAGCCGACGAGAAAAGCGGCGATTTTGATGATATGTTTCTTCAAGCAGATGCTCCTAAAAATTAGACAAATCAGCCAATTTACCCAAAATGTGCGTATTGCTTATTATAGCGCATAAAACCTGTAACTACAATGGCTTTTCCTAAGAATCAGCAATTTTTACAACTGAAAACAAAAACTGCCGCGTTTTAGCAAAAAACGCGGCAGGGGGTTATCCAAGAAGCTGTTTGGCAAGGTCAGCGCTTGCCTTGGCGTCCTTGCAGTAGTAATCAGCACCGATATCGCGGGCGTAGTCAGGCGTCAGCACGGCACCGCCCACCATGACTTTGCAGTCGAGATTCGCGGCGTGCAGGGCTTCAATCGTGGTCTGCATGTTGGGCACGGTGGTCGTCATCAGGGCGGACAGGCCCACGAGCTTGGCCCCGGTCTGGCGCACAGCCTCGACCACGCGCTCGGGGTCAACGTCGCGGCCCAGGTCGAGCACGTCATAGCCGTAATTTTCCAGAATAACGCGGACGATATTCTTGCCGATATCATGTACATCGCCCTTGACCGTGGCAATGACGATCTTGCCTTTGCTGCCCTGGGCCTGACCAGAGGCTGCAATCTTGGCTTTAATGGCTTCAAAAGCGGCCTGGGCAGCGGTGGCAGCCTGCAAAAGCTGCGGCAGGAACACGGTCCCCTTCTCAAAGCCGTCGCCCACGGCGTCCAGCGCGGGAATCAGCGAAGTATTGACCACATCCAGCGGCTCCCGCATGGTCAGGGCGGCATCGGCGGCGGCGCGGGCCTCGGCTTTCAGGCCGCGGCGCACAGCCTCAAACAGGGCGTCCCCGCCCGGCGCGGCGGCGCTGACTTCGGCCACCGTGGCAGCGGATTTGCTCGTTTGGGTCGTCTGAATCTGCACATCGGCGTAGGCGGCCACGTAGTCGGTGCTCTGCGGATCCTGGCAGGTCAGCACGCGGTAGGCGCGCACGGCGGCCATCATTTCCGGCGTATTGGGGTTCATGATCGCCAGATCCAGCCCGGCAGACATCGCCATCGTCAAAAATGTGGTGTTCAAGTAGCCGCGGCACGGCAGGCCAAAGCTGATGTTGGATACACCCAGCACGGTGTGCACGCCCAGCTCTTTTTTGCAGCGGGCCAGCGCTTGCAGCGTTTGGGTTGCGCCTTCCTGCTGAGCGCTGGCGGTCAGGCAGAGACAGTCAATGTAGATATCCTCGTCCGGGATGCCTGCGGCGTGGGCGGCGTCCACAATGCGGCGGGCAATGGCGACGCGGCCCTCCACTGTCGGTGGGATGCCGCCCTTATCCAGCGCCAGGCCGACGACGGCAGCACCGTACTTTTTGCAGAGCGACAAAATCTTTTCCAGCGTCTCAGTCTCGCCGTTGACCGAGTTGACGATGGGCTTGCCGTTATAAATGCGCAATGCACGGGAAAGAGCCTCGGGGTTCGAGGAATCCAGCTGCAGCGGCAGATCGGTGACGGCCTGCAAATCCTTGACGAGCTGTTCCAGCGTGGCGGCTTCGTCGATGCCGGGCAAACCGGCGTTGACGTCCAGCACCTGGGCACCGGCCTCGGCCTGGGCCACAGCCTGGGTGCAGGGGTAAGCACTGTCGCCGTCACGTAAGGCCTGCTGCAAGCGCTTTTTGCCGGTAGGGTTGATGCGCTCGCCCACGACGGTAATGCCGTTTACTTCCACAAAGCGAACCGGTGTACACAGGCAGCTGCGGCGGATGGAAATTTTATCAGCCGGGGCCAGCGGGCTGAACGTCTCGTGCAGTTTGGCGATAAAGGCGGGTGTGGTGCCGCAGCAGCCGCCCACCATCGAAACACCGATGGCAGCGTATTCTTTCATTTCGGCGGCAAAGCCGTCCGGATCCAGGTTGTAGCTGCCGTCCGGGTTGGGCAGACCCGCATTGGGCTTGACAAAGACCGGCACACCGGCGGGCACGCTGCGGCAAAGCCGCTGAGCAAAGGGCAAAATTTCCTTGGGGCCAAGCGAGCAGTTGATGCCCACGGCGTCCGCGCCGAGGCCTGCCGCCGTGACGGCGTAGCTTTCCACTGTGCAGCCGGTGAAGGTACGGCCCCGGCTCTCGAAGCTCATCGAGGTAAAGATCGGCAGGGTGCAGTTTTCTTTGGCAGCCAGGATGGCGGCTTTCAGCTCGTACAGGTCGGTCATCGTCTCCAAAAAGACGAGGTCGGCACCGGCTGCCGTGCCTGCACGGATGACCTGGGCGAACTCGGCATAGGCATCCTCAAAGCTCAAGGTACCTGCGGGGACCAGCAACTCACCCAGGGGGCCGATGTCCAGCGCCACCAGTGCGCCGGTAGTATCGGCGGCCTTGCGGGCGCAGACGATGGATGCCGTGACGACATCCTCCACCGTATGGCCGCAGCCTGCCAGTTTTTTTGCATTGGCACCAAAGGTGTTTGCCAGCAGGATATCAGCCCCGGCGTTGGCATAGTCGGTGTGGATGGCCGTCAGTACGTCAGGCATTTCCAGCGCGGCCAGCTCGGGTTTCTGCCCGGGCTGCAGACCGCGTGCCTGCAGCTGGGTACCCATGCCGCCGTCCAGAAAAACAAACCGCTTTCGGTCAAAAACTTCGCGAATCTGCATAAGATTCTCCCCTATCCCTCTTGGTTGAAACAGGTCGTGCCGCGCTTGCGGAACGAACAGGTCTCTTTTAAATGGCAGGTCGCACAGCCTGCGTGGGTGCCGGTCACAGGATGATCGGCGATGCCTAAAATGGCGGTGGTACTTTTGCGCGGGGTCAAAAGATGCTGCGGCGTCACGGCCAGGCCGCAGCCGCGAACGCTGTCTACTGCCAGGCAAAGCTCATCGTTCAAATCCAGAGGGCAGTCACCGTAGCCCGGCGCATAGCGGCTGGTCAGGTACAGGCCCTTCGCTTCGAACAGCGGGCGCTGCTCAGCCTCCCACTCGTCGCAGACCTGTTCCAGCAGAACCGAAGCCAGTGCATCCGCAGCCGTCGCCGAGGCAATGTCGGTCAGTTCCAAACGGCGCAGAAATTTATCGATCTCCGACCCGAGGGTCGCGGCCATCAGCAGTGCTTTATCACAGCCCTGCAAATGGCGGGCTAGGTCGGTGCCACAGTGATCAAACGGCAGCACGGCCAGCGGCAGGACGCGCCACACAACATGGGGCGCGGCGATGGCGAGGATTTGCTTTTCCGCTTTATCCAGCAACGCGGTGGTAGCATCATCGGGCGTCCAGCCGGAGGCCCCCATGTACCGCAGCGCCGTGGCGCGGCGGATGGCGGCAGGCTTGCGGCGTTCCATTACAGCAAGTCCCTGATGCCGTCGTAGACCTTGGCGGCCACGGCGGCGTCGTTCATGGCGTACAGGTGGATGCCATCCGCGCCGCCTTCGATCAGGTCGCGCAGCTGGTTGACGGCGTAGTCGATGCCGGCATCGTACAGGCTGGCCGGGTCGTCCTGATAGCGGGAAATCATGCGGGTGAAGTCCGACGGCAGGCTGGCCGAGGACAGCGCTACGGTGCGCTCGATCTGGCTGCGCTTGACAATGGGCATGACGCCGGCCGAGACGGGCAGCGTGATACCGGCGCGTCGGGCCAGGTTCAGGAAGCGATAGAAGTGCATATTATCGAAGAACAGCTGGGTCAGCAGATGCTCGGCACCCGCTGCCTGCTTGATGCGCAGGTTCTCCACATCGTGCAGCAGGGTGTCGGCCTCGGGGTGGCCCTCCGGGTAGCAGGCACTGTGGACGGAAAAATTCGGCTTCTTCCATTTAATAAAGGAGGTCAGGTCACTGGCGTGCTTGAAGTCGGGGCTTTCGGGGCGGGCCGGGCTGCGGTCACCGCGCAGGGCCAGCACATCGCGGACGCCGACGGCCTCCAGCTGATCAAGGATTTTGGCAGCGCAGGTCTCGTCGTTGCCCATGCAGATGAGGTGTGCCAGTGTGGGAATGTGCAGCTCGTTCTGGATGTAGTCCGCTACCTCGGCGGTGGAAACGCCGCCCGCAGAGCCGCCCGCGCCGAAAGTCACGCTGATGAAGCCAGGAGTCAGCGCCTGCATCTTTTGCAGCGTGTCCTTGAGCTTGTCCATCTGGGTGGTCTGCTTCGGGGGAAAGCATTCAATCGAGAAAACGCAGCGCTTAGTTTTGAACTGTTCGGTGATCGTCATTTTTTTCTCCTTATTGTTACGCCGCAAGTTCGGCGGAGTCCGCGGTGGCTTCCACAGTCAGAGTATCATTTTGCCAGATAAAGGTCAGGCTGCCCTGTAAGTCAGTCCGGTACACCTCTGCGCCGACGGCAGCAAAATTTTGCAGCGCCGCACGGTGCGGGTGGCCGTAATCATTGTTCAGCCCGCAGCTGACGGCCACGGCCTGCGGGGTCGCAGCCTGCAAAAACGCAAGGCTGTTGGAGGTGTAAGAACCATGGTGCCCGGCCTTGAAAAGGGTCGTGTGCAAGGAGGTGCCGTAGGTATCCAAGAGCTGCTGCTCGGCGGCTTCCTCGGCGTCACCGGTGTCTAAAAAGCGGAAGTCACCTGCTGTGAACAGCGTGCAGAGCGAGGTATTGTTGACGCTGTCATCCGCAGCTTCAGCGCTGCCGCCCTGCAAAATTTGCAGCGTGCCGCCGCCTAAAGAGTAGCTGTCCCCTGCTTCGGTGGTGAGAATTTCCGCCCCGCTGTCGGCGGCCGCTTGCGCTAAATTGCGCGGCCAGTCGGCGGTGTCCTCGGGGCCGGGCTGCCAGTCTGGCAGCAGCAGTGTCTGAACCGGATAATTTTGCAGCACCGCCCGGGCATTGCCGGTGTGGTCAGCGTGGGGATGGGTCAGCACAAGGTAGTCGAGTGTTTCGACCTCCAGTGTATCCAAATCGTACAGCAGTGCGTCCTCGGCTTCGGAAGGGCCGGTGTCAATCAGGCACCAGCGGCCATCCTGGCAGAGCAGCACGGCGTCGCCCTGCCCTACGTCCAGCACATAGACAACAGTGCTGCCGTCGGCGATTTGCGGGGCGCTTTCCTCGGTTTGCAGCGGCACACCGAAGAAAGCGCGCAGCTGCTGCCAGGTGGGAACAGGGCCTTTGCCGCCCGCAAACTGGATGACGAGCGCGGCGCAGAGCAGCACAAGCAGCAAAGCAGCCACCGCAATGCTGGCAGCCTTTTTGAAGCGGTTACTCGTCATACTGGCCGCCCAGCTTGCGCTCCTCCCACTCGGCCTTGGTCACCAGCACGGCGCGGGGCTTGGCA
>ERZ827104.992-NODE-992-length-27294-cov-5.435405_pt1 | contig 27294 bp, 45 predicted proteins | sample MGYA00519781_ERZ827104 | MGnify/ENA primary metagenome ERZ827104 (study PRJEB31778, sample SAMEA3449257) | human gut metagenome | biome: human gut; feature: human-associated habitat; material: faeces | place: United Kingdom | collected 2010/2012 ...
AACAATAATGTTCATTCCCCATGAAATTAATCCTGTGTATTTACTATTGTTTAATCTCATTGTTCCACCTTTGGAATTAGCTGTTATATCATAATCAGTACCACAGGTAAGTGTTCCTCCAAGGGTTGTAACTTTTGAGTTATCTTCAAGCTGTTTCTTTACTTTATTCTTAGAGTTATCTCCATCAAGAACACAAATAACGTTATTTCCATAAGTACTGTCTGTAAATAACGCTTCATCAGCTCCCATACTAATTAAAGTCTTCTTCTGACTGTCAGTAAATGTAATATTCCTAACATTTGAACCAGAAGTAATAATTACTGAATATTCATCAGTATTAATAGCCTTAAGGTATTCATCAAAGTTAGTTATAAGATTTAACTTTCCTTCATTTAAAGCGGCCTGATAGTTTGATTTCTGTGACTCAAAATCCTTCTTTATACTATTATCTGTTTTTCTATAATCTGTAAGTTTGTAATTATCAGCAATATACTGACCTACGAACTTAGTAATCTTCTTTGCCCCTAAAATATTTACGTGAACCGTATCTGCCGCATCCTCTGAATAATCAAACTGCATCTTGTCCATATTTGATTTCAAATTCAAATCAAGAAATTTAATATTATTCTTGTCGGCAAGTTCCTGTATATAATTGTGCTGGTCTTCATGCCATGTTGTGTCAGGTGTTCTTACAAATAATAATTCCACACCCTGTTGTTTTGCTTCCTTAATAAGCTTAAGAGCATATTCTTCATTAATAGGATTTGGTGTTTCCTTATCATTAGACTTAACTTCAAATCCATCATACTTTCCTTTTGCTTCTTTTTCAGCGTCAAAACTTGTTGAATTTTTAAACTGTGTTGAAAGTACTGAAAATCCCTTAGTATTACTATTGTTTTTTCCTAAGAAGAAATCATAGTCATCATAAGACAGTTCAGACCATCTTGTGTGATACAAAGATAATGGGAAAAGATATGACCACAAATCAACTTCTTCGTCTGTGCCATCAGCTTCCTTATGGAAGTCCTTGTAATCCAAGGCATATTGAATCTTGTTCTTACCCCATTTCATATAATCATAAGACTTTCTTGCCTTTTCTTCTGCTTTTTCAGAAGAACGTCCGGCAGACTTAATCTCTATTACTGCTAATTTCATATTCTGAGTTTTTAGTGCTTCCTTAAACCAATAATAAGTTCCAATCATTGGCTGAGACATAACACCTAGATTATATGAAGAAATTCCCTGCTCCTCATATAGCTGGAACGGATCCATTGCTGCTGAAATAATACTTGCTCCAAAAAAGACAACCTCTGCGCTGTTATCCTGCAATTCATAAAAACTTTTGTTTGTTTTCGCCGATACCCATCTGTTTTCTAACCACTTAGGCTTTAAAAGGTCTGTTAACCCTCCAACCATTAAAACTGCCACCATGCAAAAACATATGATTTTTGTAATACGAACTAATTTTAATTTCATAATAAACTCCACTGCTTAATCTTTTATTGTTTTTTCACACACATTAGTCCCCTTTACACTCAAAAACAAAAATATAATATATAATAATTTTTAAAAATTAAAAGAGCGTATACAGTGTGCAGAATATTGTATACAAAAAAGGATGTGAGGGATTGAAAGTAGAAGCTAAAGATATTCCGATCATGCATAAGTTCATGCCGGAGTTTTGGAAGACAATAAAAGAATTTTATGGCATTGAGGACAACGACGAATACTGGCACGCATTGACAGAAAGAGCAAATGAGCTTCGCGAAGTGTATCCAGACAGTCTGGTTGACTATCTAACAATGGCTTTTGTCAAATGGGCTGATGATACTCACAGAAAGGAGCGTGAGAGAAATGCCATATAACACAGCAAGAAAGTACTATGAGGGTATTCAGACAAGGAAAGACGTATATCTGTACATCGTAAGATATCTGAAAGAGCATGATTATCCGCCAAGCATTCCGGACATTGCAGCAGGGCTGAGCATATCTAATCATACCGTGCAGAATCATTTTGGTGAATTACTGGAAAATGGCTTGCTTGAGACGGACAACCCCGGCACACCACGAGCGTACCGAGTGACAGGATACAAGTTTAGAAAGGTGAAAGAAAAATGAGTAGCAAGTTAAAAGTCAAGAAAAAGACCAGATTTCCTGTTCAGACTCCTAATCAGGCGGCTCAGGCATTCGGACGAGCTATGCAGAATTGCCAGAGTCAGCTTAAAGACATGGAACAGAAAGCCTACGAGGATGGCTTTACCGTTGGTGAGGATTGGAGCAATACGATCAACACTGTTACAACGATGATGGCTCTGAGGCGTTTATATGGCTTTTCCACGAAGCGCTTACTCACAGTCGTACAAACTGCCAATAAGTACGTTGAAATGGCAAATAGGGGCGAAATGAGCGTTCTGAGCATGATACAGGACATTGAAGAGAACACAGATGTAAGATTTGATGAGATGAATAAGAATCTGGTTAAGAAGATGGGAGTTTAAAATGAAATTTATAGATTTTTTTGCAGGAATCGGAGGATTTCGCAAGGGAATGGAATTAGCGGGGCATGAATGCGTTGGTTTTTGTGAATTCGATAAATTTGCTACTGCGAGTTACATCTCAATGCATTTGCTGACAGACGATCAGCGAAAAGCATTAGAAGATATTCCTATCAAACAGAGACAGAAAGAAATATTAAAGGAGGAATATAGAAATGGAGAATGGTATGCAAATGACATTAGAAGAGTGTATGCCGAAGACATTCCAAAAGCAGACTGCGGTGCTTCGGATTTCCTTGTCAAGACATCTCAGTCGCAGGAAAGCAAGCCGGATTTCAAGGAAACCGTTCAAGCCTGTTTTTCAGAGTTATGTACCTTATCGGACAGCTCAAAGAAGATAAACCCACTTACCTTTTCATTGAGAACGTTAAAAATCTGCTTAGTGTTAATGGAGGATGGGATTTCGCCAGATTGCTCATTGAAATGGAGCAGTGGGGGTATGATGCAGAATGGCAGGTGCTCAACTCCAAAGATTTCGGAGTGCCACAAAACCGGGAAAGATGTTTCATTATCGGACATCTTAGAGGGAGAAGTACCTCAAAAGTATTTCCTATCGAAGGAGCAGACGGAAAAAATAGTATTTCGTTAAATCTTTTTGGCTGTCTTAATGGCAGAAATTCGCAGCGAGATAGAGTTTATAGTGGTGATGGATTAGCACCAACAATCAGTACGAAGCCGGGAGGAAACACGGAACCTAAAATAGCAATTCCAGTATTGACGCCAGACAGGGCAGAGAAACGTCAGAACGGAAGAAGGTTCAAAGAAGATGGCGAGCCAATGTTCACACTGACAGGACAGGACCGGCACGGAATCGCGATTGAAGTCAAGGAAACAACGAAACAAGGTTATACAGAATGCAGAGTGGGAATTGACAGCGTGGACTTCTCAATGCCAAACAGCAAGACAAGAAGAGGAAGAGTCGGACAAGAAATCGCCAACACACTCGACACGAGCTGCAATCAGGGAATCTTCGTTCAGGTATCGGAAGAACTGGCTGTATATGCAGTCTGGTATGAAAAATATCAGTGTTACATAGCAATCAGAAAGCTGACACCGAAAGAATGTTTTCGGCTGCAAGGTTGGCCTGATGATTATTTTGAAAAAGCACAGTTCGTAAATTCCGACAGCCAGTTATACAAGCAGACAGGAAACGGCGTAACAGTGTCAGTTATAGAAGCTATAGCAAGGAGAATGAAAGTGTAGAATGCAAAGTTACGCCGGTGATTTATTTACGGAATAACGGACAGGTAGCATTTGAATAAATCAATCATGGAGGACTGTGCAATAGCGTGTCAGTTGCTTACATGGGGAAAGTGAGGATGGAAAATGAAAGGTATTCTTATTGATGAAGAAACTTATAGCAAAATGGATGAGTATGACCAGAATCTATGCGATACTTGCCAGTCTTACGGAGACAATTATTTTGATGGAGAATACTTTTGCGGAGAATGTGAAAACTATAAGGCTTATCACAAGGAGGACGGAAATGAAAAATAATAATTATACTTCATTTTTTAAAACAAAACCAAAGAAAGTAGAGAGATACATTCGTTGCAGAAAATGTGGTGGAAACATGGAATGGGTTGAATACTATCCGCCGGAAATCAAATGCCCGAAGTGCGGATATACGGTATATCCAAAACCTTATGAGCCAGATTGCATCAAACTGCCAGAAACATGGAAGAAATATTTTGAATTATAGGAGAAAATAAGGAGGAAAAATGGATAAATTAAAACCTTGTCCGCTTTGCGGAGGAAAGGCAATAACCGAATGTTGGGCTAGCGGCGGCGTTATGTACATGGTTAAGTGTGGTAATCCAGATTGCGCTGTACCAGCGGAAGGCTATCCTTCTGGAAGAAATTTGATAGCTGTAAGAGAACAGTGGAATCGAAGAGTAAATGACAAGGAGGATAGTAATAATCATGAACTATAAAACACAATATTATAAAGGAATCCCACTTAATTTAATTTCCAGAAAATACAAAAATATGAAAGCAAAGAGATTCGTAATAAATCATACTAATCAGAATGTATGGATTCCTAACAAACATCTCAAAGAAGATGGAACAATAAAAGAAAAAGAGAATATTGATTATGTGTTTAGAAAGTCAATACGAAAATTAGAATTAGCAGGAATAACTCCGACGATAATTGGAAGCAGAATTTCATGACAAAAATAAGGAGGACTAAATGGGATATTGCAAATTAGACTGTCCGGACGGTGAAATGCAATGTTGCATCTGCTGTGAGAAGCAAGATGGTTGTGATAGCCGGTGTGACATGAGGGACAGTTATGAATACGCAGAAGATTGCGAAGATTATGTTGAGGAGGATGAGCCATGATTACATTCTTATTAGGACTTGCACTTGGAATCATAGTCGGAGTGGTCGGTCTTGTATGCGTAGCGATCATGTACGACAAGCGCCACCCAGACGATTAGAAAGGAGAACGGTATGCTGACAAGGAACAAAAAGCTGAAAGACTACGGTATTCCGGCAGATGACATTGAAAAACTGAATACGATGCTGAAAGACTTCCCGGCAGAGTACGGATACCTGCTTTCTGGTGCTGCCTTGTCAGCTTGCCCGAAAAACACGGTGATAGCGGATATGGTTATTGAGAATATCCTACACCGGAAAAGTTACAGAAAAATCAGCAGAGAAAGATATATCCCGATGAATCCAAAAGACTTCTACGGATACAGACGCAAGACCGTCGCTGTACTGTATGAGAGGATGCGGTTGTTGGGAGTATGGGAGGAAAAATAAATGAAAGAATATAAATGTCCAAAGTGCAATAGTAAAAACCTTTTTGTCAAGAAAGTTGGGAATAATACGGGATTGTATTGCGGGGATTGCGGTGCATGGATTAAATGGGTCGGGAAAAATGAGCTGAGAGCGTTTGAATATTTAACTAAGCAGAAACACGTAGACGATGCTAATAGCAAACAAGACGATATTGCAAGCATCATTTATAGCACTCTCGATCATATGTATTGCGATAATTGCAGATTCAATAGCGAAATTAAAGAAAGCGATAATGGTGAATGGAACTGTGATGAATGCCACAGAAAATATAATGGATGGGGAGTTTCCATGCAGGAAAGTAATAAAATTGCAAAAGAAATTTTAAAACAGTTAGGAGAATAGAATATGAGCAGACTGATTGATGCAGATAAGATCGATTTTAACGAAGTTTTTGTTGGTGCAAGTGAATTTGCACAAGACACAAGAAATGCGGCACAAATGTTGATTGATAATCAGCCGACAGCTTTTGATGCGGATAAGGCTATTAGCGAATTGGAAAGAGATAAATTCATTGAATCAGAATGTATTTTATCTGATGTGCATCAAGGATACAATGCTGGACTGAGCAGGGCAATCGAAATCGTGAAAGGTGGTGGAGTTGAATGAGTAAATCAGTGTTAGTGATAGATACACCAGAAAATTGCTATTATTGCCCGTTCGGAAGTGCGTACTGCAGCGGAATTGAATATGTGGCTTATTGTGAATTAGCTGACTGTTTAGATTATGATGCATTTCTGATGACAGAAGAACATTATGATCGTGAAAGCAAATCAAGACCCGAATGGTGTCCACTTATGGACTTGCCAGAGAAAGACAATGGAGATTATCCATCTAATACATTTGATGCAGGATTTGCAGAAGGCTGGAATCAGTGTATTGATGAGATTACAGGAGGAATGGATTAATGGCATGTGCAAAGAAATGTGACAGATGTGGAAAATTGTATGAACAGTACAATTCCAAAAATGATAGAAAGAATCCTAATGGAATCATGATATTAAATTTAGATGCCCAGAGAAAATATTATTCGCATGGTGCTATAGATTTGTGCCCTGGTTGCATGAAAGAATTTCAGGACTGGATGGAAGAGGTGAAGTAGATGGAGAGATTAACAGAAAGATACAAAGATCCTATTGCGAACACAGTTTTAATCAAGGAATGTGGGGATAAACTTTGCAAAAATATTTGTGACGATATTGAATATGATTGTAGCAAATGTGGATTAGAGAAAGCTCTTGAAAAACTTGCTGATTATGAAGACCTGGAAGAACAGGGCTTGCTTGTGAGATTGCCGTGTAAAGAAGCATATTCACGATCAGGAGATTTCGTTTATCTTATTTATGATTATGAAATTATTGAATGTGTGCATTGTGGATTGGGAATCGACCCATTAAGCGGAAAAGCCTACATTACGCTTGCAACAGATGAAAAGTTATTCCCTTACAGAAGTCCAGACCCAGAACAAGATTTAGACCCTACTGATTGGTGTACTAATGCGACAGATGTCGAGGTAAGTGAACTTGGTAAAACCGTATTTCTCACCCGTGAAGAAGCCAAGAAGAAGTTGGAGGAGATGAAGAAATGAAAGGTATAATTTTACTAGTACTGTCGGGAATCGGTGCTTTGACGGTTGGAATGAAAATTGGAGATATATTACTGTTTTTATGGGATAAATTTCATGATTGGCGAAAGAATGGTTGCAAAATAAAATACCTCTGCAAACCGCATAAATACAAATTGGTTTGGTATTGTAGGAATCCCGAGGAAGCTGTTTTGGAATGCAAGAAATGCGGTAAAAGAAAGCAAGTATTTATTGATTATGATTCCATTAAGGAAAAAATTCATTAGGAGGATTAATATGAAACCAGAAGAAGCATTAAAGGAATTAAGCTACGATGACACAGCCTATGGCGGTAAATGCACTTACGAAGTCAGAAAGACTGCGATTGACGCGTTAGAAAAACAGGTTCCGAAAGAGCCTAAATATAAAAAGCAGTTAAGAGATTTCTTTGGAATGGTCTATGTTACCAAGGGAGATTGTCCTTGCTGCGGAAAAGCAGAGATCTATTCGAATGCGAATTATTGTCCTGATTGCGGGCAGAAAATTGACTGGGGAGAGGAGTGATTAAATGGATTTTAATACAGCAATGGCGAAATTAGTAGCATGGGCCAGTACATCATTTGCCGTAATAGCGGCACTCAGTTATACAAAAGAACCATTATGCTTAATGGCATTAGTTCTTCCGCTGTTTGTTGGATTACTTGCACATTAATGAGAAGGAGTTGATAATCATGTTGGACAAGCCTACACTTGAAATTGACAGAGAGAAGAACGAAGTTACGATAAAATGCAATGGGGATACTATAAAGTTCAAAGATGATAATGTGGAAGTGACCAGGGCGAGTAAAAACATGATGCTTAAGTCACCAGACATAACCCCGCAGCTTGCCATATCAGCATTCGCAGTACTGAACCAATATTGCAGCTCAATCAGTCCGCATGACTGCATCAGATGTACATTTTACGAGCATTGCTCGGAATGTTTCATGGGGTGTCCGGGAGATCAGAGCGAGGTAATCAGAAAATTACAAAGCAACGAATAAAATCAGAGAGTCGGTATTTACCGGCTCTTTTTTATTGCAAAATTCCTCAAACATGTACCACAACTTTTCTGCTGACCTGTGATAAAATATACTCAGAAGTGTTACTATGGGATTTTATAGCCAGAAATGAGGTGATAATATGGCAAACTTAAAAGCAGCTACAAGAAAACTTCAAAAAGCTATATTATCCACCGGATTAATCATAAAAATCGGAACATCACAATTCTACAGCCATGAGCAGGAACGATTAATTACAGTAACGATCATATCGACACCGGTATTCAGACCAACAAAACGTGGCAAATGGAAAGATTGCGATTATGAAATATTACGAACTGCATCCCAGTATGATGTGGTCATGTGTCTAAAAGAGATATGGGAGGTAGTCAGAAAATGATGGTGGGAGATAAGTATATATTAAATGGGGCAAGTCAACTTGGAGTAACAAGAGAAGGAGAGGAAGTAAAAATACCTCCGTTTTCCGTTATAGAAAAAATAAGGGATAATTTTGCAGACAAGCTTAAATTTAGAAATATGTTTGTATTATGTAAAACTGGACAAGAAATAGATGTTAGCCAGAGTATTATTGAAAGATATTTTATCCCGGATGCAAAGGACGGTGGGTAAATGAATCTCACTCTTAAACAGAAAGCGTTTGCAGATGAATTTTTAAAATGTGGAAATGCCACAGAAGCGGCTAAGAGAGCTGGATACAGCGATCAATCAGCAAGGCAAATGGGAACTGAAAACCTGTCAAAACCGTCTATATCCTCATATATACAGGAGCGACAAAAACAAATTGACGATGAACGCATAGCGGATATTGCAGAGATTCAGCGATTCTATTCATCCGTTTTAAGGGGCGAAGTAAAGGACCAGTTCGGCCTTGATGCTTCACTTGAAACAAGGATAGCAGCAGGGCGGGAACTTATGAAGCGTTTTGAAAAGACAGAATCAAACAAGAATGATTCTTGTGGAATCACAATCATAAACAATATTCCAAGACCGGAGAAACATGATGGATAATAATCCTATTAGCCTGAAAGATATAATAGCTCCTGCTTTCTATGAAGTCTTTTGGGACATTCTGGACGAGAAACATACATATTACGATCTGTACGGCGGGCGTGGATCCACGAAGTCGTCTTTTGTGGGTGTAATGATTCCTTTCCTGATGATGCAGGACGCAGAGAATGATGTGTTCTCAAATGCTGTTATTTTCCGTAAAGTCGGAAATACACTCCGAGAATCTGTGTATGAACAGATAGCATGGGGAATTGACGCACTCGGAGTCAATGAACTATGGGACACCAGCATAAGCCCTATGCAGTACACTTATAAGCCCGCTGGACAGAAAATCATATTCAGAGGACTGGACAAGGCAAAAAAGACTAAATCTATTAAAGCAAGCAAGGGATATTTCAAGTATCTCTGGTTCGAGGAACTTGACGAATTTTCGGGCATTGAAGAAATTCGTACAGTGCAACAGTCAGTCCTTCGAGGTGGCAGTAAGTTTGTCGTATTTAAGACATTCAATCCGCCAATTAGCCGGAGCAACTGGGCGAATGTGTATGTAGAAGAGCCACGAGACGACAGCTACAGGCATAAGAGTGATTACAGATCAGTTCCTATTGAATGGCTTGGTCAACAATTCCTTGATGATGCGGAGCATCTTAAAAAGACAAATCCAAGAGCCTATCAGCATGAATATCTTGGATTACCTGTCGGACTCGGTACAAATATCTTTGAGTTGTTGGAAATCCGAACGATTTCAGACGAAGAAATTCAGAAGTATCAAAGTGTTTATCAGGGGCAGGACTGGGGATGGTATCCGGATCCCAAAGCGTTTATTCGTGTGGCTTATGTACCTAATCAGGAAAAAATTGTCCTGCTGGATGAGCTTGGCGGATGTAAAATTCGAAATACAGTAATGGCTGGCCAGATAAAACAAAAGGGATATGATGATTATTCAATATCTTGCGGAGTTGATGAAGAAGAAAGTATTATTGACTTCCGAGATGCAGGACTTCCAGCACGTATGGCTATTGTTACACCGGGAAGCCGTAAATATACGTTTGAGTGGTTACAGTGCCGAACATTAGTCATTGATCCGGCACGAACGCCTAGAGCATACAAGGAAATTATCAATTATGAACATGAAGTAGATAGCAATGGAGAAGTTATCGCAGATTATCCAGATGGTAACGATCATTGGATAGATTCTCTCAGGTATGCGACAAGTCCATTGTCGATGAGAAGGGGGCACAGTGCATAAAATGTTAGATAGGTACTTTTCAGATAAAATAAATAAATTCTTAAGCGTCGGTTTAAAAATATATGGATCATCTGACATTAACGAAATCTTAAAAGTTGTAGAATATGAAGACATTATTGTGCGAGATACTTCTGTAAGATGGATGGATTTTAAAAGGTAGATTAAATGGGACTTATAACAACACTAAAAAGGTGGTTTAACATGATTTTTAAAAAACAAGCCGAAGAGGACTTTAATATCCAGGCAGCAGAATTCACGGAAATGGAATCACTGATTAACCGGTGCGCGAACATCTACAGGGGCGCGCCGGAATGGTTAGATGATAAGGACAATATCAAGACGATTAATTTCGCGAAATCTGTATGCTCAGAGACAGCTCGGCTCACAACACTGGCGATTGGCATTCAGATTGATGGTTCCGCAAGGGCTACGTGGTTGCAGGAGCAGATTGATAAAGTATATTTTCAAATCCGGCACTGGGTAGAGTACGGCTGTGCATACGGAACGGTATTCATTAAGCCAAACGGTGAGAGCCTTGACATATTTACTCCGGCAGATGTGATAATCGTAGATTATGATAACCAAGAAATCAAGGGGATTATATTTAAAGATTCTTATACAGTTGGACGGAAATATTACACAAGGCTTGAATATCATAGATTTGTTGAGACTGTAATAGATGGCGTGACAACTTATCCGTATTATGTATCAAACAAGGCCTATGTATCAAAATCCCCTCAGAGCATCGGAGATAAGATTGCCCTTAAACAGACCAAATGGGCCGACCTCATGGCAGACACGCCGCCAATACTCAAGGCAAACGGTGAGAAGCTGGACGGACCTCTGTATGGAGTTCTACGGACGCCACAGGCGAATAATGTGGACATTAGCACACCACTTGGACTTCCGATTTTCGCAGAAGCTATCGAAGAGCTGAAAGACCTCGATATTGCATACAGTCGTAATGCCGGAGAGATTTTTGATTCTCAGAAGATTGTTCTGGCAGATGATAGACTACTGATGCCAAGCGGTATGCCTGTAGCAGCTATGTCGCCACAGGGTATGGAGAACAGGCAAAATGAGATGAAATTGCCACATTATGTCAAGAACGTGTTCGGACAGGAAAAAAAAGAGTTCTATCAAGAAATCAATCCACAGCTCAACACAGATACCCGTATAGCCGGCATAAATGCTCTTTTAAGCCAGTTAGGATATAAGATTGGATTCTCTAACGGGTACTTTGTTTTCAACGAATCCAGTGGCATTCAGACGGCTACAGGAGTAGAAGCAGAACAGCAGAGGACAGTGCAATTCATTAAAGACGTTCGAGACAAACTGGAATCCTGTCTGGACGAAGTTATTTACGCATTGAACGTTTATGCTGACCTGTACGGACTTGCACCTGTCGGAGCTTATGAAGTCAATTATGACTTCGGAGATATCCTGTATGTGCGTGAAAACGACCGTGCAAGATGGTGGCAGTATGTTGTACAGGGAAAGGTTCCAGCATGGCTGTTTTTCGTAAAATTTGAAGGAATGACCGAGGAAGATGCGAAAGCAATGGTCAAAGAAGCGCAGCCAGACGAACCGACTTTGTTCGGCGATGAGGAATAATATATGCTTAGTCCAGAGTACTTGCGCAGAATCACAGAAGGCAGTGAACAGATTGCTGAGGAGTTACACCAGTATATTATATCTGAGATTGTATCTCGAATGATGGCAAGAATCGGAAGAGGTGAGGATTATATTCTGACCAATGCCGATGCGTGGAGAATCAGAACGCTACAAGAATCGGGTGAACTGCTAGAGGACATTCTGGCAGAATTATCCAGATACACCAAACGCGAACAGCAGGAACTTCTTGAAGCGTTTGAAGATGCCGGAATCACTGCTCTCGATTATGATGATAAGATATACAAGGCGGCAGGATTAAGCCCTGTACCACTCGAACAGTCGCCAGCTATGATAAGACTCATGGAGCGAAATATGCTTGCGACTATGGGTGAGTGGAAGAACTTTACAAGAACGACTGCAAGTGCCGCTCAAAGACTCTATATTGAGCAGTGCGACCTTGCGTACAATCATGTAATGACTGGGGCGGTTGGGTATACGCAAGCGATTAGAGAAGCAGTTAACAATGTTGTAAGCAATGGCGTTACGGTAACATATCCATCCGGCAGAAAAGATACAATTGAAACAGCGGTTGCACGTTCTGTCAGGACTGGTGTGGCTCAGGCGTGTGCTGATATTCAGTTGACAAGAATGAAAGAAATGGGATACGGTTTAGTATTGACATCGGCGCACATAGGAAGTCGCCCAAGTCATGAAGTATGGCAAGGGCAGGTATTTTCCATAGACTGGGAAAAATTAAAAGAAATCAAGCCGGAGTTTTTTCGAGAGCGAGACACATCAGAATACCGTAGAATGCTGGAGCAAAAAGCAAGTCAATATCCAGATTTTATTGAAAACTGTCATTATGGCGAAGCTGATGGAATATGTGGAGTAAATTGCAGACATCATTTTTCAGTTTGGGCGGAAGGAATGCCGAATCCCTACGCAGAACTATCAGCGCAGGATAAAGCCAACAAAGGCAAACAGTACGAAAAAGAACAGAGACAACGTACTTATGAGCGGAGAATCCGTAAAACGAAGCGTGAAGTCTTTGGGCTACAAACAGGAGTCGACAATGCACCGAATGAAAAGGCAAAATTCGCATTACAACAAGATCTTGACCGGAAGTCTTATCTTTTACAGAAACAAAATGCTGCATACAAAGATTACTGCAAGCAGAACGACCTGAGGGAACTGCAAGACAGGCTCATGATTGCGAAGTGGAACCGCCAGAACGCCGCAAAAGCCAGAGGAGCGGCGAAACGATATAAAACAGCAAAGGGGATTGACTGATGAATAGATGGGAATATTACAATCCGAATCCTGCCGGGAATCGAGTCGGAGATTGCGTTGTCCGAGCAATATGCAAAGCAACCGGGCAGGACTGGGAAACGGTATTCACCGGATTAATGATACAGGCGTGCGCTCTGTCAGATATGCCAAGTGCAAATTATGTCTGGGGTGCGTACCTCTATAAGCACGGATACAGACGTAAGCTGATAGAACAGTCAGAGCGATATATCTATACGGTCAACGACTTCTGTACAGACCATCCGACAGGCACATATATTCTCTGCATAGATGGTCATGTGGTGACGGTACAAGAGGGCAAATATTTCGATACATGGGATTCCGGCAACGAGATTCCAGTATATTACTGGGAAAAGGAGTAGCTAAATGAGCATATCAGAATTTGTACAGATTTTCCTCTCTATCTGCGGAGGGGTGTCCATTGTCGGAGGGGCGGCAGCCGTAATCTTTAAGTGGATTACACCGGCGTTCAGACTTAATAAGCGAGTAGAGACATTGGAAGAACATGACAAGCGAGATTATGAAAGTCTTCAGAGAATTGCAGAACGTGACTCATTAATTCTGGAAGTGTTATCGACTATGCTGGATAGCCAAATCAGTGGGAACAATGTCGAGGAGTTAAAAAAAACAAAACAGAAGCTCACGGAGTATCTTGCACAGAATCAACGTTAATTGCATTAATAAGGGGTATGCTCATGAAATTATATGTGTTCACGAAGAAAGATATAACAATGTGTCCTCTGGCATCTATATTGATGTACCTCGCGGATGTTGCGTTAACATCGCAGTAGAGAACACAAGCGATCAGGATGTTTCTGTTGCGAACGCAAACATTGTTGTGACTAGAGAAGCGTAGGAGGTGCAGTTATGAGAGATATTAAAGACTTATGTGCAAGAATTGAAGACGAACTGTCCAAAATCGCTGACAATGGACTGACCACCGGAAATCTGGAAATGACATACAAACTGATTGATATGTACAAAGATATCAAGAATACGCAGTACTGGGATAAGAAAGTAGAGTACTACAACACTGTCCTTGATGAGATGCGCGGTGGATACAATGACGATTACAGTGAACGTGGAAGAAAACGTGACAGTATGGGGAGATACAGCTCAAATGATGGCAGAATGATGCCAGATTACGACCGGGGCAGTTCTTATGCCAGACGTGGCGAACATTATGTCAGAGGACATTACAGCCGCTCTGACGGACGAGATGCTTATGATGACTATATGATGCAGAAGTAGAGCTATCGTTCCGGCAAGTCTGAGGACTGCAAAAGAAAGATGCTTGCCGCTCTGGAAGAACATCTTGACGAACTCACAACGGAAATGAGTGATATGTCCAAGGACGCAGAGTGCCGGGAGGAACGTGATCTTGTTAAAAGATACGTGGAAAAACTCCGGGATATGCTCTAATTGGCTAAAACATGTACCACAACTTTTTGAAGGTTCTGTGGTAAAATGTATTCATAAGGAAGATTCGTAAGTGGTTGTAGCCACTTGGCATAGATATTTTCATTGATTCCTCCTTTCTTAGGTACGTGTCCTTAATAGAAAATGCAGTGGTTAGCCAACACAAGAAGCATGAGGTTGAAAAGCGGATGCAATTTCCGACACGTATCATTGCCGTTAGTGCATGGCGGCATACCTCCTTGTGAGCATATAACTGAACAGTGGAATTCAACCCGTGCAGAGGTGTGCGACCGTATAGGCGGTGTTGACGTAGCCCGAAACGTCTCGTGTTTAGGCATAGCACGTTAAATACCTTGCTAACCCGGGAATCCGGGTTAATGGGATATAGCTCAGTTGGTAGAGCATCTGACTGTTAATCAGAGTGTCACAGGTTCGATTCCTGTTATTCCAGTTACCCTGCCAGTGGTCTAACTGGCTTAATCCATTTACCTGCGGCGGCAGGTCAATAAACACGACCAGGAGGATATTATGCAGAAGCTTATTGACACACTTAAATCATTTGGAATTGAAATCCCAGAGGACAAGCAGGCAGACGTAAAGAAGGCACTCTCCGAGCATTATAAGAATGCAAAAGAAGTAGCGAAAACTCTGTCAAAAGTCGAGGGAGAACGTGATGACTGGAAAGAACGTGCCGAAACAGCAGAAGAAACCTTAAAAGGCTTTGACGGTATTGACCCGGCAAATGTTAAAAGTGAGTTAGAGACCTGGAAACAGAAAGCGGCAGATGCAGAAAAAGAATTTAATGCAAAGATCTATGACCGTGATTTCTCAGACGCACTCAAAGCAGCACTCGATGATGTTAAATTTTCAAGCGAAGCGGCAAAGAAATCAGTCATGGCAGACATCAAAGAAGCAGGTCTTAAGCTGAAAGACGGCAAAATCCTTGGGTTGAACGATCTGATCGAACAGATGAAGCAGTCTGACGCATCCGCTTTTGTAGATGAATCTCAGCAGCAGGCTCAGCAGCAACAGGCAAGATTTACCACTCACGTTGGACATCAGCAGACACCGGGAAGCATGACGAAGAAAGATATCGAAGCAATCAAAGACCCGTCTGAGAGACAGGCGGCGATCGCTCAGAACATCCAGTTATTCCAGTGATTTTTTACACCGACTATACACCAGAGTATAGCCGCTAACCCAATACCTTAACAATTATGGGTAGAAAGGATTTTTTATATGGCAGCAAAAACAAATCTTATTATGACTAATGATATTCATGTCACAGCACGTGAGATTGACTTTGTTACCAGATTCGAAAGAAACTGGCAGCACTTACGTGATATTCTGGGTATCATGAGACCTATCAAAAAGCAGCCGGGTGCTGTACTCAAGTCCAAATACGCAGAGGGTACTTTACAGAGCGGAAAAGTTGGTGAGGGTGAGGAAATCCCTTACAGCAAATTCGTTGTAAAAGAAAAGGACTATGCGGAAATGACTATCGAAAAGTACGCAAAGGCTGTATCTATCGAAGCAATCAAGGACCACGGTTACGAGAACGCTGTTCAGATGACCGATGATGAATTCCTTTTCCAGCTTCAGACTGATGTTACCGGCAGATTCTATGACTATCTGAAAACCGGCACACTTACTTCCACAGAAACTACATTCCAGATGGCTCTGGCAATGGCTAAAGGCCGTGTTGAGAACAAATTCAAACAGATGCACAGAAATGTGACTGGCGTTGTTGGATTTGTAAACATTCTGGACGTATATGAATACCTCGGAGCAGCTGAAATCACTATTCAGAATCAGTTCGGATTCCAGTACATGAAAGATTTTATGGGATTCAATACAATCTTCCTGTTATCTGACAGCGAGATTCCAAGAGGACAGGTTATTGCCACCCCTGTTGAGAACATCGTTCTGTACTATGTTGACCCGAATGAATCTGACTTTGCAAGAGCAGGACTTGTATACACCGTATCTGGCGAGACAAACCTGATCGGATTCCATACACAGGGCAACTACCACACAGCAGTGTCCGAAGCGTTCGCGGTTATGGGGCTTACTCTTTTTGCGGAGTACATTGACGCAATCGCAGTAATCACCATTGATGAGACACCAACACTTGGTACTCTGACAGTAACATCTGCGGCAGGAACAGCAACCGGAAAAACAAAAATTACCGTAAAACCAGATAAAGAAAATGTCAACAACGTATATAAATACAAAGTTGCATCAAACGCAGTAACTGTTGAGTATGGACAGAACCTCAGGAACTGGACTACATGGGGCGGAGAAGGTGAAATTGAGGCAGCAACCGGACAGAAGATTACAATGGTTGAGTGCGACGGAACATACAAAGCACTGAATTCCGGAAGTGCAAGCGTAACAGTGAAAGCATAAACGTAGGAGGTAACTGGCATGGCTTATGCAGATTATGATTTTTACACAGAATCCTATTATGGCAATGTCGTGCCAGAAGCTGACTTTGATCGTCTGGCAGCCAGAGCCAGCGATTTTATTGATACATTGACATTTGATAATTTGGTGGACGGAGTGCCAGCTGATAAGCGTTCACAGAAACGTATTAAAAAGGCGGTCTGTTCACTGGCTGAATTAATGTATCAGATTGAGCTTGCTGAGAAGAATGCTACCAATGCCGCTGTGAGCGGTACGTCAACTGCAATCGGGTCTGGTGGTAGCACGACAGGCATTGTAACATCTGTATCTTCTGGCAGTGAATCCATCTCTTACGCAACACCTCAGCAGATTGGAGCAAGTGCAAAGGAATGGAGTGCGGTGTATGCCGCCGCCGGGGATGTACAGAAAACGAATGACTTACTTCTTAAGACAGCTTTGCCGCTTCTGATGGGAGTAAGGACGGATGAAGGAGTACCAATTTTATATGCAGGAATGTAATATTAATGTTCTCGGGACGGTTTACAAAATTAGTCCAAAAGAATTAAAAAATGCAGATGTTGACGGCTACACAGACAATACATCAAAAGAAATTGTTATCAGAACAGACAACGCAAATAATGTTGGTGATTTTGATTCCTTACAGAAAAAGCAGTTGAGACATGAAATTATTCATGCGTTCTTGTCGGAAAGCGGATTGCAGTGCAACTGGCAACATACAGAGCAGTTCGGACATGACGAAACTACGGTTGACTGGTTTGCTATTCAGTCACCGAAAATTTTTAAAGTATTCAATGAACTTAAATTAATGTGAGGTGAAAAATAATGGATATTTCAACATTAGGCTCATGCGTAGCAATCGTTATGATTTGCTACATCGTAGGAATGGGCTGTAAAGCATCAAAAAGAATCTCTGATGAATGGATTCCAGTAATCATGGCGGTTATTGGCGGGATTCTTGGAGCGGTCGGAATGGGAATTATCCCGGATTTCCCGGCAACAGACTATATCACGGCGGTTGCAGTCGGTATGTTTAATGGATTGTCGGCCACTGGTGTGAATCAGATTATCAAGCAGACAATGCAGAAAGAATAATTAAGGAGAGGGTATCATGTACGAAAAAACGGTGACGGTTTTTGACTATTACGAATCAGCCACGACAAGAGATGCGTACTGGTATCCTCATGTTTTATCCGGCGTTGACCTCATTACGGACAAAGGGGCAATCCTTAAAAAGTACGGACCAGATACAACAGACAACGCACAGTTGCACATCCGTTACACTGTCCAGAATGGCGATATAACCATTACTGATAGAGACGGTAAGATTCTCCCATGGGTGCCGCCTAAAGAGTGGAAACAGCAGATCAACAACGCTCTAGAGGATACTATCACATTCTCAGATGAATCGTTCTTCTGGGAGGGCGAGTGGACTGGTGGGACGGTAACTGACAGCGACTATCGGAACGGATTCTACCAGTACATGAACGAGAATAAGGATAACGTGTTTAAGATTACCAGTGTAGGCGGACCGTATACGCTGATTCCACATTTTGAGATTTTGGGTAAGTAATATGAGTAAAATTCATCATTTCAAAGGATTCTCCATAGTTGACGGAGATATGAAAATCAAGCTGAATATGGATAGATTTTCCAGACAATACCAAGAAGCCCAGTACCTCCTTGATGGAATGGTCATGGACAGTATGGTTCCGTTTATGCCAATGATTACCGGAAATTTTATCAATCGAACAAGAGTTGAGAGTACATCCTTACAAGGAACTGGGAAAGTATGTGCGGCGGCGGCTCCTTATGGACGTTTTCTGTATGAGGGAAAAGTAATGGTTGACGAAGTAACCGGAAGTTCATACGCAAGGCGTGGAGCAAAGAAAGTCCTTGTCAGTCAGTTTTCTGGTCAGACAGCTGCAAAGGAAAATCTTGAATACACCAAACAGGCTCACCCACAGGCACAGGCAAAGTGGTTTGATGCTGCTAAACGACAATACGGTAGCACATGGATTCGTAAAGTAAAAGCACAGGCAGGAGGTGGCAGACATGGCGGATAAACCTATCGGAAAAGATGCAACTGGATATGAGATTCTGACAGATGCCATGAAAGCACTTCTGAACCAGTATCCGGGGTTGCACGAAAATGAAACAATCAAATTTGAGGAGCTTGGCAAAGAATCCGGAATTGCATTCTCAGCAGACAACGGGGCATTGGTCTATTCAGAAAAAGAAGATGTTTGTGGCGTAATGCATCAGGTATGCCAGTATCCATTTTACGTGGTATATCGCACGGCATCCGACAAGGAAAGGCAGAAGTTATCTGTTCAGAAGTTCCTGGATAATCTCGGCAAATGGATATGTCGAGAACCAGTTGTCATAAATGGCTCTGAGACGCGTTTAAATGCGTTTCCAGAGCTTTCACAGGGGCGAGTGATAAAACGTATCACCCGTGATAACTCTTATGGCTTAGAGCCACAGGAGAGCGGCGTACAGGACTGGTTATTGCCATTATCGGTACGCTACGAAAACACTTATGAAGTAATATAACAAGCAACAACCGGCTATCAATTGGAGATAGTCGCTAACCTACACAGCCTTTTAAAAGTTATAGGCAGAAAGGACATTTCTATGGCAGTTACAGGCAAGATTGACCGTAAATATATGGCTCATTATATCGATGCAGGTTCTCTCTGTGGAGGACTGACACCGAAGTATGAACGTCTTGGAAAGGATCTGGAAGAGTACAATGTAGAACTCAATCCAGACACTGAAACATCTAAAAACATTCTCGGAGAATCCACATTTAAACATAATGGCTACGAAGTTTCTTCTGACGCTGATCCGTTCTATGCAGACACTACTTCTGATCTGTTCACAGCATTACAGAAAATCGTAGATGGACGCCTCAAAGACGACAACCTTAAAACAAAAGCAGTTGAGGTTCATCTCTGGACAGAAGCCACAGAAGGCAAATATGAAGCATACCAGCAGGATTGTTATGTTGTGCCGACCTCCTATGGCGGTGATACATCCGGCTATCAGATTCCGTTTACCGTTAACTATGTTGGCGAACGTGTAAAAGGAAAATTTGATATCAGTTCCGGTACATTCACAGCCGACGGCAAATAAGCACATATACAAGGAGGACACGCCAAATGGCAAAAGTAATTAATACCAAAATTGATGACGGAATTCTCATTTTCACATTCACGAATAACGAAGACGAAGTTTTTTCTTCTTTTAAATTGAATCCGACCGATATCAATGTAGCAGCACGTGCAGAAGAAACGGCAGAATACTTTGAACAGCTTAAAGAATCTATCCAGAAAGTCACGTCTGGTAAAGAAATGGCTAAGTTGAACAAACAGATCGAAGACAAAATCAACTATCTGCTCGGATATGAAGCATCAAAAGACCTGTTCAAGGAGCCGATCACGGCAACTACCGTATTCGGCAATGGTCAGGTATTCGCTTATATCGTACTTGATAAGATCGCAGAAGCAATCGCACCGGAAATCGAAAAGAGAAAAAAGAAAATGCAGGCGGCAGTCAATAAGTATACGGAGAAGTATACAAAATGACCGCCTATGAGCTTCCCACCTCACTAAACATCAGTGGGGTGGATTTTTCTATCAGGACAGATTTTCGAGCAATCATTGATATTCTCATTGCCATGAATGACCCAGAATTGGACGAACAGGCGAAAGCAGTTGTTATGCTACAGATTCTGTTTGAGGACTGGCAGAGTATACCGGCCGAGTGCTTGGACGAAGCTTGTCAAAAAGCATCGGAGTTCATCGACTGCGGACAATCGGACGATGATCCGAACAAACCCAAACCACGCTTGATGGACTGGGAGCAGGATGGAGACATGATCGTTCCGGCTGTAAACAAGATTGCCGGTAAAGAAATCAGAGCCGTACCGTATATGCACTGGTGGACGTTCTTTGGATATTTCATGGAATCCGGTGAATGTCTGTTCAACACAGTTGTTGGAATCCGGTCAAAAAAGGCGAAGGGCGAAAAGCTCGACAAATGGGAAAAGAAATTCTATCAGGAAAACAAGAACATTATTGATATAAAAACACGTCTCAGCGACGAGGAGCAAGCGTACAAGGATGCGCTGAATGAGATGTTGAACCTCAAATAGTTAGGAGGTGGACACATGGCTGCTGATGGCTCAGTCATTATTGATACCAGAATGGATACAACCGGTGTCCAAAATGGCGTATCAGCTATAAAACAGTCATTTAACGGCCTTGGAAGTGCTGTAAAAAAAATCGGTCTGCTGATTGGCGGAGCGTTTGCAGTTGGCAAGTTAGTGCAGTTCGGAAAAGAGTGCGTGGAACTTGGCTCTGACCTCGCAGAAGTTCAGAACGTGGTTGATGTTACATTTACCACCATGTCGGATAAGGTTAATGAATTTGCGAAGAACGCCATGACCTCGGCCGGACTGTCAGAGACAATGGCAAAAAGGTATGTCGGTACGTTCGGAGCAATGTCTAAGTCATTCGGATTCTCAGAGGCGCAGGCTTATGACATGTCAACAGCTCTAACACAGCTGACTGGTGATGTAGCATCGTTCTATAACATCAGCCAGGACTTGGCTTATATCAAGCTGAAATCCGTGTTTACTGGTGAAACGGAAACGCTCAAGGATCTTGGCGTGGTAATGACCCAGTCGGCACTTGACCAGTATGCACTTGCAAATGGCTATGGCAAGACTACATCTGAAATGACCGAACAGGAGAAAGTAGCTCTCCGTCTGGCTTTTGTGCAGAAACAGTTATCGGCTGCATCTGGTGATTTCATCCGAACATCTGACTCATGGGCGAACCAGGTACGAGTGATGCAGTTGCAGCTGCAATCTCTCAAGGCAACAGTTGGACAGGGACTGATTAATATTTTCACTCCTGTTCTGAAATTAATTAATGTTTTACTCGGTAAACTGGCAACTCTGGCAAATGCTTTCAAAAGCTTTACGGAGCTTATTACTGGAAAGAAATCATCAGGTCAGACAAGTGGAAGCGGTGCAGGGCTTGCCGGAACGGATGCAATCGCAGATACAGCAGATCAGTATGGACAGGCAGCGGATAATGCAGAGAAATTGGCAGATGCCAATAAAGATAATGCAACAGCTACGAAAAAAGCAAATAAAGAAACAAAAAACTATCTTTCATCGCTTGATGAAGTTCACAAGGCTAGTTCTACAGGAAGCAGCGCATCTTCAACTCCATCCGGTTCTGGGTCTGGTGGAAGTGGTTCTGGGGGCGGAGGATTACCGAGTTCGGTTGGCAGTGTGGATTATGGTAGCCTGGCAGAGGGTGAAACCGCGCTTGACAAGATTAGTGATTCTGCAAAGAAGCTTGCTGACCTTCTCAAAAAACTCTGGAAACCATTTCAGGACGCATGGAAAAAAGAGGGCAAGAATACCATTGATGCGGCAAACATTGCTTTATCAGGAATCGCAAAGCTTGCCAAGAGTGTAGGTAAAAGCCTTGTAGAGGTCTGGACAAATGGCACAGGCACAACGATGTTAGAAACCATGCTGAGGATTGCTCAGAATGTGCTTAAAACTATCGGTAATATTGCATCTGGTTTCGCAGATGCATGGAACAAAAACAGTGTTGGAACGCAGATCATCCAGAACATTGCAGATGCCCTTGTGGTAGTTATGCAGTTTGTTGAAAAAATCGCAGAGGATACAGCAACATGGGCGGCGAATCTTAATTTCTATCCTCTACTGGAATCTATCAGCAATTTAACCAGTACATTTGCTCCGATTTTAGAATCCATCGGAAATGTCCTTGAATGGATTTACAACAATATCGTTCTTCCGATGCTTAAATGGGTGATTGAAGTAGGACTTCCGACAGTGATTAATCTGGTATCGGATTTGGCTGGATTCTTTGCGGATCATCAGTCAATTATTGAGGCATTCGGCGCAGCTCTGATCGGAGCATTTGCGGCAGCGAAGATTGCAGGCTTAGCTTCGAGAATCGCAGGAAGTATAACGACAGTAGCAAGTTTCATTAAGGGTCTTATTGCACTCATGACCGGCTCTGGCGGCATTATTGGTGGAATCAAAGCCATTGCGACAGCTGTCGGACCGGGCGGAATTTTTATAGCAGCAGTAACAGCTTGCATTGCGATTGGTGTATTGCTGTACAAAAACTGGGACAAAATAAAAGAAGTTGCAGGTGCGGTATGGAGTTGGATTAAAGACAAAACCATAGCTTTCGTCGATGGAATAAAATCCAAACTTAGTGATTTGGCAGAAAAGATTGTTTCTATTTGGAATGGTATCAAATCAAGTGCAAAAGAAAAGTGGAGCGCTATATGGTCCACTATAAAAGAAGTTGTAAAGAGGATAGTTGATGGAATCGTTGATAAATTCAAAAGTGCAAGAGACAAGGTTATTGATACGTTCGAGGGTATTAAAAACAAAGTTAAAGAGATATTCAATAAAGTTATCGGTATCGTAAATGGCGCAATCGGTACGGTGAACGGCGCGATCAGTGGAATTGAATCTGCAATGTCATTTGGTCCGTGGGAAGTGCCTACACCATTCGGCTCTAAGACGATCGGATTTAGCGCAAACTTTCCAAGAGTACCGACTATTCCATATCTGGCAAAAGGTGCAGTTATTCCACCAAGAAGCGAATTTCTGGCTGTCCTGGGCGACCAGAAACAGGGCAATAACATTGAAACACCAGAAGCGCTGCTCAGAAAGATTGTTCGCGAAGAATCCGGAAGCAATTCCGGTGGAGATTATCATTTTACTGCTCAGATTAACCGAAGAACAGTATTTGATGAAATTATCGAAGAAGCAAAGTTAAGACGTGATACAAGCGGCAGAAACCCGTTTGAACTGGCATAGGAGGTGGAAGCGTGGCAACTATTCCAAAAAACATAACGGAACGATACAAAATGAATGGGGCTTCCATCTATCAGCCGGACAAAGATATGGGTTACAACCTTGAAACAACTTATTCAGAAGGTAGTAACCGTACGCAGTTTGGAAAAGCATTACTGACTCCACTATTTACAGTTGAACAATATAGCTATGAAGCATCAAACGTTCCAGTTGTAGAAGCAAACAAAATTCTCAAAATTATCGCAAAAGGAAAAACTTTCAATTTGTACCATTGGTCGCTTTACCACATGGCATGGAGAACTGACCCGTTTTATGTCGGAAAAGCAAGCCTAACTATTGGAGAAATTTCGCAAGACTTAAAATTTGTATCAAAAATATCTTTTAACATGCAGGGGGTGAATCCACTTGATTAATGTATCAGACGCATTTAAGCAAAAACTACAGGACGGAGAAAGGGTCTGGCAGGAAGTGGAAATCACTTTCCCTGGCGGAACTATAAAAACCGTAAAAGATGAAATTATGGGTGAAAACTGCACTTTTTCCGATTGCGCAGAAAGTAGCAGCTTTCCGATTGGCTGTGTTGTTTGTAAATCCATGACATTGGAGTTGGACAACACTTCCGATCAGTGGAAAAACTATAATTTCTACATGGCAAAAGTTCATGCATATCTTAAAATGCAGATTGATGCCGATACGGTTGAAACCATCGACAAAGGTGTGTATACGATTACGGCACCGGAACAGTACGGCGAAATCCTTAGTTTTACTGCATTGGATGATATGTATAAGACCAACGCAGTTTTCTCAACGAAACTGGTTCTCCCACAGACGGTTGAGAGTCTTGTGAGGGATGCATGCAGTACTCTTGGTATCACGGCTGGCTTTTCGAAAATGGCACATGGTGATCTGATTATCAACGAACTCCCAAAAGATATGACATATCGTCAGCTTTTCGGATGGGCTGCCATGCTTGATACATCGAACGCTCGCCTGGACAGCAACGGAAGCTTGCAGTTTGTCGGATGGAATCTGGACGCTACTCCGAGCATTGAACTCAAAGATTATATCAGCATGCCGGCAGTGTCAAGTGACGATATAGTGATAACCGGAATCAATATAATAAGCGGTGATAATTCTGGAACATACGGAACTTCCGGCTACATTTTGTCCATGGAAAACAATCTTGTGGGTGAATCCGATCTTGCAACAGTGGCAGCACAGATTGGTGATTCCATTATCGGCGCAAAATTCAGAAATCTCCAAGGAGACATGGCGTTCAACCCATTGTTGGAATTTGGTGACGTGGCTTATACCTATGATCGTAATCTTAACCAATACGTCACTCCTCTAACAGATGTATCATGCACAGTTAACGGAAAAACTACTTTAAAAACACAGGCTGATGATCCGATCAGAGGAATGAGCAAGTTCCAGTCAGAATCCACTAAGGCAATCGTAGAGGCAAGGCGTCTTGTAAAAAAAGAAAAAACGGCCAGAGAAAAAGCAGTAAAGAAATTAGAAGAAACCTTAAAAAATTCTTCTGGATTATATGAAACATCAGTCGCACAGGAAGATGGCAGTACTATTACATATCTGCATGACAAGCCTACACTTGCAGAATCAAAAAATGTAATTAAATTCACAGCAGAAGCCATTGGCGTATCCAATGATGGTGGCAAAACATATCCTTACGGTTTCTTTCTGACAGGCGATTTGATAGCAAAAATTCTGTACGCACATGGTATCAATGCTGATTATATTGACACAGGCGCACTGATTGTCAGAGATAGCGATGGAAACATAATCTTCCAGGTTGATATGGACACCAAAAAAGTAATCATCAGTGGTGATAATGTTGTAATTGGTGGTAGTTCTTTGCCGGATAAACTGACAAAAATGGACAACAATATTGCATCTGCCAAGAATATGACATTCCAGCTGTCGAACGATATGCAGACGATCACATCTGACGCAGACGGAAACATTCCGGTATTTCCAACAGTGACAACTACAGCGAAAGTTATGTACGGCTCGTCAGATATCACAAATGATTGTAGCTATACCATTACAAAATCAGACAGTGTAACCGGCTCTTGGGATGTAGATACGCATACTTACACTGTCACAGGCTTGAGTGCAGACAATGGATGGATAGACATCAGAGCAACATATCTCAGTAATCTGGCAGTAACAAAAAGATTCACGATTTCTAAGCAGAAAAAGGGCGAAGATGGAAAAGATGGTGAATCTGGTAGAACATACATGGTTGAGCCATCATGTAACGTCTTGAAACGTGGCTCTGACAAGACAATTAGTCCAAACTTTATAACATTTAAAGCGTATTATCGTGACGGAAAATCAGCTACTAGAGTGCCTTATAAAGGCAGATTCGTTGTTGAAGAGACTGCTGACGGAAACACTTGGAATACCATTTATACTAGTTCAATCGATGAGGATACCGTGACACACTATTTGTATTCTATTTTGACAAATGGATCTGGTCAGACAGTAGCAAGTTCTAATGGTTCAACTGTCGGTATTCCGAGAGATGTGACAAATGTTAGATGTAAATTATATGCGTCCGGTGGAACTACAACATTGATGGATATGCAGAGCGTTGCGGTAGTGATTGATGTGGACAATCTGACGCAAGAGCAGATTGTTAAAATTCTGAGTGATGATGGAAAATGGAACGGCTTGTATTATAGAAACGGAAAACTGTACATAAGTTTTAGTTCGGCTATGGGCGGTTCACTATTACTTGGAGGAAAAAATAATTCCGAAGGCTTTTTGAAAATACTGGACAAAACAAATAAAGCAAAAGCCCTTGCTGATTATTCTGGTTTTACGTGTTTTTCGAATTATTCCGAAACTAATGGAGTGGCAGAATATGATGGAATACGCTTTTCTGAGACTGGAATAGAACCAGTCAGTGCGAAAAAAAGCTTGCCAGAACGTCCTGACAATCCCACTAATCCTGACGGTTCAGTTGATATTGAATATTCGGATGGTTCTCCGTGGTGGTCAATCGATATATCGAAAAATTCTGATGGCGAGTCCATAATGTCAATATATGGTGCAGAAAATATAACTGGAGCATATGGAGAATTTGATAGTCTTAATACTGATGGAGGCAACCAACGCGCAGAAGCATTTTCGGTCAAAGATGTATTTTACGCAAAAGAAACAATTACCAACACTGGCGAAGATGTGTTTTATGCGAAATTTGAAAAAGAATTAGCATGTCGGGCGGGGCTTCGTGTCTATAGCCTTCCTACGATCACAAGCGGTTGGAACTGTTATATCGATCAAAATAATTGCAAGGTATCTGCGTTAAGTTCTTCTTCCAAACGCTACAAAATCCTCGGAGCTTCGTTGCCAGAAGAATTTATTGAGAATC
>ERZ827104.996-NODE-996-length-27233-cov-6.009567_pt1 | contig 27233 bp, 20 predicted proteins | sample MGYA00519781_ERZ827104 | MGnify/ENA primary metagenome ERZ827104 (study PRJEB31778, sample SAMEA3449257) | human gut metagenome | biome: human gut; feature: human-associated habitat; material: faeces | place: United Kingdom | collected 2010/2012 ...
AAAAAACTGACTCCCACTTTTTTTAGGTGTGTCCTAAAAATGGGAGTCAGTTCACTGCTCACTTTTTTCTTTTCAGTCTTAAAACCCTCATGCTCTAATAGCGGCAAAGGGGAAACCGCGGAAGGATCCCGCGATTCCCGTACTACAAAAGATCCACACTCACACACAATCAAAAGGGTACAAAACCATGAAAAAGACGCTCCTTGCCGCGGCGATTCTCGGGTCATTCGCCGCTTCCGCTTTCGCGGCGCCGTCCGTGACGCTCTACGGCGTGATCGATACGGGTCTCAACTACACGCACTACCGGGCGGACGACGGCACCGGTTCCACGGACTCCTGGGGTATGGGGTCAAGCCAGACCTCGGGCTCCCGCTGGGGTCTTCGGGGGACCGAAAAAATCGGTTCCGCCAAAGTGGGATTCCACCTCGAATCGGGCTTCAATTCGGATGACGGCACGGGGACAATGAACCGGCTCTTCGGTCGTGAAGCGTCGGTTTTCGCCGGCGGCAGCTACGGCACCGTGACGCTTGGCCGCGTGGGGAAACTGATCAGCACCGCGTCCTCGGTTCAGATGGGTAATGTGTTCTCGCCCTTTGGCGTGCTCTACGGCGATGCGACGATCAAGGCCGCGACCGGCACCGACTGGGGGCGCATCGATAATTCCGTCACCTACGTGACGCCCTCTTTCTCCGGGCTCCAGCTTCACGCGCAGTATTCATTCAAGAACGACGGACGGAGCGCCGGCGCTGAAAACAAATCCGGCGTCGACCGCTATGCGGCTCTTGGCGCAAGCTATAAGAACGGCCCCGCGCAGTTCGCGTTGATCGGTGACTACTCGCTCTGGGCGAATACCGGCGCGAATAAGGACGTGGATAACGGCTTCAGCGTGATCGCGGGCGGAAATTACGACTTCAAGGTCGTCCGGGTTTACGGCGAAGTGAACTACTTCGATAACCAGACGTCACTTGTGAGCGGAATCGGCGGATAGAGCCTCGCGAATATCACCTATAAGAACACGGCGACGGATCACGGGTTCAAGGGCTGGGGAGCGTCACTCGGCGCGACCGCGCCGGCCTTTGGCGGCAAGGTTCTCATGAATGTCGCGTACCGCGACGCGAAGGCGGTGACGGGGGACGAGAAATTCAAGCGCGTCGCCGCGGCCGCGGGCTATAGCTACGCCTTCTCAAAACGCACGAGCTGCTACGCCGCGGTCACGTACGCGCGGCAGAAGTATGAACTGAAGGATAAGGACCGTACGCCAAGCGCTGTCGGCGTGATTACCGGTCTCGTCCACAAGTTCTAAAAAGCATCACTGGCACTTCACCCATCGCCGTGCTGAGGATCCCCGGAGGAACCGCGTTCTTCCGGGGTTCTTCTATCTGGAGAAACCGCTTCACTTCCACTCGGAATACGGGTGAGCGACGAGGTTGGAGTTGTAGTAGCGGGGGTCGCCGGAGACCTCCTCTCCGATCCACTCCGGTTTCTCAAACGGCTCATCAACGCTTCCAAGCTCAATCTCCGCGACGACGAGCCCCGCGTTCTCCCCGAGAAACTCATCCACTTCCCAGACGTGTTTCCCCCGAAGAATCCGATAGCGGTTCTTTTCGATGAGCGGCTTTTCGGCGAGCTCTGTCAGCATCTCGTTCGCGTCATCCGCCGGGATCACATGCTCAAACTCGAGCCGCGCGATCCCGTTATTCGGCCCCTTCACCGTGATAAAGCCCTGATCCCCGATCGTGCGGACTCGCACCGTGCGGTCGATGCTGCTATTCAGGTACCCCTGGCGGTAACGGATCCCGGGAGCAAGCGCTTTCCACGCGTCCCCCTTCACGAGAAACTTCCGTTCAATCTCTTTTCCCACAGCGGACTCCTATTTTTTCCGCGGTTCCTCGGAACCGGTTCCTGTCTTTCGTTCGCTAACTATCGCACTTTTTACCGCGGTAAGCCGCCGGGACCGTGGATCACCGCTATCACAACGATTTATCTGTGATTCTTAAAGCCTGATTTTGTGAGAGTTTTTGGTGCCGATTCACCGAGATAGGGAACCCGCGCGACCCGAATCTGTGCACCGGTTTAGGGCACCCGAGGTGACCCGCCAATAAAAACAGGCATTTTCGGGATTTTGAAAATATGGCACGGATTATGCGATATCGAGGATAAGAAAAGACTTCCGGCGCTTCCTCGGGGCGCCGGCACTCAAAAAACCGCATGGGAGACGCTTATGAAGCTCATCACTGCCATCATCCACCCTTACCGGCTGGACGCCGTAAAGGACGCGCTGGAAGAAATCTCAATCTCCGGCATCACGGTGACTGAAGTCCGGGGGCACGGCCGGCAAAAGGGCCACACCGAGGTTTACCGCGGGACCGAATACGAAATCGATTACCTCCCGAAAGTGAAGATCGAGATCGTGGTTCCGGACGACGTCCTCGACACCACGATTGAAACGATCTGCGCCGCGGCCCGCACGGGGAAGATCGGGGACGGAAAGATTTTCGTCTCTCCCATTGAATACGCGCTCCGGATCCGTACCGGAGAGGAAAACGAGGAGGCCCTGTCATGACGCTCCGCTCCACTCTTCTGAAACTCGCGGCCGCCGCTGCCGGCCTCACGGCAAGCGTCTCCGCCTTCGCCGCGGACACGCTTGATAAAGGCGACACCGCCTGGATGCTTGTCGCAACCGTCCTTGTTCTCTTCATGACGATCCCGGGAATCGCGCTCTTCTACGCCGGCATGGCGCGGAAAAAGAACATTCTCGGCACGATCGCTCAGGACTTCGCGATCTGCGGCGTGGTCACCATTCTCTGGTTTGTGATCGGCTACTCACTCGCGTTCTCTGAAGGCAGCTCCTTTATCGGCGGGCTCTCCTTCTTCGGAATGCAGGGGATCGGCGTCAATACGCTGCAGGGCTCGATCCCGCAGCTCCTCTTCGCGGTGTTCCAGATGACGTTCGCGGTGCTCACCGCCTGCCTCATCACGGGTTCCTGGGCGGGACGCGTCAAATTCTCCGCGATGCTCGCCTTCATGGTGATCTGGAGCCTCTTTGTCTACGCCCCGATCTGCCACTGGGTGTGGGCCTCTGACGGCTTCTTCTTCAAGCTCGGGGCGCTCGACTACGCGGGCGGCACGGTTGTTCATATCAACGCCGGTATCGCGGGTCTCGTGGGCGCGCTGATCCTCGGGAAACGGAAGGGCTACGGTGTCACGCCGATGCAGCCCGCGAACCTCACGATCGCGGTGATCGGCGCCGCGGTGCTCTGGGTCGGCTGGATGGGATTCAACGGCGGATCGGGGCTCGCGGCGGACGGGCGCGCCGCGATGGCGATCGTGGTCTCCCAGATCGCGGCGGCAGGCGGCCTTGTCGCCTGGATGGCGGCTGAATGGATGTACCGCGGGAAGCCCTCGCTGCTCGGCATGATTTCAGGCGCGATCGCGGGTCTTGTCGGCATCACCCCGGGGTCTGGCTTTGTGGAACCGCTCCCCGCCCTCCTCATTGGTCTTATCGCCGGTCTCGTCTGCTTCTGGTCCGTCACGATTCTGAAGCGGAAGCTCGGGTACGACGACGCCCTTGACGGCTGGGGCGTGCATGGCGTGGGCGGCATTGTGGGCGCCCTTCTCACCGGTGTCTTCGCGACGGCCCGCGTGACCGGCACCGATCTCCCGCCGGTCCTCACGCAGGTCGGCATCCAGGCGCTCTCCGTCATCGCGACACTCGTCTACGGCGGCATTATGAGCGCCGGAATCCTTTATCTCATCGATAAGGTGATGGGGCTCCGAGTCTCCGCGGACGACGAACAGATCGGTCTCGACCTCGCGCTCCACGGAGAACGTATCGAATAACAGAAAGGTTTATTTGGAATCACTTGCCGTCAAGTTAAGGGGAGGAAGTCTGGCCCGCGCCAGACACGCCTCCCTCTTTTTTACGTCGGTTCAGAGCATTTTCTCTGATTTTTAAAGCAGAACGAGACAGATAAGAAAAAATTAAATAGCCAAGCTATTAAAATCGGTAGCGATAATAATGACATCAGAGAGCCAGTCAAGGCTCCGCTCAGAAATCCCGTTCCCGGCATGCTGACCCAAAAATTCCGTCGCTCGGCGCTCAGTCTCGCGCTCAGCCTTACACTTCTCGCTCCGGCTTCAGCCTTCGCGCTGACTACCGCTCAGGCTCACTCGGCTTCAGGCGAGCCGCTCCTCACGATCGACTTTTATGACGAGGGAGACGTTTTCACGCCTCCGGATCCGGTGAAAGGAGACCAGGCGACAGACCCTGTGACCTCGAAAGGAACGCTTTCAGCCGATCAGAAAAACTCGGTCGAGATGGCGCTTAACTACGCGCTCGGATACGTGACGCAGGGCAAGACTTACGCCTCAGAAGGCCGGATGGCGGTTTATGTGGAACACGATGACAACGCGTCATCCTTCTACATCAAAGGCTCCGAAAACGCCGATGGCACCTATAACCAGCCGATTTACGATCTTGTCTCGAAGGATCAGCTGACGCGCGGGGTGCAGATCATATTTGAAGCTGACAATGCGTCGGACCTTGCCACCCCGACTCCTTACCTCTATCCGATTATCGAGGAGGCGGGCACCGTGTTCGCGCCGGTGATCGTGCATGAACTCGGACACTCGCTCGGCATCTCGGCGCCGAATGAAGGAATCACGACAGCGGAGACGCTCTCAGAAGATCTGATCTGGTTCGATAAGAGCAATCTGACGCCGTTCGCGTCCCACCTCTACTCCTGCATGGTCTGGGACGAGACAGTCGGGCTCTTCAGACTGGATCCCACCGTGCCCGGTGTCAGGGCGGCGGCCGGCACCCTCATCACGCTGACCCCTTCTCCATTCAGTACGGATGAGCTGAAAGAGACCGTCACTCCGACCCCGGAGGATAGCGGGAAGTTCCTCGTCTCCGCGCGCAGCAATTCCGGTGTTTACTTCCGGGGTCCGCACGTGAGCGAAGTGCTGAACGGCGCCTTCAGCAACTCCATTCCGGTGAATGGTTACCAGGACTACTTCTACGAAGACTACGGAATAACGCTCTTTTACGCGGAGCTTTCGCACCTTGAGCTCGAACGCAGTCTCATGAGCCATCAGAGGTACCGGAACTACACGATGCTCCTCGAAGCGGAGCTCGCGGTGCTGCAGGACATCGGTTACGAAATCGACCGGAGCCTCTTCTACGGCCACTCAATCTATAACGACGGTCTCACGGTCACGAATCAATACGGCTACAGCCACGGGACGACGCTTGGGGTCGGTCTTCACGTGTTTGGAAGCGGGAACACCGTGACACAGGCAGCGCCGATTGCCGCCTCAGGCGAAGCCGCGGTCGGAATCCGGAATGACGGCTCGGGGAACACGATTTACGTTCCCGCGGGAACGACTGTGTCGTCCACGGGCGTTCACGGCATCGGCATTCTTTTCGCCTACGGAAAAGAAAACCGCCTGATCCAGTCAGGGACGGTGTCCGCTCCTGGAGAGGGCGGTATCGGAGTCCGGTTTGATTTCGGCCACAACGCGATCGCGGATTTTTATGGGTATCGGGGCTCCTTTATCCATTACGTCGGCGGAGAAAACCAGCCTGTCACGGGACTCTGGAACGGATACCCGCTGAACCTCGATGGACCGCTCGTCAGGTCATACGACCTCTCAGGGAGTCTCTCGGGGTCAGACGCCGCGATCTATATCGGAGAAAACGCGCTCGTTTCCGCGATCAACATCCTGCGGGGAGCTTCAATCACCGGAGACATCATTTCGGACTGGGATCCCGACCTCGCGATCGAAACAGGTGAAGGCAAAACCCTTTCCGTCGTGAATAAAGCGGCAGCGGCGGAAGCCGGTGTCCCGCTTTACACGGATCTCAACTTCGGATACCGGACCGCGGCGGACGGAAGCGCGGACACGTCATCCGCTGACCCCGATTTCAGCCTCACCTACAGCGGCTCGATTTCGGGGCCGGAGACAATCAGGCTGAATGTCATCGGCGGGAACCTGACGCTGACACGCGAGTCTGACGTCTATTCGATCCGGAACGACGCCTCTCTCACACTCGGACCGCAGGCATCGATCAGCGCCACAACCGCCTTCACGAATAGCGAAAACGCGACGCTCGTGACGCCGATCATGTCGGACGGAACGCTTGGCGTAATCGCCACGGAGGAAGAAGGGAGCAGCCTTCAGGGGACGTGGCTCCTCTCGCCGCCCGAAACCTACTACCGCACCGGCACCGCGATCACCGCGCGGCACTCGGCGGTCACCCTGAATGGCGGCAATCTCGAGTGGGAGGGTACGATTGCGGCCTGGACCCGTTCCCCCACGCTGACACTCCGGGTCTCAGGGAGCCGAGCGACCCCCACAATCACGGTGGAGCGGCCGAGCGACGCCTATAGCCAATACGGGACGTCACCCGCGGCCCGAGGCGCGGGTTCCGGGGTGCTCGGGCTAGCGGCTGCCGCGGAAGGTGACGCCCAGACTCTTATCCGCACAATCGACTATCTCCCGAACGGCGCGGCTGTGGACGCGGCGCTTTCGCAGCTCTCTGCCGAAACCTATAACGCCGCGGCGGACGCGGAGCTCCGAAGCCTCAACGCCGCGAACACCGCGCTCTTCTCCCGGATTCACGCGTCGGCACTCGAAGCGAAAGCGGACTTCGCGGCGTCGGACGGCGCGCCAGACGCTTTACCTGTTTCGCAATGGACTGGCTACGCGATGCCGTTTGCCGCGAGAACGCTGCGGCACGGGCTCTCGGGGCACGCGGACTACCGGGGGTCGGCCGCCGGCATTCTCTCCGGGATAGAAAGAAGCGCCGGGGACGGTCTCACCTTCGGGCTCGATGCCGGGCTTATCGGGCGTCACACATCCCTCCATCAGAATCACAATGACCGCGTGAATTCCGCAGGGTTCTCCGTCGGAACCCACGCCTTCTATTCGCCGGACGCGTGGAATGGCTTTTATATCGCGGGGGCCGTCCGGGTTGGGTTTGATGAGAACCACTCAAAGCGCCGCGTCGCGATCAGTGACTTCCGCCGCACGGCGAAAGGCCACTACACGAGTGTCGGAGCGTCCGGCCTCGCCGCGCTTGGCAAAGACTTTTACGCTGGGAATGTGTCGTTCGGCCCGATCGTTACCGCTGAATACGGCGTCACACACCGCGAAGGCTTTACGGAGCGGGGCGGTGACAGCGTGAATCTCCGAATCAAAGGCGGAAGCGAAGACACCTTCGCGACGACGGTCGGCGGCCACCTCTCAGGCTTCTCCCGAACCCAAACCGGGCTGCGGCTCGCCGCGGACCTCACGGCGGGCTGGAAGCATGAATTCACGAGAAGCGGCTACACGACGACAGCGACGTTTGCCGGGTACCCCGGGACCGAATTTGAAACGCGGACAGAGCGCGGCGCTCGGGACGGCTTTGTGATCCAAGGCACCGCGTCCCTCCAAAGCCCGGGGCGACGCGTCTTCGCGAACCTCACCTCGGGGTACGCTCACGACACGGGATTCAATGTCGGATTTGAAGCGGGGTTCCGCTTCTGATCGCGCCGAATCCTCATCCCCCTAAAAAACAGGAGGGCAGTCTCCAGCAGACTGCCCTCTTCGTTTCGTTAGATCCAATCGGCGTCAGATCACACGGACAATGCCAGGACCATCCTGCGTTTCCAGCCGCTTCACGTCTTTCATCGGGGGCTCCCCGAAAAGCCGCTTGTACTCGCGGATAAACTGCGGCGAGCTTTCGTACCCGACCGCGGCCGCGGTGTCTGAGACATTCCAGCCCAGCCGGACCATGAGCCGCTGAGCCTCGTAGAGCCTCAGTGTCTTCACGAACTGCAGCGGCGGGAGCCCCGTCACGGTTTTGAAAACGCGGTGGAAAGCGGATGTCGACATGTGGGCGCGGTCCGCAAGCTCATCCACCCGGACCGGTTCCCGATAGTGAGACCGGATCCACTGCACGGCCTCCGTGACCGCATGGCAGCGGGTTCCGGGCATCATGAGCTGCCGGATGGTTTTCCCCGCGGGCGACTTCAGGATCCAGTAGTGGATTTCGCGGGACACGAGAGGCTGCAGCACCTGAGCGTCCTCGGGGTGCTCAAGGAGCCGCGAGAGTCTGTCAAAGGCGTCCGCGAGCGGCTCCGGAGCCCGGTACACAAACCCAAGCTCATCCGGGATCCAGTCGGGGTGGGGGATCGGGTCACGCTTCGTGAGCTCCGCGATGATCTCGGGCTCAAACTGCAGGCCGACTGAAATAAAGGGCTTTTCGTGCGACGCGCCGACCGAGTGGAAGAACGCCGGGACGCAGAGTGAGGACACGAAGCACTGCCCCTCCGTGTAAACATACTTCCGGCCGCCGATGTGATTTTCTTTCGTGCCGGAGACGACGAAGCACGCCATCGCTTTTCCGCCATTGCAGTCGATCACGTCATCGCTCTCCCGCCGATAAACGGAAACGCCTGTGATGTCGGAGTAGAGAATTTCGGGGGTGGGACAGATCCCGTCCAGCCGCGCCAACATCTGGCGGCGCCGTCGGACGAGATCCGGAGACTCCAATGCTGCATTCTTCATAGGAAAAAGCTCTCCATCTTTTTCTATTGCTGCCGGGATATTTTTTTGTAGTTTCGCCTTTTAGATTAACGCTAAAAGAGCGCGGATTATGAGACCGCGACACCCCATTTTCTTGACGGATATTCTCAAATACTTAACGGATATTTTTTAGGAATTCCTTTATATTTTAAGGGGTTGAAGTAATTTTTACTTCAACACATGAGAAAAAAGTTGTAAACGCCCGAGGCAAAGCTGTAAGGCCCGATGGAAGCCCGATCGAGTGGACAGAGGACCGCACGTCCTCAGGCGCTGGCAGCCTGATAAAACAATAATGAAAGAGCCATACGCAATGAACCAAACAAAATTTATCTCGCGCCGGACATTCCTCACCGGTGTCTCAGCCGCGGCGATCGCCGCCGCCTCTCCCGCGCTCTTCGCCGCCCCAAAGCCGAAAGCGAAGGCGCTCATCATCCTCTTCTCCCGCTCCGGGAACACCGCGTACCTCGCGGAGCGGATCCACGCCGAAACCGGCGCCCCGATTCTCCGGATTGAACCGAAGGTTCCCTACGCTCCCCGCTACAGCGATATGACAGACGGGGCACGTGAAGAAATCCGGAAGTGGAGCCGCCGTGAAATCAAGACGAAGATCCCGGATCTCTCGGGGTACGACACGATCTTTATCTGCGCCCCGCTCTGGTGGGGGCATCTCGACACCCCGATGCGGACGTTCCTCATGGATCATCCGCTCGCGGGGAAGACGATTTTCCCGGTGACGACCTCGGGGAGCTCGTCCCCGGCGGGTGTCGTCGCGGATATCCATAAGCTCTGCCCCAAAGCCAGGATCAAGCCGGAATTCTGGGTGCCGGGGGATGAGGCTCGGAAATCCGATGCGGAACTGAAGACGTGGCTTAAGAAGAGCGGCTTCTGACCGGCAATCGACTCCCCGGCGCGGTTTGCCCGGGGCTCACGCCTGTAGGAGAATGGGGAAGACTTTTTAATGTCTTCCCCATTTTCTTTATGCCGATCACGTCTGACCTGACACCGCTTCCTGAATTCACTTCTGATGAGAACCTCAATCGTCTCACGGAAGCGCTCGCTCCTTTCGGGTTCACAGCGGGGAGCGGAAAAGCGGCGGAACCGGGACTCAGCTTCCGCGTGAGCGTCCGGGAGGCCGGGGGTGCGGCCGCCGCCCGAGCCGAAGGCGCGGGGCTTGTCTTCAAACGGAAAGCGAAACCAAGTGCCGTGTCAGACGACACCCGGCTTCTCCTTCTCTTCACCGCGGCGGGAACCTCTGAAATCGCTGAAGGGAAGACGAAGCTCCTGGTGACCCCGGGCAGTTTCGTTCCGATCCTCACGGACGAAGACCTCCGGATCACGATTCCTGCGGGAAGCCAGATGTTTCTGCTTTCGCTGCCGCTCGCCGCGGTGCCGGATTCGGACGAAATCCCCCGGCGCCAGATCCCGAAAACCGGGATCCAGGGGAGCGGCTGGGCCTCTGACGCCTTTATCCGGATTCTCGAAAGTTTCTTTCGCGCCGCGTTTCTCTATGGGGACGAGGATTTCGCGCGGGCCGCGTCCGCTCTCCCCGCTTTCCTCCCGCCCGTGATTCAGGCGCTCCCGATGCGCCGGGCGAAGCACCCGAGCGCGGCGCTCGGCACCCTCCGGAACACCGTTCTTGGGATCATGACACGCCGCCGAGCCGAAAAAGGGCTGTCGCTCGAAGAAATCGCGTCCGACGCCGGAGTCACCACGCGCTACATCACGGAGGCGTTCCGGGACGCGGGGACCACCGCGATGAATGAACTCGTGAGGATCCGGGTGGAAGCCGCAGCGGCCGACCTCCGGGATCCCGAACTCTCACGCCTCCCCCTCCGGACGATTTCTGACCGGAACGGGTTCGCGACGCAGCAGCACTTTTCCCGCGCGTTCCGGCTCCGGTTCGGCGTCACGCCGAATCACTGGAAGAAGGGTGAAGGGAGCGCCGCGTAGCCTTTTATCGCGCCAGGCGCCCCGATTCCGGCTATCCTTGAAGTTACTCAATAAGTCGCAAAACTCCCGTAACTCAAAAAATACCAAAAAGGATAAAAAGCCATGGCTCAGATTCTTGGCATTGTTCAGACTTCAAGCGGCTCTTCCGAGCTCCTCCGGTCGCTCTGCGAACAGTACCTTCCGGGGATCGAAGTGCGTCAGTTTATCGGTGAAGGGCTGCTCAACCCCGCCATTTCCGAATCCGGTCCTGCCCCCGCGGACAACCGGGCGCTCTTCCATCTCTACGAAGCGGCTGAAAATGTCGGCTGCGACGCGATCCTGAATGAATGCGTGGTGTACGGCAACACCGCGACCGCGCTCGCGAGCTTCTTTAACCCCCGTATTGTCCGTATCGATGAAGGGATGATCCTCGACGCGCTGAAGATCGGAAAGCGCTTCGCGATTTTCGGCACCTCGAAGGCCGCCCTGCACCCGAGCGAAACGCTGCTTCTTAACCTCGCCTACCGCCGCGGGCTCGAGGTCACGGTGGAAACGCATCACGTGACGCGGGAAACGCTCGCAGCCGAAGCCGCTAAGGTCGATGGCACGGTGGACGCGATTCTTCTCGCGCAGCCCTCGATGGCAGCGCTTGCCCCGCAGCTCACGGGTTTCAAGACCCCGGTGCTTACGGTGCTCGATTCCGGTTTCAGGCTGCTGCGTGACGTGATGGCGTCGCTCGCCTGATACCGTCTCTCCTCCTCAACATAAGAAGCTCTTTCGCCTAGAATGCGGGAGCTTCTTATTTTTTTCGCTTTTTCGCTTGAGGTTTATCTTTCATGCTCCGCTCTGACTTTGAAATCATGGCTCCTGTCGGTTCCCGCGAGTCGCTCTACGCGGCTTTCCAGGCCGGGGCTGACGCTGTGTACTTCGGGGTCGGAAAGCTCAACATGCGGGCTCACTCCGCGAACGCCTTCACGATTGAGGATCTCCGGGAGATCGCGGAGCTCTGCCGCGAAAAAGGCGTGAAGAGCTACCTCACCGTAAACACGATTGTGTACGACGAGGAGCTCGACGAAATGCGGCGGATCGTGGACGCCGCGAAAGCGGCCGGCATTTCCGCGATTATCGCGTCTGACGCCGCGGTTCTCGGCTACGCGAAAAAGGCCGGGGTGGAGGTGCATCTCTCGACGCAAATGAATATCTCGAACACCGAGGCGCTCAGGTTTTACGCCGCGTACGCCGATGTCGCGGTGCTCGCGCGGGAGCTCAACCTCGAGCAGGTGAAGCGGATCCACAGCGCGATCGTTTCGGAACCGATCCTTGGGCCCTCCGGGCAGCCGATGCGGATCGAGATGTTCTGTCACGGGGCGCTCTGCCTCGCGGTGTCGGGGAAATGCTTCATGAGTCTCGGGACCCGGGGCGAAAGCGCAAACCGCGGCCAGTGCCTGCAGACCTGCCGCCGCTCTTACCTCGTGAAGGATAAGACGCGGGATATCGAGCTTGAGGTCGATAACGAATACATCATGAGCCCGAAGGATCTGAAGACGATCGGGTTCCTCGACCGGATGATTGACGCGGGGGTGCGCGTATTCAAGATTGAGGGCCGAGCCCGCGGTCCTGAATACGTCCGCACGGTGGTCGAGTGCTACGACGAAGCGATCCGGACCTATATCGCGGGTGAGTGGGACGAATCCTGCCGCACGAAGTGGGACGCGAAACTCGCCGCTGTCTTTAACCGCGGGTTCTGGGAGGGGTACTACCTCGGAGCCCCGGTCGCGGATATCACAAACGGCTACGGGACGAAAGCGACCGAAAAGAAGTTCTACGTCGGAAAATGCGTGAATTTCTTCGTGAAACCTTCGATCGCCGAATTTGTGCTGGAAGCGGGCGGCTTCAAAAAGGGTGAAAAGCTCCTCATCACCGGCCCCACGACGGGCGCGGTGTACGCGGAGCCCTCTGAAATCTTCGCGGATGAGAAGCCCGCTGACACATTTGAAAAGAAGGACGACATCACGTTCAAGGTTCCCGAGCGCGTCCGCCCGGGTGACAAGCTTTACGTGATCCGGACGCGCGAAGCGTAAAAAGACGCCCGAATTCAATATCAAAGCGGCAGTGTCCTCGCGATGGACCTGCCGCTTTTTTTTGCGTTCTGAAAAACCAACCTCTGAGACACACCGGGTACTGGAAAACCGTCTTACATCAATTCAAAGCCAAAGTTACCTCAAGATAGGTAGACCGCTTTGATTATCAAAGTGTTAGATTTATTGGTATACCGGTATGCAGCAACTCACGGTAGATTGTTCCGGTGCTTTCTGCTGATGGAGTGTTTCCATGAAAAAGTCGCAGATCATCAAAATCATTGTGTGCTTCCTGCCGCTTCTCCTCCTCTTTCTTCCGGCCCCCGCCGGAATGAACCCGAAAGCCTGGGAGCTCTTCCCCTTCTACGCGGGCGCGATTCTCGGAATCATGCTGCATCCGTTTTCTGAGGCCGCGATTCTCCTCATCTTCCTTGGGTTCTACTCCGTCACGATGAAAGGCCAGGCCGTGGCGCTCTCGGGTTACGCGCTCGCGATGACGTGGCTCGTGGTCGGCGCCTTCGTGATCGCGCAGGCGTTCCGTGACACACAGCTTGGGAAGCGGATCGCGTATCACCTGATCCGGATCTTCGGGCGATCGGCGATCGGGCTCGGGTACGCCGCGGCGTTTTCTGACTTCATCATCGCGCCAATGACGCCCTCGAACGCCGCTCGTACCGGCGGCATCATTTTCCCGATCTTCCGCTCGGTCGCGGAGACGCTTGGTTCCACGCCGGATCACAACCCGGAAAAGATCGGCGCCTATCTCTCGCAGCTTCTCTACATCATCACGATGGCGACCGGCATCACGTTCCTCACGAGTTACGCCGCGAACGGTGTCGCCTGGGCGATGACGGATCAGATCCTCGGCCTCCAGATCTCGTGGATTCAGTGGACGATCTCCTTTATCGTGCCGGCAGGCGTGGTGCTTCTCCTCGCGCCGCTCATCATTTACAAAATCTATAAGCCCACGATCGGAAAAATCGATAACAAGCGGATCGCGGCGGAGGGGCTGAAAGACCTCGGTCCGATCTCAAGAAACGAGAAGATCCTTCTCGTCCTCTTCCTTCTCGCGATTATTCTCTGGTCGACTTCGTCCTACACAAAGATCAACTCCACCGCGGTGGTGCTCGCCTTCATCGCGCTCACGCTTCTCACCGGCGTTCTCAAGTGGAAGGACATCGCGGTGAACGGTCAGATCTGGTCGACGCTCATCTGGTACGGCGGCATTCTCGGGATGGCGGGCGCCCTCAATAAATTCCAGTTCTTCAACTGGCTCGCCGGGTGGCTCGAGACCTATATCGATTTCTCGTCCTTCAGCCACATCGGGCTTCTGATCACGCTCGTCTTCGCCGGCACCGCCTGCCGCTACCTCTTCGTCTCCTGCGGCGCGTATATGGCGTCCGTGATCCCGATGCAGTACACGATCGGGCTCGCGGCGGGGCTCCCCAAGATGGACATGTTCCTTGTCTTTGTGATGTGCGGCGTGATGGGCGCTTACGTCACCCACTACGCGAACGCCGCGGGCCCGGTGCTTTTCGGCGCGGGCTACGTGCCGCTCAAAAAATGGTGGGCCACGGGTCTCTTCATGACACTCGTGAGCTACGTGATCTTCGCGCTCATCGGTGTGCCGTACTGGAAGATCCTCGGGCTCTTCTCCTCACTCTGAGCCTTGAGCCTCACTTAAACCTTACGTAAGAGCGGGATGCCGGTTTTAAGGCATCCCGCTCTTTCTGTTTTTGTCTTTTTTTAACCCGCCGGAAGGTGTTCAGGAAGCCGGGGCAGGGTATTGCGTCCCAGAAATAAATTTCCACGTTATTCGTTATAGGAATAGCGACAGGATGGAAAAAAGTTCCCGTCTTTTTTCATCAAAATGAGAAATTCACCTTATAACGGGATTTTTGCCTATTTCTGCACGCAAAGTCGCCATCTGTCCTTAACGGGTTCTTAAATCCGGAAACCCGTAAGACAAAAACCGCTTTAAGAATGGGATTAGTAATGTTTTATTTCACCCAATAAAAAACCTGTACCGCCTACAGCCTGTCAGAAATCTGTCACACGGAGTACCTATTCATGAGATGAGATCAAAGTCGCATAAGTTGCTAAAAACGCTGTATTATCGGGCTATTGCGGAGAGGTAATCCCATATTTGATCTATGCCAAAGATTATTGACATGAATCAGCAAATACCTACTTGGTGATAGTGGTCAAAGTTGATTTATCAAATCACAAGTGATACATTGTAAATCGTTCAATTACCGAGAGAAATCACGGGCGTTGAACATGGTTTTTACTCTGTGTGTCGGTCTAGATCACTCTCATCCTGATTCTGCGTCGGTGAAGTGAAGACAAGATCGAATTTAGTGGAAGGCAGTTACATAATTGCCTTCCATTTTTTTATCTGTGAAATTGCGGGTGAACAACCATTCAGCAGGGGTCCCGGCGCGGTCGGCGGCGGGAACTTCACCCCGCATCAATTACGCGTTCAGATAGCGCTCAATTTCGTCCGGATTCCGGACGCCAAGCTTCCGGATAATCGCCGCGCGGTGCACTTCGACAGTCCGCACCGTGATCCCGGTGCGCTCACTGATCTGGCGGTTCGTAAGCTTCTTCCCGATCAGTTCCGCGATCTCGCGTTCCCGGTCCGTGAGTTCCTGGACCTTCGCCCGGATCGCGCCTTCGGTTTCAACCGCTCCCGTCTCACTCACGCTCCGCGTCACGGCGCGCGCGATCGCTTTGAGAAGCCTCTCCTGCCGCACGGGTTTCTGAACGAAATCCACCGCGCCGTCCCGCATGGCGCCAACCGCCATATCGATGTCGCCGTTCCCGGTGAGGAAAATGATCGGAAGCGCGTACCCACGGACATTCATTTCCTGCTGCAGCTCAAGCCCGCTCATCCCCGGCATCCGGACGTCGAGAATCGCGCAGCCCGGGGTAGAGGGCGTGTCATCCGTGAGAAACGAGCGCCCGTTTTCGTACGTCTTCACGCGCCACCCTTCCGCGGTCAGCATGAATTCGAGCGCTTCCCGCATCGCGGGATCATCGTCCACCGTCCGAATGAGGCACTTCGCCTTGATGTCATCCGAGATTTCCGGGATCTCCGTATTCGTCATTTTTTCTCTCTCCTTATTTCTTTCTGACCTCAGGCGCCGCCCCCTCCCCAAGGGCCGCCGCCCGGCGTATTTTTTCAGTTCAGGTCGCCCGTCCCCTGGGAGCCCGTTTCTTTCTTTGAGTCCGCGGCGGTTTCGGCTTTCACAAAGTCCTCTGCCGGACCCGCCGGATCTTTTTCATTTCCTTGAGCGGATTCATCCGCGGGGGTCTTATCGCCCCCGTCCGCGGTCGGGAGATGCACGTAAATCGTGACACCCCGGACACTCCCGTTCTCAATCGAGAGGCGCCCGCCATTCCGCTCCACGATCGCCTTCACAATGAGGAGCCCAAGGCCAATCCCCTCATGCTTTGAGCTCTTCAGGGTTCCCGACGGATTCTCGATTTCGGCGAGCTGCTCCGGGGTCAGCGCCGGCCCGTTATCCGAGACCGCAAGCAATGCTTTACCGGGGTTCGACGCGATGATAATCTCAACCACCCCGTCCGGCTGATCTTTGACGGCTTCCGCCGCGTTTTTGATGAGGTTATAGGAGACGAGCTCCATTTCGAGCTGATCCGCGAAAAGCGTCACCTGGTTCGCGTCGGTGCGCTTAAACCGCACCCGGCTTCCGGACGCGGAGCGGTAGCCGGCAAGCGACCGGGTGACGACGTCGTTAAGCGAAATCGGTTTCCGATCGATATCCTTCGCCCGGGCGTAGGCTCTCACGCGTTCCACGATGTCGCTCGCGCGCTCGGCCTGGGTTTCGAGCTTCCCGAGCGCCATCTCCATTTGAGATTCAGAGGCTTTGCCGCGTTTGATAAGGGACTTCATCCCCTGGGCATAGAGCGAGATCGCGCCAAGCGGCTGCCGCATCTCGTGCGCGAACACCGAGCAGAGCTGCCCGATGATCCCCATCTTCTCCATAAAGCTGATCTTCGCCGCGTCTTCGCGCGACTTCTCCTCGTACTCCTTCTGGATCCGGAGTGACTCCTGGAGCTGCGCCGTACGGCGCTTCACGAGCACCTCGGTTCGGACACTGTGAAGGATGAGACCGAGGACGAGGAGGATCCCGATCAGGATCGCGCTCCAGTAGGTCATGATGAAGCGACTGAGCGACCACTCTCTTAAGTAGCGATAGGGACCGATTTTGAGTCCCTTGAAAAGGGCGTCCACGGACCGGAAGTCGGTCGCGATGCTCCAGTAGAAGCCGTCCTTCGTCGGCGGCATCTCGAGCACCGCGGATGTCACAATCTTCGAGATCTCAGGAGGCGTATTCGCGCTCGTGCCGATCGTCCACGTGGGATAGAGATCGGTTGACCGCTGGCAGGGCTCGTTCTCGTCCCGCTGATCGATCACGCGGAAGAGCCCCTTATCCTCCGGATGCTTCTTCAGCCACCCCTCAAGCCAGCAGATGCGAAGCGTGATGATGTCGACATCCTTCCGCCTCAGGGCGTCAAGGATCGAGACGGCCCCGGGGCCCCCGCCATAAAAATTCGTTTTCTTGAAAAACGATTCCGGGTCAAACCCCTGCCGCAGCACTTCGCCGAGCGCCAATTGATAACCCGTGAACGCGGTGGGGGACGAGGCCCCAAGGACCGAGCCCTTCGCGTCATAAAGCGTCCGGATTCCGGAGTCATTCCGCACAATCAGCGCGGCGCCGTCACTGTGATTCGGGTCCGGGTAGTTTTTGGAAGCGACCGTCGCGAGCGAACTCGCGCCGTACTGCACCATGCGGCGGTAGAAGCCGCTTGACGCGAGGAACACATCCACGTCCCCGCTCTTAATCGCGTCCCGCAGCTGCTCAAGGGTGTACTCCTTCACCCGCAGGTGACGCTTTCCGATCCGCTTCTCAAGCGCCCGGATCGTGTCCGGAATGATTTCCTCGTTGGGCGACGGACTCGTGTAGTAGACGATCCCGAGCGTCACGTCCGGGATTTTTTCTCCGGCCACAGCGGCGCCCGCCGTTCCGGCCGCGAGGACCTGAAAAGCCGCTGAAATAAGGATCGCAGCGAAGGCTGTCCTGAGTGTGTGGGAACGTTTCATGGCATCAGTGTCAGATTGCTTACCCAGAAAGGACAACCGCCGAATAGTCTTTTGACTGAAAACACACTACGTAGTGGTAGGTCGGCGGAACAATGTTCACCGTACTGAAGAGGTCTCAGAAACTTCTTCGGGCCTAGGAAACCAGAATCAAACCTGAAACCAACGTCCGGAGTCCGAACTGCCATTCGAATTCCGGCCGAGGAGAGAACAACATGGAATCTCAGAATAAATTCCAGGTGTCCCGCCGTACCCTGCTCAAGGATACCGCGATCGGCGCCGCCGGTGTGTCAACGATGGGCATTGCGGATATCGCTTCCGCTGCCTCGAAGAAGCCTGCCAAGAAGGCTCATAAGGCGCCGACCGCCCAGATCCGTAACTTCGACATGATCGAAGCGTTCTATGCGAACTATCCGAAGAAGCTCGCCGCGGTCCGCACGAAGCTGAACCGCCCGCTCACGCTCTCGGAAAAGATCCTCTTCACCCACCTCTATGATCCGGAAGCGGTGAAGGAATATAAGCGCGGCGCCTCTTACGCCGAATTCCGTCCGGACCGCGCAGGCACCCATGATATCGGCGGCCCGATGGCGATCCTGCAGTTCATGGTCTCCGGCAAAAAGCGAATCGCGCTCCCCGCCGCGATGGTCTGCGACCACCTCGTCACCGCGAACGCCGGCGCCCGTAAGGACATCGCTTTCGCGGACCACTACAACAAGGAAACGTACGACTTCCTCCGCACCGTGTCCCGCCGCTACGGCTTTGACTTCTGGCCCGCGGGTTCCGGCATCTGCCATCAGGTGTTCCTCGAGAACTACGACTTCCCGGGCGGCATGATGCTCGTCACCGACTCCCACACCCCGACCGCCTGCGGTCTCGGCATGCTCGCGATCGGTGTGGGCGGCGCTGACCTCGTGGACGCGCTGATGGGGTCCGAGTGGGAACTGAAGATGCCGAAGCTGATCGGTATCAAGCTCACCGGAAAGCTGCAGGGCTGGGCGTCGCCGAAGGACGTGATTCTCCGCGTCGCGCAGATCCTCACGACGAAGGGCGGCACGAACTGCATTATTGAATACTTCGGCGACGGCGCGGACACCCTCTCCGCGACCGGCAAGGCGACGATCGGCAACATGGGCGCTGAAGTCGGCTCCACGACCTCCGTCTTCCCGTATGACTCCCACATGAAGGCGTACCTGAAGGCCACGAACCGCGAAGCGGTGGCGGATCTCGCGGACGGTGTCGCGAAAGACCTGCGCGCTGACCCCGAAGTCCTCGCGAACCCGGAGAAGTACTTCGACCGCGTGATTGAGCTGAACCTCTCGGAACTGAAGCCCCTCATCAACGGCCCGCTTTCTCCTGACGCCGCGATGGAGCTTGATAAGGTCGGTGACACGCTCGCGAAGAAGAATCTTCCGGAAAATATTGAGGTCGCGCTTGTCGGTTCCTGCACGAACTCTTCCTACGAAGACTTCACCCGCGCAGCCTCAATCGTGAAGCAGTGTCTCGATAAGGGCGTGAAGATCAAGACGCCGCTGATTGTCGTCCCGGGTTCTGTCCGCATCCGCGAGACTCTGAAGCGTGACGGCATTCTCCAGCAGTTTGAGAAGCTGAACGCCACGGTGATGACGACAGCCTGCGGACCCTGTATCGGTCAGTGGGACCGTCACATCGGTGATAAGACCAAGGTGAACACGATCATCGAGTCCTTCAACCGCAACTTCGCCGGCCGGAACGACGGCAGCAAGAAGACCCAGGCCTTCCTCGCCTCTCCTGAAATCGTGGTCGCGATGGCGATCAACGGCGACATGCGTTTCAACCCGCTGACCAGCACCGTGACCGGCGCGAACGGCGTCTCCTTCAAGCTCGCAACCCCGGTGGGCGAAGAGCTTCCCGCGAAGGGCTTCGCCACGAACGTCGGCGGCTGCATCATCCCGGACTTCAAGCAGGTCCCAGTTGTGGTGGCTCCGAACGCCGAACGTATCCGCCTCCTCACCCCGTTCCCGGCCTGGAACGGCAAGGACTACGTCGATCTCCCGCTCCTCATCAAGGCGAAGGGCAAGTGCACGACGGACCACATCTCCCCCGGGGGCAAGTGGCTTCCGTACCGCGGCAACATCGACCGGATCTCGGATAACCTGCTTGAGCGCGCGACGAACGCCTTCAATGGCAAGAGCCAGAGCGTCTGGAACGTGGTGAATAAGGACTACGAGTCTCCCGCGAAGACCGCCCGCCTCTATAAGAACAAGGGCATCCAGTCGATCATCGTCGGTGACGACAACTACGGTGAAGGTTCTTCCCGCGAGCACGCCGCCATGGAACCGCGTTACCTCGGCGTCGTGGTGGTGCTCGCGAAGAGCCTCGCCCGAATCCACGAGTCCAACCTGAAGAAACAGGGTGTCCTCGCGCTCACGTTCGTGAACCCTAAGGATTACGACAAGATCCGCGAGAAGGACCGCATCTCGGTGCTCGGCCTCGCGCAGATCGCTCCGGGGAAGACCGTGACGATCGTCTGCAAGCATGAGGACGGCACTGAAGACCGCTTCCAGGCTCAGCATTCGTATAACGCGAAGCAGCTCACCTGGTTCCGCGCCGGTTCCGCGATGAACGCGCTCGGCAAGGCCTAAGCCACCTGCCGAAAGCCGTGTGAGACCGCTCTTCTCCTTCTCTCCTTCTTGAGAGGACGGTCTCCAAAATCTCCCATAACGGCTGTCTGGATGGATCCGCGGAGTTCTCTCCTCTCCCGGATCCATCCTTTTGTGCTTTGGGAAACCGAATCCGAATTCCCGATAAGCAAAAGGCCCGCGATATCGATCGCGAGCCATTTTTTTGCCGGATAGGTAAGTCCTCGCTGTGTTTTTAAAGCACCGAAATGTCTTCCGAAAGCCGATCCCCGCGGAACCCCAGGTTCCGCCTGCTCGCATGTCAGCGGTCAAAAAAAGGAGCCTATCGAAAAACCTCTGATAAGACTCCTTCGGACGGTGCCTGGAAGGCTGTAGGAGGAGACCTCCGGGACACCGGTCGTTCCCTAACTTTTTGATCCGGGCCGCCGGATCGGAATGCTTTATACGCCGTAGACGCGGGTCGTTTCGGTCACCGTTTCCGTGACAGATTCGGGCGTTCCCGGCTTTACGACACGCTCACTGATCTGCTCCTCCGTAATAATGAGACGGCGGCGGTCACAGATCACGCGGGCTTCTTCCCGGAGAAGCGAAATGAGGAGCTTCATTTCGCCTTCACTCCGGGCGCAGGCCTCAATTTTCACTTCGACGCGGGACGGCCCGCAGCTAAGCGGCACCCCGGTGTCGCCAAGCGACACCACGTGAGCCTCAGCGCCCCAGATCGCCTGGGCCGCGGTTTCGACCCGGAGAATGAGTTCGGCCGCGCCGCTGATCGCGGCACCTGCCTCGGGCGCTTTCCCCTGGGTCTCAGTATTCGGTTCAATCACAAAAGCCACCCGGCGCGTCACGGGGGCGTCCGACCGGGGGTCGAACATGAGAGCGGACTTCACGCGCGATAGCACTTTCTGTCCAAATGCCATTTCAGTTCTCCTCCAGAATTCAGCTTTTTCGCTGCGCAAAGAAAGCTCTTAAATACTTTCTTCAGCGCTAATTTCGATTCTAACTGCCGGAATCTTTTTGCCAATAAGGCATTGTGATTAAAAGGAATTGCTTAGAAAATGAGAGCATTTCCGCATACCTCTGGCGACAGAAATGCTCCCCTTGGGGATCAGATCCGGCGCAATGAAAAATGATTTCTTCCATCGCTTCGGGTGTCTTTCTCCCGATCGCTGTCAAAACCGCTCGGAAACCCGACCGCTTTCTTTCCTCTTTTCCCCTGACCTACAATTAAAAGCGAACAGCGAATCTGACACCAAAGTAATCAAACGCATATCGTCATGAGAGTCTGGCCGTGAGGATCAGACTCCCGTCGAACGCGGTATCCGAATCAAAGGACTGATCCTCAATGAGAGCAATGAAACTGGTTGGGAAGGACTGGGTTTTTCAGCAGTTTGTCCTCTGGCAGAGTCAGCTCCTGAGGATCCGGCGTGACTTCCACGAGCACCCTGAACTCGGTTTCCAAACGCATCGGACAGCAAAACGGATCGCGGACATCCTGCTCCGGTTCGGTGTCCGTCACATTGATCTGAAATCTGTCCCAGGGGGTGTCATTGCGGTTATCAAGCGCCGCCGGCCTGTCATGTTCCCCGACGACAAGTGGGAAAAAATGCAGCCCGTTATCGCGCTTCGAGCCCGGATTGACGCGTCTCCGGCGACGGAACGAAACGACATCTTTTACCGCAGCAGGAATCCGGGAGCCGCTCACACCCGGGGGCACGACGGCGAAATAGCCTGGCTTCTCGGGGTCGCCCGGGATTTCGCGCACGACACAAAGCTTGGAAATTCGACCCTCGTTCTGATTTTCGAGCCCGGTTCTGAAACCGGGCGCGGGGCGGATGCGGTAATCAATTCGGGAATTTTTGAGAAATACGGAATTGAGACGATTTTCGGGGTCTGCGCGGATCCGACGCTCCCCATGGGGACTTATGGCTTTACAGCCCCGGAACCGGGTGCCGTGCCCGGGGCATCGTCTGGCGGCAATGATCCAGAGCGGACCGGTTACGCGTGCGATTTGATTAACGCACTCTTCACTGATGCCGCGCAGACGGATCTACCCCCGCTCCCCGTGCCGGATGATTTCTCCCGGTATCAGAGCATCGTGCCCGGCATCATGCTTCGGTTCGGCGTCCGCGGTCCCAAACATCAGGCGGCGCTCGGGAGCCCGGAATTCGACTTCAATGATTCCACGCTCCCGATTGTCTGTTCACTCACCGGCGGCTATGTGATGACCATCCGTCAGGGCTGGTACGAAAATCCGGCGGGGTATGACCTTTGGTATACGGTGGTATGGTATGAATGCGAAACTTACTATCCGGGCATAGAGTAAGCTGATAGCAAGACACGGTTCATTACGAGCCGTGCCTTTTCCTTCTGATCAATCAGAAAACGAGAACCTCGCCGTCCGCCGGGATCAGCGCGCGGCGCGGATCCATCCCAAGCCGCTGCGTCATCATCCGGAGTTCCGGGCGATGGAGCACGCAGTGATTCACCGCGTCCAGATGGACCGCCACAACCGCGGCGTCCGGCGCCTCCCGGTACGCGCGGATAAAGTCGGGACCGCCCATGATGATTGAGCCGCTCCACGCGGGCTGCATCGCGTTCCCGGCGTTAAGAACGATGACGCCAGGCCGATAGGTCTTAATGCGCTCGGACACTTCCGGAATCCAAACGGTGTCTCCCACCACGTAAACGGTCTCGAAACCTTCGCGCTCGAAAATGACGCCCATCGGGTGACCGAGGAACGCTCCCATGTGGCTCTGGAGCATCTCATCTGTTCCGTGATTGCCGTTCGCGCGGTAGAGTGTCACGCCTTTAAAGACTTCGCCATTCCGGAGCAAGCGGACATTCGTGAAGCCCGCGTCCTTCACCTGAGCGAGCTCCGCGTCGTTATTCACGAAAATCAGGTGATCCTTAGGCACCGCGCGCTTGGCGCGCTCATCCCAGTGATCGTCATGCGTGTGCGTGAGAATAACCGCGTCGCACTTCAGAATTTCCTCGATGGGAAGCGGCAGATCGACGAGCGGATTCCGCTGCGACATGTTCATCGTTTCCGGGAAGCCCGGGATCGAGCCCTTTTCACCGAGCATGGGATCAATCAGAAAAGTCGTGCCGCCAAGCGACACTTTGATCGTGGCGTTCCTGATCAGCTGAACCGCGGTGCATTCATTGATCGCTTTCATTTAATTTTTTCCTCAGTCATTTTTTGTTCTGAAACACGAGTGGGAGTGGCTGTAACCCGCGCCCGCTTTCTTTCAAAAACATCCTAAGGATGCGCTGAAGCCATCGTGATAAGGTAAAAAGACACCTGACGATGGATTTCTGCCAATTTGGATTTCTGACTGATGACGCCCTATGACCTTCCGCTTCCGGACACGGATCCTCCGCCTCCGGCTCATCCCGCCCGCCGCGCCGCGGTCATCGTGACGCCCGGCACAATGACTTATCTTCTTTCCATCCCGTTTCTCGTGATGCAGACGCTTCCGCCTGAGCGGCACCGGTGGCTTGTCACGCTCTGCGCCGAGGAACCGGGAAAGATCCGCGCGTTTGGCGGGTTCGATGTACCGGTATCCGTTGGGCTTGAGGCGCTTGATGACGCGGACACCGTGCTGATGCCGCACTGGATGGATCCCGCGGTGATTCCGTCACCGAAACTGATCAGCGCGCTTCAGAAGGCAGCAGACACCGGGAAAGAGGTGGCGGGACTCTGTGTCGGCGCTTATCCGCTCGCCTACGCGGGGCTTCTCGATGGTCACCGAGCCGTCACTCACTGGCGATTCGCGCGGGACTTCGGCTCGCGGTTCCCGCGTGTGGCGCTGGATCCCCGGGCGCTTTATATCGATGACCGGAACCGGATAACTTCAGGCGGCTTTGCGGCGGGGAATGACTGCTGTCTCTACCTTCTACGGAAGCACGAAGGCGCCGCCGCGGCAAACGATGTGGCAAGAAATATGCTGATTCCGCCGTTTCGGGACGGAGGCCAGGCGCAGTTTATCGAGGAGCCGCTCGCCCGCGCGACGCCCTCCGCGAGGATCAATCTCGCGATGCGTTACGCGGAGGAACATCTGAAGGACGCGATCACCGTGGAGGCGCTCTCCCGCGTCGCCGCGATGTCTCCCAGAAATTTCGCCCGGAGCTTTAAGAAGTTTTCAGGTACTTCTCCTGCCGCCTGGCTTCGGCTCCTGCGGCTCCGGAAAGCGGAGGAACTTCTTGAAACCACGGATCTCCCGATCGCCTCCATTTCGGAAATCACGGGATTCCAGTCCCCGGTCACCTTCCGGCAGGCGTTTCAGGCAGCGAAGACCGTATCGCCTCAAAGCTACCGGAACACCTTCCGGACCGAGGAGACGCGGTCCGGTATCGGAAAGTAATGGCACAGATCGCGGTCTGAGAGCCGTCTGAATCCGGCTCGATCAGCCCCGGGCCGCTCTTGCCGCGGTGAAGAACCTCACCGCCTCCGCCGCGGTACGGCGGAGGTTATCTTTCGCGGCGTCGGGATCCATCGCGGCGGCTTCGGTTGCGGGACCGCCGATAATCGGGAAAAAGGCGTCGATTCCAAGCGCGTGAATCGTCTCAGGGCGCTCTCCAATCGAGCCGCAGAGTTCCACAGCGACACACTTCGGATTCAGCCGCTTCAGGAACCGGGCAGCTCCCGCGGGCGCTTTACCCCGCGCGGTCTGGGAGTCAAGCCGCCCCTCTCCCGTGATAAAGAGATCGGCGTCTGAGAGGTTTTTCGACGCGCCGATCGTCTGAAAGACGAGGTCCGTGCCGGAAACAAGTTCCGCGCCAAGCGCTGTCCGGAACGCGAACCCAAGGCCGCCAGCCGCGCCGGCTCCCGGCGCTTCGGCGGCTTTCTCTGTCCCCATCTCGGTTTCGATCAGCCGCGAAAAGCGGCCGATCGCCTCATCCATTTCGGAAAGCATATCGGGCGTTCCTCCTTTCTGAGGCCCGAAAACGAGTGAGCAGCCGTTCTCGCCGCAAAGCGGATTCGTGACATCGCAGGCGACGCGGAACCGGCACCCGGCCGTGAGCTTCAGGAGTTCCGTGAGATCGGCCCGGGTGACCTGCTTCACGTCATCCCCCGTGCCGCCGACGAGTTCCCCGGCTTCGTCAAAGAACCGGGCTCCGAGTGACTCCATCATCCCGAGCCCGCAGTCATTTGTCGCGCTCCCGCCAATCCCAATCACGAAGTCTTTGATACCGCGCGTCACCGCGTGACGGATCAGATCCCCGAGCCCGGCGGTCGTGGTTTTCCGAGGATTGCGGAGAGAAGACGGCACCTTTGTGAGACCCGCGGCGTCCGCGGCTTCGATCAGCGCGGTAACGCGGGACGTACCCGTGTCGTCTGCGGCACAGACCATGCCGTATGAGCTTTCGATCAAAGTCCCAAGCGGTCCCCGGACCACCGCGGGAACCATTTCGCCGCCAAGCGCGTTCACGATCGCGGAGACCGTCCCTTCGCCGCCATCCGCGAGCGGCATGAGGATGATTTCAGAATCAGGAAGCGAGTCCGTCACGCCCTTCGCCGCGGCCTCACCGGCTTCGAGCGAAGTGAGCGATCCTTTAAACGAATCCATCGCGATGACGATCTTCATATTTCAGCTGCTCCTTCCTTTTAACCGGGGATTTCAGGCTTTTCGAGCTGAAACTCTGTTCTGGCTCGGTGACTGAAGCGGGCGGTCAAAGAACCGCACCGCGGTCTTATGCGCGATCTCGCGGAGAATCATCGCGGTTTCCGGGGTGAGCCCGCAGTCCTCACTCACGCGCCGCGCGTTGATTCCGAAAACGGATTCAAGAATCACGGCGGCGAGGAGTTAGCTCCCTTCAGGCGTCGGGTGACGTTTGTCCGAGATCGTCAGCGCGATATCGGGCGCGAATTTCTCTGCTTCGGCGAACGCGAGCCCTGCCGGGATCGCCAGCGCGTGATTCGCGTTCGCAACCGCGATCACGGCGTCCGCGAGCTCTTCAGTCATCTCGGGGCGGTCCGCGTAAGCCCAAGTAATCATAAAAACCGGTTCCGCCCCGTGAGAACGCGCGATCGCCGCGTCCCGAGCCGCGGTCTCAATAAACCGGTCCCGCAGATCCGGATGAATCGGCCCCTGGGTGCTGTCGCAGAGAATCACGGCGTCCCAGAGCTTCTTCTGCGGCGCACGCCAGACGAGGCGGTTAGTGCCGTCGTTTTTGATCGCGTAGGACGCGATCGCGTTCGGACGGAAATAGGTTTCGAGATCGTGCCAGTAGAGGCTCGCTCCCCCGATCGCGATGAGGTTCATGCGGCAGGAAACCCGCGGATCCGACCCCGCAAGCAGCTTCCGCACAAAGCGGTGCACGCCGTTATTAAAGAAAAAAAGCGAGTTCCCGACAAATAGGAGTGACTCAGGCGACGGGATCTTCGTGATCCCGGGCTGCGCGTGATGCGCCAGGCCGGTTACAGGGTTCCGGTAGGGTACGAAAACGTTTGTCATTGTTGGGGTCTCCGCCTCGGGAAGCGGCGCTGTTCTGTTTTTTCCAATATACCGCCGGGACTCTTTTCAATACCCTGATATCTCTAGGTAAAAAGACAGACTTGAAGCGGGGTCAGCGCAAAAGTTAAGCGATTTTTGTCTGGTTTCTCTCTTTGACTGAAGCAAAGTCTGACAGCCGGAGGGTCCGGACGCTACAGACAATAAAAAACCGCGCCGTTGGTTTTACCCAGCGGCGCGGCAGACTCTTCAGGAAATCCGCGGTGCACTCACGCCGCGGATCCTTTCCTTCTGAATTACATCTCGAACTTCGGAGCGATCAGGTTCTGGAAGGAGAACACTTCGTTCCACTTGTCTTCGGTCATCAGCTTGCGTTCTTCAACGACGATCTGATGGAGGGACTTGCCTTCGGTGTAGCCTTCCTTCGCCATTTCAGCGCAGAGCATGTAGCCGA
>ERZ827104.998-NODE-998-length-27227-cov-3.897873_pt1 | contig 27227 bp, 25 predicted proteins | sample MGYA00519781_ERZ827104 | MGnify/ENA primary metagenome ERZ827104 (study PRJEB31778, sample SAMEA3449257) | human gut metagenome | biome: human gut; feature: human-associated habitat; material: faeces | place: United Kingdom | collected 2010/2012 ...
CAAAGTTAGGTTTATCTCTCATTAGCTCCTCAAATTCCTAAAAAGTATTGGGAATTTGAGGAGCTAATGAGAGATAAACCTAACTTTGATAAATCTCCAGGAGCAAGAAAGATATATCAAAGGAAAGAATATGTTATATATCAAGTTAAGCATGGATATATAGTACATAATACTAAGAAACACTTTGAAGAAGGACATACACATATACATACATTTAATAAAGCAAAGAGCTTAATAGATTTAGCAGTGCGTAAGAAATTACCTAACACACCAAGACAGTGGGAAATAGAAAGCTTAATTAGAATAGTGAAGGATGAAGTATATAAAGATAGATTAAGAAGCTTATTAGAAGCTTATTAGAAGAAATTAAATAAAGTGTTGCAAAATATAGGGTAAATATATACTCTTTAATTAATGATAATTAAAGGAGTGATTTTATGGGAAATATAAAAAGATTAATAGTAGTATTATTAGTAGGTATGATAGCAATTGGATGCATTGCCTGTAGTAGTACATCAATTGAAAGCAGTAAGGTTAACATAGAAGATATGACGGGTTCAGAAAAAGTAGATTACTTTTTATCTAAAGGTAAAAACGATTATGAAGCTGTAAAGAATGATGATGATAAGTTAACTGATTTAGGAAGTCAATATATAAAAGATATTAGTAAATATGTAGATGATGAAACACAATTCAATAGTGATAATATGGAAGATATAATGACAAAAGGTAGCTTTCTAGAACAGTATGGAAAAGATAAAATGAATATGTTCAGGGAAGCTGGACAAGAAGATAGCAACGGATATAAAACAGCTAAAGCAGTTAACTCTTTAGGAATAAATGCAGTACAAATGGTTAAATATGTATATAGAGAAGCTGAGACAAAAGAAGATGATTCTACAAAAGCAAATATAAAACAAGTAAAAGAAAGTCTAGGACAATTACAATAATATATGATATATAAAGGATCTTATTATAATAAATGAGGTCCTTTATTATTGGGGAGGAAAGATAATGAATAAGAAATTGGAAAATAAGATTAATAAAGAACTTATAATACCTAAAATAGAGTTTCAAAAACAAAATAAGGAGATAACTAAGTGGATAGAAAAGTTAGTTCAAGAAAACAAGATTATATTATTCTATCACAGTGCCAAATGGAAAAAAATGAGGAATGTGGTACTTCATGCTTATCATAACGAATGTGTATTATGTAAGTTAGATGGGAAAATAACAACACATGATAATAGATTAAAGAATGGAGATTACAGAGGATTGCAAATACATCATATGAAGGAAATAGAATTAAATCCAGAGCATGGGCTTGAACCAATCATTACAGATTTAATTACAGGGAAGAAGATAGTTAATCTAATTCCCTTATGTAATTATCATCATAATATGATACACGGAAAAGAAAATAATATATTGAAAGTAAAAGAACAGTTAAATAAAGAACGATGGTAAAATAAATTAGTTTATGAGACATGGGGGAATTAACATGAATAAATTAGAAAGGGACTTTATAGAAAAGTTTGATTCTATTCATGGAGATAAATGGGAATATGTAAGTGGATACATAAATAATAAGAGTAATATATTGATTAAGTGTAAAGACTGTAGAGAAATAAGAAGCGTTTCTGCGGATAGAAGCAAAAGAAAAGATGCTAATATACTTTGTAAAAAATGCAATGAAAATAATTTTAAAAAGTCATTTGATAACAAATACATAAATGTATATGAATATATAAGAAGAGAGCACAAAGTAAATGATTTTAATAAGGATACACATATTGTTAAATGTTTAAAATGTGGAAAAATTAATAAATGGAAAGGTTCTACATTATATAATGAAAAGTTTAGTTGTAATCATTTAACAGAAAAACAAATACAACAAAGAAGATTAGAGAATGAAATAAATAACACTATACTTGAATTAAGAAAAGAAATAAAAGATATAGAGAATAGGAATGATTTATTTAAAAAAGAATTAAATAAAATAAAAGAATGTGTATATTGTGGAATCGTATTCTATGCTAAAGATTATAATTGGTATTGCAGTGATATATGTAAAGCTATTATGAAGAAAGAAAAACAAAAGATACATAAAAGACTAAGAGAAGCTAAAGCTAAAGAAAATGGGAAGATAGAGTGGAACATATCATTAGAAAAGTTAACACAAAGGGATAAAGGAGTATGTAAGATATGCGGAAGAGAAGTAGATATCAATGACTATTATTATAGTGATGAAGGGTATTTTATAGCTGGTAATAATTATCCAAGTATTGATCATATAATTCCATTAGCTAAAGGTGGAACTCATACATGGAATAATGTTCAGTTAGCTCACAGATATTGTAATAGCATTAAGAGCGACAATATAATAGAACAAGAAGAAAAACAAAAGCTGGTTTTAGAATTTTAATACTTCTATGCAAAATTGATTGTATGGAAGTATTTTTATTTTAAATTATTTAAATCTAATAAAATACCCCCCTAGGGATATATAGGGGGTAAAATTTTTGGGGGACTAATCAAGGCGAGGGGGAGTAGACAAACGAAAAAAAACTCCCTAAATGAAAATTTGAATTAAAATAAGGAGGTGAGAATATGGTGAGGCCAAGAGAACCAATAAAGTTGATTCAAGCTAAAGGTAAAAAACATCTTACAAAAGACGAAATTGAAAAAAGAACAAATGAAGAATTAGATGTAAATTTGAAAAACATAAAACCACCAACTTATTTAACAGCTGCAGAAAAAAAGACATTTGAACAAATATCAGAAAAACTTTTATCGGTAGGAATAATGACAGAATTAGATGAAGATTGTTTAGCACGATATATAATAGCAAGGAGATTATATATTGAATATACAAAGACATTAACAACTATGATAAAAAAACATAAAAAAGAAGAAGAGGAAATTGATATTGATGATATAAATAAAATGCAAAATATGCAAGATAAAGTATTTAAGCAATGCCAAAGTAGCGCTAGAGACTTAGGATTAACGATAAGTAGTAGATGTAAGTTGATAGTACCTAAGTTAGAAGAAGATGATGACGATGAATTATAACAAATATATACAAGAATATTTAGATATTGTAGATAATGATATAATTCCTGTTTGTAAAGAACAAAAGTTATTATCAAAATTCATAAAAAAAATATTTGAGACAGAAAATCTAATTATAGATGATGAAAAAGTAGAAAAATATTTTTCATATCAAAAATATTTCCCCTTTGATTTATTTCCATGGGAAAAATTTTGCTTCGTATTACATAATTGTATATTTAAAGAAAATGGATTACCAAGATTTCCAGATTTGTTTATTTTAGTTGGCCGTGGCTCAGGTAAAAATGCATATTTAGGATATGAAGATTTTTGTTTGATTACTCCAACTAATGGAATAAAAAACTATGATATAGATATTTCTGCTAATAGTGAGGACCAAGCTAAAACAACTTTTATGGATATTTATAATATATTAGAAGATCCAAAACATACGAAAAAAATGAAAAAACATTTCTATTGGAACAAAGAAGAAATTATAAATCTTAAGACAAAAAGTAAAATAAAATTTAGGACTAATAATCCAAAAGGAAAAGACGGGCTAAGAAGTGGGAAGGTTGATTTTGATGAAATACATGCATACCAAAACTGGGAAAATATAAATGTATTTACTACAGGCTTGGGGAAAAAAGAGCACCCACGAAGAACATATATAACAACTAATGGAGATGTAAGAGATGGTCCACTAGATAATCTATTGGAAAAAGCTATGTTAATCCTAAATGGAGAAGTTGAAGATAATGGATTTTTACCGTTTATTTGTCGATTAGACAATGAAGATGAAGTACATAATCCAGATAACTGGGCAAAAGCTAATCCAAGTTTACCTTATAGACCTTCACTTATGGAGCAAATGAAAAAGGAATATGCAGACTATAAAATAAATCCCTATGTCAATAGTGCGTTTATGACTAAGAGAATGAATATCCCAAAAGGGAGCAAAGACATTGAAGTAACTACATGGGAAAATATATTAGCAACAAATAAAGAAATACCAGATTTAGAAGGTGCAAGTTGTACTGTAGGGATAGATTACACGAAAGTTAATGATATGATGACTGTAGGGTTACTTTTCTTAAAAGGAGGAGTATATTATTGGATAACTCATAGTTGGTTTTGTACTAATTCTAGAGATAAAGATAGAATAAAAGCGCCTTTGGAAGAATGGGCAAGGCAAGGGTTATTAACAATTGTCGATGACATTGAAATTAATCCAGATACGGCTACGGAATGGATACAGGAACAGTTAACTAAATATAATTTTGTTAAATTAGGTGTAGATAACTTTAGACTTGCATTACTAAATAAATCTATGAAGAATATTGGAATAGATGTATCGGAAAAAGAACAAGTAAGGATAATTAGACCTTCTGACATTATGAAAATAGTACCGGTAATAGACAGTTTATTTAATAATCATCAGATAGTATGGGGAGATAATCCCCTTATGAGGTGGTTCACCAATAATACTAAGCTGACAGGTAAGACTTTAGGAAATTATATATATGACAAGATAGAACCTAAAAGCAGAAAAACAGATGGATTTATGGCGTTTGTTCATGCTATGATTGCTGCACAAGATACATTAGAAGATGAGGATAATTCAGAATTATTCTTTATGCCACCATTAGTATTTTAAAAGGAGGTGAGAAAATTGTGAGTATAAAAACATGGCTTGTGGATTTTTTAGGGACAAAGATTAATAAAGGCAAAATAGTAGATGATGTAATAGAAAATGAACTACAAGAAATATACTATAAAGAATTAGCAATTCAAACAGCTATAACTTTAATATCAAACGCAATATCAAAGTGTGAAATTAAAGTATATGAAAAAAATAAAGAAGTAAAAAATAAACTCTACTATACTTTAAATGTTGAAGCTAATAAAAATGAAAATAGCAGTCAACTTTGGCATAAAGCTATAGAAAAAATGATTTATAGAAATGAAAGTTTATTAATTAATATAAATGAAGATTTTTATTGTGCTGATAGTTATGCGTGTGATGAATATCCTATTAAAGGGAATGTTTATAAAGGAATTTCTATAGGAAATTTACAACTAAACAGAACATTTAAAAGTGATGAAGTATTAAGATTACAATTAAATAATGCTCATATAAAGAAATTAATTGATAGATTATACGAACAGTATGGAGAATTATTATCTTATGCTGCTAAAAACTATAAAAAAAGCAATGGAACAAAATATAAGTTGATTCTAGACCAAGTGAAAGCATCAGATGAAAAATTCCAAGAAACTTATAGAGAAGTTGTTCAAAAACAATTAAAAGATTTTATAGAAAATGAAAACGCAGTATACCCACAATATAAAGGGTATGATCTACAAGATGTTTCTCCAACTACAAATAAAGATAGTTCTGATTTTAGAAATTTAAGGAAGGAAATGTTTGAGATAGTAGCACAAGCATTTCAAATACCAGTAAGTTTAATGCTAGGTAACATTACTAATATGAATGAAATAACAAAAACATTCCTTACATTTTGTATAGATCCAATAGCAGATATGATTTCAGAAGAAATTACTAGAAAAACATCAGGTAATTATGACAATTGGGTTAAAGGAAACTATGTAAAAGTAGATACATCAACTATTAACCATATAGACATATTAGATGTTGCTGAAAAAGCCGATAAACTAATAGCATCTGGTACATGTTGTATAGATGAAGTTAGAGAAATAATAGGATTTGACAAACTTAACTCTGAGTTTAGTAAACAACATTTCATAACTAAAAACTATGATACAGTAGAAAATAGACTAATAGGTGATGAACAAAAAAATAAAGGAGGTGAATAAAATGAAAAATAAAAAATATTTTCAATTAACTCAAAATGATAACGAAGTCGATATCCAAATTTATGGAGATATAACATCATGGGAATGGTTTGAAAGTGATATATCAAGTTATACATTATCTAAACAGATAGAAGGATTAGAATGTGACAAAATAAATGTATATATAAACTCATATGGTGGAGAAGTTGCTGAAGGATTGGCAATATACAATCAATTAAAGCGACATAAAGCAAAAGTAAAAACTGTATGCGATGGTTTTGCATGTAGTGCTGCTAGTGTAGTATTTATGGCAGGAGATGAAAGAATAATGTCTACTGCATCATTGCTTATGATACATAATGCATGGACATATGCTAGTGGGAATTCAAAAGAATTAAGAAAACAAGCTGATGATTTAGATGTTATAACTCAAGCATCAATAAATGCTTATATGCAAGAAGTAAATATTACAGAAGAAGAATTAAAACAAATGCTTGATAACGAAACATGGATAGCACCTCAAGAAGCTTTAGAAAAAGGATTTATAACAACTATAGTAAATGAAAAAGAAGTTGAAGAAGTTAGCCAATCTGTTAAAAAATCATTAATGAAGTTGATTTTAAGTGCAAAAAACAAAGAAAATCAAGAAGATGATGAAGATGACACTACTAATAAAGATAATGAAAATAATGAAACTGATAAAGAGGATAATGAATCCGACAAAGATAAAAAAAATAATGAAGATAATGAGCCAAAGGAATTCAGTATGAATTCTTTTTTTAATGCAATAAAAAATATAAATGTAAAATAGGAGGTAGACAAATGTCTTTTTTAGGAAATAAAAAATTAAAACAACAAGAGGTTGCAACTAAAATGCAAAATGCTATGGCAGGAGGAAATGAAGAAGAAATAAAACAAGCATGGATAGAATTCCAAAATGCTATAGTAGAAGATATAAAATCTGACTTTGAAGAATATCAACAAACTGGAGATAAAAATATATTAGCACAAAGAGGTTATAGACAATTAACTAGTGCTGAAGAAAAATTCTATAATAAATTAATAGAAGCATCAAAAATGAGAAATGTTCAACAAGCTGTAACTACTTTAACTGACTTAACTGATAATAAATTAATGCCAGAAACAGTTATAGAAGATGTTTATAGGGACTTAGTTGAAGAACACCCATTATTAAGTAAAGTTAACTTCCAATCAGTAAGATATGCTACAAAATGCATATTTAATGACCACACTAAACAAGCAGCAGTTTGGGGAGAAATAGATGCAGAAATAACTAAAGAAATAACTTCAGCATTCAAAGTTATGGAAATAACTCAAAACAAATTATCTGCTTTTGCAGTAATTCCTATGGGAATATTAGATTTAGGACCAACATTTTTAGATGGGTATATAAGAGCAATATTAAAAGATGCTATAGCTGTAGCTTTAGAAGAAGCGATAGTTAAAGGTGACGGAAAAGGAAAACCAATAGGATTAATGAAAAAATTAACTGGAGCACTAGATGGTGTTTATCAAGATAAAGATGCTATAGCTGTAACTGATTTTGGTGTAAAATCAATGGGTGGATTAATAGCTAAAATGACTAAAAATGAAAAAGGCCAAAATAGACCAGTAAGAGGTTTAACATTAATATGCAATGCTAATGATTACTATACTTTAGTAGCGCCTGCTGTAAGAGTTCAAAATATGAGTGGGGCATATGTAGATAATTTTGCATTTCCTATGGAAGTAGTAATAAGCGAAGCAGTTCCAGCAGGTAAAGCAGTAGTAGCTATGTTAGATAATTACTTTGTAGGTGTAGGTTTTTCTAAAGATGGAGTAATAGAATTTTCTGACGAATACAAATTCTTAGAAGACCAAAGAACATACAAAATAAAAACATATGGTGTTGGTAGAGCTATATGTGAAAATGATGCTTTAGTATTAGACATAAGTGGATTAGGAGAAGCTGTTATCCCTGTTAAAGTAAAAGGCACTGTAGCAACTAAGGAACAAGCTTAATCAAAGAAGGTGATCTTATATGGATAACCTTCTTCAAAGATTAAAAGAAAAATTAAATATTACATGGACGGAAGAAGAAACAGAAAACCGTCTACAAACAATTTTAGAAGATGCTGTATTAACTTTAGACTATAAATTAGGAGCAGATGTAGATTATTCTAAAGGCATGGAAAGAAATCTATTGCTTAATTATTGTATGTATGCATGGAATAATTGCATTAATGAATTTGACGATAATTATTTTAACGATATTATGCAGTTAAGACAAAAATACGAGGTACAACAAAATGAAAACAACTAATTATAATGATGGATATATAAGAGTTTATAAAGAAAAAAATAAAGAAAGTGATTTCGGAGCTAGGGAAAATATAAAATCTATTGATGATTTAGAATTTATAGTTAAATTAGCATATAAAGAGTGTAGTAAAAGGCAACAAGATTTAGACTTTGCAGAAGCTAGAAATAGATCTTTAAGTTTAAAAATAAAAACAAGATTTTATAGAGATATATCTAGTTACGACAAGGTGGTTATAAAAAATATTCTTTATGATATTGTTTATTTTGACATTGATAGGGAAAAACAAGAAATCTACTTCTACTTAGAAGAGGTGAGAAAAATTGCTTAATGACATAAAGAAAGCATTAGAAGAGTTAGGGTATAAAGCTTATTATGGACGTTCTCTAGCAAAACCTAATGATGATTGGAATTATTTTGTTTTTAACAAAAAAACAACATCTAGAGCAGGTACAAGTAGAATGGACTACAACAAGTACTATCAAGTACATTTTATACATGAAAATTATATAGAAGAAGATTTCGAATTTAAAATAATAAAACAAATAACTGAAAATACAAAATTAAAGTTAGCAGATACAGAAATTGTGTTTAGTTATATAACAAAAAATAATACTGATAGAGTAGTAGAAATTTGCACAATAGAATTTACAAAAGCTAAAAAAGGTTGTGAGTTATAATGGCAGGTATAAATTTTACACTAAATTTTGAGGATGTAGAAAAAATACAACAAGCTATAAATGATTATGGAGACAATGCAGAAGATATAATAAATCAATGTATACACCAAGAAGGAAAAGACAGATTAATAAGATCTATAGAAAATTGTATGCCTGTATCTGATAGAAATAAAAAACATGCAAAATTCTCAAATTCATTAACAAATAAAAATTTTAATTTAGGTGTAAGAATTACAACAAAATCTAAATTTAATTATCTTATATTCCCTATGGATGCTATAGGAACAAGTACAGGTAAAAGTGAAAATCCATTTATGGAAAAAGGTGTCGAAAACGAAAAAGATAATATTGTTAATGATATATTAAACAAGTTAGGAGGGTTGAATATATAATGACTGCTTACAATAAAGTATACTCAGATTATGAGATAAAAGAAAGCGCCATTAAATTTAATGGAGAGAATGAAATAACAACTACAAAAGTGGGTTGCGTAGGTTCTTTAACAGAGGAAATGGATGTAAGAACAGTAACAAAAAAATGTGAAGGGGTAGTAATAAAATCCAGAACTAGAGGGACAGGGACAGGAACATTAACTGTAAGTATGCATATGCTATGGAGCTTATATGTTAAAGTATATGGAATGATATTTACAGACAAGCTTGCAGAAGGTGTATACGGATATGGAAGAGATAGTATTCACCCAGAATTTACATGGGTAGCAAAAGTGCTAGACGAAGATGGTGTAGAAAAATATTTAGCATATCCGAATTGTGTTATAAATTCTGGTACAAGTAAAAAAATAGAAAATGGGGCTGATGAAGTAGCAGAAATAGAAATGACTATTGCAGTATCCCCGGACGACCAAGGATTTGGAAAATATGAATGCATGGCGAGTGAATTAGCTTCTGACTCTCAGATAGCAACAAAATGGTTAACTGCATTTAATTTTGAATTAATAAAAAAAGCATAGAAAGAGGGATAAAAAATGAAATGTACATTCAAAGAATTAGAATTGCAAAATGGAGAAGTTATAAAATTAACTTTAAATTTTGCTAGATTATTACAACTAAAGAATAAAAGAAAAAAAGTATATGAAGAATATAACGATATATATGTAAAAGAAGATAAAGATGCTACTTTTAGTGCAATAACAATATTATATACAGCATATTTATGCGCTAATATAGAAAAGGATGACAATACTTTAATGACGAAAGAAGAATTTATGGAGAATATCCCACAAAGTTTTGTGCTTATAAATAACCTAGCAAATGAATTAGCTAATCCAAAACAAAAAAAAATTTCAGGAGCGCCTTTACCAAAGCAACAAAGAAGATAACAGGAGTTCAAAAAATAAAAATACCTAAATTTAAGCTAGAGGACATAGAGGATTATTATACCTACTATGTCCTTATTTTAGGTATAAGTGAAGATTTATTTTGGAATATAGATATATCTTCTTTAGAAGGTATAGTAGCGAATAAAGTAGCTTATGACAATTATATTAGCTATATAAAACAAAGAGAATTAGAAAGGAGGGGAAGATAAGTGGCAAATAAAACACAAGCTCAAATAGAGTTTAAAGCAGTAACTTCGGATTTCCGTTCAGGAATAAGAGATATAAGTAAAGATATGACCACATTCTCAAATGAATTAAGATTAAATTCTACTCAGCTAAAAGGCAATTCAGATGATATAAACCTATTAGAGCAAAGACAAAATATATTACAACAACAATATGCAGCATCAGGCCAAAAAATAGAATTATTAAACCAATCATTAGAGGAAGCAAAAAATATACTTGGTGAAAACTCTAATGAATACAGAAATCTTAATAATGAGTTACTTAGAGCGCAAACTCAACAACAAGCCATACAAAATGAAATAAATCAAACATCACAAAGGCTTAATGATTTAAGAAGTGCAAGTCAAGAAGCTGGACAAGAGATAAGTCAATTAGGAAATGATACAAATTCATTGTCTAGACTAACTACAGAGATAGATCAGCAACAACAAGAATTAAATAGATTAAAAGAAGAATATAAAAATGTTGCATTAGAGCAAGGGCAAAGTTCGAATGAAGCACAACAACTTGCAAGTAGAATAGGACAGTTATCAAATAATTTAAGAGAAAATCAAAATAGATTGCAAGAAGTTAGTAGCGCTGCTGATGAATTAGATAATAGTTTGAATGATGCTGCAGATGGAGCAGAAGAAGCTGGGAATGCACTAGAAAATGCATTAGCTATAGAAGGTGTTGACGAACTAAAAGACGCATTTGGTGGCATAGCAGACAGTGTAAAAGAGTTTGGATTAGAAGGACAAAGTTCACTTAATCAATTGCAAGCACAATTAGGACTTACAAACGATGAGATGGGCGAATTTGAAGGCATAATAAATGAAATTTATGCAGATAATTTTGGAGAATCGCTAACAGATATAGGCGAAAATATGGCATTAGTACATCAAAATACAGGCTTGGCTGGAGAAGCCTTAAAACAATGTACGGAAAATGCATATTTATTATCTGATGTTTATGAAATAGATATTGCTGACAGTACAAAAGCAGCAGACGCATTGATGCAAAAGTTTGGACTTACAGCAGATGAAGCATATAATCTTATAGCACAGGGAGCAGAAAGCGGACTTAATAAGAATGATGATTTAATAGATATAATAACTGAATATTCTCCTTCGTTTGCTAATGCAGGGTATTCAGCGGAAGACATGTTTAATGCGCTTGCAAATGGAGCAGAGACAGGAGCATTTAGTATTGACAGCTTAGGCGACGCGTTCAAGGAAATGAACATAAGAATTATGGACGGTTCAGCTGATGATTATCTAAAAAAGTTAGGGTTTAATGCGGATGAATTTAGGAAGAAATATGCTGCAGGTGGAGATAGTGCTAAACAAGTCACACAGGAAATGATAGAACGACTTGGAAAGATGAAAGATAAGCAAGAACAATACAATGTAGGTGTTGGTATATTTGGTACAATGTACGAAGATAATGCTGCAGAAGCTATATTTGCACTTGGAGATCTTAACGGTGAGATAGATAATTCTAGAGACAAACTAGATGAAATGAATAAAGTTAGATACAATGACTTAGGAAGTGCATTAGAAGGAACGAAAAGAATATTACTTACAAATTTACAGCCTGCTATAAGTGCAGTTACAAGTGGAATTACAACATTATTACAAACATTTGCAAATCTTCCACAGCCAGTTCAGACTGTTATAACAGGAGTTGTAGCATTAGGGGTTGCATTTGTAGGTATAACAACTGTAATAGGAATGGTATCCTCTGTAGTAGGCATATTTACAAGTGGATGGAGTGTGCTGACCGATGCATTTGCAGCAGTAAAAACTGGAGCAATGGCGGTAGCAGGAGTTATTGGCGGAATAAGTGCTCCAGTATTAATTGTAATAGGAGTAATAACAGCATTAGTAGCAGTAGGAGTTTTGTTGTATAAAAACTGGGACACTATAAAAGCTAAGGCAACGGAAATTTGGAATGCTGTAAAAGATACAGTTTCTAATGCATGGGAAGGTATAAAAGTAAAAACAACAGAAATTTGGAATGCTGTAACAAATGCAGTATCTACTGCATGGAATAACATTAAAACAAAAGCAATAGAAGTTTGGAATAGCATAAAGGAGATAATATCTACAGTTTGGAATGGTATAAAAACAGTATTTAATACTGTTTTAAATGCAATAAAAACAGTTATTACAACATATTTTAATTTTTACAAAACAATTATAACTACTGTTATAAATGCAATAAAAACAGTTATTACAACTGTTTGGAATGCCATTAAGAGTGTTATAACTACTATATTAAATGGAATAAAAACAGTAGTAACTACAGTTTGGAATGGTATAAAAACAGTATTCACTAATGTATTGAATGGAATAAAAAGTATTATAACGTCACAATTTAACGCATTTAAAACAACAATTACATCAATATTAAATGCAATAAAAAGTGTCGTAGGGAGTATATGGAACGGCATAAAATCTACAATAAGTAGTGTATGTGGGAACATTACTAGTGTGGTTTCTAGCAAATTTAATGTTGTAAAAAATACAATAAGTAATGTTATGAATAGTGCTAAAAACATAGTAAGCAGTGGATTAAGTAAAATTAAAGGTTTCTTTAGCAACTGTCATTTAAGTTTGCCAAAAATCAGATTACCTCATTTTTCTATAAATGGAAAATTAAGCTTGAATCCTCCAAGTGTACCAAAAATAAGTGTTAGTTGGTATAAAAAAGGTGGTATTATGACACAACCAACTATATTTGGAGCAAGAAATAATACATTATTAGCTGGTGGAGAGGCTGGACAAGAGGCTATTCTCCCATTAGATAATTTTTATAATTACTTAGATTCTAAGTTAGATAAATTTATGCAAGAAGATGCTACAGCGAGTGAAGTAAGAAGATTATCGAACATAGTTTCAAAATTAGAGCTAAGATTGGATATAGACGGAAGAGAATTTACTAGAACTGCAATAGCACCAAATCAGGACGAATTAGACGATTATAGCTCAACTAGAAATATGAAATTAAAATACTAAGTAAAAGGAGGGAAATATGAAAAAAAAATTAATATTTAACAATATTTGTTCAGAAGAATTAGGAATAATAGTAGTAGAAGGCCCTCCAGAAGTACTAGCACAAGAAGAATATGAAGAAATAATCATAGAAGGCAGAAATGGAACATTAATAGAAAATAAAGGAACTTTTCCTAATATAGAAAAAAGTTTTATATTAACAACTATAGATTTAGACCAGGATATAGATCTTCTAATAGAAAAAATTAAAATATGGCTTTTTAATACAAAAGATAATAAACTACTATATGCTATTCCAAATAGATATAATATTGTAAAAAAAGTTATTATAGAAGAAGATATAAAAACGACATTCGAAGAATATGGAGACTTTAAAATTAAATTTTTATGTGAACCATTTTATTATAACTTACTAGAGAAGGATATAACAATAACAGAAAAAGAGACGAAAGTTTACAATAAAGGAGACTTTAAAAGTAGTCCTAAAATAGTTATATATGGTACAGGGGATATAAAAGTAACAATTAATAATACTGCTATACAAGTAAATAATGTAGAAGATAGAGTTTTGCTAGATAGCAAACTTTTTTTATGCCTAGATAAAGATAATAACAGCAAAAGTATAGATATGATAGGAAATTTTCCTACTTTAGATGTAGGAGAAAACACTATAACATGGACAGGAAATATAACTAAATTAGAAATTAGTCCAAGGATTATATATAGATAAGGGGGAGTATTAATGAGTAATATAGTAAAAATATGTATTTTTAATAAAGATACTCCCAAAAGTACGGTTATTTTAAGTAATGGGGATGCAATACTTGATAATATTTGTACAAGTTGCAAGGTTACAGAAAATTTAGAGGGGACATATGAATTAGATGCAGAATTTATAATTGACGACAAAGGATTATGGGAATATCTACAAGAAGAAGCAATATTGAAGGTAAAGGTTGATTATGGTGATGAATATTTCAGGATTATAAAACCAAGAAAAACACGAACTAGAGTAATCATATATGCTGTACAAGTTACTATATATGAAACTATACATTTATGGCTTAATGATGTAAGGCCTACTGGATTAAATGGAACAGCAGCAATAAACTGGATATTAGATGGGGCAGTAGGAGTCAAAGAATTAGAAGTGTATTCTAATATATCTACATCAAACACCGCTTATTATGAAAATATAAATATGTATAAAGCGATACATGATTGTGATCAATCATTCCTCAATCGCTGGGGTGGAGAAATACAAAGAAGAGGATATCTTTTAAAAATACTTGATAAAGTAGGAAAAGATAGAGGGGTACAAATAAAGTCATGCAAAAATTTAAAAGGATTTGAAGCTAATACAAATGTAGATAGTATTACAACTAGAATTAAACCAAAAGGCAATAATGGAATAACCATTGATGGTTTTATAGATAGCCCCATAATAAATAATTATGCTAGAGCTTATACTAAAGAATTTACTTACAATGATGTAAAAGTAAAGTCTGCAGATGATGAAACAGAAGGATTTAGTACATTGGAAGAAGCTCAAGCGGAACTAAAAAGGTTAGCGCAATTAGAATATACAGAAAATAAAGTAGATATTATAAGTGCTGATTACACTATAGATTTTGTGGATTTAAGTCAAACCGAAGAATATAAAAACTACATAAAAGCTGAAAGAGTTTATATAGGAGATAAAGTTTCAGTTTTTGAAAGCAAATTGAATATAAATGTAGTTGTAAGGGCAATAGAAAGAAATTATAATGTTTTAACACAGAAAGTAGAAGAAATAAAATTATCAAATAAGGATATAGGCAGAAAATCTATAAATGATGTGATGATTGATATTTCAAAGGAAATAGAAAAAAATGATAATTCAATTGAAAAATGGATACAAAGTTTTATAAATGCAGGTATAAAAGATAGTTATGTGTTCTATAACAAAGAAGAATTAATAGTCTGCGATAGTCCTACCATAGAAGAAGCTATACATGTATGGAGATTTAATAAAAACGGATTGGCCCATAGTGCTAATGGTTACCAAGGACCGTATGATATTGCATTAACTTCAGATGGAAAAGTAAATGCAAACATGATATTAGCAGGTATGCTAAAAGGCCAATATATAGATGCTAGAAATATAACTGTGCCAGACGGAAACGGAGATATTACATTCTCTGTATCAAGCGATGGTAAAGTGCGTATAAATGAAGGGGCAATACAGCTAGATGAGGAAGGCATTCAGATTTTCCATAAGAGCCAAAATGAATCCCTTGTAGGTAGGACAGTAATGGACGAGGAAGGTTTTAGAATATTAGACAAAGACGGGAATGAACTGGCGGATATAGGTGCTAGTGGAGCGCATTTTGCTAATATGACTGTAGATGGGAGATTTAACCACTATCCGAGTGCACAAATAATAGATAGACAACAAGGATGGACTAAAGATTATTATGTTGGGAAAATTGCTACAGGAGACGGTTCAGGAAGAGATGAAGCAAATAAAGCAGACAGCCTTCAAACTGTTCTAAGAAATTTAAAAGAAGATGGATGTATGTTTTTTAATGCAATATATATTAACTTAGAAGAAGGAGTAAGAGTTAGAGAGAAAATCGTATTGCAAGATTTCTACGGGACATTACTTCAAATAAATTTAGGTAAAGATGCTTTATTGCAAGTAAAAGAAGGCGGTGTTATAGAGGATACTAGATGTAGAATTTATATAACTTCTTCAGAATACAACGGGACGGATACACTAGATTCTTACAGTGAATCTAAATTAAATACATTGGGATGTGTGGAAATCAAAGATGCAGCAGGTTTTAAACTTTATCACAACAGCCACGTTAGATTTGATGGACTTCGTATAAGAGGAAATTCGCTTGATTCTGTAGGTTTTAGATGTGCAGATAGTAATCTATTAGAGGTTACAAACTGCGATGTAAGTAATATGGATAAAATAGCTGACGGATATAATTCTTCAAAAATACTTCTAGCTAATTGTCAAGGCAATGTAAACAAACTTGCTACGCTTGCGAGTGGAAGTATTTTTAGTTCATCACCTCAAGTGCCCTCTTATGCAGAGAATGAGCCATGTGAAGTATATGGTTCATCTGCTGTTATTAACTCCTTTGAAACGTTTGTTAAGAAAGATTCTCAATTCGAAGATACCTTTAGCAACGATGATAATACAAATACTTTAGCAATATTTGGAGTTAGCCAACAATATACAAACTACGAGGGCGAAGGAATAAACGCAGAAACAAGTATGCTTAATCTTGTAGGACAAGGAAAATTTAAAGAAGATTATAAATATATGCACGGGTACGCAGTATTTATAAATGACACAGATGATTCAATGGAGGAATACCTAAAGACTTTGGGCAGTTATAATATGTATTTAAGAATGACGAGAGCTGATAATAATACTACTGCTCCAATTCCAAGAGTGCGTTTCCTATTATCTGACGGGGGATATACAGCATATTACAAACTAGATCCGCTAACAAGTCCATTAACTGGTGACGGAAGTGGAGCACAGATTATAGATTACAATGCTACAGAAGATAGAAAATTACCGAAGGACCTTACGGATAAAATAGCAACTTATGGAGTGTATTCTGTAGAATTTTTGTCAGATGAGGTAGACAATTATCTGATAGTAGATAATATAAAATTGGTAGTTGTAGGAACGGCTAAAGGAGAAGAAAGCGGAGATATTGGAACAGATGTAAAGGCAATAGGGAAAATATTAGCCAATGCCCTTAATGTAAGAAAAACTCCGGGAACAGATGGAGAATATGCTGGATTGCTTGTAAATGGAGATACAGTAGAGATAGTAGGAGTGGATAGCACAACTGGTTGGTATAAAATAAAATTTGAAGGTGGATATGGATGGGTAACTAATAAATCCGAATATGTAGAAATAATTAGTGGAGACCCTAACGGAACAATTACACAAAAAGTAGAAGTATTGGCAGACAACTTAAATGTAAGAAGTGGACCAGGAACAAGTAATTCTTCTATCGGAATTGTAAGCAAAGGATTTGTTGCAGATATACTAGAAACAGATAGCACTACAGGTTGGTACAAAATAAGCTACAACGGTGAATATGGTTGGGTGACTAATAACACAACTTATGTAAAAGTAACTACTGGAACGGCTACAGTAAGTCCAGAACTTTACGATGGAGCAAAAGTTGCAGGATTTGCAGAAACTTATTATAATGCAAGAAATAATTATACTTCTGCTAAAAGTTGGGATAACGGGTTCACTTACGGAGATTCTACACCATGTAACACTAGTGCAAGTGGTACGCAAGGGGCTACAAATAGTATATGGGAGAAATCTACATCGGGGAACTATTGGAAAATGATAGATGAATCTACTTTAATGTTACTTTGTCTTATGGGTTATCCTTATACAGATTCTCCTTATTCAAGTTTAGTAAACTTTAACAGTTATAGAACCAATATAATGGCAAAAAATAGTGCATATGCAGGAGCAATAGTTCCTACAAATGGTTCAAATATTGCGAGAACTTGTGCAGAAATAGCACAGTATTTCTATAACAAAGGACAAACTTTTACTGTAAAATCTGACTACTCTAACTTACAAAAAGGGGACTTATTATTTTATGCTAGAAAAACAAGTAGTGGAGCATATGTCTATCCAACTAGATGGAAATACATTAGCACAGGAGCAATATGTGTAGGTCAAGATAGTAGTGGAAATGCACAAATAATAACAGCTATGAGTAATCCAGGAGAGAGCCATTCAGATGGTTGGTATACAGGATTGAAAAAAGACCTTGTTAAAAACCAACAACCTTCTACTATTGTATTGGCAGTAAGACCAAGTACTAAGGTTACAAGTAGCGGAGGAAGTTCTTCTGGAGGAACAGCTGGAGGTGGAACAGTTTCCAACCTTCGCCAAGTAATATGTGATACTGCGATGAAAATAGTAAACATGGGGACTGCTCATACAGCATGGTATTCTCAGTACTGGAGAACAATTTCACTTAATAATATGGTTACAATAAAGGGCAGAAGTGAAACAGTAGGTGGTACAACTTACAGTCAACCAAGCTGGGTACAGATAGGGGTAACATACGGTTTTGACTGTAGTTCTCTTGTGGGATGTTGTTACGAAAAAGCTGGAATGAGCTATATGAAAGGATTAACTTGTAGTATGGGAACTTTACAGGCTACAGCTAAACAACATGGTGCAACATTTTGGAGATATGCAGATAGTGGGTTTACGAAGGCTAAGGCAGGAGACATTATTATGTTTGCTAATGACGGATACACCGTAACGACAAGCAACATGGCAACAGTAAGAACTCATCATACGGCTATATACATGGGCAACGGATATATTGCGGAGGCGAGTGGCTACAAGAAAGGCATTATTTACAGTAAGTATAATCTTAGCAAACAAGCCTTCTTTATAAGATTGCCTGAGTTAGACAAAGCGGATAGCGCAAGTTCTACAGGAGGGACAACTGTGAAAGAGGAGTATACAAACTGTTTTAACGAGAAAGGCACAATAGATGGTCGCAATTATGTATATAGATTGCATGGTGCTAGATGTACTTGTTATGCTGCAGCAGAAAGTAACACAATAGGAGCAAGTGGACTTGGTACACATATGGGCAAAACAGTAGCGAGCCTTAATATTCCATATGGGACAAAAATATATATACCAGGTCTAAAGGGTCAAACTTGGACTAATGCCAATGGAACAAAAGTAACTCTAGATGGAGTTTTTACCGTTACAGATACGGGAGTCGGAATGTTTGATTTTGATATTGTAGCTGGTAGTACAGCAAGTGCATGTACAAGTAACTATAAGAATCCTGGAAGATACGAGGTATACGTTTTAGAATGGGGAACAAGTACTAAGAGTATATGGAGTTATACGGACTCTTATGCATGGGCATATAAAGCAGGAACTCTTTCAAAATATAAGTCTGCATTTAAAAATTATATAAGCAATGGCGGTGTGCTAATGAATTGTCTAAAATTCTACAATGATGATGCAAATATAAGAAGTAGTACTTATTGGAATATATTAAACAGTTAAGAGGAGGTGCAACATGAGAGACTATGACATAGAAAGTGATCTAAAACAAGAGAAATTTCAATCTCTTAAATTAGTGCAGGGAGATAGAGGAAATAAAATAAAAATTAATATCTATGAAGATGGGCAACCAGTAAGTTTAACTGGTTGCTCTGTTACTGCCAAATATAAAAGAGCAGACGGAGAGGTAGTAGACGGAACAGTAGAAAATAAAACAGATAATTATTTTTACGCTGTTATGAATAGTAATATAACGAAAGTAGCAGGAACTTTAAAAATGTTATTTAGCATTGAAAAAGATGATGTCAAAGTTAGTACTTTCCTATTGTTTGCAGATGTAAGAGAAGGCATAGGAGAAAATACAGGAAGCTCAGGAGGGGATACAGAAGTAACAGTAGATCTAGAAGATTACCAAAAGAAAATGGACAATGGATTAGAAACAAAAAATAAATACATTGTTGGAGCTATTAATGAGGTAAATTCGCAATGTAAAGATATTGCGAAACAAACTATTACAACGGAAGAACGAACAAAACTAACCAATTTAAAGAATTATGATGACACTACTGTTAAAACTAATATACAAAATGTACAACAACAAGTAAATAATTTAGTGTTACAAGCTGGAAATCCAGATTCTAGTAGTGCTGAGATTGAACAAGCTAGAGGTGGATATACTGTATTGAATGATAGGTTAGATTCATTTTGCAGTTCCATTGATGATATTGAAAATAATATTAATGTTAAATTTAGATTATCATTTAAACTTGGAACTCTTTCATATGGAAAACCAGCTAGTAATTCAAAACGAATTTATACAGATGTATATTATTCAACTTCTGAAATAGAATTGGAATTCGATTATTCTAAATTTAGATGTACTGTTACATATTATTCAAATTTAGATGGTGAAACTACGTTGACTGAAACGGGATGGAAAAGTGAAAAAATAGTAATAGAAAAAGGAGTGTACTTTAGATTATTATTTAGTAGTGGTTTAGATAACTTATCAGAAATTACAATGACTGATGCTTATAATAATAGTATTTATAAATCTATAAAAATGATTGATAATAAAATTTATTCATCATTAGGGGATGTTAAAAAAGTACGAGAAGATATAGAAATGGAAACTAATGATAAATTAAATGAAGTTTTTACAACAATAACTAGTAAAAATTTACTAGATGAAACAAAACTAAGTAATGTTGCAATTGAAAATGGTGTTACAAAATCATGGACTAGTTATCATACAACTGATTATATTTTCATAGAAAAAAATAAAATATATAAATTTTCAGAAAATGAGGGTCAAAATACAGGATGCCAGTATATAAATTATTACGATGCGGATAAAAAATATTTATCTTCCGATAGTTCTAAATCAATTGTAACTCTAAATCAGAATGGTTATGTTAGATTATCAAAATTTACAAATGGTAGTATGGAAAATAAACGTTGGCAATTAGAAGAAGTAACGGAGGATAATCAAAGTGCAACTTATTATGTTCCATATAGTGTTCAAAAAACTGTTAAAGAAATACCATCTAAAATAAAATATGATGTGACAAAAAATGGAAGAAAACTAAGTGATAATGCATATAATCCAAATATAAAGTCTTTTATTAGAGTTACGATTCATAGAGGAAAGACAAGTGTTGCTCCAGAAAATACTATTCCAGCTTATGAAGAAGCTGTGAAAGACGGATATAATTCAGTTGAAACAGATGTACAATTTACTAGTGATGGTATACCAGTATTGCTACACGATAATACTATTGACAGAACATCAAATGGAACTGGAACGTTAACATCTATGACATATGAAGAAGTTAGTCAATATGATTTTGGTTCATGGAAAAACACAGAATATACAGGAACAAAAATACCTACTTTAGATGAATTTATCTTTTTCTGTAAAAAGAAAGGCATTCACCCTTACGTGGAATTAAAGAATAGTGGATTAACACAAAATCAAGCAAAAATAGTAATAAATATCTGCAAGAAATATAATATGTTGAATTATGTTACTTTTATATCTTTTTATAAAGAGAATCTAAGATTGGTTTTAGTCGAAGAACCATGTTTACGAGTAGGCATTCTATCTGATGGCCAAAATGCTGATACTGATAAAATTGTTGCTGAATCAATAAATACTGGATACAACGATATATTTATCAATGTAGATGGCTCAAAATTGACAAATGATTACTTTAATTCAATCAATCAATCAGGATATAAAATAGAGGCATGGACATTTGCAGATATTCCAGATGACGAAAAGCTGAAACTGTTAGATGGGTATACCAGAGATTTATAATATAAACAAAAGATACCTATTATTTTAATGAATTGGAAACCAAGATAGAAACAGCTAAGACTTGGTCATCAAGTAATGTTAGTTCGCAATTTAAAAAGATTGCGCAATAAAAAGGACTGTAGAAATACAGTCCTTTTATTATAGATTTATTATAGAAAGGAGAATTTAACATGAAAATTAACATAAAAACTCCAGAGGGAATAACATTAGATAAATTAGGATACGTTGATCTAGAATATAAATTAGCACCAGTCGAATTTGAAAGAGTTAGACGAATTACAGGATATCTAGTAGGAACAACTAACAGATGGAACAACGGAAAGAAGGCAGAACTAAAAGACAGAGTAAAACATGAATATTAAAATAGATTATTATTTTAAGGAGGTGATAACAATGTAAAATTATTATATTTATGTATTTTTATTATGAAAAAAAACTTACAATAGCCAAAAATAGAATATTAAGAACCTCTTCACAATTTAATAACATTAGAAATGAATACAGAAATTCTATAGCTAAAACTAAACATTTAAATGTCAAGTTTGTACAACCTTCAATAACAACTGCTATTGCAAATAATAAGTCAACTATATTTTTAGCTCCAACAACTGATTCTCCTCAATTAAAAAAATTAGATATAAAAATGGAAGTTAAAATTTTAGATAGTGCTATTATTGATAACAGAACTTGGTTTTATGTTAGCTTACCAGTTGACACATTATATAATTGTCGAGGTTGGATAAATGAAGATGATTTTTCTTTAGTTTATTCATTATCAAAGGATATTCCATCTAATTTTAAATAACAAAAAGTCTATGTAATAATATATAAAGTAATTAATCTTTATAATTACATAGACTTTTATTATATTAAATTTTCTCTTTAAATTTATTACAATATTGCTCTAATAAAATTAATTATTAGAGGTATCCTTATCATAAATATTAAATAAATAATAATTATACTAATAAATTGAATATTAAATACTTTTTCATTGCTTTTACTATATCCTATTCCAACTTCTTCTTTTATAATTATTCCTCTTTTAATGTTTAACTTCATTAATTTCTTTATTATGAAAAATGCGACTATCCCAAAAGCTAATGCTATAGCTCCATATATTCCTGCTGTAATAAGCTTATATGCCATAGGCATACTCTTTAAACTTATTTCTGTTGATTCCTGTATTATAGTATTATTGTTGTATGTTAAACTCATTATTTTTTGAATTGTTATTGAAGTTCCATTAATTAAAAAATGAATTAATGCAGATGCAAATATAGTATTTGTTATTCTAACAACCAATGCCAATACAAATCCTAATATTGTAGCATATAAAAATTGTTGAGCATCTAAATGCATTATTCCAAATAATAATCCAGTTACCATAGAAGATAAATATATATTTTTATCTTCATATCCAGATAAGACTACACCACGTATAGTTATTTCTTCTGTAATTGCTGGTAAAACAGCTACTAATAATAATAATATAATATATGGTGAATTTACTATATTAGTCATAAAATTTCCTATTTTATTTTCAAAGAAAAATTGTGATATTAATGAAAAAAAAGTCATAATAGGCTGACAAATAAACGCAAGTAATCCTATCAATAAGGCATCCTTAAAATATAGCTTGTTTAATTTTAAAGTTCCTCTTATTGATTGTTTAGTTATAATTAAATATATTATTGCAGGTATAATAAAAATAATGCTGTGATTTATAAAAAGCATTAACTTAATATCAGTTATATTAAATATCTCAAATATTTTTGATACTGGTAAAAATAATTGTAATAACATAATTATCAAAAAATATGTATTTGCCTTAGAAACCTTTCCCATAAATTTCTCCTTATATAAAAATTTTATTAACTTAAGTGTATATTAAATTTAATTGGTGATAATAATATAAATGAAGTTTAAAACTTCATAGTTAATCGCCTCTCCCCCATTTTATTTATATACAAAAATAATCCCTTTAATGTATTAAATAATATTATTGGGATTATTTTCGTTACATTTTTTTATTCATAATTATTATCCTTAAGTTCTTTTATCATCATATTAATTGCATAATTAGTAGCTAAAGTTCTAACTTCATTTCTATCCCCTGAGAAATTGCATTTTTTCACTATTGTTTTTCCATTTAAATATATAGCTATATAAACTAATCCTATTGGTTTTTTTATAGTTCCTCCACTTGGACCAGCTATTCCCGTGGTTGCAATAGATGCATTAGATAAACTTTCCCTTGCTATTCCTTCTGCCATTTCTTTAGCAGTTTGCTCACTAACTGCACCATATTTACTTAATGTTTCTTCTTTTACTCCAAGTCTCTTTATTTTTGCTTCATTAGAATATGTAACTGCTCCTTCTAAAAAAACACTTGATATTCCTGGATAAGATATTAACTTTGCTGCAACCATTCCACCAGTGCACGATTCTGCTGTTGATATAGTTATATTATTTTTGCACAAAATATCACCTATAATATTCTCAATAGAATTTTGATTTTTCATTTAATTCACCTCAAGTTTTTATAAATATAATTATAATATATTTGCCTATAAATTTACATTAATATTTTTTAATAAAAATCTCTAAAGTAAATTTCTTTAGAAATTTTTATTTATATTTATTAGCATTAATATAATAATCCCCTAAATTATTTATTCCTTCTTCTAATATACAAAAATTGCTTTCTTTTAACATGGAGGTAATAATATTTACATGTTGCCTATTTGACTGATCTAACGTTATAGTAAAATTATCATTTTTATCTACTATCCCCATATAATCATAGATATCACTATATTCCCCAAGCCCTAACTTTCCTCTAATATCCATCTTATAGTCTGGCATTGCTATACCCTCCTATTATTTTTCCAATCTTATCAATTTCTTAATTGTCCTTATTTTATGCATTTTTTTGCAATTTTATTCTATAACTTTAATTTTTATATAAAAATGAGCTATATAAATAAAATGGATTTTATATCAAAAATATTTTAAATGCTACTTTCAATGTATATTCCCATTTTAAATTAATATAACTCATTAATATTTTCTATGCTTCTGCTTTTAATTTTTTACTTTCTTCTAATATCTTGCTTACTTCACTAGCTGGTACTTCTTCATATCTTAAAAATTCACTAAAATAACTACCTCTTGCTTGTGTCATTGACCTTAAATCAGTTGCATAAGTAAACATTTCACCCATAGGAATTTCTGCACTTATTCTTTGAAGTTTTCCTTCTGGTTCCATTCCAATTACTCTACCCCTACGCTTATTAATATCGCCCATTACATCTCCCATATAATTATCTGGAACTAATATTTGAACATTCATAATAGGTTCTAATAATATAGGTTTAGCTGCTTCTAACCCCTTTTTATAGGCTATTGATGCTGCTATTTTAAATGCCATTTCTGAAGAATCTACAGGATGATAAGAGCCATCATATAATGTTGCTTTAAGTCCCACAACAGGGTAACCAGCTAAAACACCACTTGTAATGCATTCTCTTAATCCTTTTTCTACAGCTGGTATAAAGTTTCTAGGAACTACACCTCCAACTACCTTATCAATAAATTCTAAATCTAATTCTCCATCTCTTCTTGGTTCAAACTTAATCTTTACATCACCATATTGTCCGTGTCCACCTGATTGCTTTTTATGCTTTCCTTGTACATCTGAAGTGCCTTTTATAGTTTCTCTATAAGGAACTTTTGGCTCTTGTAATATTACCTCTGCGCCAAATTTACTTTTAATTTTACTAGCTATTACTTCTAAATGTGTCTCTCCTAATCCCCAAACTATAGTTTCTGCATTTTCCACATCTCTTTCAACTTTAAATACAGGATCTTCTTCCATTAACTTTGACAATGATAATGATATTTTTTCTTCATCACCTTTAGATTTTGGTAATATTGCCATTGGCATTACTGCCTTAGGTAAATTAATTTTATCATACATTACTTTAAATTCTTCACTACATAATGTATCTCCAGTTGCGGTATATTGCAACTTAGATACTGCACCAATATCTCCAGAAACTATTTCTTGTGTTGAAATTTGATTTTTTCCCTTTAAGAAAAATAAATGATTTAACTTTTCTTGCTTATCTTTATTAGGATTTAATGCTATCATTTCTCCATTTATTTTTCCTGTAATTACTCTAAATAATGATATTTTCCCTACAAAAGGATCTGCTATAGTTTTAAATACAAAAGCTGAAAAAGGTTGTTCTTCGTTAATATTTATGAAAACCTCTTTATTATTATTTAAATTTACTGCCTTTTGAGGAATTGAATGTTCTGGTGATGGGAAGCTCTTAATTATACTATCAATCATTGATTTTATTCCTATCATTTTTGTTGCACTACCACATAATACTGGCGCTATGTCTCCATTAGCGCATCCTTTAATTAATCCATTGTATATATCTTCATCTTTTAATTCACCATTGTTTAAATATTTATCTAATAATTCTTCATCAGTTTCTGCAACAGCTTCCATAATCATTTGTTTACACTCATCTATTTTATCTATTAAATCTTCAGGAATATCTGCCTTTTCCATTCGTGAAGTATTAGGATTATATATTAATGCTGATTTTGAAATTATATTAACTATTCCATTAAAATTATTTTCTTTTCCTATTGGATATTGAATAGGTACTACACTCATACCAAATTTCTCTTTCATTTGCTCTAATACCTTATCAAAGTTTGCATTTTCCCTATCCATTTTATTAATAAAAAATGCCCTAGGCAATTTGATCTTTTCACAATAATCCCACGCTTTTTCTGTACCAACTTGAACACCTGATGCTGCACATACTACTATAGTTGCAATATCCACAGCCCTCATTCCTTCAGCTACTTCACCTTGAAAATCAAAATATCCTGGCATATCTACTATATTAACTTTAATGTCATCTACTTCAAATGAAGCTACTGATGTTGATAATGATATCTTTCTTTTCTTTTCTTCTTGTTCATAATCCATTACAGTAGTTCCATCATCAACTTTTCCTAATCTATCTGTATTATTTGTATAAAATAATAATGCTTCTGTTAAAGATGTTTTTCCAGTTGCCCCATGTCCTATTAATCCTACATTTCTAAGGTTTTTATAATTATAATCTTTCATACTATAGTGATAGTGCTACCATTTAGCACTATCTATCACCCACCTTTCCTTATATAGATTGATTAATTATCATTTTACTAATTAATATTATTTAAAGTTATAATTAATTTTTATGAATTTGTTACATTAAATAGTACATAATTAAATTTATTCTATTTTATATTATTATTTTCATTCAATTTAAATTATTTCAATTATTTATAGTTTAA
>ERZ827104.1012-NODE-1012-length-27071-cov-14.375962_pt1 | contig 27071 bp, 26 predicted proteins | sample MGYA00519781_ERZ827104 | MGnify/ENA primary metagenome ERZ827104 (study PRJEB31778, sample SAMEA3449257) | human gut metagenome | biome: human gut; feature: human-associated habitat; material: faeces | place: United Kingdom | collected 2010/2012 ...
TAGAGCAATTAAGGGATGCTCAATAACTGTTAAGCAAAAAACGGCCCTCTGCCAAGGAAAAGGCAGAGGGCTGAGTTTTAATCTAAGGGTTTACATTCAGTTACAGTTTTTAGATAAATTTCGGGGTTTCCGTTCAAAACAAGGTCTGCATATCCAACCGGATCATTGTAGATCAGATAATCCAGTTCTGACCGTTGATACATATTGTCAGCAACCTCATTCTCCACGGCGATGGTATCAATGGCAATCATGCTGCCATCTAAGAATTTCAGTTCCACACAAGCGGTATCCATGTTAAACTCACAAGAAATCAATCTATCCATAAGAAACCTCCATTTTGCGAGATGTTAGATCATCCCAAAATATTTGAATGCTTCTCGGATTGCTTTCTCTTTTTCCGGCGGACACATGGGCTGTCTGGAATCCTCGGACTTCGGCAAATTGTAATTCTTGCCAACTTCAATCCCACATTTCCTCTTAATCTGTGAGATATAAAGATTGGATACCTTTAACCCGCTATGCTCCAGCACATAGTCTTTGATCTGGGTGTAGGTTGCCCCATCCTGAAATTCGGACATATCCATATCTTCCAAAGAGAACTCAACCCGAATCTTTTTCGAGTCGACCTCTCCCTTGGAAAGCAAGACAACCGTCTCCACATGCCGTGTCTGGGGGAAGAGGTCTACCGGGCAGAATTTGGCGGCGCGCCAGCCCAGGCGGGTGAAGGCGGCGACGTCGCGGGCCAGGGTTTCGGGGTCGCAGCTGACGTAGACGACACGGCGCGGCTTCATCTTGTTCACGGCGGCGATGCACTCCGGCGTGCTGCCCGCGCGGGGCGGGTCGAGGAACACCACATCCGGGCGCAGGCCCTCGCCTGCGGCGGCCGTCATCCATTCGGTGGCATCGGCGCAGACAAAGTGGGCGTTGGCGATTTTGTTGCGGCGGGCATTGGCGGCGGCGTCCTTCACGGCGGCGGGATTGCGCTCGACGCCGATGACCTGTTTTGCCTGCGGCGCAGCGCACAGGCCGATTGTTCCGATGCCACAGTAGGCATCAACGACTGTCTCACGACCGGTCAGTTTGGCGAGTTCCAACGCCTTTTTGTACAGAACTTCCGTCTGTGTGCGGTTGACCTGGTAAAAGCTGCGGGAGGAAATCGCAAACTGCGTGCCGCACAGCGTATCCAGCACAAAGCCGGGGCCGTAGAGCGTTTTTTCGCGATTGCCCAGCACAGCGCTGGTGCGGGTAGGGTTGATGTTCTGCACGATGCTGACGACCCACGGCGCTTTTTTTCGCATCGCGGCGCAAAAATTCTTGCTGCCGGGCAGCTCGGGGCCAGGCGTGACCAGTGTGACAAGCACCTTGCCGTCGGCGGAACTGCGCAGCACCGTATGGCGCAAAAGCCCGGTGCCCCGGTCCTCGTCGTAGGCGGTCCAGCGGCAGGTGCGGGCGGCGTCCAGCACAGCGGCCAGCGTTTTGTTCAAAATATCCTCCTGCAGCAGGCAGTCCGCACCAGGCAGGACCTTGTGCGTGCCCTCGGCGTACAGGCCGCAGACGAGCTTGCCGTGCTGGGCAGCAAAGCTGGCGATAGCCTTGTTGCGATAATGCAGCGGGTCGGTCATGCCCTGCACGGCCTTGACCGGCGCAAAGCCGCCCAGCAGTTCTTGCAGGCGGGCCTGCTTTTGGGCCAGTTGTTCCCGGTAGGGCATGGCCAGCAGCGGACATCCACCGCATTTTTTGGTAAAATTCAGGCAGGTAGTGGTCATGGGGATGGACCTTTCTTTAATGATTCGTTTAAGCATAGCAGGGGCCGCATATATGCGGCCCGCAAGTGGTCGTCTGCCGGAAAGCCGCGGGCGGCTTGTATGCCGCCCCTACACAAATGCTTGCGCACTATGCTATAATGGTATACAGAGCAAATCAAAAACGGGGGTATTGACTATGAACGTACTACTGATCAACGGCAGCCCGCACAAAAACGGCTGCACCAACGCAGCACTGACCGAGGTTGCCAAGACGCTGAACGAAGCGGGCATCGAAACGACGATCTTCCACATCGGCGCGGCCCCGGTGGGCGGCTGTGTAAGCTGCGGCGGCTGCGGCAAGGCGGGCAAATGCGTCTTTGGCGGGCCGGTGGCCGACGTGCTGCCGCTGGTGGAAAAGGCCGACGGCATCGTGTTTGGCGCACCGGTACATTACGCCACGGCGGCGGCCAGTATGCTGGGCTTTATGCACCGGCTGGCCATCAGCGGCGGGAAGTACCTGCGCCACAAGCCTGCCGCAGTCGTCACCAGTGCCCGCCGCGCTGGTACGACCACCGCACTGGAAGCGATGGAGAAGGTACCGCAGTTCTTTGAGATGCCGCTCATCAGCTCAACCTACTGGCCGATGGTCCATGGCGGCAAGGCCGAGGACGTGCTCTCCGACGAGGAAGGCTTGCAGATCATGCGCAACCTGGGCCGCAACATGGCGTGGATGCTCAAGTGCATCGAGGCTGGCAAGGCTGCGGGGATCGTGGCCCCGACGGCAGAGAATGATAAGCGGACGAATTTTATAAGGTAAGTCGGGTAATCACGAGTAGGCGGCAAAGCCCTTCCGGTCATCGCTATCGCCCGACCGCCTCCCCTGTGAGGGGAGGCCTTTTTCGCGGGCTTTGTCGCTTTGCCTTTACGCCAAGCTTTTACTTCTCCCGCCGCTCACGTCCTCCTCAGTCACGGCATTGGTCGTGGTATCGGCGATGTGGGCGTTTTCCGGCGCATGGCCGGTGGGCCAGACATCCTGCAAAAGGTCCAGAATCGGCTCATAGTCGCTGGTGCGGGCGGCGGCGGTCACATAGACCGTCTCACCGCAGTCGTAGTCGATCTGCGCAAAAATCGTCTGATAGCTGCCGCAGTCGTAGCGCACAGCCTTCACAGCGGCATCGGGCACAGTAAAACCAAAATCATACTTGACCGTGCCGGTGGTCTCTTCCAGCTCCTGGCCGGACTGAGTCAGAAAGTCCGTGTAGGCGTCGGTCTTTTGCAGCAGCACCACCGTGTAGCTCAGCTGATTGCCCGACGTCAGGGATAGGGTGTCGTCCTGCGCCATGACCGGCTGTTCCCACTGGTTCTGGTCGTAGACAACGGTCACGCCGTTGCCGCCGTCGCACTGGGCGTAGTCCGGCTCGTCGCTTTTCACAAAGCTGTCGCCGCCGTAAAGGTAGAGCATCACATCTTGAAAGCTACACCCGGTCAGGGCCAGCGCAGTCACAGCGGCCAGAGCGGCCGCAGCAAGTTTTTTCATAATTACGTTCCTTTTACAAAAGCATAATGGCGTAGAACCCCAGGGCAGACGCCGCAAGTACAAAGGCGTTCCAGCCCAGTACGGAAAACACTGTGCCGAAGGCCAGGCCCGCCAGCACGTCGCTGACATAGTGTACCCCGGTCACGACGCGGCAGACCGCAATGACCACCGCCAGCACGGCCAGTGCCAGCCCCCAGGGCTGAAACACGTACCACGCTGCCCCGGCGATGGCCGCTGCCGAGAAGCAGTGGCGGCTGGGCATACTCTGCCCGGCCTTATCCTTGGGGAAAAGCGGCGTGAACCCCAACGCTGTGTAGGGGCGCGGGCGGTCAATGGCCTTGCGCACCAGCGTCCCAACCAGGAACGCCGCCGCCGGTACGACGAGCGCAGGCCAGAACTGCCCCATGCGATGCCAGGCCAGCCAGGCCAGCATACCGAGATAACCCAGGTAGACCAGCGCCACCGCGCCGCGGCTGACGACCCGCAGCGCCATTTTAGCGACGGGTCTGGCGTTGAACCACCCGATAACGGCGCGGTACTGTTCAGCATTCATAGGGGCATCCTCCCACTAATAATAATACAGTATAAGAATAACATTCTGGAAAAGGGTTGTCAAACCGTGGGGGAAATGTTTATAATAAGTTTAGTTCTACATCAGGAGGTATCCCCTTTTGTTTGGTTTTGCAAACGGGCTGCTGCTGCTTTTGCTGGCGGCGGCTGTGATAGATTTTGCCCCGGTGGTGTGGCGGCGCTTGTCCCCTGCCAGCTGGTGGAATGACGAGCGGCTGCTGTTCACCCCGCGCAGCGGCGATTTGCGCCAAAAATACGGTGCGTGGGCGTTTTTGCTGGGCGTGATGGTGTACGAGTTCCTTGTCGTATTCAACAACAGCATGGCGCGGGAGAACTGGCCCTGGCTGCAAACGAGGGTCTCCCCGGTGCTGGACTGGGTCATCTACCTGTGCTTCGGGGCAAAAATTTCACTAGGCACAAAGTACAATGGCCGCAGCATTTTGTGCGCCGGTATGCTGTATTTTGTGGCGCGGTGGGTCTATTTCAACGGCCAGAACATCTGGTGGCTGGGCCTGTGCGTGGCGCTGCTGGCCGCCAAGGATGTGCCGCTGCGCCGTGTGATGAAAGCGTTTTTGGCCAGCGGCGTGCCCACGCTGGCACTGGTGCAGGTGCTGCACTTTGCGGGCATCATTGCACCCAACGCCGCCAGTGAGCGCGACGGCAGTTACCGGCTCATGTTCGGGTACGGCCACCCCAACACCTTCGGCGGGGTGGTGCTCGGCCTGCTGCTGGCCTGGGTGCTACTGCGCCGTGCCCGGCTGACCTGGGCCGAGCTGGGCGGTCTGGCCGCCGTGGGCGTGTTTTTGATGGCAGCGCCCAAGAGCCGTTCGTCAGCGCTGTGTACGTGTTTATTGGTGTTGCTGCTGGCGCTTGCCAAGCTGTACACCCGCAAAGGCCCGCGCCCGGTCGGGCGGCTGGCGGCTGGCGGCTGTGCGGCGCTGGTGCCGTTGCTGGCGGCGGTCAGCTATATTCTGCCGCTGTTCGTCGTAAAAATCGGGCCGTGGGCGAACGATATCGGCCCCGGCTGGCTGAAAAAGCTCGACGATCTGCTGACTTGCCGCATTTCGCTGGCATGGGCGGCCTACCGGATGTTCGACATAAAAATTGCGGGCCAATTCTTACAGGAATGGCCCGCGCTGGACAATATTTTTGTGTATCTGCTCTACCTGACCGGCCCGGTCATGGTCGTTCTGGTCTGCGCACTGATGATGGCGGCCCTGTACGGCTACGCCCGGCGCGGCGCGTGGCAGACTGTGGCGTGCCTGGTCACGATGCTGGCCTACGGCTACATGGAGAGCCAGGTCATCCACCTGACCAGCGACCCCGCCGTGCTGCTGCTGTGCGGTGCGGTGTTCGCACTGCCGAGGGATAAGTGGATGTTTGAAGATGAGTAAAAGGCTTCTCCTGCGGGAGAAGCTGTCCGCAAAGCGGACTGATGAGGGGCGGCATTGCCAATATTGCCCTCTAAATGGGTAGCAAGACGAACGCGCCCCTCATCCGGCCTCGCTTTGCTCGGCCACCTTCCCCCGATGGGGGGAAGGCTTTTTGTTTAATCCTCCGGGAACGCATCTGCTGAAATTTCCACGGTCTCCCCTTCCTCCAACGCGGCGTCGGCGCTGGCTTTGGCGGCGGTGACAAGGCCTGTCACTTCACCCGACGGCTTTTGCAGCAGGTAAGCCCCCACGGCCTTGGCCTTGTAGACCAGCAGCACGCAGTAAGTGTCGTGGTCGCCGGTGGAAAGCTGCGGGCAGAGCACCGTCCACTTTTCCACCGTTTTACCCTTGTAGTCGGCCAGATCCAGGCCGCTTTCCTGTACGATCTGGTTGAACGCCGTGAAACTGTCGTCCCACTTTTTGGGAATCTTCACTTTGTCCACGGCGGCACTGGCAAGGTCGGTGTCAAAGCCGTAGCCGGTAAAGTAGGTGCCGATGTCCTGGGTCGTCTCGATGCCCGGCACCGCCGCAGCCGACACCGTGACCGCCCCGCCGGTAAAATGCACCGCCGCAGCCACCGTGCCGCACAGGCACACCGCGCACAGGGCCAGCGCCCCGGCCTGCCGCAGACCCGGTTTGGTAACAGTAAATAAAAACATAAACGCAGCCCCCTCACACATTGTCAATGCAATGTATGCGGGGGCTGCGGCGTTTATGCGGTTATCGTGCATGAATTGCGGGTGCCTATGGAATGCGCCCCTACGGCACAGCGGTTACTCCCGGTATTTCTGCTTTGGCGCGTACCACTGGAAGATAACGGCGTCGTTCTCCGCTTCCAGCTTGGCGGTGTCATGCTCGGGCAGGGCCGTCCACATGACCATCATAGCGCCCAAGGCCGCATTGAGCTTCACGGCCCAGTTGCGCTTGGCAGGGCACCAGGCGATGAAATCCGGCCGCCCCAGAAAGTTGCCGAACAGGTGGGAGAACGCAAACGCCGGAACGGCGTGCGTCCCATCCTTGCGGTAGCTCTGGTAGCTGTCGGCCAGCTGGCCGCGCAGGATATCCGGGGCCTGCCGCCGCACAATGCCCACGACGCGTGGGTCAAAGCTCTCGATGCAGTAGGGGCCGGGGTAGGCTTTCAGCTCGGCGATCGTAGCGCGGCAAAGCTCTTCCAGGTAGGTCTTGCTGTACTCGGCGCGGCTCTTGATCTCCACGATCAACGGCGTGTCGGGGTTTGTTTCGGCCACAGTGCGCAGCATATCGGCAAACAGCGGCGGGTGCTCGTTGCTGCCCGCCAGCGGCTGTGCCGAGAAGTCAGCCCAATCCATATCATGTACGAAGCCCTTGGCCGGGGTCATGCGGTCCAGCGTGTCATCGTGGAACACCACCAGCCGCCGGTCCGACGTAAACTGCACATCCAGCTCGATGCCGTAGCCATTCTGCGCGGCGGCGGCAAAGGCGGGCAGGCTGTTCTCCGGCGGGCGCTGATCCTTGCCAAAGTAGCCGCGGTGGGCACAGTTATGCCCCACAAACGGCGCACGCAGGGCATCCCTGCGCTTATTCGGCCAGACGGCGAACAGCACCAGCAGCACCAAAATCAACACAACGCAAAACAGGATTTTCATAAGTAGTCACTCTCCTGCCGTCATTGTACCGCGCCGCGCGGCAAAATGCAACCGTCGTTTGCAGATTTTACGATTTTTCGCGCCGCACCATCGGCAGGTTCGGCATGGTGTCATATTGTATAATGCTGTCCAGCATGGCCGCAAAGCCCCGCGGGTCGCGTATCTGGTACTGCATATAGTTATGCCCCGCAAACACCGGGAACCGCCCGGCCGGGTAAGCCTGCCTGACGACGGCACGGTATTTGTAGTGATCCTCGGCATCGCCAAAGGCAAACCAGCGCCGCGCCTGCATTTCGGGATTTCATATTCCTATGCTATCACACTTTTGTAAATTTTTTTCGATTTTTTCACAATTCTTCCACTCTTGCGTTGTATTGTGGTAAAATAGAAATGGAGAAAGCAGCAAGGAGGTCTTTTCCCATGGCAAAAATTCTGATCGTTGACGATGAGCCGCGTATCCGTGACCTCATCCGTGAGCATCTGCAATATGCCGGTTTCACCTGCGAGGAAGCCGGTGACGGTACCGCTGCCCTCAGTGCGTTGAGCCAAGGCGGCATTGACCTGGTGATTTTGGACATTATGATGCCGTTTATGGACGGCATGACCTGCCTGCGGGAGATGCGCACCCGCAAGATCATGACCCCGGTCATCATGCTGACCGCCCGCAGTGAGGAGTACGACAAGCTGGCAGGCCTGGAAAGCGGTGCCGACGATTACGTTGTCAAGCCCTTCTCCCCGCGGGAGCTGGTGGCCCGCGTCAAGGCCGTGCTGGCCCGCACGATGCCCAAACCGGCCGAGGACTCCGGCAGCTACACCTTTGGCGACCTGCACATCGACACGGCCAGCCACAGCGTGAAAGTAGCCGGGCAGGAGGCCCCGCTGACCCCCAAGGAGTTTGACCTGCTGGTGTTCCTCGTCAGCAACAAGGGCATTGCCCTGAGCCGCGAGAAGATTTTGCAAAAGGTCTGGAACTACGACTATTACGGCGAGGACCGCACCGTGGACACCCACGTCAAAATGCTGCGCAGCCACCTTGGCCCTTGCCGCAAATACATCACCACCGTATGGGGCATCGGGTACAAATTCGACCCGGATACGCTATGAGAAAGCCCAACACACCTAAAAAGCCCTTTGCATTAAGCATCCGCTGGCAGCTGATGCTGTTTATCGGCGGCATTACGCTGTTTACGCTGCTGCTGGTGTGGGGCATCATCACCTACGCGCTGGCACCGCAGTACAACCGCAATATCCGCAATAAGCTGGACGCCAAAGCGGCGGCCATCACGGCGCTGATCGACCAGTCGGACAGCGCGATCTCCAACCGAAGCTATCTGGGCCTGACGCTGAACGAGGATTTCTGGGACGGCGTCAGCGAGACATTCCAGGACAAAAAAATCAATGTGGACAGCTGCTGCGTTGATTTTTCCGACACAACGCTGCGCTGCCTGAAAGCCTACGAGAGTATGTACCCCTGCCTGCTGCACGAGAGCACCGGTGCGTTTGACGGCGCGTTCGGCTACAATGTGGACACCCATGTAGCCATTCAGCTGCGGCAAAAGCTGTTCCAGAACGGTGAGCTGTACCAGATCGTGAAGGTCGGTTCCACCATGCAGATGTGCGTGGGGCGGCTCTCGGCAGACGGCCAGTACGGCGTCATCGTCTCCACAAGTCTGGCACAGATCACCACCGCCGCCGAGGTGCTGCGGTCGATCCTGGGCCCTGTGGCGCTGCTTCTGCTGGTGCTTGACCTGCTGTTTGCCATGCTGTTCAGCCGTTGGTTCACCAACCCCATCCGCAAGCTGTCCAACGGCGCACAGGAGATCGCAGCGGGCAACTATGACGTCGCCATCAAGGTGGAGCACCACGACGAGATCGGACGTCTGGCCGAGGATTTCAACTATATGGCCGCCGAGGTCAAGCGCAGCGCCCAGCTGGAAAAGGACATTCTCGCCAACGTCAGCCACGACCTGCGCACGCCGCTGACCCTGATAAAGGGTTACGCCGAGACGGTGCGCGACCTGACCGGCAGTGACGATGCCAAGCGCACTGAGCAATGCAACATTATTGTCGATGAGACGGATCGCCTCTCGACACTGGTAAACAGCGTGATGGAACTGAGCAAAGTGCAGAGCGGCGCGGAAAAGCCGAACCTTGTTGACTTTGACATGAGCGAGCTTTGCTTTGAAGTGGCGGGCCGCTACGATGCACTGTGCGACAAAAATCACTGGAAGCTCGACTTGCAGGCCGACGACGCCTGCCCGGTGAGCGCTGACCCCGCTATGATGGAACGGGTGCTGCACAACCTGCTGGGCAATGCGTTCCACCACATCGGCGCGGACGGCGTCGTGGTGCTGCGGGCCGTCCCGCAGGAAAAGGGTTGCCGCATTGAAATTGAGGACCATGGCCCCGGCATCCCGCCAGAGGATTTACCCTACATTTTTGACCGCTACTACCGCGCCCGGCAGGACAGCGGCCGCACCGGCACCGGCCTGGGCCTGTCCATCACCAAAGCCATCTTGCAGCAGCACGGCTTCGCCTTCGGTGTCAACAGCGCCGTCGGGAAAGGGTCAACGTTCTGGTTCGAGATGGTGGATACGAGAAATAAATAACTGCCAGCCGTAGGGACTGGATATGTCCGGTCCTCAACTTACCCGTAAGCAGCATCTGCCGATACAGCCGCGGGCCGGGCACGACCGGCCCCCACACCACAGCACCCCAAAAAGGAGGCCCCCACATGGAAAACGTAAACGCCAAAATGGATGAGCAGCTGAAAGCCCGCGTGGACGATTTGACGCGCTCCAACGATGAAAACCGTGACGGCAAGCTGGATGCCGCCGACCTGAAAGCCCAGCTGAACCGCATTGAGGCCCAGCTGGAGCTGCAAGACCGGCAGAACCGCGGCATTATCGCCAACCAGCGCAAACGGATGATTTTAAGCGTCGTGCTGGTGGTCGTGATTCTGGCGGCACTGGTGTTTTTCGGCTGGCGGATGAATATTGCCTACAACAACGTCATGGACGCCTGCAGCCGCGTCAACGACCTGGCCGACACGGTGAACACGAGCCTTGCCACGCTGGACCAGAGCGAGCTGGACGCCATGATGCAGGACCTTCCGGAAATCACCGACCAGTTGAAAAAAATCGACGTGGACGCGCTGAACAACGCCCTGACCCAGCTACCCGCCCTGATGGACACCGTGAACAGTCTGCAATCCCAGGTGCAGAGCATCGTGAATCTGTTCAGCGGGTTAAGTTCCGTGTTTGGACGGTAAATAAAATGTAGCGAAAAAGCCTTCCCCCTTTGGGGGAAGGTGGCCGCAGGCCGGATGAGGGGGGCCTTGCCGTAAGTTTCGCTTTGTAGGGTGGCATGGCAAACTTGCCCCTCATCAGCCCGCTTTGCGGGCAGCTTCCCCCCAGGGGGAAGCCTTTTAGCACAGCAACGCCCCGCATTCCCTATACCGGGAATGCGGGGCGCTGTTGTTTATATTGCGTAATGGTAGTACGCCCACCTTGGTGTGCCGTCCTCGGTGTAAATTGTCCCGCAGCGCACAAAGCCGCAGGCTTCCAGCGTGTGCTGCATATAGGTGTTGTCGGCGTGGGTATCGGCGCGTACCGGCAGGCCCTGCTGTAAACACCACTGCACGCACAAGCGCCCGATGCCGCCCACGTGCCCCGCCGACGCCAGACGATGGATCGTCGCGTAGGGTACATCCTCGGGCCAGGCACCGTCCTCGATGTGATGGTAGGTGGGGTCGTCGCCGGGTATCAGGCAGAACACCGCCTGAATGGCCCCCTCCCCCATCACCACATGGCAGACGCCTCGCTCGATTTCAGCGGCCAGGCGGGCTTCACCGGGGTAGCCTGCGTGCCATTGGGTGGGGTTGCCGTGGGTCTGCATGAAGGCCCGGGCGTTTGTGTATAACTGCATCAGTTCCGGCAACTCGGCGATTGTTGCCGCGCGGACGGTCAATTCCATAGACAGCACTCCTTAATAATACCCGCAAAGTATATCACATTTCATCCCGGTGCACAATCACTGAAACTGCGGCGGCTTACCGCTTTTTTGATATTTTTCTTGCATCCGGCCCCTGTGTGTGCTACACTGTATCTGCAAAGTTAGAAGAGCCAAACTTTTAGACAAAAGAGGATTGTAAAATGACACTGGCAGAACTAAAAGTTGGGCAGGATGCTGTGCTGCGCACGATTGGCGGGCAGGGCGAACTGCGTCATCACCTGTTGGATATGGGGCTGACCCCCGGCACCGAAGTCACCTTGCGCAAGGTCGCACCGATGGGCGACCCTATCGAGGTGGAGCTGCGTGGGTATGAGCTGACCCTGCGCCTGGCAGATGCCGCGAAAATTGAAGTGGAAAATATCCACGAAACGGATCGCGCCGCACGCAGTGAGCAGCGGCACACGCCCGTCCCCCACCCAGGCGTAGGCGAACTGCGCAAGGCCCCCAGCTATCATGACCGCAAGAATGGTTCGGAAATTGCCAAGGGCAGCCCGCTGCGCTTTGCCCTGGCCGGCAACCAGAACTGCGGTAAAACGACACTTTTCAACCAGCTTACCGGCTCCAACCAGCACGTCGGCAACTTTCCCGGTGTGACGGTGGACCGCAAGGACGGCGTTATCCGCGGCCACAGCGAGGCCACCGTCACCGATCTGCCGGGTATCTATTCCCTGTCGCCTTACTCCAGCGAGGAGATCGTCACGCGTGATTTTTTGCTGAACACGCACCCGGATGGCATCATTAACATCGTAGATGCGTCAAACATCGAGCGGAACCTGTACCTGACCATGCAGCTGATGGAGCTGAATATCCCGCTGGTGCTGGCGCTAAATATGATGGACGAAGTCCGCGCCAACGGCGGCACGGTCATGGTCAACGAGCTGGAGGAACTGCTCGGCGTTCCGGTCGTGCCCATCTCTGCCGCCAAAAACGAGGGTATTGACGAACTGGTCGAACACGCCTTGCATGTGGCCCGCCACCGCGAGACGCCCGGCCGCATCGACTTTTGCGATGCTGGCGACGGCAAGGGCGGCGCGGTGCATCGCTGTATCCATGCTGTGAACCATTTGATTGAAGATCACGCCGCCCGCGCGGGCCTGCCTGTGCGCTTTGCCGCGACCAAACTTGTGGAGGGCGATCCGCTGATTGAAAAAGCGCTGGATCTGGATGAGAACGAGAAGGAACTGCTGGGCCACACGATTGCCGAGCTGGAAAGTGAAACCGGGCTGGATCGTGAGGCCGCCCTGGCCGATATGCGGTTTAACTTTATTGAACGCCTGTGTGAAAGAACCGTTGTGCGCCCCGGCGAAAGCCGCGAGCACAAGCGCAGCGTAGCAATCGACAAGATACTTACCGGCAAATATACGGCTCTGCCATGCTTTATCGGCATTATGGCGCTGGTGTTCTGGCTGACCTTCGGTGTGATCGGTGCAGGTTTATCCGACCTTTTGACCCTGGGCATCGATGCCGTGACAAATTTGACTGACCGTGCGCTGACCGCTTACGGCATCAACCCGGTCGTACATAGCCTTGTCATTGACGGCGTGTTTGCCGGTGTAGGCAGTGTGCTGAGCTTCTTGCCGGTTATTGTCACACTGTTCTTCTTCCTTTCGATCCTGGAGGACACCGGCTACATGGCCCGCGTTGCCTTCGTTATGGATCAGCTGCTGCGCCGTATCGGCCTTTCCGGCCGCAGCTTTGTTCCCATGCTGATTGGCTTTGGCTGTTCTGTACCGGCCATCATGGCGACCCGCACATTATCCAGTGACCGCGACCGCAAAATGACGATTCTACTCACACCGTTCATGAGTTGTTCGGCCAAGTTGCCCATCTATGCGCTGTTCACAACGGCGTTTTTCCCGCGGCAGTACCGGGCCCTTGTCATGATCGGGCTGTACCTGACCGGCATTGTGTGCGGAATTTTGTACGCCATCCTGTTAAAATTCACCAAATACAAAGGTGAGCCGGTCCCCTTTGTCATGGAGCTGCCCAACTACCGTTTTCCCTCTGCGCGCAGTGTCGGCCAGTTGATTTGGGAGAAAGCCCGCGACTTTTTGCAAAAGGCATTCACCATTATTTTTGTTGCCACGGTGCTTATCTGGTTCCTGCAAACATTTGATGCACGGCTCAATGTGGCCGCCACCCCGGACGCCAGCCTGCTGGCAGGCATCGGCAGCTTTATTGCCCCCATTTTTAAACCGCTCGGCTTTGGCGACTGGCGTGTTTCTACGGCGCTTATCACCGGTTTTACCGCAAAAGAAAGCGTTGTTTCCACCCTGACTGTGCTGCTGGGCGGCGATACCACTGCGCTGGCTACGCTGTTTACGCCGTTCACGGCAATCGTATTCCTGGTATTTACCTTGCTGTATACGCCCTGTGTGGCCGCCATTGCGGCTGTCAAGCGTGAGCTGGGCGGTGCAAAGGCTGCTGCCGGGGTAGTTTTGATGCAATGTGCTATTGCATGGGGCGTGGCATTTGTGGTACACTGTGTAGGCAGTTTAATAGGTTTTGTGTAACGCAATACAATAAATCGAGGTATCCTACATGGCAAGTGTCATTGTTGTTGTAATTATTTTTGTTTTGCTGGCGCTGGCGATCCTGTTTATCTGCCAGAACGGCGGCTGGCAGGGCGGCTGCGGCGGCAACTGCGCCGGCTGCCATAACAAATGCGCCGAGAGCGAGAAGAAAAAGAAGTAACGCACTTGTAAAGGCTTTCCCCGCGGGGAAAGCCTTTTTCAAATGGCTCTGTTTTCCCATCTTGTTTTCCTTTCCGGGTTTCGCGTTTCTACTCCCCTATGCTTAATGCCCGGCCTTTTTTTCTTGCTGCCAAGGTTGCACAATCCGTCAAAACCGGGTATACTATTTATATCTATATTTTGGGGGAGGTTCTGCCCATGAAAGCCGATAAATACCGCTTTGACGGCTCCCGCGCCTGTGATCTGCGCGCACTGTCCTGCGATGGCAAGGACGACGCGCCTGACAAGGACGAAATTATAGCCAAAACGGCCGAGAATCTGCAAAAAATGGCCGCTTTGCAGGACGCCTTTTACGCCGATGGGCGCGAAGGGCTTATCATTGTTTTGCAGGCGCTGGACGCCGCAGGCAAGGACGGCACGGTCAAACACGTTATGTCCGGGCTGAACCCCCAGGGCGTGCAGGTCACGAGCTTTAAACAGCCCAACAGCGAGGAATTGAAGCACGACTTCCTCTGGCGCGTCAACAAAGCGCTGCCCCCGCGCGGGACCATCGCCATCTTCAACCGCAGCTATTATGAGGATGTGCTCGTAGTGCAGGTACACGACCTGCAAAAGACTTACCAGATGGCCGACCGCGTGCTGGGCGAGAGCAAAAAGGCATTTTTTAAAAAGCGCTACCGCCAGATCAGAAATTATGAGGAGTATCTTTTCGACAACAGCTACCGCATTGTGAAAATTTTCCTCAACATCTCCAAGAAAGAGCAGAAAAAGCGGTTTTTGGAGCGCATCGACAACCCGGCCAAGAACTGGAAATTCTCGTCCAGCGATCTGGCCGAGCGGGCGCATTTTGACGAATACCTGGACGTATACGCGGACGTCATCGACGCCACCGCCACGCCGGAAAGCCCCTGGTATGCTCTGCCCGCCGACCGCAAGTGGTACACCCGCTATCTGGTCAGTGAAATTGTGCTGGACGCTTTGCAGCAGTGCAGCCATACCTACCCGCAGCTGGACGCCGCCGCACAGGCCGCGCTCAAGGACTGCCGCACCCGACTGGAGGCTGAGTGATGCCGCCTATCCGTGTTTTGCAGATCATGCCCGCCATGGACGCCGGCGGCATGGAGACGTTCGTCATGAACGTATACCGCACCATCGACCGCGAAAAGGTCCAGTTTGATTTCCTCTACCATTACGATAAGCCGTGCTTTTTTGACGATGAGATACGTGCCCTGGGCGGCCGCATTTACAAGTTGACCGTACGGCAGGACAATAACATCCCACGCTACCTGCGCGCGCTGCGCACCCTGTTTGCCGCCCACCCGGAGTGGCGCATCATCCACGGCCATTACAGCGGGTTTGGGATGTTTTATAACCCTGTGGCCAGGCGGGCGGGCATCCCGGTACGGTGCGGCCACAGCCACAACACTGCCTATGAGCCGAACCTGGTGGGCCAGCTGGACCGCGTCATGAGCAGCTTTTTCCGCTTTGGCCTGACCGACCGCTTCGCCTGCAGCGAGAAAGCCGGGCAGATGCTGTACGGCAAAGCGCCGTTTACCGTAGTACCCAACGGTATTGACACGGCGCGATTTGCCGCCCGCGATGCCCAGCGCCGCGCTCTTTTGCGGGGCGAACTGGGCGTGACCGACCAGGAGATTTTGTTCGGCCACGTGGGGCGGTTTTCGGCCCAGAAAAACCACCCCGGACTGCTGAAAATTTTTGCCGCAGTGCGTACACGTCTGCCCAAGGCGCGGCTGGTGCTGCTGGGCGGCGGTGAACCTGCCTACGTGGAAAAAATGCAAAATCTGGCCGCCGAGCTGGGCCTGGGCGACAGCGTGATTTTTGCCGGTGTGCGAAGCAATATGCAAAGTTTTTATGATGCTATGGACGCCTTTATGCTGCCCAGCCTGTTTGAGGGGCTCCCTGTCGTGCTGGTGGAAGCCCAGACCGCGGGCCTGCCCTGCTTTGTGTCTGACACGGTGGACGCGGGCGCGGCCTTTACCGACCGGGTGAAATTTTTGCCGCTGAACGATGTTTCCGCCTGGACAAATACAATCGCGGCGGCATCTTTCCGCCGTGACCCGCAGGCGCGGGAAAAGGCCGTGAAGGCTGGGTATGATATCCACACCAGCGCCCAAGTGCTGCAACAATTTTACCTGCGCCGCTATGCCGAGGTGACGAAATGAAGCCCTGCGAGATTGCAGTCATTGTGCCGGTACATAACGCGGCGGCGTTTTTGACCGCCTGCACCGATGCCATTGCCGCACAAAAATTTGACGCCTTTCGGTGCATTTTGGTGGACGACGGCTCCACGGACGGTTCCCCCGCCCTGTGCGATGCCATTGCGGCGGGCGACCAGCGGTTTGTGGCCATGCACCAGCCCAACAGCGGTGTCTGCGCGGCCCGTACAGTCGGACTGCGCCGCGCCCAAGAACTGGGCGCACGGTGGTATGCCTTTTGCGACGCGGACGATCTGTATCACCCGGAACTGCTGGCTACGCTGTACGCCGCCGTGACCAACAGCGGCCTGCCGCTGGCCTGCTGCCGCTATGACACATTTACCGACGCTGCACCGGCAAATTCTTCCGTACCGTCCAACTGTAAGGTTCTGCGCAGCCCCGCGCATCTGGACGCGCTGCTGCATGACCACGCCGTGGACTACGGCCTGTGGAACAAGCTGTTCTCGGCCGATTTGCTGACTGAGGAAATGCTGGACAACGGCCTGGCCTACAATGAAGATTTATTGGCGAACTGGCGTGCATTTTTGGCAGCACCAGGGTGTGCCTACTGCGATTTTGCAGGCTACCACTACCGCCAGCACGCGGCCAGCGCCAGCCACCGCGCCCTGCCGCCGCAGAGCATCGACGACCAGCGCCGCGCTGCTGCTGAGATACGCGCAACCGCCCCCGACGCCCTGCGCGAGAGCGTGAACGCCTTTTATTATGAAAAGCTCGTCTACCTGGCCAGCATGATTTTACGCCGTGCCAACGCCGACGATTACCGTACCCAGCTGTGTGAGCTAAAGGTGGCGATTGCAGCCGGGGAAAAAGACCCCCAGCTGGGCCGCAACCCGCAGCTGCCGCGCAGCATACAGCTTGCGGCATTTTTGACGCTGCACGCGCCGCGTTTGTGGCGGTGGGCGTGCAAAAATTTCTTGAAGGACCGACAATAAATGCGCATTTTATTTGTACTGGACCGGGTGGAGAACGCCGCCAGCGCCAACGCCCTGATGGGGTTCCGACTGGCGGAACAGCTGGTTGCCTGCGACCACTCCGTACATATTTTGACCTTGTGGGACGGCCTGCACACCCCGCCTGCCCCGCCGGAAGGGGTCGTGCAGCATCTGCTGGCCTTTGCCGACGAGCGCCTGATGAATGAGGCGCTGGAAAACGGCCGCAGAGGCGGCACGCCGGTACCGCTGCGGCTGGCCCGGCTGGCCGCCCACCCCACGGCTGTGGCGGCAGCGTTCCGCCAGCTGGTGCTGAAAAGACCCCGCCGCACCGTGGATACGCAGCGGAAGATCGAGCGGCTGGACGCTGAATTTCACTATGACGTCGTCTGTGCTGTCTGTGCACCCTACCGCGCGGCCTTTGCGCTGGAGGAGGCGTCCATCGGCGGTAAAAAGTACCTATGGCAGCTAGACCCCTACGCCAGCAACCGGGACTACACGGCCCCGGGCGGCTTTGCAAGGGAGGGTCGGCTGCTGGACGCGCTGGATGGGACCTTCATCACGCCGCAGGCCGTGCCCGACTATGCCGACGATGCCCCGCTGGCGAACTGGTGCGAAAAGACCCATGTGCTGGGCTTCCCGACGCTGCTGCCGCGGGAGTGCCGCGCGGAAGAACACGACGATATGCGGTGCGTTTTCTGCGGCAGCTTGTACCCGGAACTGCGGGAGCCGCACTTTGCGGCGGCATTGTTCAGCGCCCTGCCCGGCACAGACGTGACCCTGACGATGGCAGGCGGCGGCTGGGAGCGGTTCGCCGCCGATGCCGCCCAGCTGGCGGACAAAATGGGCGCAAGATTTGTGCGCCCGGGGATGCTCTCGCCCGCCGACGCCGACGCACTGGAAAACAGCGCGGATGTTCTGGTGAGCCTGGGCAACGCCTACGACAATCAGATGCCGAGCAAGCTGTTCGGCTATTTTGCCACCGGCAAGCCGGTCTTGCACCTGGCCGTGAGCGAGAGTGACCCTACCCTGCCCTACCTGGCCCGCTACCCGCTGGCACTGGTGCTGCACGCGGGGGAAGACGTGACGCCTGGCGTAGTGGCAAAATTGGACAAGTGGCTGCATGATGTAAAGGGAAAACATCTGCCGTTCGCCGAGGTGGCGAAGCTCTACCCAGAGTTTACGCCCGAAAAGGTGGCGGAGGCGTTTTTGCGGGGAATGTGATAGTAACGCCCTAGTGCAACCGTAGGGGCGGGGCTCTGCTCCGCCCGTGCCCATTTGCCGTGTGACAGGCTTTCCGGGAAAAGGGATACCATCGAAAGGCTTCCGGGCGGAGCAGAGCCCCGCCCCTAGCCTGGCAATCATTTTGGTTATAGAAGGAGCACCCCATGCACATTCTCTGGCTTGTAAAAACGACGCTGCCGCAGGCGGCGGTGGCGTGCGGACTGGCAAGGGCCAGCGACGTGAGCGGCAGCTGGCTGACCGGCCAGCTGGCCGCACTGCGCACCCACGCCGATCTGCACCTGACGGTGCTCTGCGTCGGCAAGGCCGATGCCAGCGGCGCAGCGGACGGCGTGGACTACCGCATCGTGGCCGATGCCGCCGCCTTTGCGCCGCTTTTGCAGGCCGGGGCGTTTGACCTTGTGCACATTTGGGGCACCGAGTACGATGCTGCCGCCGTGATGGCCGACGCCGCCCGGGCGCAAAACCTGCCAGTGCTGTTCAGCATCCAGGGTGTCATGCGGGACTGCGCCGCCCACCTGTGCGACGGCGTGCCCGACGCCTACCGCCATTCGGGCGCGGTGTGGCACGCCATTGACCGCGCCGTGCCCGGGGAGCTGCTGGACAATATGCAGGCAAATTTTGACGCACTGGCGGCAAAAGAAGCGGCTCTGCTGCACGATGCCCGCCATGTGACCGGCCGCACAGGTTTCGACCGTGCCGCCTGCGCCGTCCTGGCCCCGAGCGCCCGCTACTACCCCTGCAACGAAACACTGCGCCCGCTGTTTTACACCGGCACGCTCTGGCACGCGCGGGAGTTTGCCGCCTCGCCGGTGCTGTTTCTGCCCCAAGGCAACTACCCGCTGAAAAATCTGCACACCGTCATCAAGGCACTGCCCGCCGTGCTGGCCCAATACGGCAACGCCCAGCTGCAAATTGCGGGCTGGCCCCCGCTGGACAAAGGCCCGCTGCTGCGCCCGGTCATCGACCGGATGTTCCCTTACAAACTCTACTGCAAGCGGCTGGCCGCGCAGCTGGGCGTGGCGGGGCACATCCGCTACACCGGCCCGCTGGACGCCTCCGCCATGCGCCAGGCGTATCTGGAGGCCGACGTTTTCCTGCTGCCGTCCAGCTGCGAGAACAGCCCCAACAGCCTGGGCGAAGCCATGCTGCTGGGCCTGCCCTGCGTGGCCGCCGCCGTGGGGGGGATTCCCTCAATGCTGGAAGATGGCCGCGAGGGCTATCTGTACGGCGACGCGCTGGATGAAAAAGCGCTGGCCAACGCGATCCTGCGTGTGCTGCAAAGCCCAGACGGCGGCACGGCCATGGGCCAGGCCGCCCGCGCCCGGGCGCTGCGGACCCACGACGCCGCCCGCAACGCCGATGATTTGATACATATCTACGAGACTATTTTGCGCGAGGAACACAAGTGAGCATCCGTAACGTTTCCATCATCATCCCCTGTTATAAGGCTGCTGCCACGCTGCGCCGCGCCGTAGCAAGTGCCTTGACAGACGCTCCCTCCGACATAGAGATCCTGCTGGTGGACGACGGCAGCCCCGATGACACCGGGGCGCTTTGTGACGAGCTGGCCGCCGCAGACTCACGCATAACGGCCCTGCACCGCGAAAACGGCGGCGCGGGCGCAGCCCGCAATAGCGGGCTGGACGCGGCAAGCGGCGAATGGGTGCTGTTTTTGGATGCCGACGACGCGCTGCTGCCCGGGCTGTGGTCTGCGTTGGACGGCGTAATCACCGACGCCGATATGATTTTGTTCGGCCTGACGCGGGTTTCCACAGGTGATATCCAGCCCACGGACTACCTGCCTGCGGGCGAATACGCCGACCTGGCCTCACTGGGCGGGGCGCTCTCTCCCCTGCTGTTTGACACCGGGCTGCTGGCTGCGCCCTACCCTAAGCTGTTCCGCCGCCGCACGCTGGGCAGCCTGCGGTTTGACGATCGGCTGCAAATCAATGAGGATGTTTTATTTAACATACAATTTTTACAAATTTCCTCTGCCATTTATTGCCTGCATGGTGTATACTATAAGCAGTATGATACGGAGTCTGGCAGTCTGTCCCGCCGTCTGCGGGGGGATTTGCTGGACGCCGAGCGCACCACCCGCCCGGCGCTGGCCGCCCTGCTGCGGAAAAGCGGCCTGGACCCCGCGCCCTACGAGCACACCAGCCGTCTGCGGGCCTGCCTAAACCAGTACGGTTTGCTGACTGGCTGCAGGGGGGATTTGCCGTATGCAAGGCGCCGCGCACTGTTTGCTGAGATTCTGGCCGACAATGACGCCCGCGCCGCCCTGCAAGAGCGGCTGCGGAATGACCCAAACAAGATTCTGGCCGTGCCGTACCGTATTGGTGTGGCATGGAATTGGCCGGGAATGTTGGCAGCGTATACGCTCATCAAACAGCGGCTGCTGTAATGCGGGCGCATATAGAATGCGGCCCTCCGCCTTCCCATAAACGCCCGCTCGCCTTACACGACCGGGCCGGGCATGCCCGGCCCCTGCAAGGTAGTTACTATAAAAGGAAGTACCTATGTCTGACCATCCCAAAATCAGCATAATCTCCACGGTGTACAACACAGGGCCTTATCTGCGCCCCGCAGTGGAAAGCATCCTGGCGCAGACCTTCACCGATTTTGAGCTGCTGCTCGTCGACGACGGCAGCCACGACGGCTCGGCGGAAGTCTGCGACGCGCTGGCCGCGCAGGATGCCCGCATCCGGGTATTCCACCAGGCCAACGGCGGCCCCGCCCACGCCCGCAATACCGGGCTGGACAATGTCCGGGGCGACTACATCGGCATCGTGGATTCCGACGACCTCATCGAACCGACGATGTTCGAGACGCTTTATAACGCAGTACAGGCCCCCGGCGTGCGGCTGGCGGCCTGTGCGGCGGACTGCATCGACGCCGACGGCAGCAAGATCGAGGGCCGGATGGTCACGATCCGCCAGACCGGCGTGCGCGACGCCCAGGAACTGCTGCTGGAGGCATTCCAGACCGGCAGTTTCTATGGGCCGCTGAGCTGGAACAAGCTGTTTGACGCGCGGCTCTTCAAGGAAAAAGGCATCCATTACGATGAGACGATGCTGTTTGGCGACGATGCCAGTGTGCTGCACCGCGTCTTTGAAGGTGAGCGCTGCAACTGCCTGGGCGACGTGCTCTACCATTACCGCACCCGCGCCGGGCAGATCACGACGGCAGGCTTCCCGCCCCGCAAAATCGATGACTTGCGGATGTACTGGGAATGGCTGCAGTATTTCTCGGCCCGGCCGGGGCGCGAGGAATACTACGACTGGGCCGTTGTGCGGTACTGGCAGATTTTTTACCAGTTCTGGTGCCAATCCGACGCGGCAGGTAACCTGCCCGAACTGAAGCCTAAATTTTTGGCGCACAAAAATCATCTGGACGCCATTTTGCCGGATATCATAGCCAGTAAGCATCTGCCGCTGGGCGAGAAGCTGCGGGCCGCAGCCTTCTGCGCAAGCCCCACGCTGACCTACGGCGCGGCGGCGGCCTGGGGACGTCTGCACAAGAGGAAGGGGAACTAACCATGGAACATATTGCGATCAGCGTAATCGTGCCGATCTACAACACCAAGCCGTATCTGGAAGAGTGCATCGAGAGCATCCTGGCCCAGAAGATCAATGTGCCCATCGAGGTGCTGCTCATCGACGATGGCTCCACCGACGGCTGCGCCGAAATCTGCGATAGATATGCTGCCCGGGACGAGCGCGTGCGGGTCATTCACCAGGAAAACCAGGGCCTGTCCGCTGCGCGCAATGCGGGCATTGATAACGCCAAGGGCCGCTACTATTCCTTTGTCGACTCCGACGATATCGTACTGCCGCGCTTTTTGCAGACGCTGTACGACGCCTGCGAGGAGCACGACGCCTATATGTCCCTCTGCTCGGTCGAGGACGTGCAGGAGGACGGCAAGAGCTGTGACCCGGCCTACTTTACCCGCCCCACGCAGGAGGGTATTTTCTGTGGGAAGAATCTGCTGAATGAGTTCTACACCCCCTACGGCACGGTCTACACCGTGGCCTGGAACAAACTCTACCGCGCCGAGGTCTGGAAGCTGCTGCACTACCCCGAAGGCCGCCTGCATGAGGATGATTTTGTGGCACACCGCCTGTTCTGGCGCTGCGATAAGGTCGTCTGTGTGGACAAGCCGCTCTACCATTACCGCCTGCGCAACGGCAGCATCTGCCGCACCAACATCAAACCCGAAGCCTTTGACGCTGTGGACGGTCTGGCCGACCGTTACCGCTTCTATGTGGAGAACCGCGCTGACCGCACGGTCGTGGATGCCGCCTATGCGGCCTGCTGGCGGCGGTATCTGTTCCTCTGCGCAAAGGTACGCCAGGCCCCGACACCCGAGCTGGTCAAGGCCATCAGCAAGGAACAGTTTCTGATGCAGGGCTTAATCAGCTACCTGCCCAACTGCCGCAACATGAAGATGACCGAAAAGCTCAGCGCCGCCCGCTGGGCCATGATGAGCGCACAAAGTTTGTGCCCGATCAAGTAAGGTTCGCGCGGCCCTCAACCTGCCGGGAACTGCCTTCCTGCGGGAAAGCTGCGGGCCGGGCATACCCGGCCCCTACACGCAGCCGATATCTGTTCAAAATCCACTTTCTAAGGAGCCTGCATTGGCGTTACGAAATCACGACAAAGAAAAGCGTCCCCGCGTGCTGCTGATACCGCCGCCGGATCTGCCGGTGCCTGCGGTGCAGGGCGGTGCGGTGGAAACCCTGCTGACCCATCTGATCCGTGAAAACGAGAAACAGGGTCAGCTGGAGCTTTTGTGCGCCAGTGTGCCCGATGATGTTGCCCGCCGCGCTGCCGAGGGCTGGCAACACACCAAAATGCTTTACGTGCCGCGCCCCAGCGGGCACCGCCGCTACTGGCCAATGGTCTTTCTGGAGCGGTGTGTCGGCATCGCCGCCCCCTATGACCCCTGGTATCAAAAAGTCCAGCTTGCCCTCGCACTGGAATTGCCCCCGCCCGACCTGATTATCGGCGAGGGCGGCAACCTGACCCAATGCAGCGCCATCAGCCGTATGTATGGCCGCAGGCGCTGCCTGGCGCACCTGCACGGCCAAACGACCTGCACCCCGGTCATGGATGATATCTATGGCGGCGTGCTGGCCATCAGCGAGTTCATCCGCAGCGAGTACCTTTCCACCAGCAGCATTGACCACCAGCGCGCCTACATTCTGCATAACTGCATTGATACGAACCGCTTTCGCCCCGGCCCGGCGTCCAAAACGCTGCGCGCCCAGCTGGGCTTTACCGATGAGGATTTCATCGTCCTTTACTGCGGCCGCCTTGACCCGGACAAGGGCATCCACAAATTGATGGAGGCTGTCGCGTCGCTGCCGCTGCCCCACGTCAAACTGCTGATCGTGGGCAGCCCCTTCTTTGCCCGCACCCAGCAAAGTGTGTTCCAACGCAAATTGGAGCAGCAGGCCAAGAGTCTGGGCGACCGGGTGCAGTTCACCGGTTATATTCCTAATGAAGATTTACCAGACTATTACCGCCTCGCCGACCTGTGCTGCGTGCCCACCCTGGTGGAAGAAGCCGCAGGCCTTGTGGCAGTGGAGGCCATGGCCTGCGGCCGACCTGTGCTTGCCACCCGCAGCGGCGGTATGCCCGAGTATCTGGAAGGCAGCCAGGCCGTGCTTGTCGAGCGCGGCGACACCGTGGCCGACCAGCTGGCGTGGAGTATCCGTATGCTGTACGAGCACCCGGCCCTCTGCGCCGAGATGGGCGCGGCCGGGGCCGAGCGCGCAAAGGCATTCTCGGTAGAACATTACTATGCGGAATTTGTGCGCATCGTGCGCGACATGACTGAAAACGGAGGTGCCCAGTGAGCAAGCCGACCATCACCGTCATTGTGCCGGTCTACAAGGCCATGGCTACGCTGGACCGCTGCGTCGAGAGCGTTGTCTCCCAGGACGTGGCAGGCGGGCTGGCCTGCATTCTAGTGGACGACGGCAGCCCTGACGACAGCGGCAAACTGTGCGACGCCTGGGCCGCGCGTGACCCCCGCGTGACGGTCATCCATCAGGACGACCTGGGCGTTTCCGGTGCGCGCAACAGCGGTTTGGCCGCAGCGGACAGCGAGTATATCGTCTTTCTTGACTCGGACGATGCCCTGCGCCCCGGAGCTTTGCAGGCGGCCCTGGACGCCCAGAACGCCGCACCGAATTCTTTCGTCTGCTGGCACTATACCACCGATGAAAGCGACACTACGCCGGTAACAGCCGCCGCCGAAACCCGCCCCCAGAGCGGCCTGGCCCGGCTGTGGCTGGACTGCCTGTTGGCGATGCCCTGGAATAAGCTCTACCACACGGCCTACGCCCGGCAGGTACAGTTTGACAGACAGTATACTTTGGGCGAAGATTTACAGTTCGTATTGGATTATGTCGAACTTTTGGGCAAAATCACCCCAGATTTCGCCTATACGGCCCTGACTGCACCACTGACTTTTTACGATTGCAGCCGCGGCGGGACACTCTCGACCCGATATCACGCAGATTACTGCAAGATTTGGCCCGAGCATTTTGCCAAGCTGAACCGTGCCTGCAACGCCGCCCACTGCCCACAGGAGGATATGCGCCCCCTGCACCGTGCCGAGCTGACCGTTTTTGCCGAGGGCGTCGCCGACATCCTGCGCCGTGACCCGGCCAAGAGTGCCCGCGTGCGCCGGGATAAGGCCATCGCCGCGCTGCGCAGCCCCTGGATGCACGCTTTGCTGGAACGCATGAAAATTGAGGGAGCCTATTCGGCCTACTACCTCCCCTGCCGCTGGCACAGCACCCGCCTGATCTGGGCGCTGGCCGAGGCCAAGCGCACCGGCTCACCCCTGTACGGCAAGCTGGATTGGGCTGGCTATTACCTGCTGCGCGGAAAAATGCGCAGAGATTAAACGTAAAACCGCGGTGCCTGGCCGCGGTTTTTGTGTTATAAGGGCTGTGGCGCGAATCCTCTATGTCGCGCACAAAAATCCATATTTGCACTTTCGTTCTCCTCATGCTCCCGCCCTTTTCTTGATACACTTTGCAAGGTTTGTCCTTTTTGGAAACGTTTCCTATTGAAATTGTTAAATGTTTGTCGTACAATACGTTTATACGCTAAGCGTATAACGTTTGTATAGAGAAGGGTTCTCCATGGATAAAAAACTGATCCTCGTAACCTCTCCGCCCGCCTGCGGCAAAACCTACGTTGCCAAGGCGCTGGCTCACGAATTGCAGCATATCGTCTACCTGGATAAGGACACGCTGATCGTCTTGTCCAAACAGATTTTTAAGGTAGCCGGGCAGCCGTATGACCGCAGCAGCGCGTTTTTCCAGGCCAACATCCGCGATTATGAGTATGACTGCGTCCTGGCCCTGGCCATGGAGGCGCTGGACTATGACGATATCGTACTCATTAACGCGCCGTTCACTCAAGAAGTGCGCGACAATGCGTTCATAGCCAATCTGAAGGCCAAACTGGCTGAGAAAGGTGCGACGCTGGCCGTCATCTGGGTCGAGACCTCGCCCGAGGTCGTCCACCAGCGGATGATCGACCGCAACTCCGACCGCGACACCTGGAAGCTGACCCATTGGGACGAGTACATTAAGCAGTGTAATTTTGCCATCCCGGAAAACCTGGCCGACCCCCAGCACAAAGATAACTTGATTTTGTTCCAGAACAACAACGACGAGGAATTTGCCGCTTCTATGAAAAAGTGCGTGGCGATTCTCGAGGACGCCGAGAACTGAAAAACGCCGGTACAGCACTTACGCTGTACCGGCATTTTTGTGATGTAAACTTTAAACGATGGTGAACTGGCAGTTCCGCATGGCGTCTAGCGCGGTCTGGTGCGACCGGGGCGTGACCCCGGCGCAGCAATCAGACTGAATCTCGATTTCCGTTTCCGGGAAGGCCGCGCGCAGCACCATCGCGTTGCTGATGACGCAGATGTCGGTGCAGTAGCCGTAGATGACGAACTTTTCAATATCGGTCGCGGCCTTGTTGTGGGCCATCAGCTCGTCCAGAATGTCGCTGGGCAGCATATAGCTCCCGAATGTCGGCTTATTGACAATATGGGTGACTTCCGGCTCGGTCGCGGCCATGGCGTCCTCCAACTCGGGCGCAAAGTTCCAGCCGTCCTCGCCCTCGACGCAATGTTCCACCGGCAGGCAGCGGCCCTCCCGCGTGTCCAGATAGTTGTCCTCGTGCGTGTCACGGGTGAAAAACATCCAATGCCCCGCCTCGGCGTGCGCCTTGGCAACCTTCGCCAAATGCGCCACATTGGCCTGCGCCTGCTCGTTCGCCAACGCCCCAGTGATAAAGTCCTTCTGCACATCGACTACCACGTCGATGATGATTTTTTTGTCGCTCATAGCTGCAACTTCCTCTCTGCGTTTGCAACCAGTATACTGCAATATGCGCGGGATGTAAAGGGCTGCGGTGAGCATGGGACGGGCGGATATTTGGGCGATTTTTTAGGAGAAGAAGAAAAATAGTTGAAGAAAACATTTGCATTTTTCTGTGAGATTTGCTATACTATATAAAGTCAAAGTCAATTATGTAAGCCATAAGTAATCGTGGCGCGGTTGGATAGTGCGTTGGACTCCGACAACTGCGGCAGGGCAGGTTTTAGGCTCGTTTTTGTTCGATGCAGCGTTATTTGCGCTCACAAAAACACGGTGGTCAACGGTAGTCAGACCACGAATTGACCACTATTGGAAATTGACTACTTTACAAGGTTGAAATACGCTGTAACGGCGTTTTTCATATATAAGCGATCGTAGCTCAGCTGGATAGAGCGTTCGGCTCCGACAACTGCGATACGGCAGGTTTTAGGCTTTCTTTTGTTCGATACAGCGTGATTTGCACTTGCAAAAACGCGGTGGTCAGCGGTAGTCAGACCACGAATTGACCACTATTGGAAATTGGCTACTTTACAAGATTGAAATACGCTGTAACGGCGTTTTTCATACATAAGCGATCGTAGCTCAGCTGGATAGAGCGTTCGGCTCCGACCCGGAAGGCCAGAGGT
>ERZ827104.1025-NODE-1025-length-26795-cov-10.659948_pt1 | contig 26795 bp, 19 predicted proteins | sample MGYA00519781_ERZ827104 | MGnify/ENA primary metagenome ERZ827104 (study PRJEB31778, sample SAMEA3449257) | human gut metagenome | biome: human gut; feature: human-associated habitat; material: faeces | place: United Kingdom | collected 2010/2012 ...
AGGAGGCTAAAGAAATGTTACTCAAGATGAACAATGATAAAGCCCTTAGAGCTGAATCATTTTCTCATGAAATGTTTTTAAGGGACCAAAAAGCTCAATTTAAAACTGCTAGGGAGGAAGGACTTGAAGAAGGCTTAGTTAAGGGAAAGGCTGAAGGAAAAGCCGAAGGGATTCAGGAAGGTCAAATTAATGAAAAACTTGCAATAGCTAAAAAGCTATTTGAAAGCGGTCAAAATAAAGAATTTATTAGTTCTATTACAGGACTTTCTTTAGAAGAACTTAATAATATATTAAAATAAACTAAATAATCTTAATTCATAAGGTACCAGCATAGTATTTGTTGGTATCTTTTTTATTTGTCTAACATGATAAATAATTAAAAAATCCGGAAAAAATCCGGACTCTTAATTATTCAATTGTAATGTATTTGTTTTCTTTCTTTGTTTCTTTTTTCATGTTGAGTGTCAAAACACCATCATTTAAAGAAGCTTTTATGCTAGTCTCATCAACATCTGGAAGATAGAAGCTTCGTTTACATGAACGTGTATCGATTTCACGAACAACATAATCCTTATCTTCAACAGTTTGATTATTTTCAATTGCAACAGTCAAATATTGATTATGATAGGATATCTTAACATTATCTTTATTAACTCCAGCTACATTAATATTAAATACATAACCTTCTTTATTTTCCTTAGCATCGGTTTGAAGCCTAGATGTTGTAAAAACAGAAAGACCATTAAATACATCATAATCATTATTATTTCTTCTTAAAAATAACATAAAAATCAGCTCCAATCATAATTTGTTTTATTATTCAATACAAATAGACTTAGTTTCCTTTTTTACAAAAGGTAAATTAATAGTTAAAATACCATTTTCTAAGCGTGCTTTAATACCTTCTGCATCAACATTTGCAAGTTCAATTTCACGTTTATAATAATTTTCAAAACGTTCGCGAATAACATATTCATCTTTTGAAGCTTCATGTTCCTTAACTTCAATAGTAAGTTTAGAATCATCATAATTCATTGATATGTCTTCCTTATTTACTCCAGGAAGAGACGCTTCAACAACATAGCCATCATTATTCTTCTTTACGTTTAAAGCAATCAAACCACGTGCTTTCTTTTGAGCCTCAAGTGCTCCTTTTGAAACCTCATCAAATACTTTATTTAATTCTTCAAAAATATCATTAAACATATTAATCATCCTTTCTTGTTGGCACTCTTTGTAACACTCTGCCAACCATTTACGAATATAGTATACCACATATTTTGTCACTGTCAATAATAGTTTGCCAAAATATCATATGTAAACGTTTTCATTGCTTAAGGGCTAAAACATCTTTTCATTTTACAAAGAATACATGTTTATGATATACTTAAATTGTATAAAATATAGAAAAGAGGTTTTTAAAATGAGAGCAGCATTAATTGGATATGGCACAATGGGACGATTAGTTTACGAGGAATTAGGTTCTGAATGTGCAGTTGTAATTGCCCCTAATGGTCCCGATTGTATGAACAATCTTTTTGAATATGAAAAACCAATTGATATTATTATTGATTTTTCTGTACCGGCAAACCTAAATATGATTTGTGAATATGCAATAAACCATAAGACACCCGTTGTAATCGCAACTACAGGCTTTAATCCCGAGCAAAAAAAGCAAATTAAAGAATTAAGTAAAATTGTTCCCGTATTAAAAAGTACAAACTTTAGTATTGGCTCTATCCTTATGAATAAATTTATCAAAGAAGTTACACCTCTTCTATGTGATGATTTTGACATTGAGGTTGTAGAAAAAAATCAGTCAAGAAAAGATAATCGGTCTTATTATATGACAGAAAGCATTGTTGATTTGATTGAAGAGGAAACAGCTCTTAATCCAAAATATGATAGAGAATCTAACGCATCGCGCTCTGGTAACGAGATTGGAGTTTCTTTAATTAAGGGAGGAAATATGCAGCCAACGCACGAAGTTCTATATTGTGGAGAAAACGAGATTCTAACTATTTCTCATACAGAGCTATCTGCAAATCAATTTGCTAAAGGCGCATATGATGCAGCTTTGTGGCTTTTAACTAAATCAACTGGTTTATATTCAATGGAAGAGTATATTGCAGATAAATTAAATAATAAATAAAATATTATTAGCCTCTATAAAACTAGAGGTTTTTTTATGCATATGAAGCACAAAAAAGAGTAATCATCTTCAATTTGATATATTTTTCAAATTGATAAAGATTACTCATAATTCGATTAAATTTTAAAACTAATAAACAACAAAATACTCTAGCAAAAAAAATATTTGAATCAGTTATAATGCAAAACGGTATTTCTTTTTTTATTTCTATTAAACACTTCTTACCTAATCCCATCCTCTTTGTATTGGCTTTATTTTTTATCGTTTTGAATCACATGAATGTTTATTTAAGGCAAAATTTAAGAACGCTTGCATTATGATCTGAATACATAAAGTTTATATCATCACCATTAAGATTTACAATATTATTTACTGATTTAACATCAATATTATTTGATACAATAAATCCATCCACAACCGACGTAAATACGACACCTTGTTCATAAGGAATATCGGCATCTCTGCACGAAGGTGATGTATCATCTGCAATAATACTAAATCCTGAGGTTAAATCATCGTTATTTAGTATCTGAAGCCACTCTGGAAGCTGTTGTTCAGACTTAAACAAACCTCTTTCATAGGAATTAACTAAATCATGATTAAAATCTCCCCCTACAATTACATAATTTCCTTTAGAATATTCCTCACTCATTAATTCATTTAATAGCAAAAGCTGTTTCTGGCGATATACGCCACCTTCATCATAAGCCGATAAATGAGCCGTAATCATTACAAGATCCTTTTCACCAACCTTATATCTTATAAGATTTAAGCACCTATCTAAATCAAAAAACTTAGTTGGAAACTTTGTTTCAACAGGAAGTTCAATTCGTTTTGATTCTTTCATATTAAATCTTGACATTGTAAGAAGCCCACTATTTACAGTTCCATGCATATCATTTAATGGATATGGCAAATATCCACTATGAAAATTAGAAGCGTAACTAATACTATAATTATTAAATGTGCTCGTAATCATTTCATATTGATTTACCTTATAGCTTCTAGTTGATTTAGTATCAACTTCCTCAAGCATCATAAAATCAGCATTTACACTTTTTAATATTTCAATCGAACCATTTGTATTCTTTAAAACATTTTCCTTAGAAACAGCTTTACCATATTTTCCTTTGGTTTTAGTGCCATCATTCATTACTCCTTCATCCATAAAAAACGAATAATCTCTATCATAAGCGCCAAAGCCAATATTATATGTCAAAGCTGTATACTCTTTACCAATTTCAATCTCACCATCCTGATCATTTTTCACCTCAATATCTACATTTCCAATTCTTTTACTTTTAACATTCAATGTTAGCACAAAAATACCACCCGCAATAGTAATTACTAAAACAGTAGATAATACTATAATTAATATTAATTTAAGACGACGCATAATTCATCTTCCTTTCTATCTAATATATAAAATGTTTGTTTCAAACCTGTATCATTAATAAAAGCTTCCTTATATTTAATTAACAAAAAGGAAACATATATATTCCCAAGCACAACAAGCAACATGTATGAAAAAATATTACAGGTAAACTAATCATTAGAATAACAAGCATAACTATCATAATTGTTAGACCAAGCAAATTCAAAATAAGACCTTTTGTTATTCCCACATCAATTGAGTAAACCTCTTTATAACACTTCCTTTAATTACACTGGCTTATTTTTATATTTTAAAAGCTTACCATCTTTATAAAATATATCAAGACTAATCATCCTTTCTTTAAATACATCCTCAATAAAAAGATAATCTCCCTCCCACATATTAAGCTTTAAAACTTCTTCCTTAGTAAACCATGAAAGCTCACCTTCATCACATTCATGCATAACGCCTTCAAAACTATGAGATACAAAAATATCCATACTTTGACAAAAATCGCCATGAAAAAGAACCTGTCCAAGATATTTATAATTAAGCAACTTATAACCTGTTTCTTCAAAAACCTCTCTTACACAAGCCTCTTCTTTAGTCTCACCAGGTTCAATATGTCCACCTACCGTAATCCATTTTCCTTTATTAGGATCAATTTTCTTTTTATTGCGATAAAGCATTAAATATTTATCATTTTTTATTAAATAACATACAATTGTTTTTTCCATCATATCACCTAAATCATTCTACTTTCATGACAAGTAAAGTATATTATTTGTTGATGCTCACTTAATTTTATAAGCATTTCTTTCACAAGTGAAAAATTATCACTATCTAATGATTGAAAAACATCATCAAGAATAACAAATGGTCTTTCCTTAAAGATATTATCAATAACACTCAAACGATAGCATAGCATAACCGATGTCATTTCACCACTAGAAAGCTCATTATATTCTTTAACAGTCATTCCATCGCTAAAACTAATATTATAATCATCATTAATCATTACATTAATTCCTAAGGTATTTAGCATATTAGAATAATATAAAAAGCTATCCTTTACTGGCTTTATATACTTATTTTTTATATTTAAAGAAGCCTGCTTTAAAAAATCAATAGTCATAGTAATAATTTCATAATTTTGATTTAATTTTTTAAGCTTTAAAGCTTCATTGTCAAGATTTCGTTCATAATCATCTAAGGCTTCTAAATCATTTTCTAAATTAGATATATAATTTGCAAAAGATGATATTTTACTTATAACCTCATTATATTTATTATGAATTTCTTCTGATGATACTAAATCATTATTAATTTTTTTAGAAGCTAAATCATATTTAACATAATAATCATCGACTTCTTTAGTAAGTAAAGCAATCTCCTGTTTCAACTTTAAAAATGTATTTAAATCAACTCTTGCATTATTAAGATAATTCTCTAAATTATCTGTCACAATTTGATACTTAAGCTTAATCGAATTAATTTTAGCTTCATTAAAATCTAAATCCTTTTTATATTGTGCTTGTTTTTCTTCATTTTCCTTTTGTTTTTTCAAAAGTTCTTTGTAATTGAATATATCCTTCACAATATAATCTAAGGATGTACTATAATCAGAAAGATCATAGCCATATTTTTTAACAAAAGTATCAAGTTCATCCTTAATTAAAGCTATATTTTCCTTATTAATTGCATTTTTTTCATCCAAAAAAGCTTTAGAGCTTAAAACATCATCATATTTTTTTAGTTCTTCTTTAAATAAGGTGATTGCAATATCTTTATTACCATTTAATTCACTTGAAAACCCAAACGGGATAAGAATCTTATCTATATTTAAAACAATGCCTTGTTTTACCATGGTTTGAGAAGATAAATTTTCTTTAATTTCATTTTGAGCATTAGCCTTATTGTTCAAATACAAAAATGCAAAAATCAATACAAAGACTAATCCTAGAAAAGAAATAGCAAATAAATACTTATTAATAAATCCTGCGCCTAAGCCTCCTATAAAAAATACTACTGATATAATTAACAGAATAAGATTAATATGATTATTTTTAATTGGTGTTGCACTTGTATTTTTAATTTGTTCATATTCCTCATTAAGCTTATCTATCTTGCTTAAAAGATCATCTTTATTAATATACTGATACTTACCTAATAAATCACATTCCTCATCCTTAAGACTAAAAGATGTATTCATTAAATTCTTTAAATTTATAACATCTGCTCGCTTAGAACTTATTTCATCATTTGATGGCAAAGCCTTATACTTTATCTTTAAATACTCTAATCTTTTTTCATCATCTAAAGATAACTTGGTATTCTTTTGATTATTTTTTAGCAAATTATTTGTTTTAAGAAGACAAATAAGCTCATCGATTGAAGTCATCGGCATAATTCCTGCTTGATATCTTTGAAGAAGTGATTTCAACTCTTCCTTTTTGTTTTCAAGATTTATTTTTTTCTCTTCGTAGCAGCTAAAATAAGTATTATTTTTTTCAGCTTCAATGCTTGCCTTATACTCTTTATCAATTCTTAAGCTTTCCTCCATCAATTGGTTATACTCTTCTTTTGCTTTATTTAGGGCAATTTCTTTACTTTTTAAATTACTGATTTCATCCTTAAGGTGAGCAATTTTATTTTTTGAGATGGCAATACTTCCTTTGATATCATTACTTCTTAAGGGCTTATAGCTTTTTTTAAGTTCCTCTAAATACTTCATTGCATTATCAAATGATATTTCTTCACTTTGATCAATACTATAATGACCAAGCTTACTAGTGATATTTGAGGTCGGTTTTATTTCCAAATCATATGGATTAATAAAAATGGTTTTCATAAACGATTCATAATCAAGATTAAATAGATATTCACCAGGCAAAGCATCTATAAGCTTTGTCCCCTCATAAAATAATAAGCTATCATCCTTTTGTTTATTAAAAAACTTACCGATTATGCGATATAAATGATTATTAACCTCTAATTCCAAAGTTCCACCAGCAACACTTTCATTATAGGGAATTGCTCTTGCTCGTAAATTATTTTTTAATGACTTTTTGGGGATACCATAAAGCATAGCACAAATAAAATTACAAATTGTACTTTTCCCATAGCCATTATGCTCACATATTGACAAAAGATTATCTTTAGGCTTTAGAACAAAATTTTTTAAAGTCCCAAAAGCTTTAATTTCAATTTTAATTATTTTCATATGACTCCTTCACGCCCCCCTTTAATGTTTTCAATCCTAATGATATAATTTCCTTCTTCTCAATATCAGATAATTTTTGATTATTTAAAACTGTTCTTACAAACTCACCTTTAATCGATATATCATTTTTAAAATCACCAAAATTAATAAGCATTGTTGTATCAATTACAACTTTAATAAAATAAACATCACTATAATAGCTTTCGATATCTTTTTCAGTCACATCTAATTCTGGTGATACCTCTCCCTTTAAAACAAGCTTATAAATATCATTTTTATTAAATTCTACTTCTTGATTAATTTTTTTTGTTACATCATTAACAGCTTGCGCACCACTAATATCAATTTCAATCTCATGAATTGTTCTAAAACAAAAAGGTACAAATTCATATTTTATTTTATCAAGCACATCTAAAACAATAAATCCTTTAGCTCCTATCTCATCAAAGCCACGGCCCTCTAAACATCCGCTGTAGCAAGCAACCATTCTACTATCAATCCTATATTCCTTATAAGAATGAACATGTCCAAGTGCTAAATAATCAATATTCTTATCTTTTAAGTCATTAATTTTAATTAAATTTAGACCCTTTGTATCCGAAACCATTCCATGAAGCATTACAATATTAAGGGTTTCCTCTTTAAGGTTTAATGTATCATAAAATGAGTTTTGATTACTTGCTGTTATTTCAAGACCAGAAATTACAAGATTATCATATTGATATTTAGTCCATGTATCATTGAAGTATTTAAGATTTAAAGGAATATCTTCATATAAAGCTTTAATATCATGGTTGCCTTTTAAATATAAAAAATCAATTGAAGGATAATTTCTAATTGTCATATAAAAATTATCTTTATCTTTTTTAAGAGGATTATCCGAATCAAACACATCACCTGCAAGTAAAATGATATGAATATCATTTTTGCAAGCATACTCGCACATTCTCATAAATGTATTTCTTACTTCTATTTTTCTTTCATGCCCAATTGAAGCCAATGCCGAATTAATCTTAGATCCTAAATGAATATCTGCACAATGAATTATTTTCAAATTACCACCTCATTAAATAAATTTTAACACATTTCTTTCATATTTAGATAAATATATTTAATGTTTAAAAATATTTTCGTTATATTAGTGTTATATTTGAAAAAAATTTACATTTTTTAAGCAATAAAATACTTTTTTTATTTATTTTTTTTGAAATTTGTTTTATAATTTATATAACAAAGAGCTTTAATAACGGGAGAAAATTCTCGAAAGAGGATTTAACTTAATATTTATCTTATATATTTTATTTACTTTTGATTTTAAGATAGACAAATCTTAAAATAAACTCAAGCAAGCTTAATTTTTCGGTTTGAGATAAGCTTTATGAAGTAAAATGTCCTGTAGTTTTAAAGAAAAAGCAGGAAAATTACATATATGTCTAGATAAAATCTAAATTATGGCATATATGAAGAAAGGGAATAAAATGAAAAAAGTAGTTAGTTTTATGAAGGTACTAGCATTACTTATCGTACCTGTGCTACTAATTGCGTCTTGTAATGGAAAAAAAGATCCAACAACATCTATTCCAACAGACCACGTGCACAGTTATACTGAAGAGGTTATTGCTCCAACATGTACCGAGGATGGTTACACACTACATAAATGTAGTTGTGGAGATTCCTATAAGGATACTACAGTTGCAAAGCTTGGCCATAGCTTTGGCGCTTGGAAAGTAACTGTAGAGCCTACAAATACACAAACAGGTTCAAAAGAAAGAGAGTGTCAAACCTGTCATGTAAAAGAAACACAAGTCGTTCCTGTTAGACAAACAGAACACACACATACATATGACAACTGGCAGGTTGCAAAAAATCCGACCGATAAGGCAGAGGGGCTTCTTGTAAGAAATTGTATAGCGGAAGATAAATCCGAAACATTTGTTCTTCCTGCACTAAACACTACTGACTATACTAAGGGTGATGAATCAGTTGATTCTACATGTAGTGTAGCGGGTGTATATGAGTATGTTTATACAAAAAATGAACAAATATTCAGCTTTAAAGTAGCTCTTCAAAGATTAGAGCATGAACTTGAAACAAAGACCAAAGAAGCCACTTGTACAGAATCTGGTTATGTTAGAACAACTTGTAAAGATTGCGATTACAAAGTTGAAGAAACAACGAAACCTCTAGGACATACATGGGATCATAATGAGGCTTCTTGTGATTATGCTAAGACATGTACAGTTTGTCATACTGTTGGTGAAGCTCAAAAGACCCACCACGCTCTAGCTGTTACAACACCTGCAACATGTGAGCAAGCAGGTAAAATTGTCTATACTTGTGAATATTGTAATAAAAAGCTTAGTGAAGAGGCAATTCCAGCTTTAGGTCACGACTATAGTAATTGGAATCAAATCGGTGCTGAACAAAAAAATAGTAAATGTGAAGTTATCCAACATTATTCAAGAACATGTACATTATGTAATCACGAAGAATCCTATGATGACGTTTTAAGAGTTGAGCATAATTATACAAGTGAGGTAACAACCGAGGCTTTATGTAATAAGGCTGGTACAATTACTTATACTTGTTTAGATTGTGGTGCGTCATACGAAAAGAGCTATGAAAACACTTCTGCTCATAGTTTTGTATCAAAAGGAATAGAAAATAATATTGAAACATTTAAATGTAGTCATTGCGACGCTACTAAAACAGTTCTTTCTTACAAGGATAAAACTGAAGCAAATGTTAACAAGGAAAATCTAAATAATGAAATTGAATTAAAGAACGCATCAATTGCTCTTGATGAAAATACAGTCAATGCTCTTCCTCAAAATATTACAATTAAAGCTGATACTGTAAATAAAGATGATCTTAGACTTAATGACTCATATGCAGATGCAATTGGTAATAATACTATTTATAATTTCGGAATGAATTCTGGCGAAGATGCTATTTCAAGCTTTGATGGTAAGGTAACTGTAAGAGTTCCTTATGAATTAAAAGCTGGTGAAAATCCGGATGAAATTGCTATTTGGTATATAAATGATGAAGGAACACCAACCGCAATTAAAGCTAAATATGCAAATGGATTTGCGGAATTTGAAACAAACCACTTCTCTTATTACACTGTAATTAGACTTTCTGGTGAAGACAGATGTAAGGTATATGAGCATGATTATATGATAAAACATATCGATGGTGATTGCTTCCATGATTCATATGATTTAAATACTTGTAGATATTGTGGTAGAGTTGAAAAAGCAAATGTAATTCATCATACGGGACATGTTTATAACGTTGTTGAAAATGTAGCTGCTACTTGTGTTCAAGCTGGTTATACAACTTATAAATGTGCTAATTGCGACTCAGAATACAAAACTTATATTCTTCCTGTAGGACATAGCTATGAGCTACAAGACGGTTCAATCAAAGCTACTTGTACAAATGCAGGTCTTGAAAAATATGAATGTAGTGTTTGTCATGACAAATATGAAACAGCTCTTGCCCAACAATCACATCAATTTAATGATGTTGTTACAAAAGCTACTTGTAATTTACAAGGTTATACTACTCATACATGTAAGAATTGTAGCCATGTAATTGTTGATACTTATACAAATCCAACCGGACATAATTATATTTCAACGATTGTAGAACCTACTTGTACTGAGCCTGGCTATACACTTAATAAATGTGCTAATTGTGGCGACGAATATAAGACAAACGAAACTGCTCCAAAACATAAATGGAACATTCCTGCTCCTACTTGTGGTGAAGATCAAGTTTGTACAGTTTGTGGTACTATTGGTGCTTCTGCAACTGGTGAGCATACATTCAATGATAAAGGTATTTGTATTGATTGTGGCTATGGTTGTACTCATACATTTAAAGATGCTGTTATAGAGCCTACTTGTACTACAGATGGTTATACAACCCATACCTGTACAAATTGCGGCCTTGTTAAAAAGGATACTACTGTTACAAAGCTTGGTCATGAAGGAAATATCGTTTGTACAAGATGTGGCGAATTAACTGTACCAGAAGAATTCATTAGTAATCTTCTTACCTCTTATAAAGATTATACTAGTGTTACATTAAGTGCCCCATATGCTCGTGTTACTGTAAAAGATATTATTGATGGAGATTTAGAAGCTGATGTTATAATTACAAATGTAGTAATAACTTTAGGTCTTAATGCTGAAAGAAAGTTTATTGGCTATGGTAAAGGTGAACTTCAATACACTGATTATAATAACTCTATTGGTTATACAAATGTTATTTTAATCATCAAAAATAATACTATCTACATTAAGGCTACTGAAATTCTTACAGTTGATCCTGATACTATTTCAACTATTTGGAGTTCTACATATGAAACTTATGATGCAGTTGATCACTACTATGCAGTATCATTTGAACAATTTATGACTGAAGCACATCTTCCAAATACCGATCAAATTGAGGCCATTTTGAAAGAATATAAACCACTTATTGAAGATGTAATTACCGTACTTAATAAAATTTATACAGCGAATAAACCTCTTCTTAAGAAGCTAGCAATTAATGTACTTGATAAACTATTCATTTTAAACAATAATGGTACTTCTTATACTTTAACGCTTAACATTAATTATTTTATAGATATTTATAATTACGCTAAGACACACAAAGCAGCTGAAATTATTGATTATATTTTAGGTACAGGTACTGTTGAAGCTATAAGATCATTTATTGCCAATGCTGATAAATTAACAATTGGAGAGGCAATTGATACAATTATTAATTATACAGGTCTTACAGTTGATGAAATTGTAGAATTAGTTAACAAATACATTAAACTAGATGGCGATAAGACTATTGAACAAATAATTAATGAATTCTTAGGAAACACTTCAGGTAGTCTAGTTGATTATTTAAAGTCTGATTTATTTAGAAAGGCTAACTTATTTGAAACCATTAACAAACTTCTTAAGAATAATATGAAAATCGAAATAGATTTTGTAAGCTATATTAAGATGGCTCTTGAAGCAATCGATGAATATAAAGATTATACAATCAAAGACTTCATCGAAATGGCTGGTCTAAATATTAATCTTGATGAAATATTTAAGGTGATTGATGGCTATATTGAAAGATATAAAGATATCCTAGATATTACTATTTCAACTGACTATGTTGGAAATATTACTTCTTTAAAAGTAACTACTAAGGGTACTGTAAATGATGATGATTATTGGACAGCTGATGGCGATATTTCAATTGATTTTACATTTAATGATAATGTAGTTATTGAAGACGATTTTACTGGATTAGTAGATAACATCATTAGTCTTGATATCCCTGCTTTATTTAAAGAAAACTATAAAAATTTAGTAAAAGATGATGATGGTAATATAATTGGATTCTTCAGTGAGGACAAAGATTCTGATACAGATAATCGTACAGAAGGACAATTCACATATGAAACAATTTATACTCGTCATACTAAAAATTATATATACTTTAATAAAAATACATATATCGACAGCTTTACAATAGATTGTGGAAATTGGTCTAAAATACAATATAGTGGCTGCTTTAAAAAAGAAGAAAAATATTACACTACAGTTTATAACACATATTATAAAGGTAATCTAATTGACACTCATACTGAAACAAGTAATCCTAGTTATTGGGAATCTTCATCTAGTAGTTTTACTTTCTTCTTTAATGTGAAAACTCAAAAGTTCATTTTTAATAACTCATATAAATATACTATGCATGACTTCCGTTTAACTAATCACGTAGATTCAAATGGCTGTGGAACATATGCTACAGATGTTTATGTATGTGCTGATTGTGGATATACTAAGACAAAATATTCATTTGAAGGTCATAAATTTACAGGAGAAGAAACATATGAATTAATTAATCCAAACGGAACATGTAAGGATGGAGTTAAAGTTTACCAACTTTGTGATCAATGTCAAAAAAATGTCCTTAAATATACAAATCATTACCATAGCTCTTGGCATGAAGAGTATAAGTTAAAGGATGGTGCTACTTCTTGTGAAGATGGAATTATCGTTTCTAGAGTTTGTAATTTATGCGGTGCTGTTGATTCTACTTACGAAACGAATAATCATAGAACAACTGAAAAAGAAATAAGTCTTGCAGATTATGGTTTTAAAGGAAATCTAACCATTTCAGAATGTGCTTGTGGGCAAATAAAAAATGCATATTTCAGTGGAGATTATGACAATTCAAAAAAAGAATACCTTGATGAAAAAGTAACAATTGATGGTATTGATTATAATGCTGAAGTGACAACTTACTATTATGGAGAAAACGCATTTGTTATTAGAAGGTTAACTGCAACAGTTGAAAATGAAAATTGTCAGGCTGTTTCTATAACTCTTTATCAATACGGATATAAAGATGATGGTTCTTCTTTATATGAAATAAAAGAACAAAACGAAACATATTCACACAAACCTCAAATGCTCGAGGAAACAAAAGAAAATGGTGATGGTACTTCAACTATAACCCAAACTTGGAAATGTACTGAATGCAGCACCATAACATATGTAACAATTTATGAATATGATTCTAATAGAAAACTTGTTACACATATTACTCAAGATTATAGTGGAAGCGGAATGTTATCTTCAATATATACTGAAAAATACACCTACATTAATGGTAAACAATTCATTATATTTGTAAAAACTGAAGAATTAAATTCATGGAGTCAAAAAGAAATTATACCAGATATAGACAGATGTATGCAAATTGTAACATATACAAGTAGCAACGGACAAAATGAAACAACAGAAGAAACACATCATTTTGACGTAACAATTCATCCCGCATCTTGTACTCAACCAGGATATAGCGTATGTAACAAATGTGGAGAAACACTATATGATCAATACCCACATAGACATAAGTTCGATTATGTAGCTGGTCATTGGAAATGTAGCTATTGTGGTCTTGAATCTGATAATACTAATAATGGTGTAATAGCCCTTGAAGAATTAGAATCAGAATCACAAAACACATTATCATATGGATATTGCTTCGATAGATATAGTGGTGTAGATGCTATCTTTAATATATCAGTAATTATTAATGGAACACATTATGCTATTAGTTATGAACCTGATACTACTACACATATTTATAGTGATCATTTAATTTATGGTCAAATTAATATCGATTTAGCCACTTTAAATTCTAAGATTAATACTCTAATCGAAGAAAATAATCTTGAGGTTGAAAGTATTATATTAAGTGTAAATGCTCTAGATGCTAATTCACAATATTCTACTTCTATTACTTTATCATATAGCTTAAATATTTAATTTAAGAGGCATCATTTCGTTTTGAATTGATGCCTTTTTTATTATTTTAAAGCCAATGCTATTCAATCATCAAGAAACAAAGGACCTTTTGGACTGTATAAACAAATATAATCTACAATCTCTGGTTTTAAATAACAGATTTGCAATATTTTTTGACAAAATTTGACATAAATGATTGTTTTTTATATAATAATAAAGTGAGATTATTTTCAAATCCGGAGGTTAGTTATGAATAAAGTTAGTGTTAGATGCCAAAAACAAGCTTCTGCTAAGTTTTATTACGCATCAAAAAGAATGTTTGCTGAACTAAAAATTTTAAAGGTGTTACTATATATTTTAGCTATAGTACCAGTTGTTTTACAATTTATTCCTGCTGTAAATTCTAACGAAGTAATGAGTTTTGCCTATACCGTTATTTCATTTGCCCTAACAATTTTAAATGAGGTATTATCTGCTTTTTTTAACAATCACAAAGAAAGTGCCATCCTAGAGCATCAACTATATGAATCAGAAATTACAGGCTCAACATTTTCCAAAATTGAATATGATCGTGAATCAACAAATAGTTTAAATGAGCTTGCAATTAGAAAAGGTCTTCCTAAAATGCATTCACTTGAAGAAAGTGGGAAAAAATATCATATATCAAAGGTGCCTGATGATATATCCGACGACTATTCATATTTATATTTATGTCGTCTATCTGCGGCTAAGACAAATTATTTATTAAGTCGTATATTTGTATTCTATGCTATTTTACTTGGAATTGTAATTTGTATTTTTACAGCTTGTATTTTTTGGAAACAAAACACAGCTGATTATCTAAAATTAATAATTGGATTTTATCCACTAGTAAATCCATTTATAAAGAATTGTGCTTCTTGTAAAAAAACACAAAAGAATTGTGTAAAGATTTGTGCTGATATTGATAACTTCTTTGCAGATGGTGATGCATCTATTGAACGTCTTGCAAGATTCTATTACTATACTCAAAATATTGAATTTGAAATGATGGTTAATAAACCAGCCATTTATAACATCTTCCCTGCAATGTTTAAACGTGGACTTGCCATTTTAGAGGATGGTGTTACTATACGTTTTATGGAAGCAATTAATGAATTATACGGTAAATCTAAGGGCTTAGTTGGACAAGCTCGAGGTAAAGCATTAATTACACGAGTTGATTATGACCTTGTAAAGCTTGAAGAAAAAAGAAAAAGAAAACTTCAAACTCAAAAAAATGATGAACCTAAAGTAAGTACTGACGTTCAAGAAAACAAAGTTGATATCAAAGTATCAAAGCCTCAAACGCCAATAAAAAAGACTGTATCAAATCAAGCAACTAAAAAAACTACAAAAACCGTTACCTCTGTTTCTAAAGCATCATCTAAAAATTCAGACGAAAAAAAGGATCTACCAAAAGCCACTACCAAGAAAACCACGACTAAAAAAACTACAGCTAAGTCAACTTCTACAAAAAATATAGAAGAAAAATAATCACGAATAAAAGGAATTTGAAATTCCTTTTTATTTTAGTTTAAACAATCTTTTTTCATAAAATGATTATTTGTTAATCAATACTCTAAAACGTTCTTATAAGGCTATAGAATCGATAATATGCAGTTATAGTATATATTACTACTTCTTTTATGTTATATTTATTTAAAAAATGATTTTATCAATTCAACTATAAATATAAATCAAGCATTTATTTTTCTTAAAAATTGTTCTATAATATGTAAAAAAGGAGATGTTTTAAATGTTTTGTAAATACTGTGGTCACGAACTATTAAGTGACGATAAATTTTGTCCATTTTGTGGAAAAAAGGTAGATGAGGAGCAAGAAAATACTAAAAAGTCTGTTGTAAATAACAATGAGGGCTTTAAAAACTTTGAAGATACTAATCAACATGTACCATACTACGTTAATCAGCCTAATGTTCAAAACGATGTTGATGATAGTGGAAGCTTTGGTTGGGCAGTACTAGGCTTTTTCTTTCCACTTTGTGGATTTATATTATATCTAGTTTGGATAAATACTAAGCCTAAATGTGCTAAAAATGCTGGTATAGGAGCACTTGTTAATATATGTCTTGATGTACTATTTATGCTTTTAATGATTTTTTTTATAACCATTTGTGCATAAATTTAAGGGGACACTATACATCCCCTTTTTTTATTCCTATTTTATCATGTAAGTTAAATAATATGGTAATGTTAGCACATTATCTTGAAGACTTATATTAGAATCACAAAGCTTTAAAGCTTTATTAAGTAATTAGCACTAGGATATTTAATATTATCATTTAAAACGGTTCTTGAACTTTTTGTATTGCCATTTCTAGCTTTAACCTCAATTAAGGTTACCTCTTCTTTATATCGGACAATAAAATCTATTTCTAATCCCGAATCTTTTGCAAAATAATATAATGGTATTTTATTTTTAATTAAAGCATCTGCTACAATATTTTCATAAATAACGCCTTTATATATCCCCATATTTCCAAACATAATATCCCTAAGTGCATTATCATCTAACATCGAAACAAATAAACCTGTATCAGTTAAATACAATTTAAAAATATTATCAATCTTATTTCCCTCTAAAGGTAATTCTAATCTTGTTAAATTATAACAATATTCAATTAAGCCATATTCTTTTAACCACCAAATTGCAGGATCATATTTTTTACTAGTTCATTTTGTTTCAAGCATTGAATAAACAAATTTTTTATTTTCTTTAGAAAGTTGGTTTAGAATAGAACTATATACTTTGTTAATTTTCATAAGTAAGGTCCTGTCAATAACCTCTTCTTCATCCTCATTTAAATGCTTAGCAAAATCATCTTTATAGCCTTCTAATATATCTCTTTGTTCACTACGAACCATTTTATAATCATTCGTTTTTAAAAACACATCAACAACAGCAGGCATTCCTCCAACACATATATATTCTTTAAAATAATTTAGCATTGCTATATGAACCGCATCATTAATTCTATTTTTAGTCTTAAAACAATCATAAAGATAGTTTAAAGTTTCCTCATTAATCCCTTTAGCCCATAAAAATTCTTCAAAATCCATAGCGGTCATATAAACAATATGTTCAAAGCCGACTGACACTCCACCATGATAATTTTTATTATAGCCTTTTATTCCTAATAATGATCCAGTTGCGATAATATCATATCTACCGTCTTCCATAAAAGGCTTTATTGAAGCTCTAGCCCCAGAGCACTCTTGAATTTCATCAAAGATAATAACAGTTTCATTAGGAATAAATTTAAACCGAGAATTTAAAATTGAAAGATTACTAACTATTTGAGAAACATTTAAATCAGATTCAAAAGCTTTTTTCATATTTAAATCAACTTTAAAATTAATATAGACAACATTATTATAATTTTCATTTGCGAACTTTTTTACAATAAAAGTTTTCCCTGTTTGACGCAATCATTTCAAAATAAATGCTTTCTTTTTTATCATCAAAGACTTCTTCCACTCAATTAATTCAGTTTCAATTTTTCTTTTAAACATGAATATCACCTCAGCTATACTAACCATAGTATAGACTTTTTTTAAGGGACTTTTCAATTAAATATTAGTTTTTTTTGATGGAATTTTTTTTAAAAAATCGTTTTTTTCAACCGAGTTTCAAACTTAAAAATCGACTTTTCCAAGGGAGTTTTATATTTAAATTGAGTAAAATGAATATTTTTTCACTCATCCTACATACGTATAATTTTTGTGTTAAGCACTACATTTATATTTAACACAAATTATTAACTTGTAGCTTTCTTCTTATCTATTCTATTTTATAAATTAGAGTACACTTTTATAAAATCACACAAATTTAGTTATGGAAATGGTGAGATTATTCTATTATATAAACATAATAAAATAGATAGGTAAAATTAATAAATTATTTTTCATTTCACAAATGTTTTTATTACCAAAAAAATATCCAACAGGTAATTTATAATTACCATCTGATGATACAAGCTTTGGTATTGCTCTATAATTATTTTGATCATTACCAAACTTTATTTCAATTGGTAAAATATTTAAGTTTTCATAATTATTAATCAAAAAGTCAACTTCTCCAACCTTTTTACTATCAAAATAAAATAAATCATGACCATGAGCAACTAATTCCATTGCACATACAGTTTCATATACTGATCCAAGGTTAATACCTTTATCATTATTTAATATAGCATTTATATTATTTTTATATAGCAAATTAGTTAATAATCCAACATTATTATAATTTTCACTTGCAAACTTTTTTTACGATAAAACTTTTACCTATTTGTCTTGCACCGTAATTATAGCAATTTGATTCAAGGGATTTTCGTAATATTCATTTAGAATTTTTTCTATCTTTCTATTAAACATAAAATCAACTCATTTCTATTTTTCTAATATAATTTCAACACCAAAACATAACTTTTCCAATATTTTTTAGCGCTAAAAATATTATTTTTTCAATATTTAAATAAATATTATTCTTCTAACTATAATTTTATCAATAACACAAGGTTACAAATCATAGTTAATTTTTCATTTATATTTTATTTACTAATAAATATTATTTTTAATCAAAATAAAAACCGCCATATGATATTAATTATCCTAGCGGTTTATTTTTTATTTATCAAATATAACACTAAATTTAATTGAATGATCATCATCACTTGCAGCTTTTATTCTGCCACCATGAAGTTCAGTAATTGTTTTAGCAATCGAAAGTCCAAGTCCATAGCCTTGCTTATGCTTAGACATATCATCCTTACGATAATAACGTTCAAAAAGATAATTATGATCACCCGGTTCAATTTTATCAACGTTGTTTTGAACATCAAGGCAAATATACTTACTATGAGCATATAAATTAAGCTTTATAATTGAATCATCGCTTGCATACTTTATCGCATTATCAAGTAAAGTAGAAATAAGTTCACCTATCATAGAAACCTCACCTGTAATCATTAGATTAGGTTCAATTTCCGTTTTAATTTGTTTTCCATTTGAAGATGCTAAAACATTAAAGGATTCACTTACTTCCTGGGCTACATCACTTATTGACATAGATACTTTTGTTAATTTATAATTATCGTCATCAAGTTTAGAAATAAACATTATTTTTTTAAGAAGATCATCCATTCTTATTGTTTCTTTATCAATCATTCTTGTCCATTCAGATGGACCATTTTCCATTTCAATAACCTCATTAGTAGCCTTAATAATGGCAATTGGTGTTTTAATTTCATGATTAATATTTGTTACAAATTCTTTCTTTGCTTGATAAGAGTCAAGAATTGGTTTTGTTACAATCTTAGAAAAAATTATCACAAGACTAGATATTAAAATTAAACCACCCAAGCTAACTAATATACTAATAAGCATAAATGTATTAAAGCTTTGGCGTTCCATTGATGATTCCATGAAAACATAAATTATTTTATTAGTTTGAACTATTTTTTTATAATAATACGAATTATAAAAACCTTTATCCTTCCTAACTGTTTGATAAGCTAGTAATGCGTCTTCTTCACTTACTGTAGCTACATGTCTTAAATCAACTGAAGCATTGTCATTTTCAATAATTACCTTAAAATATCTTGCAGAAAAAGGTGCTTCACCATGATTTTGCGGACGACCATTATCTTCTAGCACCATGTCAATTTTATGGGATAGATTTCCTATCATACTTACATAATTAACGCTATTCATTACAATTACAACAGCCATAAAAACAACAAACAAAATAGTGACTGTAATTAAAATAAATTTCCTTTGAAGTTTTTTAATCATGACTTTCCTCCAAAGTATAACCGGCATTTCTTACTGATTTAATTGTAATATTAGTTCCCAAACTCTTAAGTTTTTTTCTAAGATATGATATATATACCCATAATGTTGTAATATCACCATCATCATATCCGTATACATGCATAAGAAGCTTATCCTGAGAAATTATACTTTCAGGATGAATAATTAGCGCCTCCATTATTTGATATTCCTTCGCACACAATGTTTCTTCTTTTCCTTTACAAGAAAGCCTAAAGGTCAAGGGATTTAAAGATAGACCTTTATAGTTATAGCTAGTAGTTTCTTTATCTTGACCTCTTCTAATTAAGGCTCTTAAACGTGCTAAAAGCTCAGCACTAGCAAAAGGCTTAGTAAGATAATCATCAGCTCCATTATCAAGTCCCTCAAGCTTATCATCTAGCTGACTTTTAGCTGTAAGCATAATTACCGGTGTTTTAATATTTAGTCTTCTTATTTCTTTAAGAAGACTAAAGCCATCAAGCTTAGGCATCATTACATCAAGGATAATAGCATCATAACTACTAGAGGTAATAAAATCTAGGGCTTCTTCGCCATCATAGGCACAATCGACAGTATAATTATTCTTTTTGAGTAATACCGAAAGAACATGCGAAAGCATTTTTTCATCATCACATAATAATAAACGCACACTACCACCTCAAAATAATTTTACCACATTAATCCATTTGCGTATCTAATTTTTTTGTTAGAAGTAAATTCATATTGCCATTTCTAATTCTAATTTCATCAATAAGACTCTTAAGACTATTATCTTTAGGAATAAATGAATAACTTAATACAAATGTTGTACCCATATCAGCTGATTTAACCTTGAATAGTTTATAACTTTTAGCATATTCTTTAAAGACATCATCAAAAACATTTTCAAAATTCATATCCTCAGGTACACTTATTTTAATAATATATTCATCATTTTTCTTTCTTTTAGAAAGATAAAAATTAATTCCTAAAACAACTAAAATAACAACACCAAAATAGATTAATCCTAAATAGAAATAACCAAGACCCATTAAAAAAGCATAGGCTACCATAAAGAAAATATAGGTTAATTCTAGACTCTCCATATTTTTAGAACGATAACGAATAACCAAAATACCAGCAAGAAGGGCAGTTAATGCTCTTTCATATTGACTTCCATCACTAGTTGTATTATTAAGAATTAGTGTTCCTCCTGAGATTAATACAACTAATACTAAAGGAAGAATCACAAGGGTTGAAGCGTAATTTTCACTACATCCGTCTTTCTTCTTAAAATACCAATATATTCTTGAAAAAACTAAAGCCGTTATTAAAACTGTTCCTATAATTAAAAATAAAATTGGCCAATTATTTGTATCTAAAATACTTTTAAGCATATTTACCTCCTGTTAAATACAATTTATATTCCTCACCATATTTTGAAAAGCTAGAGCTTCTGATTTTAAGATTATCTAAAATCCTTGCAAGCCACAAAGGATAATTATTTTTCACCTTAATTTCTAAGATATATTCATCCTTTTTGATGACATCTATAGTACTTTCATCCGTTTTAAAACTTAAATTTGAACGTCTTGAATGAATATTATTATCCAAGGTTAAACGAAGGGTTGGATCTTCAAGATCAAAAAATCCTAATCTATCATAAGATAAATATACCTTAGGCATAAGCTCATATCTTTTCATTAAATATTTAATTTCTTTTATTGCCATTCTTGATTCATAATCAGTTATATGATCAAGATTATCACCCCTAAAAAAAGAATCTAATTCTTCCTTATTCACAACAACTCTTCTTTTACCAACAACACCACAAGCTTTTTTCTTAAGCTCAATAAAGTAAGAATCAGCCTCATAATATTTTCTTACTCTAAGCTTTTCTTTATAAATAGGCTTATTTATTGAATTAGAGATTAAAGTATTATTAATCGTATCATAGTAAATATTTTGAATTTTATATGTTTTATTATTTTCACAATAGGGGTCTAGCTTCATATGACCCCTAATGCCTTTAAGTAATTCTTCATATTGACTTTGATTAATTAAATACTTCTTCTCAATTCTTTTAAAAGATAATATTTTCATTATGCTACTCCATAAATATTACCACTAAAACTAGAAGTACTATTAATACTTACTGAGCTCGATTTACCATAGCCAGCATAAATAATATAATTAATATTATTTTTAGATACATAAAGTTCTAGTGTTAGTTTAGAATCAACCGTTAATGTAAGATACCTTCCGTATGTATTAGATTGTCTCATAACACTACCTGAAACGCCAGAAGCAAGCGTTGGCTTTTGATCCATTCCCGAACATCCAGCAAGAAGTAAATTTCCACCTGTCATTTTAAATGTATTATCAAAATCTAAGACACCATTACCGCCATCAGCTGGTCCAATAGCAATAACATTACCACCTGTCATTACAATATAGCCATTACTATCAAGACCATCACCTGATGCATTAACATAAACTGTTCCTGACTTAAAATATATATAAGCATCTTCAATTTTATTAGTAACGTTAATACCATCATCAGATGCATTAGCCTCAACAACCCCACCATGAAAATTAATAATATTACCCTCTATTGCCTCATAGGATTCTTTAATTACAATATAACCACCAGTTATATCAAGCTTATAATCTGCATGAATACCATCATCATCACTGACAATCTCTAAATCACCACCAGATATGCTAATATTACCAAGACCAGTACTTCCATTTTCAAGAGTTACATCAGCATTAGCATGAATGCCATCATCATGAGAGGAAATAACAATATCTCCACTGTCAATTGTAATAGTATTATCAGCCTTAATTCCTTTTGAAGAATAATCTGACTTATTACTATTACCATCATTCATTCCCCCATGGCCTCCCATTCCTCCAGGACCTCCTATACCAGGACGAGTAGTAGTTTGATAAGTTTCATAGCTTGTAAGTAAATTACCATTTCTTAAAGATATGTAGATACAATCATACTTTGTATTCAAATTCATATTATCAGTTTGATATGTAGTACCTGATACGGTAGCTGTTATTTTATAACTTGTAATATCTGAAGGAAGTGCGAAGCTTAAATAGCTTCTACCAAAGCCAGAAGAAATACTTGTACCTTTAATCGTTTTTGTGCTTCCATCGCTTAAGGTAGCCGTTATTGTAGCATTTGTAATATTATTATCAAGTCTAAGATAAAAGTTTGATGTTTGGGTATTTGAAATCTCACTTGAATATTCAGAATAAGAATCAGTATTAATTGTTAGATTAGGTGAATTAGTAATAACAACATCATAGCTTGCATCTATACCATCAAAAGCAGCGTATAGTTTAACTGTACCGCCATTAATTGTAACCGTACCTCTTTGATTTCCCTTTGAAGAAATATCACTATTTGTTGTTTTAATCGCATCTCCTGAAGAAGAAATAGCCAATACATTAGCTTCTTCAATTGTAACAGAATCATTGCCTTTAATAGCGTTATTAGGTGCTGTTACATTTAAAGTAAGATTTTTAATCTTTAAATCATCCTTAGTATGAATACCATTATTTAGACTTGAAGTAATATTTAAAGCTCCTTTCCCCTTAAGGTCTAAATCACAATCAGCATAAATAGCACTATTAAATGAACCTTCTGTAGTTCTTAAATCACTAACTGTATTTTCTGTAGCCTTTTTAGCTGTAATTTTTAAATCACCTAAATTATAGCCAACAATAGGAGCGTAGGTATCTGATTGTATACTAACCCCATTAAGGATTAGTTCAACCTCTGCATCTTCTCCTGATATAACAACTCTACCATTGTAATCACCAGATAAAGTATAAGTACCACTAGCTAGAATATATAACGCATCAGAATCAATTGCAACATAACCATTATTATTAATTACGGTTTTATTTGCTAAATCAATTAAAATATCCTCTTCACTATTATATTCACTATTTTCTGTTAAAGTAGGAAGCTCAAAATCAACAGTCGTTGTCTCATTATCAGTATCTGCACTTGTATCAGTAGTTGAACTAGATGATCCTGATGTTATACTATCAGTTATATTTGATGTATCATTCGAAGTAGAAGTACTTTTTCCACATGAAGCTAATGCCAAAACACCTAGTGTCATTAAAATAACATTCATTTTTTTCATCTTAAAACCTTCTTTCTGCCTATATTATAGAAAAGAAAGCTTAAATGAACCTTAAATTTTTTAAGCAAATTAAAAAGGACAAACTTTTATGCTCATCCTTAAACTATATTATATATTTAAAATTTAAAAAGTTCGCCAGCAGTAATAACGTTATTAAATACATTTGAATATTCATTTGAATCTAATCCATACGTTGTAATTAATGTATTTTGAACAACCTTCTTTTTACTTATCTTTCAATTAACAAGTTAGTCCTTTCCATTATCTTTAAATAATAATCCTTATTAACTTTATATTTTTTTCCTAAATACCAAAAAAGGTTGGCCTTATTTGAATTACAAAATCTACTTAATTCATCATTTTTCAATCATTTAAATTATGTCATTTTTATTTTCAGCGGTTAATTACGCTTTTTGTTTAATTTTCGCTTGTTATCCTCTTATTTTTTCGAGATATCCAGCGGATTATAATATATTTATATAAAATTCCGCCGATTAGATAATCAAAGGACAACATTATTTGTTATCCTTTGATATTATTAATATTAAATTTTAATCATTATTTGGAACATCAATATTTGAAGGCACAACATCATAGCCATAAAATTCACGATTAAAATAGGCCCTACCTTTTGTAATTGATTTTAAATCATTTACATATTCTATAATTTCAGCTTCTGGGACTAAAGCCTCAAGTTTTTGTTGCCCAATGGAATTTATATCCATTCCTACAATCTTAGCCCTTCTTGTATTTAGATCTGATAAAATATCACCAACAAGCTCAGATGATGATGTTACAACTATTTTCATAATTGGTTCAAGTAATACTGGCTTAGCCTTCATATAAGCATCTTTAAAGGCTAATATAGCAGCGTTTTTAAAGGCTACCTCATTAGAATCAACGGGATGATATTTACCATCAGTTAAAATCGCGTGAACTCCAATAACTGGATAACCTTTTAGTAATCCTTTTTGGCAAGCCTCATTAAAGCCTTTTTCTACAGCTGGGAAATAGTTTTTAGGTACTGCCCCACCAAATACCTCTTCTGAAAATGAATTTGACTGATCGGGTTCAAAACGCATTTCAACAACGCCAAAGAAGCCACTTCCGCCTGACTGCTTAATATAGCGTCCACTTCCCGTTGCAGAAGTCTTTATTGTTTCCCGGTAGCTAATCTTATAATCTGTAAGATCCAAATTAAGCTTATAGGTTGTTTTCATTTTTTGTATAATATAATTTAAATGACCAGTTCCTAAAGAACCAATTAATTGTTCATGAGTATCAGAATTCCTCACAAATTTAACGGTTGGATCTTCAAGTATTACTTTGGAAATAACAGTTGAAAGCTTATCCTCATCGTTTTTAGTACGAGGCTTTATAGCTTTATAATAAACTGCTGAAGGATATTCAATTAAAGGATATGAAATATGTGATTTTAAACTTGACAAGGTAACACCATTAGAAAGTGAAACCTTTGTTATAGCACCAATATCACCTGCGTGAACTTCTGATACTGGTTTTAAAGTAGCACCGCATATTATATTTAAGTTGTTTACTTCAATATTCGCTTTATTTAAATTATCATAAACCGTGTCCCCAATATGTAAAGTTCCTGAATTAACCTTAAAAATATTAGTTATACCTGCATAAGGATCAACATTTGTTTTAAATACAAACGCACTAAATTCCTCACTATCTAGCGTTTTTCTTAAAACTTCCTTACCATCATCATCGATACCCTTTAAAGGCTTTAAATCAGAAGGATTTGGAAGATAATCTATAAGCATTGATAAAAGCGTATGAATTCCTATTTTCTTTAAGGCTGAACCAACAAGGACAGGAATTAAACGACCATTTAAAACACCATCACGAAGTCCTAATCTAATCTCTTCTTTAGTTAAATTCTCACCGGCAAAAAACTTTTCCATTAACTCTTCACTTGATTCAGCTACAGCCTCAACCATTTGATTATGGAGTTCAAAAACAACCTTACGTTTTTCAGGATAAATTTCTGCATCATCACATGTTTTTCCATTATACTTACGAGCCTTTAGTTCAACTACATTAATAAATCCGTCAAAATTATTATCATGACCCATTGGATAACAAAAAGGAATAGCAGATGAACCAAAATGAAGCTTAATATCTTCTAATAGACTTTCAAATTTAATTCCATCCTTATCCATTTTATTAACATAAATAATAGTAGGAATATTTCTCTTTTTAAGCATATTATAATGCTTAATCGTTTCTTCTTCTACTCCATTTTGAGCATTAATAACTAAAATAGCTCCTTTAACAACGGATATCGTACCAATTGCCTCTTGAATAAAATCATCATTTCCTGGTAAATCAATTAGATTAATCTTATAATCTCTAAAGTTAAGAGGAATTATACTAGATTTAATACTTGATCCTCTTTGACGTTCTTCATCTAAATAATCACTTATCGTATTTTTCTTTTCAATACTTCCCATTTCTTTACCCATACATTCAGATGCTAAAGCTTCTACAAGGGTAGTTTTTCCACTTGACATATGACCAAGTAAGGCAACATTACGAATTTTATTTTCCATATTATCAACTCCAATTCTTTTGTAAGCGCTTTCTTTAATATCATTATATCATATTCAAACGTAAAAAAAAAGACACTATTATCTAGTGTCTCAGACTGTTGACAAATTAATATTGTTGATAGTCTTTTATTTTTTTAATTTAT
>ERZ827104.1026-NODE-1026-length-26713-cov-6.076450_pt1 | contig 26713 bp, 22 predicted proteins | sample MGYA00519781_ERZ827104 | MGnify/ENA primary metagenome ERZ827104 (study PRJEB31778, sample SAMEA3449257) | human gut metagenome | biome: human gut; feature: human-associated habitat; material: faeces | place: United Kingdom | collected 2010/2012 ...
TGGTACTGCGACTGTTCCTTCGTTCACCATTTATTGTATTTGGTGCGATGATTATGGCATTCACTATTGATGTGAAGGCAGCACTTGTATTCGTTGCGGCAATCCCGGTACTTGCACTTATCGTATTCGGTATCATGCTTGCAACAAGACCTATGTACAAAAATGTACAGTCAGGACTTGATAAGATTCTTGGAATAACAAGAGAGAACCTTACCGGTGTGAGAGTTATCAGAGCATTCAATAAGGAACAGGATGAGGTTAAGCGTTTCAAAAACGATAACGAAAGCCTTAACAGATTGCAGAAATTTGTTGGTAAGATATCAGGACTTATGAATCCGCTTACTTATGTTGTTGTAAATGTATCAATAATTGCACTTATATGGATTGGTGGAGTAAGAGTTAACGCCGGTGCGCTTACACAGGGACAGGTCGTTGCACTTTACAATTATATGTCACAGATATTAGTTGAACTTATCAAGCTTGCCAATCTTATCATTACAATAACTAAGGCACTTGCATGTGCAGGAAGAATTGAGTCTGTATTCGATGTAACATCTGGAATGGCAGATGGCAGCGTTAAGGAAGCTGTAGCTAAGGAAGAACAGCCAGGTGTTGAATTTAAGAATGTTTCACTTACATACAGTGGTTCAGGTGCACCTTCAGTTGAAGGAATTAATTTCAAGGCTATGAAAGGCCAGACAATCGGTGTTATCGGTGGTACTGGTTCAGGTAAATCAAGTCTTGTTAATCTTATTCCGAGACTGTACGATGCTACACAGGGTGAAGTACTTGTTGATGGTGTAAATGTTAAAGATTACGATATTGAAACTTTAAGAAATAAGGTCGGTATCGTCATGCAGAAAGCAGTACTTTTTAAAGGTACTATAAGAGAGAATATGTGGATGGGAAAGAAGGGTGCTACTGATGAGCAGATAGATGAAGCACTTGAGATTTCACAGTCTAAGGAATTTGTGGATTCTAAGCAGGGACGTCTGGATTATGTTATAGAGCAGGGCGGTAAGAACCTTTCAGGTGGCCAGAGACAGAGACTTACTATTGCAAGAGCAATCGTAAGAAAGCCGGATGTGCTTATTCTTGATGACAGTGCATCAGCCCTTGATTTTGCAACTGATGCAGCACTTCGAAAAGCTATAAGGGGAATGAACAATTCTCCTACTGTGTTCATAGTTTCACAGAGAGCGGCATCACTTATGTATGCTGATCTTATCATCGTATTAGATGACGGACAGGTTGCAGGAATGGGAACACATGACGAGCTTCTTGCAAATTGTGAGGTATATAAAGAAATATATGAATCACAGTTTAAGAAAGCAGATTCAGAAGGGGGTGTAGCATAATGAAGAAGAATAAATCAACATTTGTAAAACTCCTTAAAAGAATTAAGAAGCACAGCTTTTTTATAATATTATCGCTTATTATGGCAGCAGTAACTGTTGCAACTACACTTTATGTGCCAATTCTTGTAGGTCGTGGAATTGACTGCATTATCGGTGTGGATAATGTAGATTTTGCAAAGATTGTGAAAATACTTATAAAAATCAGCATATTTGTTGGAATTACAGCACTTTCACAGTGGCTTATGAATATATGTAACAACAGAATCACATATGAAGTAACAAGAGATATAAGAAATGAGGCTATAGAAAAAATTCAGGTGCTTCCACTCAAGTACATTGACGGACATTCATATGGTGAGATTGTGAGCCGTGTAATAGCTGATGTTGACCAGTTTGCAGATGGTCTGCTTATGGGATTCACACAGTTCTTTACAGGTGTCATGACTATACTTGGAACACTTATATTCATGATTACAATCAGTGCTAAGATTACACTTGCTGTTGTTGTTATCACACCACTTTCATTTTTAGTTGCAAGCTTTATTGCCAAGAAGACCTTCAGCATGTTCAAGCTCCAGTCTGAGACAAGAGGTGAGCAGACAGCACTTATTGATGAAATGATTGGTGGACAGAAGGTTGTTAAGGCTTACGGCTATGAAGATGAGGCGGTAAGAAAATTTGATGAGATTAATGAAAGACTTCAGAAGTATTCCTTAAAGGCAATCTTCTTCTCATCTATCACTAACCCTTCAACAAGATTCGTAAACAGTCTTGTATATGCGAGTGTTGCTATTGTTGGTGCATTTTCAGCTATCAATGGCGGGATTACAGTTGGCCAGTTATCGAGCTTCTTAAGCTATGCGAATCAGTATACTAAGCCATTTAACGAGATATCAGGTGTTGTTACTGAGCTTCAGAATGCTCTTGCATGTGCAGCCAGAATATTTGAACTTATTGAAGAAGACCCTGAGATTCCTGATGCAAAAGACGCAAAGGTTGTTGATGAGGTTGATGGAACAGTTGACCTTAATGATGTGTGCTTCTCTTATGTGCCAGATAAGAAGCTTATTGAGAACTTCAATCTTCATGTTAAGAAAGGACAGAGAATTGCGATTGTAGGACCTACAGGCTGTGGTAAAACAACAGTTATTAATCTTCTTATGAGATTTTACGATGTTAACAGCGGAAGCATTGATGTATCAGGAACTGATATCAGAGAGATGACCAGAAAGTCTTTAAGACAGGGCTTTGGTATGGTTCTTCAGGAGACATGGCTAAAGTCAGGAACTATAAGAGAAAATATTGTTATGGGCAAACCGGATGCCACAGAAGAAGAGATTATTGCAGCAGCCAAGGCAGCCCATTCATATGGATTCATCAAGAGAATGTCTAACGGATTCGACACAATTATAGGCGAGGATGGCGGAAGCCTTTCACAGGGACAGAAGCAGCTTTTATGTATAACAAGAATTATGCTCGCAAAGCCGCCAATGCTTATTCTTGATGAGGCTACATCTTCTATTGATACAAGAACAGAGATAAAGATACAGAATGCATTTGCAAAGCTGATGGAGGGAAGAACAAGCTTTATCGTAGCCCACAGACTTTCAACTATCCAGTCTGCGGATGTTATTCTTGTTATGAAAGACGGACATATTATAGAGCAGGGTAATCATGAAGAATTACTGGCTAAGAATGGATTCTATCACAAGCTGTATTACAGCCAGTTTGATACAGCAGCCCAGAATTAATGTGGAGATATATGTATGTTTATAGAGGCGGAGAATATTAGAAAATCATATGGCAGGAAAACGACAGTGCTTAACAGCACTTCATTTCATGCTGCCAGCGGAGAGTATATTGCCATAGTCGGTGCCAACGGCTGTGGCAAATCTACTCTTCTGGAGATACTGGCAGGAAGTCTTAAGGCAGATGGCGGAAGTCTTAAGATAGATGGCAGAGATGCATTTGCAGATGCGAAGATGTTTCAGAAATATATTGGTTTTGTGCCGCAGGAGAATCCACTTATGGAGAAGCTGTCGGCAAGGGATAATCTTAAATTCTGGTATTGTGATACGGGAAGAAATATGGAAACAGACTTATTAAACGGTGTTCCTGCAGTGTTAGGAGTGTCAGGATATCTTGACAAACGTGTTGATAAGCTGTCAGGAGGCATGAAGAAGCGTTTAAGCATATGCTGCGCACTGGCTAAGAATCCACCTGTACTTATATTAGATGAGCCGGGAGCTTCATTAGACATTGTATGTAAACAGGATATTATGAATTATCTGTCTGCATATACGAAAAGCGGAGGTACAGTCATTATAACAAGCCACGAAGAAGGTGAATTAAAGCTTGCTGACCGAATGTATCTTTTAAAGAATGGTAAGCTTAATGAACTTGACCATCCGGTTACCGGCAATGAGCTTTTAGAGATTATTCACAGATAGATTTAATTGGGGGATTAGATGAGAAGGAAACTGGAATTATTAAAATTGCAGATTAAATCCGCATTTTTATCTATACCGAAGATAATTCTGGGTACGGTAGTGACGGCAGTACTTGTGATTGTAATAAGTACATGCGTAGGCATTGCAACGGCACAGGACAGTGATCTGAGAATGAAGGTTGCTGTTGTGTATCCTGATTATGATGAGACAAAAAACTCTGATTCGGCAGATGATAATAAGGAGTTTCGATATATTAAGATGGCATTCAATTATGTTAGTGAGATAGACACAATTAAGAATGTCTGTACATTTGAATATACTGACAGACAGCAGGCTATAGATGGTTTAAGGAATAATTATTATGTTATGGCTATTATTGTGCCAGAGAATATGATAAGTGATATTATGTCGGGCGAGAATACACCTGTTGAGGTTGTGTGTCAGTCAGAGGGTGTTAATAATACTTCGATGATATTCCGTGAGATGGTGAGGGCAGGAGGCTCTGACCTTGCAACTGCAGAGGCGGGGATATATACATTTGACGATTTGTTCAATGGTGTGCTTAAGAATTACAGGGGCTTGCGAGGTACACATGAGAATAAGCTTAATGACATATATCTTTCGTATGCACTTAACAGAAGCATATACTTTAAGACAAGAGATATATCGGTTAAAGAAGGCTTGAGTAAAGTACAGTTCTATGTATGCACAGCAATTGTGATGCTGCTTTTACTTAGCACAATAACATGTGCCGGTAATATGAAGGGTGAGAGCAGGTCACTTGCAAAGAGCCTTAAAAGCACGGGAATATCAGCATTTGATACCGGAATTGCAAGAACTACCGGAGTTGGCATTGTGTATATAATGATATTTGAAGTGCTTTTTATTATAATTAATGTAATGAGGCTGGGGCTGCCTGCAATATCAGGAGTTCTGGCAGTTTCGACAGTTGGAGAATTCATTGCTTCCATACTGGGGATTGTGGTGCTTGTGTATGCGGCAGTTTCATTTATAAACTGTATATTCTCAGTAGTTGACGACACGGCGTATTCAGTTATTACGGTGTGTATCCTTGGAATGGCGTGCATGTATGCATCCGGATGTATTGTTTCATCAGCATTTCTTGCGCCGGGTGTGAGGGTTATTGGCATGTATCTTCCGACTAACGGCTTATTCACACTTGCATGTCAGATAATCAAGGGAACTGTGGATATCAGTACTATTATGACAAATGTTTTGTGGATAATTATATTTCAGGCAGTAGGGGCATTGGCGGTTAAGATAAGGAGAGACAGATAATGAAGAGATTGTTATACTGGCTGTATCTGCTTGTTAAAAGGCAGTTAAAGAATCCTGTGATTGTCGTGGTGCTTATTGCAATGCCTGTTGCAGCGTTAATAATTACGAATACAGCGTCTCTTAAGGAGAAAGAGCCTGTAAGGGTTGGGATAGTGCTTGAAGATGACGATAAGATTGCCATAATGACAAGAGATTATCTTGTAAATGGCGATTATTCAGTTCAATTCTACGAAGCAGAATCGCAGGAAAAGCTTGAGCAGGATATAATGAATAAATACACAGAGTGTGGCTATGTAGTTGGTACCGGGCTTAAGGATAAGCTTGACAGTGGCAGCTACAGAGACATTATAGAGCTCATTATATGCAGGTCAGATTTTGTCAGCTCAATGACTGATGAGATATTCTTTTCTGCTATGTTTAAGGCATATTCGCCTGAGGTTGCAGTTAATTATGTTGATTCTGTAGACATATTTAAAAAGCATTCAGAAAAGGCAGAGGAAGAGATAAGAAAAGGGTACGAGGAATACATATCCGGAGATGACACATTCAGAATTGATTTTAAGGTGCTAGATGGTGTACAGGATAATGGGACACAGCTTGAAGATAAGACAGGAGAGTTTCCGTTAAGGGCATTACTTATAATTCTTGTATATATAGGCGGACTTTTTGGAATCGTGGAATATTATCTTGATAAGAATTCCGGAACATTTATAACACTGCCTCGTATGTACCGTGTGGCAGGAAAGCCGTTGTATGCATTCATATCATGTGTACTTTTTGCAGTATCAGCAATGTTAACACTTGCGGTGGCAGGACAACTTAAGGGGGCAGCAGATATACTTCATATGGCTGTGTATGTAATAGCGGTTACTTTATTTGCATGGCTTGTGGCAATACCTGTAAGGAGAGCCAATGCAATGATTTCAATAATACCGGTGCTTCTTATAGCGTGTCTTATATTATGTCCGGTATTCATTAACATAACGGCATATGTGCCATTTGCAAAATATATAAGAGCATTGCTGCTTCCGTGGTATATGCTTAAGTAGGAGGATGGGATACGGTGAATAATAAGAAAAAACGTATATTTGACATTATCCAGATTGGATATGCGGGCGATGTTGCAAGCCGTACATTTGATATTGCGATAACTGCTGCAATTATAATCAACCTGTTCATTGCGATATTTGATACATTTGAACAGTCAATTCCGTACCAGCCGGTGTTAGATGTTATAGAGTGGATTACAGTTATCGGCTTTACAATTGAATACATACTGCGTGTATGGACAGCAGAATATCTGTATCCTAATAAATGTACAGGTATTGCGAGAATAAAATACATCTTCTCAGGAAGCGGTATTGTTGACCTTTTATCGTTCCTGCCAAATTATCTGCCTGTATTCTTCCCGGCAGGAGCAGTTGCTTTCCGTATGTTCAGGGTTATAAGAATCCTAAGGATATTCCGTGTCAACTCATATTATGATGCGTTAAATGTTATAACAGAGGTAATAAGGCGAAAAAGGGACCAGATATTATCCTCTGTATTCATCATTGTGATGCTTATCATAGCATCATCACTGTGCATGTACAGTTTAGAGCATGAGGCACAGCCGGAAGTGTTTAAGAATGCATTTTCAGGAATATGGTGGTCGGTATCAACACTTCTTACAGTAGGTTACGGCGATATCTATCCTGTGACAGTGCTTGGAAAAATGTTCAGTATTATCATTACATTTCTTGGCGTCGGAATGGTCGCTATTCCAACAGGTATCTTATCTGCAGGTTTCGTTGAGCAGTACAGCCTTATTAAGAAGTCTACAGATTACCTTATGGAGAAGGAACTTAAGTTTATTAAGCTTATTATAACTAAGGACCACAACTGGAATGAAAAGAAGGTATGCGAGCTTAGTCTTCCGAGAGGACTTATTCTTGCAGCAGTGTTAAGAAATGGTGAGACATTGATTAAATCAGGTGATATAGTATTCGTGTTCTCAAAGCGTTATATGGCAGATGCACAGACAATAAGTGTATAGATGGTGAATGATTATGATGATATTTGTGACAACGACAGATTCATTAACTGATGAAAAGTTATATGAAAAGGCCTATTCGCTTATTCCGGAATACAGGAAAACTAAGGCTGATAAGATGAAAATGCGTGAAAATAAGCTGCAAACCGTGACGGCAGGCCTACTTCTTAATTATGCGGTAGGAAAATGGTCTATAAAAACAGAAGAAAGAGATTATAAAACAGATGAAAATCTATATGAGAAGGTGGATATTATTTCTTTGATTGAAGCGAATAATCCGTACTTTGATTATGAAATAGCATATAATTCGCAAGGAAAACCTTATTTTTTGTCAAATCGTGAAATTTTTTTCAATATTTCACATTCGTCTAATTATGTAGCGTGCGTGATAGGCGACAGACAGGTAGGAATTGATATTGAAAAAGCCCGCAAAGGTAGACAGAATCTGGCAAAACGCTTCTTTGACATATCTGAAGCAGAATGGATTAAAGAGTGCGATAGTGATCAAAGATTCTTCAGAATATGGACATTAAAAGAGGCTTATGGCAAGGCTACAGGTCAAGGTGTGCTTGACATTTTGGACAAAATAGTTTATAGATTAGAGAAAGGGAAAATGAAAGCATATATGTGCGGACTTCCCCAGAATTTCACTATTGTAGAAAAGGAATTTGATGGATTCAGTTTATCGGTAATACAATTGTGAAATCCATATCCGACTATTCATTATACAGTTGAAAAATATTAATAATGGCAGTATAATATAGAATATGTATATCTATGGAAGAGCCTAAGGAGGGTTTATGAGCAGAAATCATTTTAATGAATTAAGTCCATGTGAAGCATTAATTATGAAGCTTATATGGGAAGCACCACAGGATATTCCTGTACAGGAACTTATTGATCAGTTAAGAGACGATTATGGTAAGGATTACGCAAGAACAACAGTTGTTACTTTCGTAGGTAAGTTGAAGGACAAGAGATTTGTTGATACATACCGTAAAGGAAAGGCAGCTTTCATTCATCCACTTCGTTCAGAAGAAGAATATAGAAGACAGCTTTTAAAGGAAGAAGCTGATTTCTGGTTCAACGGAAAGGCTGTTGATATGGTTGCTTCTATTTGTGAATCACAGAAGTTAGAAGACGATGAAGTTAAGAGAATTAAGAAGATTCTTAATGGTCTTAATAAATAATAATTTTATAAGCAAAAGCAATAAAAAACATCACCTGATACGAAAGTCGGATTCGTCAGGTGATGTTTTTTGTTATGCATATATAATATAATTAATGGTTTTTATTCTGATATTCAAGTGCTGCTGTTATGAAGCCTCTGAATAATGGATGTGGACGATTAGGTCTTGACTTTAACTCTGGATGAGCCTGTGTGGCAATAAACCATGGGTGATTCTTTAATTCTATCATCTCAACAATTCTTCCGTCAGGAGATATTCCTGAAAGCATCATACCATTCTCAGTAAGAACTTTTCTGTAATCATTATTAACTTCATATCTGTGTCTGTGACGTTCATGTATAAGCTCTTCGCCATAGAGTTCATAAGCCTTGCTTGTTTTATCAAGTACACAAGGATAAGAACCAAGTCTTAATGTACCGCCGATATCATCAATGCCTTCCTGGTCTGGCATAAGATGTATAACAGGGTGAGTTGTGTTAGGATTAAGTTCAACACTGTGTGCGTCGTCATATCCTATAACATTTCTTGCAAATTCAACAATTGAAAGCTGCATTCCCAGACACAATCCTAAGAATGGAATATTATGTTCTCTGGCATAACGGATAGCTTCAATCTTTCCTTCTGTACCTCTGTCACCGAATCCACCTGGAACTAATATGCCAGATACGTCAGAGAGAAGCTCATCAGCAGTTTCAGGAGTTACAGTTTCTGAATCAATCCATTTGATAGTTACATCACATGAATTATATACACCACCATGCTTTAATGCTTCTACAACACTGATATAAGCATCATGAAGCTGGATATATTTACCGACTAATGCAACAGTTACCTTCTTAGTAGGATTCTTCCAGGCCTTGCACATCGCTCTCCATTCATCAAGGTCTGGTTCTGGACAGTCAAGGTGTAAACATTCACATGCTACCTGTGCAAGATGTTCTTCTTCCATCGCAAGAGGTGCATCATAAAGAATCTCAACATCTAAGTTCTGAAGTACATGAGACTTAGGTACATTACAGAAAAGTGCTATCTTATCCTTGATACCAGCCTCAAGTGGATGTTCGGTACGGCACACAAGAATATCCGGACGGATTCCCATTCCCTGAAGTTCCTTAACACTTGCCTGAGTTGGCTTAGTCTTCATCTCACCAGATGCTTTAAGATAAGGAATAAGTGTTACGTGAATAAGAATTGCGTTCTCATGTCCGACTTCATGCTGGAACTGTCTGATTGCCTCAAGGAAAGGCTGACTCTCGATATCTCCAACAGTACCACCAACTTCTATAATTGCAATCTTAGTTTCATCAGTTGAATAATCTCTGAAAAAACGGCTCTTTATTTCATTAGTAATATGAGGGATTACCTGGACTGTGCCTCCACCGAAATCTCCACGGCGTTCCTTCTGTAATACAGACCAGTATACTTTACCGGTAGTTACATTAGAATTCTTATTAAGGCTCTCATCAATAAATCTTTCATAGTGACCAAGGTCAAGGTCTGTCTCAGCACCATCGTCAGTTACGAAAACTTCTCCGTGCTGGATAGGGTTCATAGTACCTGGATCAATATTAATATAAGGGTCAAACTTCTGCATGGTTACAGAAAAACCACGGGCTTTAAGCAGTCTGCCTAAAGATGCGGCAGTGATACCTTTTCCTAAACCGGAAACAACACCACCTGTTACAAATACATATTTAACAGCCATCTTTTCCTCCAATCTGAATGTGTAATCAAAAAAATATGCAATATTATACAGCCCTGTATTACAAATTTCCATAGTTTAAAGAAAAAAACTAAGAATATAAAGTAAATATAAACATCTTATTAAACACTTAGATTTTGGTTGATTTATATTTTTTCCTTCTTTATAATGAAAACAGACTTATTTGGAAATGCTTAAGATAAGTACAGTATCATATCAGGAGAAGAGTATGGATAATTATAACAACAACGGTTATGACAATGGTTATAATAATAACGATAACCGCAACAATAATCATAATAACAACAATAATAACAAGAAGCCAAAGAATGTTAACCTTATAATATTCATTATTATAGCGGCAGTTGTAACATTTATCGGACTTACGCTTCTTAGCAATATGTTTAGGAATGCAACTTACAAGGAGATAAGCTACGACCAGTTCATGCAGATGATTGATGAAGATAAGGTAAAGAAAGTAGCATTAGAGCAGGACAGAATTCTTATTACACCTGTTGAAGAGGAGAAACAGTCTGGCATAGCAGGAGTTTCATACACATATTATACAGGGTATGTTAATGATGATACTCTTGTACCACTTCTTAAGAGAAAGGGTATTGAGTTTGAAGGATATATTCCAGATTCGAGTTCTTCAATTGTAGAATTTCTGCTTGCATATGTACTGCCATTTTTATTCATATATATAATCTTTGCATTTGTATATAGAAGAATTGCTAAGAATGGTGGAATGATGGGCGGAATGGGCGTTGGAAAGAGCAACGCCAAAGTATATGTCCAGAAAAAGACAGGTGTTACATTCAAGGATGTTGCAGGTCAGGATGAAGCTAAGGAATCACTTACAGAGATTGTTGATTTCTTACATTACCCTGAGAAATATGCCAAGATTGGTGCAAAGCTTCCTAAGGGTGCACTTTTAGTAGGACCTCCGGGAACAGGTAAGACGCTTCTTGCTAAGGCTGTAGCCGGTGAGGCAGATGTACCGTTCTTCTCACTTGCAGGTTCTGATTTTGTAGAGATGTTCGTTGGTGTTGGTGCATCACGAGTAAGAGATTTGTTCAAGGAAGCAACTAAGCAGGCTCCATGTATTATATTTATTGATGAGATTGATGCTATTGGTAAGAGCAGAGATTCCAAGTATGGCGGTGGCAATGACGAGCGTGAGCAGACATTGAACCAGTTACTTGCAGAGATGGATGGTTTTGATTCATCTAAGGGAATATTCATTCTGGCAGCAACTAACAGACCGGAAGTACTTGATAAGGCTTTACTTAGACCAGGTCGTCTCGACAGAAGAATTACCGTTGACAGACCTGATAAGAAGGGAAGAATTGAGACTCTTAAGGTACATTCTAAGGATGTGCTTATGGACGATACAGTTGATTTTGATGAGATTGCAATGGCAACAAGCGGTCTTGTTGGTTCAGACCTTGCCAATATCATTAATGAAGCTGCTATTGCGGCAGTTAAGAATGGAAGAAATGTTGTTACCCAGAAGGACCTTCTTGGTGCTTTTGATACAGTTGTAGCAGGTAAGGAGAAGAAGGAAAGAGTTCTTAGCAAGAAGGAAAAGCAGGTTGTTGCTTACCATGAGATTGGACATGCCCTTATAAGAGCTATCAAGAATAATTCTGATCCGGTCCAGAAGATTACTATTATACCTCATACTAATGGTTCACTTGGTTATGTGCTTAACTTCCCAGAGGAAGAGAAGCATCTTGAGACTAAGGATGAACTTATGACAGACCTTATATCACTTGTTGGTGGACGTGCTGCAGAAGAAGTTGTATTTGGTTCAGTTACTAATGGTGCTTATGATGATATCAAGAAAGCAACTAACCTTGCCAAGACAATGATTACAAGATATGGTATGTCAGACAGATTCGGACTTGTTGCATTATCAACAGTTGAAGATGAATATCTTAGCGGAAGAGCATCTATGAACTGTGCACAGGCAACTGAGGCAGAGGTTGATGACGAGGTAAAGAAGCTTATTGCGTCATGTTATGAAGAGGCTAAGCAGATTATAAGAGAGAACAGAGAAGTAATGGATCAGCTTGCAAGATATCTGTATGACCATGAGACTATCACAGGCAAGGAATTCATGAAGATATTCAGAGAGGCAAAGGGAATACCTGAACCGGTTGATACTTCATTATTCTCAACATCAGAGAAAGTGGCAGAAAGCGTAACATTTAATGAAGATGGAAGCTATTCATCGACAGTTAGTGGTGAGCCGGAAAGCGATATATGGAAGAATATTGGCAGTCATTCAGACGATAATGAATCTGATGATACAGCTAAAGAAAAAGAAGATGATTAATAATAAAGGGGCATATCACATTGTGATATGCCCCTTATATCAACGCTTATTCTTTTCAGATATGTGTGAATGATATCCTGACGAAGTGCTTTCAATAGATTGTGAAGCAACGTCAGCAGCATCTTTAAGAGCGGTCTGTTCAGACTGTTCTTTAGCAGAACTGATTCTGAATTCAATTTTTTTAAGAAAAACATATGTAAGATATTCACGGGACGGAGTTGGGATAATACATCCATAAATGTAGCGTTCTCCATACAACTGGCTGCGTATGATAAAACATTTAAAATGAAAGTTAAACTGCTTTCCGTTTGCCTGATCTGAAAATGTTATATATGTATTATTATAGTTATATAATAGTTCGTTGCTGGTTGAAAATGAAAGTCCTTTATCACTGACATCAATTAACGTTACCGGAATATCAGTTTCTGTGGTATCTGATGAGATATGTCCCAAAGCCATGGTTGAAATGCGCTGATTAAATCTTCTGTCGCATTCAGAGGCAATGCTGGCAAAAACATTGGTCGAGATTTTGTAGTAAGCAGATGCGAAACCGGTTGATTTATAAGTGATAGTTTCTATGTTAATATTCTTCCAGACTACACGGTTCTTTGTTGCTGGGTCTATGGTATAAAGATTAAATAAAATATCCTTATAAGAAGAAAAATCTATTACAGCACCTTTTGATGTAAAAGGCGCTAAGAGAATGTAGCCATTCTTGGATGCAACAACAGAGGAAGGCATCTCGTAGCTGACATTATCTATGGATATTTCAATTGAAATTGGCCCGCCTACGGGAATATCAGATATTAACATAATACAACTCCCTTACATTAATAATTAAATATAGAATATCATAAAATTGCTGATTAATAAACGAAAATATGTTATATTTTTTTACATAGGGAGGAGATGCTATGAGTTTTACACATTTGCATGTGCATACTGAATATTCATTGCTGGATGGCTCCAGTAAGATAAAAGAGATTACTAAACGGGCAAAGGAACTTGGCATGGACAGCCTTGCAATAACAGACCATGGTGTGATGTATGGTGTTATTGAATTTTACGAGGCGGCTAAGAAGGCAGGAATCAAGCCTGTTCTTGGCTGTGAGGTGTATGTAGCGCCGGGGTCAAGGTTTGATAAAGGCGCAGGACAGAGTGAGGATAAATATAATCACCTTGTATTGCTGGCAGAGAATAACACCGGATATCAGAATCTTATGAAGATAGTCTCAAAGGGGTTTACAGAAGGCTTTTACTATAAGCCGAGAGTAGACAAGGAAGTCTTAAGAGAATATCACGAGGGAATTATTGCTACGAGTGCGTGTCTTGCAGGTGAGGTGCAGAGATATCTGTCAAGAGGCATGTATGAGACTGCAAGAGATGCTGCCCTTGAACTTCAGGATATATTCGGAAAGGGAAATTTCTTTCTTGAATTACAGGATCACGGAATAGCAGAACAGCATTATGTCAATCCACAGCTTATGCGTATGCATAATGAGACCGGAATTGAACTGGTATGTACGAATGATGTTCATTATACCTATGCAGATGATGTAGATGCACATGATATATTATTATGTATACAGACAGGTAAGAAGCTTTCTGATGAAAACAGGATGCGATATGAGGGTGGACAGTTCTATTTAAAGTCAGAGGAAGAGATGGCGGAATTGTTCAAATACGTACCGGAAGCAGTTGAGAACACTCATAAGATAGCAGAAAGATGTAATGTTGAGATAGAATTCGGAGTTACAAAGCTGCCAGCATTTGATGTGCCTGAAGAATATGGAAAGAATTCATGGGTGTATCTTAATGCTTTATGTTATGAGGGATTAAAGAAGAGATATCCGGACAAGACCGCAGATGTATGCATTGAAGATATTATAGAGCAGGCAAAAGCATCAATAGTTGCAGACAGAAAAGATGTTGTTATAAAAAGGGCAGAGGATTCGAATGATATATTCCAGAGACTTTCTTACGAGCTGTCAGTTATCTATTCAATGGGATATGTCGATTATTTCCTGATTGTGTGGGATTACATTAATTATGCCAAGACACATGATATTCCGGTTGGACCCGGACGAGGCTCGGCGGCAGGAAGTCTTGTGTCATACTGTCTTGGAATAACAACGCTTGACCCTGTTAAATACAATCTTGTATTCGAACGATTTCTGAATCCTGAGCGTGTGTCCATGCCCGATATTGACGTGGACTTTGCACCAGAAGGCAGACAGAAGGTTATTGATTATGTTATAGAAAAATATGGTAAAGAATGTGTGTGCCAGATAATCACATTTGGAACTATGGCAGCAAGAGCCGTTATTAAAGATGTCGGAAGGGTTATGGATCTTCCATATGCGATGGTTGATAACATTGCGAAGATGATACCACAGAAGGTTGGTGTTACGATTGACAGTGCAATGAATGGTGACGCAGACAGGGACATTAAGCCAAATGCTGAGTTTAAGGCATTATATGAAGCTGATGAGACAGTGAGGGATCTTATAGATAAAGCAAAGAGACTTGAAGGATTGCCAAGGCATGCTTCAGTTCATGCATCAGGTGTTCTTATCAGTCAGAAGGATGTTGGAGAGTATGTTCCGGTTGCAGTTGGAGCAGATAATGTTAAGGTTACGCAGTTTGAAGGTCCTACTCTGGAACATTTGGGACTGTTAAAATTCGACTTTTTAGGTCTTAGAAACTTAACTGTAATCCAACAGACTGAAAAATGTGAACAGCAGATTGACCCTGCATTTTCGGTGGATAATATACCATATAACGATAAGGCTGTATTTGAATGTATAAGTCAGGGCAAATGTGCAGGTATATTCCAGTTAGAGAGTGGCGGAATGAAAAACTTCATGAAAGAGTTAAAACCGGATTGTTTAGAGGATTTAATTGCCGGTATATCGCTTTACAGACCGGGACCAATGGATTTCATACCACAGTATATTAAAGGAAAAGAGAACGCGGGAAACATAACCTATGAATGCCCGCAGTTAGAGTCAATCTTAGAGCCGACATATGGCTGTATGGTTTATCAGGAGCAGGTTATGCAGATTGTCCGTGACCTTGCCGGATATTCGTGGGGCGGTAGTGATAATGTGCGAAGAGCAATGGCTAAGAAAAAGCTTGATGTAATGGAGCAGGAACGTCAGAATTTCGTATACGGTAATGAGGCTAACGGAGTACCAGGCTGTATTAAGAATGGCATAAGTGAACAGACTGCCAATAAGATATATGATGAGATGAAGGACTTTGCAAAATATGCATTTAACAAATCACATGCGGCATGCTATGCGGTTGTGGCATACCAGACTGCATATCTGAAAGTACATTTTCCTGTACAGTATATGGCATGGCTGATATCAAGTGTAACTGATAAAACAAGTAAGGTTGCAGAATATATTCTTGCAGCAAGAGAGATGGGAATTAGTATTCTTCCTGTTGATGTCAATAAATCAGTTGCTGAGTTCGGTGTTGAAGGTAAGAACATAAGGTTTGGATTTAATGCGGTAAAGAGTATGGGGAGACCTACAATTACTGCAATTATTGAAGAAAGAACCAATAATGGCGATTTTCACTCCATGCAGGATTTTATTACAAGGATGGCAGGGGTAATTAATAAGAGAACAGTGGAACATCTTATACTTGCAGGTGCATTTGACACATTTGGTAATACAAGACGGGGCATGATGAATGTCTATGAGAGAATGATTGATAGTGCTGTTAAGCAGAATAAAGATGCTATTTCAGGACAAATGTCACTATTCGATTTCGTAAGTGAAGAGGATAAACAGAGCCTTGAAATGAAAGTGCCTGATATTCAGGAGTTTGAAAAGGAGGATCTGCTTGAACGTGAAAAAGAAGTTCTCGGTGTATATGTAACAGGACATCCACTGGATGAATATACTGGTATGTGGGAGAAGCATATTTCTGCGAGAAGTACAGATTTTCTTATTGATGAGGAAACCGGACAGGCAAAGCTTATGAACGGATCAAAGCAGACGATAGGTGGCCTTATAAGTAATATTAAGGTCATTACTACCGGTTCAGGGCAGCAGATGGCGTACCTTACAATAGAAGATTTTGTTGGAAGCGTTGAGGTAATCATGTTTGCAAGAAATTATCAAAAATATAAAAGACTTTTTGATACGACCAACAAAGTATTTGTTACGGGAAGAATACAGGCAGATGCCGACAAACCAGCAAGACTTACGGCAGACAGTGTTGTGAGCTTTGACAGTGTTCCAAGAAGATTGTGGCTTAGGTTTGACAGTCTTGCTGAGTATGAGACACACAGGGATGAGCTTACTGATATTTTCAAAGAATCGGACGGTAAAGACACAGTCACAATATATTGTGTGGCAGAAAAACAGAGAATAGCGCTTCCACAGAGTCAGTGCGTGAAGGTGACATCAGACCTGCTTTATATTCTTAAGAGTAAATATGGTGAGAAAAATGTTGCTACAACATAAATTTTAATTAACATTGGTAAAAAATTATCAAAAAAAGAAGATTTTTCTTTTATAATGTGGTAACATAAAGCAGAAAATAATATTAAGAGATAAGAAAGGGGAAGTTATGGCAAAGGAAATTAAAACAATCGGCGTATTAACAAGTGGTGGAGATGCTCCAGGTATGAATGCTGCTATCCGTGCAGTTGTAAGAACTGCTTTGAATAAGGGACTTAAGGTCAAGGGTATTCAGAAGGGCTATAACGGACTTCTTAATGATGAGATAATTGATATGGACAAGCGAAGCGTTGCTGATATTATCCAGCGTGGTGGAACAGTCCTCTATACAGCACGATGCATGGAATTCATGACTGAAGAAGGTCAGAAGAGAGGTGCTGAAGTATGCAGAAAGTATGGAATTGACGGTATAGTTGTAATCGGTGGAGATGGTTCTTTCAGAGGTGCACAGAAGCTTGCAGCACAGGGAATTAATACTATCGGACTTCCGGGAACAATTGATCTTGATATTGCATGTACAGATTATACTATTGGATTTGATACTGCTGTTAATACAGCAATGGAAGCTATTGATAAGATAAGAGATACATCTACATCACATGAAAGATGCAGTATTATTGAGGTTATGGGAAGAAATGCAGGATATATTGCATTGTGGTGTGGTATTGCCAATGGAGCAGAGGATATCCTTCTTCCGGAAAGATATGACAATGATGAGCAGGCTCTTATTAATCATATTATAGAAGGAAGAAAGAAGGGCAAGAAACACCATCTTATTATTAATGCTGAAGGTATCGGACATTCTACAGGAATGGCAAGAAGAATTGAAGCTGCAACAGGTATTGAGACAAGAGCTACTATTTTAGGATACATGCAGCGTGGTGGTTCACCAACATGTAAGGACAGAATGTATGCGTCTATTATGGGTGCTTATGCGGTTGATCTTCTTGCTGAAGGAAAGAGTAACAGACTTGTAGCATACAAGGATGGTAAGTTTGTTGATTATGATATTGATGAAGCACTTGCCATGACTAAGGATATTAATGATTATGAATTTAATATAAGTGCATTACTTTCTAAGTAATGCATGGCAGAAAGGTAACCTCATAATGATAACCAGTACGAGCAGTTCACAGGTAAAGCATGTTATATCATTGCTTTCTAAGGCCAGGGAAAGAAAGAAGAATAAAGAATATGTTGTAGAGGGAGTCCGCATGGTATCTGAGGTGCCGGCAGATTTACTTGTAAAGATATATATGTCTGAAAGATTTCATAGTAACAATCCTGAGTATGTGCATGAGCTGGTTAAGAAGCAGGGGATTTCTTCTGACAGTATTGAGATTGTCGCCGATAATGTATTTGACAGAATGTCACAGACACAGACACCACAGGGAATTATGGCGGTTGTAAGAATGAAGGACAGCAGTATTTCAGATATGCTTACCGACAATCCGTTGCTGATTCTTGTTGAGAATCTTCAGGATCCGGGTAATCTGGGAACTATATTAAGGATGGGTGAAGGTGCAGGTGTTACCGGAGTTGTTATGAGTTCTAATACTGTGGATATATATAATCCTAAGACAATAAGGTCAACAATGGGTTCTATATTCAGAGTGCCATTTGTATATGTGCAGGATTTTAGCGATGCAGTTTCACAGTGTCAGAATGCTGGAATTAAGGTATATGCTGCACATCTTGACGGAAAGAATACATATCTTGGTGAAGATTACAGGGAAGGAACAGCATTTCTAATAGGCAATGAGGGAAATGGACTTACAGATGATATCACTAAGCAGGCAGATACACTTATAAGAATTCCGATGCAGGGAGAGGTTGAATCTCTTAACGCGGCAATAGCATGTACAATTCTTACATACGAAGCTGTCAGACAGAGAAGTGTGTAGATAACCAACTATATATATGGTCATATACTATATTTTGCAAAATGAATTTAATAAACAAACCCGCAAACCCGCTCATAGAGCGGGTTTTAACATATTTGACAAATTACTGTAACTTTGCTATTATATTTCCGTAATAAATTGTAACATTTCTGTAACAATTTACAGGCGAAGCTAAATAAGCCGCCGGAAAGGGAAGTATAATATGAAACTTAGAAGTAGCAAAGCTGCTTGCTATGTGGGAGCTGCGATTGTGTTATTTATGACACCGGTTCTTCCAGCAGTGGCAACTACCTATGAGAAAACACAGAATACTGACACGGGAATTAAGGTTGCATCTTATTCAGCTAATACAGAAGAGGTTCTTGTGACTGGGTATGAAGAAACAGGAACATACAAGAACAAGGCAGTAGCAATTACTGATCCTTATCTTGATGTTTATGACACTTCTGACGAAGAGACAGCGCAGGTTGTGGGAAGATTATATACTAACACACTTGTGGATGTTGATATGGTCGGAAAGGAATGGACTAAAGTTAGTTCAGGAAACTGCGAAGGTTATGTACAGACACAGTGCTTATGTTTTGGAGAAGAAGCAGAGGCTATAGCAGAACAGATTGGAACAGATAATCTTCTTGCAGGATATACAATAGCAGAGATTGAAGCTATTGAAGCAGAAGAAGAGGCTGAAAGACTTGCAGAAGAAGCAAGACTTGAGGCAGAGGCAGAAGCTGAAAGAGCGGCAGCTGCAGCAGAGGAAGCAAGACGACAGAAGATAATTGCTAATACAATATCAGGAACAGATATAACATATAACCCAACTATGAGCGTATCAGATGATGATATATGGCTTATGGCATGTATCATAGACTGGGAGGCTGCATATCAGCCATATGCAGGAAAGCTCGCTGTTGCAAATGTTATTCTTAACAGAGTGCGAAGCGGACATTATCCGGGTACAGTTTCGGGTGTTGTTTATCAGAGATCACAGTTCTCTGGTGTATCAGATGGCGCGGGTAATCCATCAGACAGATTTGCAGCAAGACTTGCAAATGGTCCGAGAAACACAGAATGCATGCAGGCAGCACTTGAAGCATTATCAGGCGTTAATAATATAGGTGGTTATACATCATTCAGGGCATTATATACTGTAGATGTTAACAACTATTCAGATTTTGTAATAATTGGAGATCATATATTCCATTAAGGGATAAAAAAGGTGGTGTGGTTTTCTTCCGTACAAACTACGCTACATAATAATAAGCATTGAGCGTGGAAGGCTGTTTAAGTTTTCGTTACGCTGTCAACGCACATCCGTGTGCGAGACAGCTCGCGCGTCCGTCCGTGGACGCGCGTACACTTAGGTAGTGACTTTGCTCAATGCTTTTATTATGTGCATAGTTTGCAGTCAGAAAAGCCACACCACCTTTTTTATTGGCGGACGGAAGGTGTGGCAGATGCGGAATATTCATGGGACGGGGCAAATACCCTCCCATGAATTATGATGGAAAGTAGAGTGGTTGTGCAGCCTTTTAAACTGGCAGCCGAAAGGCGAACCAGTCCGGAGAGGTGTAGGAGAGGAAAGCTACTCTGCCATGAATTTGGAGAAGTGTGGAGAAAGGGAGGTTGTGGGGGATGACGGAGAGCTGACTTTAAACTGAACGCATAATAAAGGCACTGGGCATGTAGAAAGAAAGAGTGTACACGCGTCCATGGACGGACGCGTGAGCTGGCACGCACAAGGATGTGCGTTGCCAGCGTTAACGACAGGAGGAGAAATCCCAAACCGCCCAGTGCCTTTTATTATGCAGAGAAGTTTAACGGAAGCTATCCGCCATTTCCCACAACCTCACGTTCACCACATTCAAGCAAATTAAACAACGCATTTGACGAAGGACTATAATTGCGATAGAATGAACAAAGTTATTAATTATTCAATGTAGGCGAATTTGCCATACAGACAGGAGGATGTCATGGATTTAAAGGGACGCGACTTTTTAACACTCAAGGATTACACACCTGAGGAGATTTTATATTTGATAGACTTAGCAGCAGAGCTTAAGGATAAGAAGAAAAAGGGCATTGTAGAACAGCCACTTATCGGAAAGAATGTTGCACTTATATTCGAGAAGACAAGTACAAGAACACGTTGCTCATTTGAGGTGGCAGCACATGACCTTGGTATGGGTGTTACATATCTTGACCCTACAGGTTCACAGATTGGAAAGAAGGAGAGCATTGCTGATACAGCAAGAGTTCTCTGCACAATGTTTGAAGGAATCGAATACAGAGGATTCGGTCAGGAGATAGTTGAAGATCTTGCAAAATATTCAAGCGTGCCGGTATGGAACGGACTTACTAACGAATACCATCCAACACAGATGCTCGCAGATATGCTTACAATCAAGGAAAAGCTTGGCAGATTAAAGGGCGTTAAGTTCGTATACATGGGTGATGCAAGATACAACATGGGTAATTCACTTATGATTGTCTGCGCTAAGTTAGGACTTCATTATACAGCCTGCACAGCTAAGGAATATTTCCCAGACAAGGAACTTGTTGCACAGTGTGAGGAATGGGCAAAGATAAGCGGTGGTTCTGTAACACTTATATTAAGGCAGGAACTAAGGACGCAGATGTATTATACACAGATGTATGGGTATCAATGGGCGAGCCTGATGAAGTATGGGCTGAAAGAATCAAGGCACTTCTTCCATATCAGGTTAACAAGGCAGTTATGGACAATGCTTCTAAGGACGCAATATTTATGCACTGTCTTCCTGCATTCCATGACCTTAAGACTAAGATTGGTAAAGAGATTCATGACAAATTCGGTCTTGACGAGATGGAAGTTACTGATGAAGTATTTGAGTCAGAGCAGTCAGTTGTATTCGATGAGGCTGAGAACAGAATGCATACAATAAAGGCTGTAATGGCAGCTACACTTGGAGCTTATAAGTAAATTGGACGTTAGAGTGGAGTGTGTCATGCCGGAAGTCCAAAATCGGGAAGCCGACACGCGGAATTGGACGTTAGAGCAGTGGAAAGACATGTGAAAGTCCAAAATCAGGACGACACAGCATGAAATAGTAATTCACCAGATATTTATTATGGAGGCGTTATGTATTATACAACGAGTGGCGCGTACAGAAAGAGCAAGATGCTCATAGACTATGCCAATATAGCACTCACATTTGCAATAGGAGTGGTATTCATAATTATACTTTTCCTGCGCAGTGGAAGCGGAATATTATTCGCTGTGGAATTCATGCTTGGAGCATTAGTTAACGGACTTACAGCAGCTAAGAATTTCATGAGCGACAGAACGGTGTCAGGTGTTATTCTTACAGTTGTTACGTTAGGACTTCTGCTTATGGCAGTAATAGCATGGCGGGTAATGGTATGAAGACTAAGATTTTAAATGTTTTGAGAAAATCAGATGGATATGTGTCAGGGCAGGCACTGTGCAATATGCTGGGGGTTTCAAGAACGGCTGTCTGGAAGGTGATAAACCAGTTAAAAGAAGAAGGCTATGTTATAGAGGCAGTCCAGAATAAGGGATATCATATAACACAGTATCCTGATATTCTTACATCAAGCGAGATAATGAGTCAGCTTACATGTGTGGATACAGGCAGTACAACCGGGATTATCCGCGAAGTAGTGTATTATGACGAGACAGATTCTACCAACAACGAAGCTAAGAGAGCGGCAGAGAGAGATAATGCAGCAGATGGGACACTTTATATAACAGAGAGCCAGACAGGTGGCCGTGGCAGACGAGGCAGGAATTGGGTGTCTCCTGCAGGAAGTGGGATATGGATGTCACTTCTTTTAAGACCGGATATAGCACCAGTCAATGCGTCAATGCTTACAATAGTGGCAGCCATGGCTGTTCAGGAGGCAATCCACAAGGTTCTTACAGAGGACGGACATGTCGCAGAGTGCCGTATAAAGTGGCCTAATGATATAGTTCTTAATAAGAAGAAGGTATGTGGAATATTAACAGAGATGAGTGCTGAGATGGATTACATACATTATGTAGTTATCGGTATGGGAATTAATGTTAATACGACAGAATTTGATGATTCAATCAAGGCGACAGCTTCTTCTTTGTATCTTGAGACTGGCGACCATCTGAAAAGAAGCCGTATAGTAGCCGCATTTTCAGAGAGCTTTGCAAAGTACTATGATACATTTGTTAAGACACAGAATCTGGCTGGACTTAAAGAAGACTATAATTCAATGCTTGTCAATAAGGGCGGCGACGTCAAGGCAATATATGCTGACAAGGAAATTGTTGGAAAAGCACTTGGAATCAATGATGAGGGCGAGCTTATCATTAAGACAGACGAGGGCGAGAAGATTATCAGAACCGGAGAGGTTTCTGTGAGAGGATTATATGGATATGTTTGATGAAAATGTAGTTTTATGTGTATCTAATTCTTATGAGAAGAAATACTATTTTAACCCTGATTTTGATAAGCTTCCTGATGATGTAAAGAACGAGTTAAAGATTATGTGCGTTCTTTTCACAGAGGAAGTAGGCGGAATACTTGATATGGAATTTGATGAGGAGGGCAATCTTTTGTTCAAATCATCAGCAGACGAGGGTGATTTACTGTATGACGAGATAGCATGCGGTATGCTTGTCAAGAAGTATCAGTATGAGAAGAGAGAACTTCTTGAATCACTTGAGATGTTCTTCAAGGTATTCTTCTTAGGCATGGAGTAATTATGAGAATTGGAAATGTTGAGATAAAGAACAATATTGCATTGGCACCGATGGCAGGAGTAACAGACCTGCCATTTCGACTTTTATGCAAGGAGCAGGGCTGTGGGCTTATGTGTACAGAGATGGTCAGTGCCAAAGCAGTGCTGTATAACAATAAGAATACAGAAGACCTGATGAAGACGGTGCCGGGGGAGCGTCCGCTTGCATTGCAGCTTTTCGGTTCAGACCCTGATATCATGGCAGATATAGCGAAGAGACTTTCTGAAAGAGAGTTCGATATAATTGATGTCAATATGGGATGTCCTGTTCCAAAGGTAGTCAATAATGGCGAAGGTTCGGCACTTATGAAGGACCCTGTGCTTGTCGGAAGAATAGTCGAGAAGATGGCTGATGCACTTGATAAGCCACTTACAATCAAGATAAGGGCAGGATTTGATGAGAATAGTATAAATGCGCCTGAGATAGCACATGTTATTGAGGAGTCAGGCGGGGCTGCCGTTGCAGTCCATGCAAGAACAAGGCAGCAGTATTATTCAGGACATGCAGACTGGGATATAATAAGACAGGTCAAAGAAGCAGTATCGATTCCAGTTATTGGTAATGGCGATATTAAAAGCGGCGAAGATGCTGTTAATATGATGAAGCAGACAGGCTGTGACGGAATAATGATTGGAAGGGCCGCAAGGGGAAATCCATGGATATTCAGACAGGTTTCTGAATATATGAATAATGGTACAATAATTGAACCACCATCCGTTGAAGAAATATGCCAGATGATTAAGAGACATGCCAAAGGATTGTGTGAGATAAAAGGCGAGTTTACAGGAATCCGCGAGATGAGAAAACATTTTGCATGGTATACAGCAGGAATCAAGCATGCAGCAGCATTAAGAAATGAAGCTAACCAGGTTACTAATCTGGAACAGTTTGATGGGCTTGTGGATAGGATACTGGAAGGGCTGCATTGACAGACAGGAACTGATAGTTTATAATATTGTGACGCTTGTGGGGTTTTATTCTCTAGTAGAGCAGAAGCATATTAGTGTAGCATATATATATAGAAAGGTGATAAGAACATGGCAGAGAAACAGTTTCTTACTAAAAAGGGGTATGACGAAAGAGTAGCAAGACTTGAGGAGCTTAAGGTTGTCAGAAGAAAGGAAGTTGCCCAGAAGTTAAAGGAAGCAAGAGAGCAGGGTGATTTATCAGAGAACGCTGAGTACGATGCAGCGAAGGACGAGCAGAGAGATATCGAAACAGAAATTGCAGAACTTGAAGCAATTCTTGCTAACTGTGAGGTTATTCAGGATAACGATAAGAATAAAGATGTAGTTAAGATGGAGAGCGTTGTTGTACTTCACGATGTAGAATTCGATGAGGATATCGAGTACACAATCGTTGGTTCATCAGAGGCAGACAGCCTTAATAACAAGATTTCTAATGAGTCACCACTTGGTGCAGCTCTTATTGGAAAGAAGAAGGGTGATACTGTTAAGGTAGAAGCACCTGTTGGAGAGATTGAATATACAGTTGTATCTGTAAAGAACGACTAATAAAGATATATTTCAGTAACGTATAGAAAAGGAGATACTCATTCATGGGAGATAATAAATCTGCACAGCAGCCTGACGTTAACGAGCAGATTAAGGTTCGTATGGAAAAGTTAAAGAACCTTCAGGACGCAGGTAAGGATCCATTTCAGATAACAAAGTATGATGTAACACATCACACAGACGAAATAAGAACTATCTATGAAGCACATGAGAAGGAACTTCTCGGTGACAGACCAGCAGTTAATACTGAAGGTTTAGATGAGCAGCAGGCAAGAGAAGCAGTTACTGCTGATTACAATGAGAGAAGAGCTATTATGGATGCTTCTCCAATCAATGTAAGCTTTGCTGGACGTATGATGTTCAAGAGAGTAATGGGAAAGGCATCTTTCTGTAACATTGCTGATCTTAAGGGCAGAATGCAGGCATATATTTCAAGAGATGCAATTGGCGAAGAAGCATATGCAGACTTCAAGAAGTCTGATATCGGTGATATCTTTGGTATCAAGGGATTTATCTTCAGAACTAAGACAGGAGAGATTTCAGTTCACGCTGAGGAGATTACTCTTCTTTCTAAGAGTTTACAGGTACTTCCAGAGAAGTTCCACGGAATCACTGATACTGATATGAGATATCGTCAGAGATATGTTGATTTAATAATGAATTCTGAGGTTAAGGAAACATTTGTAAAGAGATCAAAGATTATCAAGGAAATCAGAAAGTTCCTTGATGGCAGAGACTTCATGGAAGTTGAGACACCAACACTTGTATCTAATGCTGGTGGTGCTGCCGCAAGACCATTCGAGACTCATTACAACGCACTTGACGAGGACGTTAAGCTTCGTATTTCATTAGAGCTTTATCTTAAGAGACTTATCGTTGGTGGTCTTGAGAGAGTTTACGAAATCGGACGAGTATACCGTAACGAGGGTGTTGATACAAGACACAACCCTGAGTTCACACTTATGGAGCTTTACCAGGCATACACAGATTACGAAGGAATGATGGAACTTACTGAGAGCATGTTCAGACACCTTGCTGAGACTGTATGCGGTACAACTAAGATTACTTACAACGGCACTGAGATTGACCTTGGAAAGCCATTCAGAAGACTTACTATGAATGACGCAATTAAGGAATACGCCGGTGTTGATTTTGATACAATTAAGACTGACGAAGAAGCTAAGGCTCTTGCTAAGGAGAGAGGAATTGAGTTCGAGGAGCGTCACACTAAGGGCGACATCATCAACCTCTTCTTTGAGGAGTACTGCGAGGAGAATTTAATCCAGCCTACATTCATTATGGATCATCCTCTTGCAATATCTCCACTTACTAAGAAGAAGCCATCTGATCCAGAGAAGGTTGAGCGTTTCGAGCTTTTCATTAACACATGGGAAATGTGTAATGCGTACTCAGAGCTTAACGACCCAATCGACCAGAGAGAGCGTTTTGCACAGCAGGATAAGAACGCAGAGAACGGCGACGAGGAAGCACAGCACACAGATGAGGATTTCCTTAACGCACTTGCAGTAGGTATGCCACCAACAGGCGGTATCGGTTACGGTATCGACAGACTTGTTATGTTGCTTACAGATTCACCTGCAATTAGAGATGTGTTGTTGTTCCCGACGATGAAAACTTTGAGTAAAGAAAACCAGTAAAATCAAGGGTTTCAGC
>ERZ827104.1052-NODE-1052-length-26251-cov-14.584402_pt1 | contig 26251 bp, 20 predicted proteins | sample MGYA00519781_ERZ827104 | MGnify/ENA primary metagenome ERZ827104 (study PRJEB31778, sample SAMEA3449257) | human gut metagenome | biome: human gut; feature: human-associated habitat; material: faeces | place: United Kingdom | collected 2010/2012 ...
TGTTCTTCTCGTAGTCCTCGTCGATTTCCTCCGGCGTCAGCTCCCGCGTGCAGGGCACCGGGCCGTAAAAGTAGTCAGCATGGGTCGTGCCAAAGGCGGGCAGGTCGCGCCGCGCCTGGGCAAAGGCCACCGCGTGGGTGGAATGGGTGTGTACGATGCCGCCCAGCTGCGGGAAAGCTTTGTACAGTTCCAAATGCGTTTTCGTGTCGCTGCTGGGGTTCAGATCGCCCTCGACCTTGTTGCCGTCCAGGTCCATGACAACGAGCATTTCCGACGTAAGCTCGTCATATTCAACGCCGGAGGGCTTGATGACGAACAGACCGCGCTCCCGGTCAATGCCCGAGACATTCCCCCAGGTGTAGGTCACAAGGCTCCTGCGGGGCAGTTCCATATTGGCTTCATAAACTTGCTGCTTTAATGCTTCCAGCATAGGTTATCCTTTCAATTTCCACGCTAAATCGTTCAAGAACAGCTGGTGTTCCAGACTTTCCACCGTGGTATCTTTTGTGATATGGACAAATTCAATACCCATCATGTTGGCCCAGTCCTTCATCTGGTCGGCGGTCACATCGTAGGTCAGTGTCGTGTGGTGTGCGCCGCCCGCCGTGATCCAGCATTCAAGGCCGGTGGTCAGATCAGGCATAGCCTGCCACATGACGCGGGCCACCGGCAGGTTGGGCATGGGCAGAATCGGCTTGACGCAGTGGATGTCCTGGCAAATCAGCCGCAGGCGGCCGCCCATGTCGATGAGGCTCACGACGATGGCGTCACCCTCGTGGCCCTCAAACACCAGGCGGGCAGACGGTTCGCGGTCGCCGATGCCCAGGGGGTGAACCTCCACGCGGGGCCTGGCGGCGGCCACGGACGGGCAGACTTCCAGCATATGGGCACCCAGGCTGTACATGGCCCCGGGCACGAGGTTGTAGGTGTAATCCTCCATAAAGGCGGTGCCGCCGGTCTTACCCTCGGCCATTGCCTTTATTATAGCAGTCATTGCGGCAACTTTCCAGTCCCCTTCGCCGCCGTAGCCATAGCCTTGGGCCATCAGATGCTGGCTGGCGATGCCCGGCAGCTGGCGCATACCGTACAAGTCCTGGAAAGTATTGGAAAATGCCTTGCACCCTTCGACGTCCAGCATTTTCTTCATGGCGATTTCCTCGCGGGCCTGGTAGCGCACGGTCTCGATAAAGTCCGTGTCCTCGCTGGCAAAATCGTAGGCGGCGCGGTATTCATCCATCAAGGCGTCAATTTCCGCATCGGTCACGGCGTTCATCGTGTCCACCAGCTGTCCCACGGGCCAAGTGTTGACCTGCCAGCCGAGCTTTGCCTGCACTTCGACCTTGTCGCCCTCGGTCACAGCGACCTCGCGCATATTGTCGCCGAAACGCATGACCTTCAATTCTCTCGAGACCGCCACACCCACGGCGGCACGCATCCAGTCGCCCAGGCGCTTCTGCACGTCCTCGTCCTGCCAGTAGCCCGCAATGACCTTGCGGGGCATCCGCAGGCGGGCGGCGATAAAGCCGTGCTCGCGGTCGCCGTGGGCGGCCTGGTTCAGATTCATGAAGTCCATGTCGATCTCTTCATTGGGGATCTCGCGGTTGTACTGGGTGGCAAAGTGGCAGTAGGGCTTTTGCAGGTTGGCAAAGCCGTTGATCCACATTTTGCTGGGGCTGAAGGTGTGGCACCAGGTGATGATGCCCGCGCAGTGCTTGTCGTAGTTGGCCTCGCGCACCACGTCGGAGATCTCGGTGTTGGTCTTGGCGGTAACTTTGTAGACGATTTTGCAGGGCAGATTGCCGGAGGCGTTCAGCTTATCGGCCATCTCCGCCGCGCGGGCGGCGACGGTCTCGAGGACTTCAGGGCCGTACAAAAACTGACTGCCCACGACGAACCAAAATTCATAGGTATGCAACATAAAAGTTTCCTCCTTCTTTAAAATAACCAGTGCCTGCAGTACTCGGTAGGGGCCGGATATGTCCGGCCCGCAACTTTCCCGGAAGCGCACACTTGCCTTACACGACCGGGCCGGGCATGCCCGGCCCCTACGGCGGGAAAATTTTTCAGGACACCACCGCCCGCTCGGCGTTCAGCGCATTTTTATATTCGGTCAGGAACTTCGCGAACCCATCCGTATCGTCGGCATCCGGGGCCAGCGTTACGCTTCTGGCATCAGCGAACACGCAGCGGTTCAGATACGCCGCCAGCGTCTCCCCTGCCCTGCGGTACAGGCGGTAGGCCGCCAACAGCGCCATGCCGTAAGGGCCGCCCTCGCCCGCGGTTTCCATGCAGGTGACGGGCGCGCCTGCCGCAGCGGCCAGATACCGCTGCGCCACACCCGGCGTTTTGAAAATGCCGCCGTGGCCCAGCAGCGTATCCAACGCCACGTGCTCCTGCTTCAAAATGTTTAGCCCCAACGCCAGCGTGGCAAAGGCCGAATAGATATTGGCCCGCATAAAGTTCGCCAGCGTAAAATCACTGTTTGGGCGGCGCAGCAGCAGCGGCAGGCCTGCATCAAAGTGGGTCACGCTCTCACCGGAGATATAGTTGATGGGCACCACGCCGCCGCAGTCGGGCGCACCCTTCAAAGACTCGTTGAACAGCCGGGTGAACAACGCGCCCTTGTCGATGCCAGCCCCGCAGAGCGCCGCGCTCTCGGCCAGCAGATCGACCCAGGCGTTCAGGTCGCTGGTGCAGTTGTTGCAGTGGACCATGGCCACCGCCGCACCGTCGGGGGTCGTGACCATGTCGATTTCCGGGTAGACCTTGGAAAGCGGCTTTTCCAGCACGACCATGGCAAAAATACTCGTGCCTGCGCTGACATTGCCGGTGCGCGGGGCCACACTGTTCGTGGCGGCCATGCCGGTGCCTGCGTCGCCTTCGGGTGGGCAGAACGGCACGCCGGGCTGCAAAACGCCGATGGGGTCCAGCAGCTTCGCGCCCTCGGCGGTCAGCGTGCCCGCGTCCTCACCTGCGGGCAAAACGGTGGGCAGCAGACTGGCAAGGTCTACAGGATAGCCCTGCTTTGCCGCCAACGCGTTGAATTTTTCCAGCATGGCAGCGTTATACCCGCCGGTGGCGCTGTCAATCGGGAACATACCGCTGGCGTCGCCCACGCCCAGCACCTTGCGCCCGGTCAGCTGCCAGTGTACATACCCGGCCAGCGTCGTGAAGAAATCCAGCTGCGCCAGGTGCGGCTCGCGGTTCAGCATGGCCTGGTACAGGTGCGCTACGCTCCACCGCTGGGGGATGTTGAACCCGAACGCCGCGGTCAGCGCTTCCGCCGCTGGGCCGGTCATCGTGTTGCGCCAGGTACGGAACGGCACGAGCAGATTGCCCGCCGCGTCAAAAGGCAGATAGCCATGCATCATGGCCGAAATGCCGATGCAGCCCACCGTGGTCAGCGGCTGGCCGTACCGGGCCTGCACATCGGCGGCCAGGGCGGCGTAGGCGGCCTGCACACCACGCCAGACTTCGTCCAGCGGGTAGGTCCAGACACCGTTTTCCAGCCGATTCTCCCAGGTAAAGTCACCCTGAGCGACCGGCTTGCAGGCATCGTCCACCAGCACCGCTTTAATGCGGGTGGAGCCGAACTCAATGCCGAGGGTACAATTTCGTAAGGTAAGCATGAATTTCCTCCTTGACAAGTGGAGCTTTGTTTTCTATGATGAAACTGTCTGTATGTTCAAAATGAAGGGGGCAACCTATGGGAACGGTTTTCAATAAGGAAGAAATGCTGGTTTTGTTGCAGGATTTCCACCGCCTGACCGGGCTGCGCACCGTGGTGTTTGACACCTACGGCATGGATATCCTCTCTTACCCGCCGGAACTGCCTGCCTACTGCAAGCTGGTGCGCGGCGTGCCGGAAGGGGTCATCGGCTGCCATCTGTGCGACCAAAACGCCTGCCGCAACGCCACGCGGCGGAAAGAGACGGTCATCTACACCTGCCACGCCGAGCTGATCGAGGTCATCACGCCGATTTTGATAGACGACGCGGCGGTGGGATTTCTGCTGCTAAACCATATCGTGCAGGGCGCGGACGAGGCGACCGAGTGGGCCGTGGCCAAGGAGCGCTGCGCACCCTACGGCATCGACGAAGCGGCGCTGCACAGCGCCTACGATGCCCTGCCCCGCACGCCCTACCCGACGCTGAAATCGGCATCGGACCTGCTGGCGCTGGCGGCGTCCGCGCTGTACCAACAGGGTTTGGCGCGGCTGAACCCCGGCAGCAGCGAGGCACGGCTGGGCCAATATCTGAGCGACCACCTGGCAGAGGAACTGACCAACGAAAAGATCTGCCGGGCGCTGTCCTTGAGCCGCACCGGGCTGTATTATCTCTCCCGCCAGACCTACGGCTGCGGCATCAATGAGCAGATCACCCGGCTGCGGGTGCAGCGGGCCATGGAACTGCTGGCCACAACGTCCCTGTCCAACGTGGAGATCAGCCGCCTGACCGGGTTTTCGGACTACAACTATTTTTACCGTGTGTTCCGCCGCCAGACCGGCCTGACCCCGCGCCGCTACCGTACCTCTATGGTAGCAGATACCTAGCCGCCAGAATAGGAACATCTGTTTTAAAAACTGGATTTTTGTTCAAAAAAAATACGCCTGCGCTTAAAGAAAAGCGCAGGCGTTGATTTTATGAATTTGCAGTATCCTTATTGACGGCATCCATATAACCGGCCGTGATGATACCGGCGGGCAGTGCGACCACCGCGATACCGACCATGGACGACAGCATGGTAAAGATGCGCCCGGCTGTCGATACAGGGTAGATATCGCCGTAGCCGACGGTCGTAAGGGAAATGGTGGCCCAGTAGATTGCATCGAAAAAGCTATTGAACGTATCAGGCTCTACATTAAATACCACCAGGGCAGAAATCAAGATGTAACCGCCCGCCAGTGCGCCGACGGTGAGTAAAGCAGATTTTTGACGACGCAGCACGGTGAGGATTATCTCAATGTTTTTGGAGTACCGCACAAATTTGACGACGCGGAACACTTTAAATGTTCGGAACAGCCGAAAAATGCGCAGCACCCTGGCCCCACGCCCTACAATGCCGAAAGACGGCAGAATGGTGAGCAGATCAATCAGTGCCATTGGGGTGAACGGATAGAGAAGAAACGCAGTGCGGCCCCGGCGCGGCAGTTTGAAATCAGCAGTCCAGAAGCGCAGGATATAGTCAAAGATAAACACGACCACCGTTGCGTGGTCGATAACGACGGTCCACATGGCGGTTGACTTTGTTGCTAACGGTATCAAGCTGACCAAAATCGTCGCCATCATGAACCAGTCATAAATCCGGCTGGCGGCATCACCGGGCGAGGAGACCTCTATAATTTCAAAAATTCTTTTTCGCATAATTTTTCCGATTTAATAGCACCGCTTGCAAGGAGTATATCCCCATGCCTCGGCTTGCTCTAGTGTGACGGCAGTAGCGTTATCCATACCGCTGCAACTGGGTATGCGGTGATATTTCTTTCCGCTACCGCTGCTTGCGATGTAGACCATGCCCGCTTGATATACGGAGCTGTTGGTACTGGTTGTGGAACTTATCGATTCAGTAGCTGGCACCTCAGTCGGTTGCGGAGTCGGCGTTTCAGTAGGCGCGACGGTCGGCTCTGGTGTTGGGACTTCGGTAGGTACGGCAGTTGGTTCCGATGCTGGCGCTTCAGTAGGGATTGTTGTTGGTTGTGGGGTCTCTGCAGCAACGGTGGCTGTCGGCATGGGTGAGGCCTGTGTGGCATCACTCGCATTGGAATCACCGCCAATAGAGGCAAACACCAATAGAACAGCCCAGAAAGCGGCGATGATTCCCACGCGAGCTTTCTTGCTGGCATGGAACTTATTGGAAGTCCATAGCCAATAGCTAAGGGCAAACGGCCAGAATATAAGAGCAAGCAAAACCCAAAGGCAACCACTGCATCCTTTGTTTTGGCCGTTGTTGGGAACTTTGGGATTTGATTGCTGGGTAGAAGGTTCTGCTCCATGGTCTTTATGGACGGATTCTGTTGTGCTGTAAGAGATACCTGTGCCGGGTAAGCCCGTAGTGGTCGTCCTGCGCCCGGTCGAACTGATGGTGTGGTGAAAAACCTTGCCGCCAAAAGAAACACTGGTGCTTTTCTTATTTAAATTTAACCGCACACCGGGGGCAATTTTGACGCTTTTGCGAAAACGAAAGGCCACAAGAATACATCCTTCCAATTTTGTTTGTTTGAATCTTATAGAAGATACAAGAAAAGGATTCTATTTCATTGTAAGCGCTCAATGCGCATAAGTCAAGCGCCCCAAAACAAGAGGAACAATGCAAATTTATCTATAAAACAAAAAACACGCAGATTCAAACAAATCTACGTGTTTTTTCAAGTGCGCGGTACAGGACTCGAACCTGTGACCTCCTGCACGTCAAGCAGATGCTCTACCAGCTGAGCTAACCGCGCATAGTTGCGCCGCCTGTTGGCGACGCATATTAGTATAGCAGATTGCTTTACAAATTGCAAGCCCTTTTGGCAAAAAAATTCAACTTTTTCAGTCCAGAATGCGCCCATCGGTGGAAATCGTCACGACCTGCCATGGAATGAACTTGCCGGACGCCTGCAACGCACGCTTGGCGGCGTTTTTCAGCCCGCCGCAGCAGGGCACTTCCATCCGCACGATGGTGACTTCCTTAATATCGTTGTTGCGGATGATGGCGGTCAGTTTTTCGCTGTAATCCACATCGTCCAGCTTGGGGCAGCCCACCAGCGTGATGTGCCCGCGGATGAACCGTTCGTGGAACGCGGCGTAGGCGTAGGCCGTGCAGTCGGCGGCAATCAGCAGCTTGGCACCGGCAAAGTAGGGCGCGTTGATGGGCACCAGCCTGATCTGTACCGGCCACTGGCGCAGCTGGCTTGGGGCCATCGTGGGGGCGGTGCTCTCCCCTGCCGCGTCGGCGGGGTGCAGGGCCTTGGCCATGCTGCCCGGGCAGACGTGCATTGTTTTGGGGGCACTGCCGGGGCAGCTGTGGGGCGCGTGGGCGGCCTTGTGTGCCTTGGCGGCCTGGACGGCGGCCTCGTTGTAGGGCGCAGCCTCGCGCTGCTCAAACGTGATGGCCCCGGTCGGGCAGTGGGGCAGGCAGTCGCCCATGCCGTCGCAGTAATCGTCGCGCATCAGTGTGGCCTTGCCCCCGACCATTGCAATAGCGCCTTCGTGGCAGGCGGCAGCGCAGACCCCGCAGCCGTTGCATTTTTCCTGGTCGATATGAATGATCTGTCGTTTCATAGTCAGCCTCCTTGACTTTATGCTGCTATTTTACTACAATGGCAGAAAAGAATCTGTTGTAGTAACAACATACGAGGTGCAAAAAATGGAAAGCTGCAAACTGCCCGATGTGCCGCTGTTCCGCGGCCTGACCGAGACGGAGGCCGCCGCGGCCATAGAGGCCCTGCGGATGCGCCGCCGCCCCTTTGCCAAGGGCGAAGTCCTGTTGGAGGCCGGCTGCACCGCGCCGCCATTGGGCGTGGTACTGGCGGGCCGCGTGCATATGGAGCATCTGGACGTCTGGGGCAGCAAAACGCTGTTGGGTCATGCCGGGCCGGGCGATCTGTTTGCCGAGACTTACGCCTGCCTGCCCGAAGAACCGCTGCTGGTCAGCGTGGTGGCAGCCGAAAGCGGCGAGGTGCTGCTTTTGGACACCGATCAACTATTGCGGTGCGGCTGCGAACCGTGGCGCTGGAAGATGACCCAAAACCTGCTGCGTATTGCTGCCCGCAAAAACCTGGGGCTGGCCCAGCGTAGCCTGTACACGGCTCCCAAGACGATACGCGGGCGCATCACGGCGTATTTTTCGGTGCTGGCGCGGCGCAGCGGCAGTATGCAGTTCAACCTGCCCTTTGACCGTCAGCAGCTGGCCGACCACCTGGGCGTTGACCGCAGCGCCCTGAGCAATGCCCTCTCCCAGATGCAGCGCGAGGGCCTGCTGACCCTCGACCGACGCAAGGTGGAGCTGAGACAGGTGGACGAGCTGTAAACGGGCAGCAAGCAGTAAAATACCATTACAGCCCATATTTTTCGTATGTTTCCATCAAAACATCGGCAAGCGGACCGCCTGCCGATGTTTGTATTTATGTGCACAGTGAAAGTGGGTGTGTACCAAAAGAAAAAAGACACATGAATCTTAACGATTCCATGTGTCTTTTAGAGTGCGCGGTACAGGACTCGAACCTGTGACCTCCTGCACGTCAAGCAGATGCTCTACCAGCTGAGCTAACCGCGCATATTGCGTCACCACTTGGCGACGCAGATTATTATAGCAGATGCCAATGCAAATTGCAAGGGATTTTTTGAAAAAAGTTTGGATTTTTTCAACTTTTTTCTGTGCCTGGTCACTGCACCGTGGTTTCCACCTGGGGCGCACCACCTGCCAGCTGTTCGGCGGTCAGGGGCGCGGGGGCTGCGGCGGGCTGTTCCAGCTTTTCGCGGGCCACGGCCAGCATCAGCTTGATGCGGTTCTCCTGGTTGACGCGGGTCGCGCTGGGGTCGTAGTCCACCGGCGTGATGTTCGCATCGGGGTGCAGGGCGCGGATCTTGTTGATCATGCCCTTGCCCACGATGTGGTTGGGCAGGCAGCCGAAGGGCTGGGCACAGACGATGTTGCCATAGCCGCCCTCGACCAGCTCGATCATCTCGGCGGTCAGCAGCCAGCCCTCGCCCATCTTGGCACCCAAAGAGATGATGCCCTCTGGCTTTTTCATCAGCTCGCGGAAGGAACCGGGCGCGTAGAAGCCGTACTTGCGCATGGCGTCGTAGCTGGCGCAGCCGATGCCGTCCAGCCAGCTCAGGAACGCATCCGCGCCGCCTGCGACCAGCTTGTTGCCGCCGTACAGGTCGATGTCCAGCTTGTAGTTGGCCACGCAGTACTCTACAAAGCCCATCAGACCGGGCAGGTTGACCTCGCAGTCCTGGCTCTCAAGGAATTTTTCCAAATCATTATTGCCCAGCGGCGAATACTTGACGTAAATTTCGCCGACAACGCCGACCTTGACCTTCGGTACGCGGGTGATGGGGATGGTGGCGTAGTCCTTCGCGATGTCGTAGAAGCGGCGTTTCATATCGTGGGCGGAGTAGTTCCTGTCGCCGCGAATCCAGCCCTGGATGGTGGCGATCCACTTTTCGGTCATGGCGTCGGCGTCGCCCTTGTGATCCTCATAGGCGTGGGTCTGGCTGCGCAGGGCCACCAGCATATCACCGTAGAAAATCAATGCAATGACTTTGCGCAGCAGCGGCACAGTCAGCGGCAGGCCGCTGCCCTTTTCCAGACCGGAGAAGTTCAGCGACGCGACCGGGATATTGCCGTAGCCCGCCTTGACGAGGGCCTTGCGCAGCAGCTTGATGTAGTTGGACGCGCGGCAGCCGCCGCCGGTCTGGGTGATGAGCAGCGCCGTGTGGTCCAGGTCGTACTTGCCGCTGTTCAGCGCGTCCAAGAACTGACCGATGACCAGAAGCGCCGGGTAGCAGGTGTCGTTATGGACGTATTTCAGGCCCAGCTGGGCGACCTCGCTGCCGCAGTTGCCCAGCACCTCGGTCTGGTAGCCCTCGCTGGCCAGCGCCGCCTGCATGAGCCGGAACTGGGTGACCGCCATGTTGGGAATCAGGATTTTATGGGTCTTTACCATATCCTTGGTAAAATTGGGAGTCATGTATTCCATGGGTTGCCTCTTACTTATGGTCTTCTTTCCGTTCTTCCAGCGCTGCAAACAGGCTGCGCAGGCGGATGTTCACCGCGCCCAGGTTCGTGATCTCGTCGATCTTCAGCTGGGTGTACAGCTTGCCGCCCGCCTGCAAAATCTCGCGGGTCTCGTCGGTGGTCACGGCGTCCAGGCCGCAGCCGAAGGACACCAGCTGCACCAGATCCATGTCGGGCTGTTCGGTGCAGTACTTGGCGGCGGCATACAGGCGGCTGTGGTAGGTCCACTGGTTCAGCACGGCGGTTTGGAACTTCTGCTCGTGCCAGCTGACGGAATCCTCGCTGACGACGGCCGCGCCCTGGCGGATAATAAGCTGGTTGATGCCGTGGTTGACCTCGGGGTCAACGTGGTAGGGGCGACCCGCCAGCACGACGATATGCTTGCCTTCCTTGCGGGCAGCGGCGATGATCTCGGTACCCTTGTCGCGCAGCTGCTGCATATGGCGGGCGTACTCGTCGTAAGCCGCATCGATGGCCTCATGCACGGCCTTTTTGCCCAGCCCCGGGAAATATTTGTCCAGCGCCTGCTGGAATTTCTTGTAGAAATCCTTGCGGCGCTCTAGGTTGAAGTAGTCGTAGATGAACTTCGTCGCGTTCAGCTCGGGGCAGTTGCCCTCCAAAACCTCGGGGTAATAGGCGACGACCGGGCAGTTATAATGGTTGTCACCCAGGTGCTCGTCCAGGTTATAGCTCATGCAGGGGTAGAAGATCGCATCCACGCCCTGCTCACACAGCCAGCGGATGTGGCCGTGGGTCAGCTTGGCCGGGAAGCAGGCCGTGTCGCTGGGTATGGTCGCCTGGCCGCTCTGGTACAGCTTGCGGTTGGAGAAGGGGCTGACGACGACCTCAAAGCCCAATTTGGTGAACAGTGTGTGCCAGAACGGCAGCAGCTCGTACATATTCAGGCAGAGCGGGATGCCGATTTTGGCGCGGGGGCTGGCCGGGGCGGCTGCCTTGCGGTAGTCGTCCAGCAGCTTCAGCTTGTAGGCGTAGAGGTCCAGATCCTCATTGTTGGCCTTGCCGGTCACGGGTTTATCGCACCGGTTGCCGGAGATAAACCGCTTGCCATCGGCAAAAACGTTGACGGTCAGCTGGCAGTGGTTGCCGCAGCCGTTGCACTGCACGGTGTTGACCTTCTGGCTGAACGCTTCCAGCTCGGCCTCGGTCAGGACGGTGCTGTGGGCGTTCTCGCCCGCGCGGCTCTTGCCGTACAAGGCTGCGCCGTAAGCGCCCATCAGGCCCGCAATGTCGGGGCGGATGACGTTGACGCCCATCTCTTTTTCAAAGGCGCGGAGGACAGCTTCATTATAGAAAGTACCGCCCTGCACGACGATGTTGCGGCCCAGCTCTTCCGGGCTGGACGCGCGGATGACCTTGTACAGCGCATTCTTGACGACGGAAATCGACAATCCGGCGCTGATATTTTCAATCGATGCACCGTCCTTCTGCGCCTGCTTGACAGAGGAGTTCATGAACACGGTGCAGCGGGAACCAAGATCGACCGGTTTGTCGGCAAACAGGCCCAGCGCGGCGAACTCCTTGACATCGTAGCCCAGCGCCTGGGCAAACGTCTGTAAAAAGCTGCCGCAGCCGGAGGAACAGGCCTCGTTCAGGAAGATGTTGCTGATGGCACCATCCTCGATCTTGAAGCACTTCATGTCCTGGCCGCCGATGTCGATGATGAAATCGACGTCGGGCAAAAAGTGCTTGGCGGCGGTGAAGTGGGCCACCGTCTCCACCAGTCCGCGGTCACAGTGGAACGCGTTCTTGACGAGTTCCTCGCCGTAGCCGGTGGTGGTCACGCTGGCAATGTGAAGGCCCGGGTGCTCCTGATAGAGTTTGAGCAGCGTCTCTTTGACCAGCGGGATGGGGTTGCCCAGGTTCGGACGGTAGCTCTCGAACAGAATGTTGGCGTCGTTGTCGATGACCACCAGCTTGATGGTGGTGGAGCCGGAGTCAATGCCGATATGTACCGGCCCGCAGTCTGCACCAAAGGGCAGGCAGGGCACGGTGGCTTTCAGGTGGCGGGCGTGGAATTCCTCGTACGCCTGCTTATTGGCAAACAGCGGCGGCAGGCTGACGTAAGTGGCCGTGGCACTGTAATCGTCCAGGCGCTTGGCAACCTCGCGCAAATCGGATTCCTCGTCGGCGTAGAACGCAGCGCCCATGGCGACGAAGAGAAGGCTGTTCTCCGGCAGAGTGCCGGTGACGCCCAGCGTGCGGTCAAAGCTCTCGCGCAGGGTCTTGGCGAAAGTCAGCGGACCGCCGAGGTACAGAATGTTGCCCTTGATGGGGCGGCCCTGGGCCAGGCCCGCAATGGTCTGGTTGACGACGGCCTGATAGATGGAGGCCGCGATGTCGCCCGCCTGCGCACCCTGGTTGATGAGGGGCTGGATGTCGCTTTTGGCAAACACGCCGCAGCGGCTGGCGATGGTGTAGGTGCGGGTCGCGCCCTGGGCGGCCTTGTCCATCTCGTCGGCACCCATCTTCAGCAGGGTAGCCATCTGGTCGATGAACGCGCCGGTGCCGCCGGCACAGCTGCCGTTCATGCGGACCTCGGTGCCGTTGGTCAGAAACAGGATTTTTGCGTCCTCGCCGCCCAGCTCAATGATGCAGTCGGTGCCGGGGGCCAGGCGGTTGGCTGCCACGCGGGTGGCGAAAACCTCCTGCACAAAGGGCACCTTACAGCTGTCGGCCAGGCCCATGCCGGCCGAGCCGGAGATAGCCAAATATGCGCGGCCGTCGGGCAGGTACTCTGCCGCGACCTTTTCCAAAAGGGCTTTGCCCTTCTCTAAAATATGGCTGAAATGACGTTCGTAGGTAGAATAGATGATTTGATCGGCGTCGTTCAGCACGACACATTTAATCGTGGTGGAACCAATGTCCAGACCAACTCTCATAGGATTTTGCCTCCTGCGGGTATGAGTATCTGCGGGATACCGTAGGCCGGGTCTGCCCCATGGCGATACAATATCAGCTTATATTATACAGGTTTCGGCGGCATTCGGCAAGGGGCGCGGCGCCGAAAAAGCGTTGTCAAATGCGAAAAATTGTACAAAAAAACACGAAAGCGGTGCGGAGACAATCCGCACCGCTTTCGCGTCAAAAGAAAAGAGGAGTATGGATGAAAAACTTGGGGTCCTGTTCTGGGGGCCGGGTCCCTGCTCCCTTCCCGGAGAACACTTATAGTATATCCGGCAAATGTGTCAAAGTCGTGAAGGAAAATTCAACAAATTAAGAAGGGTTTGTGAACAAACGGGAGGCTCTTACAGCAAAAACCACCTGGCTTTATGCCAGGTGGTCATGTACTTTATTTACTGATCGTCCCCATTCAGCCGATCAATCTGATCCTGCAACAGCTGCGACACAGGCCGCCGGGTGTTGCGCAGGCGGTGAACCGGGGCGGGGGCAGCGGGCTTATGCTGCACCGGTTGGGCCTTTGCCTTCACGCGCAGGCGCTCGGCGGGCTTGTCCCCTGCCGGGGCGGCAGCCTTGGCAGCCGGGCGTGGGGCACTGACGGGGATATCCGTCTCCGGGGTGCCCTGGGCAAAGCTGCGCATATCGGTGCCCAGCTCTTTCAGCTCGGCCTCGGTCTGATCCAGTGCCTGGTAGATGGCCTGGGTCAGGCCGTCCAGATCCAGCGTGGCAGCGCTCAAACGCTCGTCCACGCGGGCCAGGCGCTCCCGCACAAGCATGACGCCCGACGCAATGCTGCGGGCGTTCTCGGCCATGCGGCTTTTCTGCAAATCGGCCTGCTGCTTCAGTTCTTTTTCGGCGCTGTCCGCATACAGGCGGGCGTCGGCCAGAATCTTACCGGCTTCCAGCTTGGCTTCCCGCACCAAATCGGACGTGGGCGTAGCGGGGGCAGCGGTAGTGTTCAGCTGCCGGGCCGAAGCCAGCTGCTTTTGCAGCTCGTCCACCTGCTGCTGCAAGTCGTGGCATTTCAGCTGCCAGATGTTGGCGTTCTTCTGGTTTTCGCGCTGGGTAGACTGGAACGACGCGGTCTTTTTCTTGATGGTCTCCAGCTGCTCGTCCGCTTCGCGGCGCTTGGCCTCGGCGGCGTCGGCACGCTGGGTGGCGGCGGCCAATTCGGCTTTCAGGGCTTCAATGCGGCTGTCGCCGGCGCTGCGCTCATTGCGCAGGTCGTCCAACTTGGACTGCATCTGCTGCAGCTGTCGGTTATATTCCAGTTCGTGCTGCTGGGCCTCGTTTGCCAGGGCGTTCATGTAAGCCAGCACATCATTTTTATCAAAGCCGAACAAGCTGGAACGGAAACCCTGTTCCTGAATGTTCATCGGTTCAGACGGCATGGCTTTTTACATCCTCTCGCAGCAAAATTTATCAGGAACGCTTGTTCAAGATGCTGAGCAGGTCGTCAAAGTAATCGCCGTCATCCTCTTCCTCGGCGGGGGCAGCGGGCTGGGCGGCCACGGGAGTATCCATGCCGGTGCTGAAGGACTGGGTGAAGATGGGGTTGGGCATAACCGGGTTGATCTGCTGCTGGGCAGGCTGCGCCGGGCGAACCGGAGCGTCGGACTGCTGGACCGGCTGCTGCGCAGCGGGCTGGGTGGCAGCGGCGCGCTTGGCGTCCACATGGGCCTGGATGGGCTCGTCCACCTCGGGCGTGCTCTCGAAGCCGGTGGCGACAACGGTAATGCTCATCTCGTCGCTCAGGCGCTCGTCGAACGCAGTACCCCAAATGATGTTGGCATCGGGATGTGCGCTCTGGGTGATCATGCTGGCAGCGGTCTCGACATCCTCCAGGCCGATATCCGGGCTGGACGTGATGTTGATGATGACGCCGCGCGCACCGGCAATGCTGGTCTCCAGCAGCGGGCTGGAAATGGCAGCCTTGGCGGCGTTCTCGGCCTTGCCGGCACCCTTGGCGACGCCGACGCCCATGTGGGCGAAGCCGGCGTCCTTCATGATGGAGCGCACGTCAGCAAAGTCCAGGTTGATGAAGGCCGGGATGTTGATCAGGCTGGAAATGCTCTCAACGCCCTGGCGCAGCACGTTGTCAGCGGCCTCAAAGGCGTTCATCAGGGTAATCTTCTCCTGGCTGATGAGCTTCAGGCGCTCGTTGGGAATGACGATCAGAGAGTCGACGTGCATCATCAGGGAAGCGATGCCCTGCTCAGCCTGGGCCATCTTGCGCTTGCCTTCAAAGGCGAAGGGCTTGGTGACGATGCCGACAGTCAGGATGCCTAGGTCATGGGCCGTCTCAGCCACGACAGGGGCAGCGCCCGTGCCGGTGCCGCCGCCCATACCGGCGGTGATAAAGACCATCTGCGCACCCTTCAGGGAGTTGGTGATCTCGTCCTTGCTCTCCTCGGCAGCGCGCTGGCCGATCTCCGGGTCAGCACCGGCGCCGCGGCCCTTGGTCAGCTTGGCACCAAGCTGGACCTTCTGGGTGGCCTTGGAGTTGAGCAGGGCCTGCTGGTCAGTGTTCATCGCAACGAACTCGACACCAGACAGACCTGCCTCCACCATACGGTTGACGGCGTTGCCGCCGCCGCCACCTACGCCGATAACCTTGATATTGGTTACATTTTGCATTTCTTCATCGAGAACGAATGCCATGAGTGTATCCCCCTAAAAGTGAAGTTGTTTAACCGGATCCTATGGGTTTGGCCCGCATATGGGCACACTGATCCGCGATTTTTTACATATAACTGATTATTAGAATATCAAATTTTACAGACAATTTCAATACCCCAAGGGCAAATTCATAAAAAAAGTGGTAGGGATACGGCATACGCTGCTCTTTTTTCTCTTATCTCTTATCCAATTTCCGCCCCCAGTCGCCTTATCTCCCCCGGCAAATCGGCATACCCCCTGCGGATATGCCCTGGGTCGCGCAGGGTGGTCGTGCCGTCTGCGCCGAGGGCGGCCACCAGCAGGGCGGCCCCGCCGCGCAGGTCGGGGGCGGTCACGGCGGCACCGCGCAGCCGTGACCCGCCTGCAATCATCAGCCGCCGCCCTTTGGCCGTTACCTCTGCGCCCATAGCGGCAAAACCGGCGGCGCAGGCAAAGCGGTTGGGGAACAGGCGGTCAAAAATTTCGCTCTTCCCTTCTGCCGCCAGCAGTACGGCTGCGGCCAGGGGCGCGGTGTCGGTGGCAAAGGCGGGCCAGGCGTCGGCACAAAGCTGCACCCCGCCCCGCAGCGGCACGGCGGGGTTGCGGGCCAGTCCGGCCCAGTCCGGTCCGTTCTCGATCTGCACGCCGGTCTGCGCCAAAAATTGCAGAAATGCGCCGTACAGGGCTGGGTTACAGCTGGTAATGCGTATGTCTCCGCCCGCAGCCGCCAGCGCGGCGGCGTAGGTGGCGGCGGCAATGCGGTCGGGCAGCGGGGCGTGCACCGCCCCGCCCAGGGGCCGCCCGCCCTGCACCGTCAAAATCGACGTGCCGTAGCCGGAGATGTCAGCCCCGCAGGCGCACAGAAAGGCAATCATATCGCCGATTTCCGGCTCCCGCGCCGCGCCTCGCAGCACAGTACGGCCCTGGGCGCAGCAGGCGGCCATCAGCAGTGTCATTGTAGCACCGACGCTGGGCAGCCGCAGCGTGAAATCCACCCCATGCAGCGGCCCTTTGCGCCGCAGCGTTACGGCGATGCCTTCTAATTCTACCTCGGCCCCCATGGCGGCCAACCCGGCCAGGTGGATATCCACAGGACGCGGCCCCAGGCGGCAGCCGCCCGGCAGGGGCAGCCGCACATACCCCGCCCGGCAGAGCAGCGGCGCCAGATAGAACACAGAGCTGCGCATGGCCCCGGCCAGGTAGTCGGGAATTTCGCCGCAGAGAGCATCGGCGGGGCGGGTGCAGATATCCGCGCCGCAGCGCTGCGCGTCGGCCCCCACAGCCTGCAAAAGGGCCAGGCTGGTGTCCACATCGGCCAGGGCGGGCACGCCGCGCAGACGGCACGGCCCGCCGCAGAGCAGTGACGCCGCCAGCAGCGGCAGGGCGCTGTTTTTGGCCGCCGCCGGGCGGATGCTGCCGTGCAGGGGCTGCCTGCCGTGAATCGTGATCGTCTGCATGAGCGGGCCTCCCTGAATGTGTTCTACCTTGTTATATGCCGCCTGCCCGGCCACATATTACAACAGCATCGGTTGTATCTGCACGCCGCGCAGGGCGGCTTCCAGGGTGTCGGGCAGAAGGGTAAAATCGCTCTTTAAGCTGCACGGCTTTTTGTAGCTGTCGTCCTGGCCGAAGGGCACAAAATAGTAGTGCCGCCGCTGCAAAAGCTGGCCCAGCGCCGGAGCACTGCCCGAAAGCCCATCGTTCGTGGACGGTGCGATGACGATGGGCCGCCCGCCGCGCAAAAGGCTCTTGGCGGCCAGTGTGACCGGGGTCGAACTGATCCCTGCCGCCAGCAGGGCCATCGTTGTGCCGGTGGCCGGGGCAATGACGAGGGCGTCGGCCAATTTCTGCGGGCCCAGCGGCTCGACGCCCTGCAAGGTGGTCAGCGGTTTGCGGCCGGTGACTTCGTACAAGGTCTGCTGCAGGGCGGCGGCCGTGCCGAAGCGGGTGTCCTGCCCGGCAGCGCTGGCGCTTAAAATGGGTAGGACATCCCACCCCCGCGCGGCGAGCAGCCGCACCTGGGGCAGCACGGCGGAAAAGCTGCAAAAGCTGCCGCACAGCGCAAAGGCAACCGTGCGTTTCGGTTGGGTGGTCATGGGGTGCTCCTTTCCGCGTATCCGCCGCGTTCCTCTAAAATTGTCAGAACGGTCTGCGCAATCAGTGCCCCGGCTGTTTGGGGCGCACAGCGGCCCGGCAGGGCCAGGGCGTGCTCAGCGTGCAGACCCAGTTCCTCGGCGGCGGCAAAATCGGTGCCGCCCGGCAGGCTGGCAAGATCGATGATCAGCGCCCCGCCCGGCAGTTTTTGCAGCAGTGCCCGGGGCAGCACCGGCGCGGGGATCGTGTTGATGACGGCGTCAAACTCCGGCAGCAGCCCGGGCAGGGCGGTCAGCGGCGCGGCGCGGCAGCCCGCACACCGGGCGTTGGCGCGCTGCTCGGCACTGCGGGCAGCCACAGTGACGCGCCCGCCCAGAAGCCCCAGCCGCCGGGCCACGGCGCGGCCTACCCGGCCATAGCCCAGCACAAGAAAGTCACTCTCCCAAATCGTGCGCTGACGCAGGCGCAGCAGCAGTTCCAGGCAGCCTTCGGCGGTGGGCACGGCGTTCAGAGATTCCAGCTCGGGCCGCAGGAAGTAATCCACCAGCGGCAGATTGGCCTGCCGCACGGCGGTGCGCACCGGCATACCGGGACGGCCCGCAAAAATCCATGTGCCCTGCCCGGCCCCCTGCAAGGCGCGGGCAACTTCGTCGCTGACGCGGCCCTGGGACATGGGCAATAAGATGTAATCGGCTGCGGCGGCATTGTCGGCTGCGGTCACGCCGTAGCCCGCACGGCGCAGCACATGGGCCGCCGCCTGCTGGCGGGCATCGTGCCCCACTACGCAAAATGTTTTCGGCATAAGCGCTCACCTCGGTTGGTTTTGGGATATAGTATGCCGGGGCGGCGGGAGGTGTGAATTGCCTAAGGCGTCCCCCTCGGGGGGAAGCCTTGTACAACAAAAAAACAGCACCCGCCGTTTTCAGCGGGTGCCGTTATACAATATCAGTAATTCTTCAACCCATCGCATTGCCCGCGCCAGACAAGCAGCGGGTTGATGGGTACGGTGCCGATGCGCATTTCGGCGACGACGGTCTTACTGCAAACGCCCAAAAGCTGGCCCTGCTTGACGTTCTCGCCAGCCTTGACGTTCAGCGCACCCAGGCCGTAGAAAATGCTCTTGAGGCCCGCGCCGTGCTCGATAACGACGGTATTGCCGTAGATGCCGCCCAGGTCCTCGGCCAGCAGCACGCGGCCGCTGGCGGGCACGATCATCGAATCGTTGGACTTCTTCGGCTTGATGACGACATTTGTCGCGGTGCGGCCACCGTAGCCGTAGTTGGTGCTGCGTTCGCTGCGGGCGCGGCCTGCGTACTCGGTCATGCCGTAAATCAGCGGTGTATCGAAGAAATCAAGGAACGGCTGCACAAAACCGCCCACGGCCCACTCGATGCTGTCATCCGTGGTGGAAAGCACCTTGGTGACGGCGGCGGGGGCGTCGCTCTCGCCGATGTAGGGCGAGATCATCTGGGACGTTTTGCTGTAATCCTTATAGGTGTAGGACGCCGCGCGGATGGACAGCGTCATATCCTCGGTGTAGCCGTCGGCGGTGACGGTCAGGGTCACGTTGCCGGTGCTCTCGTTCCAGGGAATGGGCAGATAGCAGATCCAGCCGTTGGCCGCCTGGACAAAGCCGGGGGTCTGCAAGGCCGTTTTGATGGCGGGGGCTTCGCCGCTCAGCGTCGGGCCGACGCGCACCGCCGCCACGCTGCCCTGTTGCACGGACGGCGTGCAGAGCTGCATGGTGGGCTTGATGTTGACCGTGAACTGGAACTGCCAGGTCTCGGTACCGGTGACGCTGGAATCGCGGTCGGACGAGCTTCCATCGACCTTGACGACGAGCTTGGCGTCGTAGGTGCCGTTTTCTTCAAACAGATAGCTGCGGAAGCCGGTGACGCCGCCGTCGTACAGGGTGTTCTTGTCGGCATCGGTGACAGTCAGCGTGGCCGTGTAGCCGGACGGAGTGACGACCACATCGGGCGACGCGCCGGAGACCGGCGTGTCCAGCACATAGGGTGCGGAACTCAAGGTTTCGGCGTAGGTGCGCTTAAACAGGTTGCCCACAACCGGGACGTGCCAGCTGTACGCCGTGGGGCTTATCTCCTGTCCGTCGAAGGTCGCCTTGATGGTGGGGAGCATATCGGGCGTGGCGCTGCGGTAGAGCCAGGCTACGCCCGCCCCTGCGATGATGAGCACAAAGATGATGACCAGCAGCAGCCATTTGATCATGCCGAACCCGGCGCGGCCCAGCTTTTGCGGGATGGTGTCGTCGGGCTCGTCGTCCTCGTCGGCGGTGTCGTCAGCGTCCGGCGCGGGGGCTGCGTTTTCCTCTGCCGGGACGTCGGGAATGTTCTCCTCCAGCCCGGCCATGATCTGGGAAATCGAGAGCTGCGCCGTGCGGGAAATGGTGGCAGCACGCGCTTTTTCTTCGGGGGTGTCGTCGGGGTCGATGTCGTCCGCAGGGGTGTCCTTGGCCTCGTCGGCGGGGGTGTCACCGCTCACGTTCTCGTCGGCAGGAGCATCGTCAGCGTCTGGGACGCTGGCAGATTCTTCTTCGATGGGAGCATCGTCCGGTTCAGCAGGGGCGGATTCGGCTTCGGCTGGATCGGCAGACTTCGCAGAGGCCTCGGGCGTATCTTCGGGGGCATCCGCAGGTGCAGCTTCTTCCGCCGGGGCGTCGGCAGGCTGCGGCGGAATGGGGACATCCCGCCCTACGGTCTCCGGGGCAGCGGGGGTCTCCGCCGGTTCGGCGGGTTCGGGCTGCTCGGGGATATCGGATGCCGTGTCAGGTTCGGCAGCCGGGGCCGAGTCAGCCGCAGGGACAGCCGTCTCGGCGGGCCTGGGGGCGTTGGCGGCCGGTTCCTTTTTGCGGCTGCGTTTGCGGTGCTTCGGGTTGGGTGCTTCCTCCCAATCCACGGCAGCCGCGGTGTTCTTCTCTTCTTCCATGGTTTCTCCCACTCTTCTAATAATAACTCGATTCCCTAGGATGTAGGGGGCGGTATCCTCGACGCCCCGCAGTTTTTGGGCGGGCGGTCGTTTGCCCTTCGTGTGGGGCCCGCCGTATAATATTTATTCCGACTCTCTGAATTGCAGACCACTGTTGCCGTTCAGGGCGATCTGCGGGTCGGTGGATTTGCTGCCAATGCGCAGCTCATAAATCAAATTGTGGGTCGTCCCGGCAGTGCCCAGCGGGTCACCGGTGGAAACCGACTGCCCGCGCTCCACATCCACGGTTTCCAGGCCGTAGAGGTAGCTCTTGACGCCGCAGCCGTGGTCGATGACCACCGTGCCGCCGGTCAGGGTCAGCGTGCCCGCAAAGACCACGTTGCCCGCCTGGGGCGCGGTGACGGTCTCGCCGTCTGGGGCGTCGTAGGTCAGGCCGGTGGCCTGGCCGCTGCGCTGGCCGTCCACCATCTGGGTCGTGCCGTATTCCATCGTGACAGCGCCCGCGCTGGGGGCCTCAAAGCGACCGGCCCACAGCTTGGCAGAACTGCCGGTGGTGTACAGCGGCCAGATGGCATTGCGGAATTCCTCGCCGCCGCCCACGCCCTCCTCGGCAGGGACAGCCTGGGTATCGTACATCGTGCGGGTCACGGTGAGGGTGATATCTTTTTCCAGCGTGCCGCAGGTCAGGTGCAGCGTGTGGTCACCGCCCTCGGCGTTGTAGGTCACGGGCAGGTAGCCCATGTACCCGCTGGACGTCTTGCGGAACCAGACCGTGCCCAGGTCGCTTTCGACGCTGGGCTCGCCGTCCAGAATGCCGGACAGCTGGATGGCAACGATGCTGCCCTGGGCCGCACGCTCGGTGCTCAGGGTCACTTTGGGGTTCATGGCCATCGTGAACCCGGCGCGGTAGGCGTACCAGCCCGCCGGGTCGCCGGGGGCGTCGGCGTCGTTGTGGTAAGCCGTTACGATGATCTGATAATCACCGTTCTGGGCATAGGTATAGGTGTTGCAGCTGGATTTATCGCCGCTCCAGGCCGTGCCGTCGGGCGCGGTAATCTGCACCGTGGCCGATGTGACCCATGCGGGCAGCGTCAGCTGGGGGATGGTATCGGTGAAAGTGCCCAGCTTCTGCACGGTCAAATTTGTGGGGCTTTCGTATGTTTTTGTGACTTTATCACCCAGCACCGGGACAGTCCAGTCCCAGCCGTTGGATTCCAGCGTGATATCGCCGAATTGCACAGGCTCCTGCGGGAGGGCGTCCTCGCCGGTGCGGCTGTACAGGAATGCCGCTGTTCCGCCCAGGATCGCGGCAACCATCGCGGCAACCATCACCAGCCAAAGCAGCAGTTTACGCATAATTCATATTCTCCATTGCCAAAAGACCGGACGCCGCCAGCGCCCGGCCGGAAGGTGTTTTGCGCGGGAAGGAAATTACTCCTCCGTCGGTGCGTCGGGGATCTTCTCGTAGGTGGTGGTGTCCTCGTCGTCCTCGTCGTCAAAATCATCGTAATCGTCGCTGAACAGCAGGCGCTCGTACTCGTCCAGCTCCTTCTCGCGGTGGTACAGGTACAGCGCGGCGGCGGTCAGCGCACCGGCAGCGGCAAACAGGAAGGCCAGAACGGCACCGAAGGTAGATTTCTTCATCATAATGGGTTCTCCTTTACATAAAAACTGCACAGATGCGCGAGTTTTGGAAACGCATGCAGAAATGGATAATTTACTGATTCTATTATACCCGACGCGGCGGGCAAATACAACACTGCAATTTGTAAAATATTCCTGGATTTTTGCGCCGCTTTTTGCCGGAAATGTGATGCCGCCCGGCTCTGCCCCGCCTTGACAAGCGGCCCCGAATGCGGTTTACTATATTAGTACTTTAAATCGGAAAAGAGGGTGATTCCCCATGCAAAACACCTTTGCCAGGGAGAGTGTACTAAAAAATGTACTGCGGTTCTCGCTGCCGTACCTGCTCTCCTACTTTTTGCAGACGCTTTACGGCATGGCGGACCTGCTCATCATCGGCCAATTTGACGGTGTGGCGGGCACGACGGCGGTGTCCATCGGCAGCCAGGTCATGCACATGGTCACGGTCATGCTGGTGGGGCTGGCTATGGGTATCACGGTGGGCATCGGCCACGCCGTCGGTGCGGGCGAAAACCGCCGCGCGGGCAGCACCATCGGCAACGGCGCAGTGCTGTTCCTGGTCCTCTCGGCGGCGCTGGCGGCGCTGCTGGCGGGGCTGGTGGGACCCATCACGGCCATCATGTCCACCCCGGCCGAGGCCGTTGCGGGCACCCGGGCGTACCTGACCATCTGTTTTATCGGCATCCCCTGCATCACGGCGTACAACATCATTGCGGCCATCTACCGCGGGCTGGGAGACTCTAAAAGCCCGATGTACTTTATCGCGGTGGCCTGCGCGGCCAACATCGTGCTCGACCTCGTCTTTATGGGGGCGCTGGGAATGGGGCCTGTGGGCGCGGCGCTGGGCACAACGCTGTCCCAGGCCATCAGCGTCGTGGTCTCGCTGGCGGCAATCTTAAAGTGCGGGCTGGACGGCGTGCAGCTGCAGAAAAGCGACTTCCGCCCCCGGCGTGCCATCATCGGGCGCATCCTGCGCGTCGGCGTACCGGTGGCCATGCAGGATGGCTTGATCCAGATTTCGTTTTTGATTATTACCGTCATTGCCAACCGGCGCGGCCTGACGGATGCAGCTGCTGTGGGCGTGGTGGAAAAGTTCATCAGCTTTGTGTTCCTGGTGCCGTCGTCGATGCTCTCCACCGTGTCGGCGCTGGGCGCACAGGAAGTCGGCGCAGGCCGCCACGACCGTGCATCGGCTACGCTGCGGTACGGCATCGGCATTACGCTGGGCTTTGGTGCGGTGGCGGCCGTGCTGGTGCAGTTCATCGCGCCGAATGTCGTGGGGCTGTTTACCGCCGACGCCGCCGTCATTGCGGCGGGCGCGTGGTATCTGCGCGGGTATATTTTCGACTGCTTCTTTGCGGGGGTGCATTTCAGTTTCAGCGGGTATTTCTGCGCCTATGGCCGCAGCGAGCTGTCGTTCATCCATAACATTTTGTCCATCGTGCTCGTTCGCGTGCCGGGGGCGTACCTGACGTCGAAGCTCTTCCCGGACAACCTGCTGCCCATGGGCCTGGCGACGGCCTGCGGCTCGCTGCTGTCGGTTATCGTTTGCCTGGTGATGTATACGGTGCTGAAGCGCAAAGGCTCGTTTGGGGGAAAGGGATAATGCCGTGGGGGAAAAATTTATCCCGCCCCTGCAACACAAAAATGCGGTCTCCGCGCGGGAGGCCGCATTTTTGTGTCATTTTAGAACAACTTATCCACCGGGTACAGCCCGTCCTCGCTCATCTTTTTCAGCGCGGCTACCAGCTCGGGTTTATCCTCGCGGTAGGTTATGCCGTGCCATTTGTCGGCGCTGGTCAGGACGTGGACGTCCGCCTCACCGCGCTCCAATGCGCCGGTCACGACGGTGGGCAGGTAATATTCGCACTTCATCGGGTTGACGGGAAGGCTTTCCTTCAAAAACGCCGCAAACCCGGCCTTGGCCTCCTGCACATAGGCGGGAGTGAAGCCCCACAGGTTCATTGATACAACGCTGTCGGCAGGCAGGTCGGTCCAGGTACTGCCGCCGTCCTCGCTGTAATGGATGCCGCCGTCGTAGGGGGCGATGCAGGTACGCTCGGTCACGCTGACCAGATTGTGGTCGGCATCGGTCACGCAGACACCGCGGCTGACGCTGCCGTTGGTGCTGACCGTGTTGCCCAGCAGAAAGCCCACCATGGCCCAGGCGTAGCGGTCGCCGTCGGCGTGGGTGCTCAGGTAGTCATAGATGAGCTTAAAGCCCTGCGGGCCGTAGTAGTCGTCGGCGTTGATGACCGCGAACGGCGCGTCGCCGATGGCTTCCTCGGCCACCAGGATGGCGTGGGCCGTGCCCCAGGGCTTGACGCGGCCTTCCGGCACGGTGAAGCCGACGGGCAGTTTGTCCAACTGCTGGTAGGCATAGCGGACCTCGAACCCGGCGCGCAGGGCGCGGGCACCGACGGCCTCCTTGAAGGCCTGCTCGATCTCATGCTTGATGATGAACACGACGGTCTTGAACCCGGCGCGGCGGGCATCGTACAGGCTGTAATCCAGGATGGCCTCGCCCGACGGCCCGACCGGGTCGATCTGCTTCAATCCGCCGTAGCGGCTGCCCATTCCGGCAGCCATGACAACTAAGATGGGTTTGGTAGACATAGAAATTTGCTCCTCTTGTTTTGTAGGGGAGGGATTTATCCCTCCCGGGGACTTGGCGGGTAGATGCCCGAAAAAACAGCGCTGCCATGTAGGGGCGGCATATATGCCGCCCGCGGCTTTCCGGCAGAGGGCCGATAATGGGGAACTTGCGGGCCGCATATATGCGGCCCCTACATCTCTGCCGTGTTTTAGCGCCGCAGCAGCGGCAAACGAGCCGGGAGGGATAAATCCTTCCCCTACGAACTTACTTTTCAGTTTACTCCTTTTCCCCTTCCGTTGCAACCCCTGGCAAAACACAAAAATTCCATACAAAAACCGCAGATTGTGACGCGGTTTGCTATGGCAACTTTGCACAGAAGATGCTATAATGAGGAAAAACCATGACCGGGAGGGAAAAACAAGATGGAACATACCGGAAAACGCGCCCTGGTGCTGGCTGGCGGCGGGGCCAAGGGCAGCTACCAGATCGGCGTCTGGCGTGCCTTGCAGGCGCTGGACTGGACGCCCGATATCATCACCGGTGCCAGCGTCGGTACGCTGAACGGCTGTCTTTTCACAATGGGCAAAATTCAGGAGGCCGAGGATCTGTGGCGCGGGCTGGAGATTCATGACGTGCTGGAAATTCCTGAAACGCTCAAGCCGGACGAACTGCGCCCTTTCTTCCTGGATATCATCCGCAGCGGCGGGCTGAACGTGGAACCGCTGACCGAGACCATTGACCGCCTCATCGACGAGGATGCCGTGCGCACATCCCCCATCCACTTTGGCCTTGTCATGACCGAACTGGGCAGCCTGCGCAGCGTGCAGTGCCCCATTGAGGATATCCCCCTGGGCCAGCTGAAAGACTATATGCTGGCGTCCAGCGCCTGCTTCCCTGCCCTGCGCCCGCGGGAAATCGACGGCGTGAAGTACATTGACGGCGGCTGGCGCGACAATATGCCGCTGGACCTGGCTGCCAAGATGGGCGCGGCGGAACTGCTGGGCGTCGATGTGGACGGCATCGGCATCGTAAAGCCCAACACCACCGGCCTGCCCACCCGCATTGTGCGCAGCCATTGGAACTTAGGCCCGACGCTGGACTTTGCACCGGCCCGCGCGGCGCGGAACATTGCCCTGGGCTATTTTGACACAATGCGGCTGTTTGGCCGCTGCGGCGGTACGGCCTACGCCATCCTGCCCGACAATGAGGAATACCTGGCGCACTTTGCCGAATGCTACCAGAAAAAGCTCGCTGAGGTCTGCGCCCGCGCCCCGGAAATCGATCTGGTCGAGAAGAACGCCCGCCAGAGGGCCAACTACCCTGCGCCCTACGCGCCGAACCCCAGCGCCCCCACCCGCGGTGCGCTGGCCCCGCTGGAGCTGGCCGCCGAGCGCGTCGGTGTGCCCGAGGACATAGCCTACACGCCCAAGCTGCTGGCCGCAACGTTTATGGGCAGCTTTGACAAGGACCCGGCAGACCGCTTTCCCGCCCTGCTGGATGGTAATGAGAACACCCTTGTGACCGAACGTGCCATCGCCGCCGCCGTGCCCGAGGAGTTTGTGACCGCCCTCGTCAGCAAAGTGCTGGGCGAGATGCCGATTTTGTAAGGGCAGTACCGCATAATTCTAAGTGCCGATACGGCGAGCGAGGTGCGGCAGATGCTAAGCC
>ERZ827104.1053-NODE-1053-length-26246-cov-3.649536_pt1 | contig 26246 bp, 31 predicted proteins | sample MGYA00519781_ERZ827104 | MGnify/ENA primary metagenome ERZ827104 (study PRJEB31778, sample SAMEA3449257) | human gut metagenome | biome: human gut; feature: human-associated habitat; material: faeces | place: United Kingdom | collected 2010/2012 ...
AGGGCTTTTTGCCGCCGCCGGAAACCTCGGTCCGGGTCAAGGTGGACTGGGTGCCCTGACGCTGGTTCGCCAGATAATTCTTGACCACTTCGTGCAGGACTGCCTTGTTAGGAGTCACCGCAAAGATCGCGTCGTTCAGCTCACGCTCGCCGACGCTCTTGCCGGTCATATCGTAAATTGTAACCTTAGCCATTCTTCGTATCCTCCTTCCTGTTAAGCCTTCACGGAGTCGGTGATGGTAACAATGCCGCCCTTAGCGCCGGGGATAGCACCCTTGATGGCGATGAGGTTGTTCTCGGCATCGATCTTCACGACAGCCAGATTCTGTACGGTCACGCGCTCAGCACCCAGGTGGCCGGGCAGCTTCTTGCCCTTCATTACACGGCTGGGGTCGGAGCAGGCGCCGTTGGAACCGGCATGTCTGTGCACAGGTCCGGTACCGTGGGTATCCTTCAGGGAGTGAGCGCCGAAACGCTTGATTACGCCCTGATAGCCCTTACCTTTGCTGATGCCGCAGACATCTACCTTGTCGCCAGCCGCGAAGGTATCGGCCTTGATCAGATCGCCGACATTCTTTTCACCGCAGTTATCTGCACGGAATTCCCGCAGGAACTTCTTGGCAGCCACGTCAGCCTTGGCAAAGTGGCCCTTCATCGGCTTGTTCAGGTGCTTGTCAGTCACCTCGCCGTAACCGATCTGCACGGCTTCATAGCCGTCGTTTTCGATTGTCTTCTTCTGGGTCACGATGCAGGGACCTGCCTCGATGACAGTAACCGGAATGAACTTGCCGTTCTCATCAAAGAGCTGAGTCATACCGATCTTCTTGCCGATAATGTACTTTTGCATTTTCTTTCCTACCTCCTAAGGTTATTGGTCGACTTTACGCCGACATGACCCGGTGAACACCGAGATGCTTTTTACAGCTTGATCTCGATCTCGACACCGGCAGGGAGCTCCAGACTTGTGAGAGCCTCAACAGTCTTGTTCGAGGGTCTCAGGATGTCAATGAGTCTCTTGTGGGTTCTGGTCTCAAACTGCTCACGGCTGTCCTTGTACTTATGAACAGCGCGCAGGATGGTTACGATCTCACGCTCAGTGGGCAGCGGGATCGGGCCGGACACTCTTGCGCCGGTACGCTTCGCTGTTTCCACGATCTTTTCTGCCGAAAGATCCACCAGACGGTGATCATAACCCTTCAGTCTGATTCTGATTTTTTCCTTGACTGCCACATTCATCGCCTCCCTAATAATTTGTTTTGCAGCGACGCCTCCTACTGAACACCCTGCCGGGTGTTTCATCGCCCTTCATAGAAAAAACCGGCCAAACCGCCCTGATTTTCGAGTTGAAAACCGTGCTGTTTACCCGGAACCTACTTTTCCCTGCCGGACCTGCCGGAGGGCTGACGATGAGAACTCCCGCCGGAGAACAAGTTCTCCACAGGATTTCCCGTTCAGTATTCAAAAGTGAAGTCGCCCGGTTTGAAATCGGACATACTCGGCGAAAATTCCCCGCATTCTTGCGGCAACCTCTCGCTTCATCGCATATCTTGTGCAGTCACGCTTAATTATAATATCACGGAGGGGTGCCGATTGCAAGCATTTTTTTCAGAAATGCCTGAAAAATCGCGTTTTCTATGAATTTCTCTGAAACGCACAGAACCGCACTCCGAAATTGTGCGATATGACGAAACAGGCCCGCCGGACATACAATCCGGCAGACCTGCGGACAATCCGGGAATCACAGGCGGCGCATCTGCCGAAGGAGCGGCAGGAACAGCAGGGTGAGCACCCCCACCGCCAGAAGGGCGATTGCGACATGGGCCGTTTTCCAGATCACCCATTCCACCGCTATGAGCCCGGCAAGCACCACCAGGCTCAGGATCGGGTGGGAGCAGAACTTCTCAGCGATCCGGCTCACCGTCTGCCGCCACTGCTCCGCATCGCCGGCCTGCTGCCAGAGTATGCCGCCCCAGTAGAGCAGATACGCCCCATAGTAGACGGCGGCAAACCCCACAGCCTCCGGAAGGCGGGAGTCAGTAAAGGGTAGGGACGGAAGCTCTGCTATCTCGAAGTAGACAAGGATACCGAGAACCACCTCCAGCGCCCCCAGGAGCAGACAGTTCCGGGACACCTTCTTCCGGCTCTGATCGTACTGTTCCCGCATGGACAGCCCCTCCTTTCAGTTCCTCTTTCTTCCAGTATACCGCTCCCTCCCGATCCAGTCAAGGGCAGGGCTCTCACCCGGTACCCTATTATAATAGTATACCCCCTGTCACATGAGCGGGCTGGTCCGGGTGCGGAACAGAAAAAATCCTGTCTTTTCGTATAAAATGCAGTTGTGCTCAGCCGGTTAAAAATGGTATAATAGCCTCAAAGCGGCTATTATACTTGTTTTTATGGCCGGACGATGCGCAGGCCTTGCCTGCTCCCGTCCCAATGGCCAATTATACCATTCCGCTGCCGCTTCATGGTATAATAGCCGCAGCGGTTATTATGCTTTACCGCAGCGGTCTGTTGTCCCAGCCTGGGAGGGAGCTGGCCCGGGTTCCGAGCCCCCGCCTCCAATGCTGTACAAGCCCCGGGAATCCTCGGGTGTCCGGCTGCATAGGCCCGGCAGACGCTGTTCCGGCGTTTTTTATTACAAGCCGTGTTTGCGCGGACTAACTATCCGCTGATTTCATGACAAAAGGTGGTTTCTCCATGAAAAACCGAGCAGTCCTCAAGTTCTTTCTGATCTACTTCGGGTTCACCATAACCTCGAACTTTGTCCACCCCATCACCCCGGCCTTCCTGCAGATGATCGAAGCGCCCTCCTATATCCAGGGCGTGGCCTTCTCGGTGATGAGCTTCTTCACCTTCCTCACCGCTCCCTTCTGGGGCAAGATGGGTGACCGCAAGCCCTATCCCAAGATGATCGCCTTCGGCTACTTCGGCTATGCCCTGGGCCAGACGGTCTTTGCCGCGGCCCGGTCGGTTCCCATGCTGCTGGCAGCCCGTACCATCAGCGGCCTGCTCAACGGCGCGCTGCAGGTCAATGCCCTGGCCTATCTCATCAGCGTCAGCGACTCGGAAAGCCGCGGTAAGTACATGGCTTACTATGCCATGCTCCAGTCGGTGGGTACCTGCATCGGCTACTTCGTGGGCGGCTCCATCGGCGATTACAGCCTGATGCTCGTCTTCTATATCCAGATCGCGTCGGTGCTCTTCCTGGGCGTCATCTCGCCCATCGTGCTCCGGGACGCCCCCGGACGCCAGCTGGAAACCGGACACATCAACTACCAGGAGATCAACCCGGTGGCTTCCATGTTCACCTCCATGAAGAAGGTGGATGCCGCCATGGGTGTATATCTGGCGACTGTATTCTGCTTCGGCTTTGCCATGATGGCCTATGACAACTACTTCAGCTACTTCCTGCGGGATCAGCTGGGCTTCCCCACCTCGGTGAACGGCTACTTCAAGGCGCTCATCGGCGTCATTGCCATCATTGCCAACTCCACCATCAACATGTGGATCAACAAGCACACCGATGTGCGCAAGTCCATCACAGTGATCCTGGCGATGAGCTCGGTTTCGGTTGCGATGATGGTTTCCTTCAAATCGGTTCTGCCCTTCATGGCGTCGGCGCTGGTGTACTATACCTTCAATGCCATCACCGTACCGGTGCTGCAGGTCATGATGATGAAGGACGAGGACAAGAACCAGGCCGGTACCATTTCGGGACTGTACAATGCCTTCTGGGCACTGGGACGCACTGTGGGCCCGCTGATTGCCGCCTTTGTATATGGCATCAACCCGCTCTATCCCTTCATGCTGGCAGCGGCGGTGTATATGCTGGCAGCTGTGCTGAGCATCTGGAACCGCTTCCAGTACAAGAACCGCAAGCCCCGTCTGGTAACCGAATAAGAATTTCCCCGAAAATTACGACCCTCTGTCTGCGGACAGGGGGTCTTTTTTGTATGCATGGAACGGGCGGACTTTGTACAGATTCACGATTCAGAGTGCTGAATCGGCAAAGTATTCCGTCACTATCCCGAAGTTTTGTCCAGACCTTGACAAAGCTGTGAATTATATGGATAATATATTTCATATTAGCGAATGAAAGCGCTAAATCATGAAACTGACCAAACAAGGAGGTGAGGGAATGGCAGACATCGGGTATAGCGGATGTGACCTATCGGACATTCGCGGGGTCGACTCGCTGGTGGGCGACGACCTAAAACCCTGCCAGAACCGGCTGCCAATAGCAGGAGCTCCCCTGGACGCTGTTCCCCACCTGAGCTTCTGCGCCCTGTAAAAGCTGAAACCTCGGAACAGCGTTTCACACTCGAAAGGTGCGTAGTATATTTATGAGTATCGCGGATCTCTCAATCTGGAACCCAGTCACCTGTTTTGCCGCCTGTGCCGGTGTGTATGTCATCGGTGAATGCCTGTCCCGCCTCACCAAGGGCAATGTCTCTTCGCTGATGTTTGCCAGTGCCATCTTCCTGTTCGGCTTCTGGCTGAACATCCTCCCGGACAATGTCACTTCCGCCCCTGGTCTGGCTGCTGCCATGAGCAATTTCGGCGTCGGCCTGCTCATCGTCAACCTGGGCACCCTCATCGACCTGGAGGATATGATCAAGGAATGGAAAACGGTCGTTGTGGCGCTGCTTGGTATGGTGGGTGTCGTCATCGGAGCCTTTACCATTGGCGCCATGCTGTTCGGTCGTGAGTGGGCTCTCACCGCAGTGCCTGCCACCGCTGGCGGCACCATCGCAGTCCTGCTGGTGCAGACTGCCGCCAACACCGCCAGCCGTCCGGAAGTGGCTGCCTTTGCCATTCTGGTCATGTCCTTCCGTAAGTTCATCGGTATGCCCATCGCAACCTATGGCATGAAGCGGGAACTCACCGCCAAGATCGCAAGAGGCGACTTCTCTGCCAGCGCTGCTTCCAGCGGCAAGACCTTCAAGCTGCCGGATATCCGCATCTTCAAGCCCACTGCCAAGACCAGCAACACCAACAACATGAAGCTGTTCAAGCTGGCAATCGTGGCGACTGTTGCCAATCTGGTCGGCCTGGCAACCCAGATCCCCGGCGCTGACGCCGGCAACTACTTCCTCAACCCGAACATCAGCTACCTGCTCTTCGGCCTGCTGTTCACCCGGCTGGGCTTCCTGGAGAAAGGTACCCTGCAGAAGGCTGACTCCTACGGCCTGATGATGCTGGGCCTGATGCTGATGCTCCCCGGCACTCTGGCTCAGGTGGAGCCGATGGACGTAGTGGAGATGATCGTTCCGCTGGCTGGCCTGCTGGTGATCTACTCGCTGGCTACCTGTGTGGTTGCCATCATCATCGGCAAGCTGGTGGGCTACTCCCCGGCGGTTTCCTGTGCCATTGCCTGCACCAGTATGATCGGTTACCCCGGTACTGAGATCCTCTCCAACGAGGTCTGCGACAGCCTGGACTGTGATGACGAAACCCGGGCCAAGGCTCTGGAGTATATCATGCCCAAGATGATCGTCGGCGGCTTCGCCACAGTCACCATTGCATCGGTGGCACTGGCTGGCGTACTGGCCCCCATGATCTTTGCCTGATAAATCAAAGACACCCCTGGTCCACTGCGGATCAGGGGTGTCTTTTTATAATCGGGTCAGAACCGGATTATTCCTCTACAGGCTGCAGGGTGGTCTCCAGGTTCTCATCGAAGTTGTACCAGATCTTAGTGATCGGGCCGATCTTCTGACCGTTCAGGGTGTAGGTCACGCCGTTCTTGCGGATCTCCAGGGTAACGTCCTTGCCCTTGAGAGCACGGGCTACACTGGACGGGAACCACGGCAGACCAGTACCGCTCATCTCGATGGTATCGCCTTCCTCGGCAGCCGCGATCTGAGCCTTGACCTCAGCCCACTTTGCATTGCCGAAGTAGTCGCCGCCGGAACGCTCACGGTCGTTCTCTTCCTCCTCGGAGGGATCAACAACATCAACCTTGACATCGTCCTTCATGCTGCCCTGGATTTCAGAAGCAGTGAAATCGCCGGCTTTGAAGCCCTCATCCATGGTCAGGCTGCCTGTGCCGTTGAACTTGAATACATCACCGGCTTCCGCGTCGCCGGATACAGTGATGGAAGCGCCTTCCTTAACAGTCAGGGTGCCGCTCTCCATCTCAACAGCAGTCTTGCTGTTAGTATTGGAGAAGCTGCCGCCGTTCAGAGCGATGGTGGCACCTGCGCCGCCGTAAACAACGCCCTTATCAGTGGAGTTGCTGAACTCACCGCCATTTACAACTGTGGTGGAAGCAGAACCAGCAGCAACAGCGAAGCGACCGCCAGTGATGTTGGCCTTCTCAACAGTCATAGTGCCATAGTTGGCAACAGCGCTGGAAGTGCTGGAGGTGCTGGTAACAGAAACACCGCCATCCAGGGTCAGGGTGCCATCATTGCGGATCACATACTTGTCAGCACTGCCAGTGGTTACAATCTTGCCGCCGCCGATGCTATCGGTAATGGTAACAACCTTACCGCTCTGTACAGTCAGGCCAGCATCGCCAGTCGAACGACCGCCGGTGTTGATGGTCAGAGTCTGACCAGCCAGGTCCAGAGTCAGGTTTGCTTCGATTTCCTGAGAAGCGCTCAGAGTAATGTCATCGGTCAGCATTACATAGCCTTCCTTGGACAGAGCAGCAATCAGCTCGCTATCGTCCTTGACAGCAGTGGCATCTGCCGGAACAGTTTTAACACCGGACAGATCAACAGTAAAGGTATCCTTGCCGATTACTGTGCCATCCGAATCCTTCCATTCGAGAATGTAGCTCTTCTCGGTCTTGTCAGCCGCATTCCAGTACATGGCAAATCCAGTGATGGTGCTGTCACGCTCGGTGTTGATGCTCTCAACAGGAACGTCCTTGTAGCTCTTGGTGCCGGTAATGTCTACTGTGGCAGCTTCATCAGGAGCAACCAGAGCAGCGCCTACCCAGTAACCCATGGACTCAGGAGTATCCTGATTCTGATGCATCTTCAGGCCAGTGGTGGTGATAGAGATGACGTTGGTCTCGTCGCTGTATGTTACCTCATAATCAGTGTAGAGATCCTCATCTGCAACTGCATTTTCGCTGTCGCTTTCCACACGGGTGTCATGCAGCTTGGCTGCCTTCACATCATTGGCTTCCAGAGTGGGAGCAGTGGAAGGCTCTGCCAGTGTGGAAATACCGGCATTCTGAGTTGCTGCCGGAGTGCTCTCGTCCGCGAAGGCGACCACAGTTGTGGAAACGCTCATCATGGCTGCCAGCACCAGGGCAAGCAGTTTCTTCTTGTTCATTTCGTTTCTCTCCTTTAGTATAATCCGGGGCCGTTGTGACAGCTCTCCTGCAGATCACATACCCTTTTTCATTATATTCCTGCGTCTGTGACCCGGTCAAAGTCGGTTTCGTTCCGATTTCCTGTATTTCCCGGGGTTTTGCTCCACAACACACAAGATTTTATTGATAATTCGCAAAATTTATCATATATTTCTGTGTTTTGCTCCTAAACCCTTGTCCCGGATCGCCGGTGTCCTGCCGGTGATCCTCAGTCCTGGACAGGCTGGAGAGTGGATTCCAGGTTCTCGTCAAAGTTGTACCAGAGCTTGGTGATCAGGCCGATCTTCTCTCCGTTCAGGGTATAAGTGACGCCATTCTTGCGAATCTTCAGGGTGATGTCCCTGCCCTTCAGCTCCCGGGCTACACTGGACGGGAACCACGGCAGACCAGTCGCGCTCATCTCGAGGGTGTCGCCGTCCTCAGCCTTGGCAATCTGTGCCTTCAGCTCCGCCCACTTCTGGTTGCCGAAGTAGTCCCCACCGGTACGGGAGGTCTTCTCCTCCGGCTGGCTTTCCTCGCCGTCGTCCTCATCGCCGCCATCGGCATCGTCAGGCTGCACGGTCACCGGTGTGCCGTTCTCTGCCGAGCTGCCCGGCTGGGTACCAACTACCGCCTCTACTGTGCCGCTCTCCGCGCTCACCAGGGCTGCCAGCTGCTCCTCCAGATCGTCCTCGCTCATGCCCAGGGCAGTGTAGGTGTCATGATCCACCCACACCTTTGTACTGCTGCCCGACTGCACCGCCAGCTTGGGGGTGCCGCTGCCGGTCTTGGCAAGCTCGGTCTGGCCTGCGGAAGTACCGCTGCCCAGGGTCACATTGGCGCCGTCCACCAGCAGGTCGGAACCGGTGCCGCCGGATACAGTCACGCCGGTGAGTGTACCGCTGGCGCCATCGGTATAGGTCAGGGCATATTCTGCCTGATCCCCGGCATCAATGGCTACATTCTCAAAGTTGGCACTGACTCCCGACACAGTCACAATGCTGTCCCCGAAGGAACGCATGGTACCCTCTGCCCGGATCTTGGCGTTGGTGCCCGCCTTGATGGTGACAGCATTGGAGATGGTCAGCTGGGAGGTGAGCACGATGTCCGCGCCGTCCTCCAGCTCCACGGTACCGCCCTTCGCAATGGCGGAACGCAGCTCCTCCTCGCTCTTGATGAGACCGGGCTCCTCCTCGGTGACATTCACAGTAAAGGAGGCAGTCTGGCAAACCACTTCATCGCCGTCCTTTTCCTTGATGAGCACCACGATCTCGTAGCTGCCGGGCTTGTGGAAGGTGACCTTGAACCGGCTCTCCATGGGATTGCCCAGCGCATTGAACGGGAAGCCCTCTTCCGGTCCGAAGTAATTGGAGGGCAGTTCATGCCAGCCCTGACCCAGTTCGGCAGTTTCATAATATTCGATGGTCATATCGCCATCGGAACCCAGGTTCGGCTCACTGCTGTTCACAGTAAAACAGCCATAGACTGTTGTTCCCAGATCAGTTTCGCCCCGGGTGGTAACAGTGAATTCTGTGGTGGTGCCCACTGTGGTATTCTCCAGACTGCTCAGGCTGGTTTCCACCGACTTGTCCCCCTGCGTCACTGCGACAGACCCTGTCTGTACGGCAGTCTGGGGCTGTGCCGCCGCAGCCGTCATCTGCGCCGGAACGGTCATCATGGCTGCCAGCAGCAGAGCCAGCAATCTTGTCCTGTTCATAACTTTTTCTCCTTCAAACATTCGATTCTCTGCATATCCTTTTTCGGACAGCACAGGTTCAAATTATACCGAAATTGTCCAGTATGTCAAACCAAAATTTTTCCAATTTGGGTGTTTTTCGGAGAAGATTTTTGAATTTTGTCCATTTTCCAAAGAAAAAACAGTATCTTCCCCAGAATATTCCAGAGAAAATACTGTTTTCTGCCATATATTGTATTGTACGCAGTCCGACTTAATAAGCCTTGCCCCAGATGATGCTGTGCTTGGCGGGCTTGCCGCAGATCGGGCAGACATCGCCGATGTGCTTCTGCTCATCGGGCATGCAGCGGGAGGTGAGTCCGGCCTCTTCCTTGACCTTCATCTCGCATTCCAGATCGCCGCACCACATGGTCTCAATGAAGCCGCTCTCCTCACTGGCCAGGCGCTTCATCTCCTCAAAGGTGGTGGCAGTGAAGGTGCGGTTCTGACGGTTCTTGAGAGCACGCTCATACAGGCCGTCATGTACAGCCTGGAGCAGCTCGGGGATCTTGGTCTCCAGCTCATCCAGCTTGACGATGGTCTTTTCACGGTTGTCACGGCGTACCAGAACGCACTGACCGGCTTCAATATCCCGGGGACCGATCTCCAGACGCAGCGGAACACCCTTCATCTCATACTCGGCATACTTCCAGCCGGGGGAGTTATCCGAACCATCGGTCTTGACACGGCAGAAAGCAGACAGCTTCTGACGCAGTTCCTCGGCCTTTTCCAGAACGCCGGGCTTGTGCTGGGCCACCGGAATGATGATCACCTGAATGGGTGCCACAGCCGGAGGCAGTACCAGACCGTTGTCATCGCCATGGGTCATAATGATGGCGCCGATGATCCGGGTGGACATACCCCAGGAAGTTTCATAGGGGTGATGGAGCTGGTTGTCCCGGCCCTGGAAGGTGATGTCAAAGGCCTTGGCAAAACCATCGCCGAAGTAGTGGGAAGTGGCGCTCTGCAGAGCCTTGCCGTCGTGCATCATGGCCTCCACAGTGTAGGTCTCCTCGGCGCCGGCAAACTTCTCCTTATCGGTCTTGCGGCCCCGGATTACCGGGATTGCCAGGTACTTTTCACACACTTCCGCATAGACTTCCAGCTGCTGACGGGTCTCAGCCTGGGCTTCCTCAGCGGTTTCATGTACGGTATGGCCCTCCTGCCACCAGAACTCCATGGTGCGCAGGAAGGGACGGGTGGTCTTTTCCCAGCGCACTACCGAGCACCACTGGTTGTAGAGCTTGGGCAGGTCACGGTAGGAATGTACCACATGGGCAAAGTGGTCACAGAACAGAGTCTCGGAAGTGGGACGCACACACAGACGCTCCGAAAGCTGTTCCGCACCGCCGGTGGTCACCCAGGCCACTTCGGGAGCAAAGCCCTCTACATGATCCTTCTCCTTCTGGAGCAGGCTCTCGGGGATAAACAGCGGCATCATCACATTTTCATGTCCGGTTGCCTTGAACTTCTCGTCCAGGATCTTCTGGATATTCTCCCAGATGGCGCAGCCATACGGGCGTACAATCATGCACCCCCGTACCGGAGCATAGTCCACCAGCTCCGCCTTCTTTACCACATCGGTGTACCACTGGGCAAAGTCCACATCCATGGATGTGATGCTTTCTACCATCTTTTTCTGGTCAGCCATTCGTCTTTCTTCCTTTCCTTCCGTTCTCGATCAAAAAGTTACGCTCCCTCCCCAGTTTTGGGGCAGGTGCGGTGTGAAACGGTTATACCAGTTTATTATACCTGTTCCCGGGCGCTTTCGCAAGAGCGCACCCGCCTTTTCCCCATAAAAAACCGCCCCGGAAGCCTGTTCCGGGGCGGGATATTCACTCTATTGCTGTCCTATCAGCAGGCCGGGCCGCTCATAACCTGCAGCTCTGCGGCTGCCTTGAAGCCATGGTCGACAAAGACCTGACCCAGTGCCTCATCGTCCAGGGGCACTTCGGTGACTACCTGAGGCACGCCCTTTTCCAGGCCGACCTTGACAGCCCAGGCGATGCACTTGTCATAGTCGCCGCCCATCATGGCGATCTGTACCGAGCGCTTCTCCAGGAAGCGGTTGCCGAAGGCCATCACGCTGCCGGTGGCCTCGTCCCGGAGAACCTTGCCCTCCTTCGCCAGCTGGCGGATCACAGGCTCGTTGATGCGCATGAAGGTGCGGTTGAAGATCACAAAGCCCTCGTACTTTTCCTTCAGAGCCATGAGCAGCTCCACAGCTTCGTCCTCGCCCACGGGTCTAAAATCACCGGCATCGGCGGGCATTTCCACGCCAGCCAGATCCAGCTGATATTCCCGGTAGCGTCCGGCAGTATCCAGGCCGAATACCCGTGCCAGCGAATAGCTGGGGATATTCTTCAGGCCGGTATACATAGCCATCGACTCCACGCCCTTCTCCCGGGAGAGCTTCTGGAACTCCTCATAGAGGCGGCGGCCTACGCCCTGACGCTGATACTCCGGCGCGACACGCAGGGTTTCCAGCCAGGCAGTGTGGTCAGCCAGGACAGTATACTTGGCAATACCCACCAGTTCTTCGCCGTCCTTATAGGCGCCCAGCAGCGGGCCTACCTCATCGGACAGGAACAGTTCCGATACATCACGCAGATAACCGGAACCCTTCATTGCCTTTTCCTCCACCTCCACGGCCTTATCCAGTTCCGGACGGGTCACAGTACGCACAACCAGTTCCATAAACAATTCCACCTTTCAAAGGAGATTCTTCCGTCCAGGGTCATCTGTCCCTGAGATCCGTTTTTTTCTTTATTATACGGTGTTTTGCCGGTGTGGGGCAAGAGTTTTCCAAGGACAGGAAACCGCTTTGGAAGATGCGTCAATCCATAGGGAGTTCCCTTGGCAGATTGCACAATCCCACCCCCAACGGACATAAAAAAGAGGCTCCCGTCCAATGGACGGGAACCCCTCTGTGTCGGTAATGCTTACTGGATCTTATCCTCAATGTACTTGACGATATCGCCTACGGTCTTAATGCCGGCCATATCCTCCTCGGGGAATTCGGTATCGAATTCGTCCTCCAGGCTCATTACGATATCCACAAAGTCCAGGCTGTCGATGCCCAGGTCCTCTACCAGGCTGGAATCCATAGTGATCTCATCGGCATCCAGTTCCAGCTGTTCCGCCAGAATCTTCTGTACCTTCTCGAATGTCATGACAAGCTGCCTCCTTCTCTCAGATTTTGCCGCGCGCTGCGGCCTTGCTCAATCCTTTCGGATTTGCTACGCTACCTATCTTATAATATTTATTTCGTTTTATCAAGGGGCAAACCGAAAAATCACAGGAGAATCTTGCACCATTTTCACCCAGGATTTCCCGCCGGGTTTTATCAGAAATAGATAAATCCTACCGATTCGTCCCCTCGGAACGGGCAAACAGGGCGGTGATTCCCGCCGGATCGTCCGGATCTGCCGGCTGAGCGGGGACTTTCGCCTCTCCCAGCCAGCCCAATCCCTGGATATGCCGGGCAATCTCCGCATAGCTGAGATCCGTTTCAAACCCGCCGTTCAGACGGGTGAAAAGCTCCTCACTCCCCAGTTCTTCCGCCGACTGGCAGAATACCCCGCACCAGGCGGCGGCAAGTTCCCCGGCATGGCTGCTTTCGCTCTGGAACAGCGCCATGGAGAGCCGGCTGTCCAGCCGCTGCCGTCCCGCCCGGAGGATCACCGTCTCCCCATCCAGGGTGACAGTGCTGTCCTGATCCAGGGTGAGGGTCGCTGCCCCCAGCCCCTGTACCAGCTGCTGCCAGCTCTCCGGTTCCCCGGAAAGCCAGGCGTCAATGGTGAGGCTGTACCGCTCCTCCAGCTCTCTTTGCAGGGCGGCAGGTGTTCCGGACGGGGCGTCCTCTCCGGTGAGCGCCAGTGCCGCCATGCGCTCCTGGGCCGGGAAAAAGCCCAGCAGCAGCACCACCGGCTCCTCCCCTTCCATCACCCCCAGCAGAATGAGATCCTCCTCGGGGTCAGGGCTGTATTCCACCGCCTCCCGTACCGGCTCCGCTGCCGGAGCTTCCGGGGGCTCGATCACCCATACCGCCGCCGCGATTCCCAGCAGATATACCGCCAGGGTCAGGGAAAAGGCTGTCCAGAACTGCCGCTTCACCATGCTCACCTCCGGGGAGAGTATGGACGGACAGCCCGGGATCTATGCGGCGGGCGTCAGCGCAGGCGCTCTGCCAGCCAGAGGGCACACCAGCCCTTTGCAAGGTCGGGCAGGATAAAGGGAATCACACAGGCCGAGAGGGACGCCCACAGTCCCATGCCGGTGGCAGCCATGAACCAGGCGGTGCCCAGCAGGTAACAGCACAGGTTTGCCAGTGCCACCCCAACCATGCGGGCTCCACGGCTGCGGGTCTTTTCGCAGACCATGGACAGCAGCCAGGCCATGATGGGATAGGCCAGCAGATAGCCTCCGGTCATACCGAACAGCACACCGGGGCCGGCGGCAAAGCCGGCAAATACCGGCAGACCGGCAAAGCCCAGCAGCAGGTAGGCGCAGGCAGAGAGGGCAGCCAGCGCCGGGGGCAGCAGGGCACCGGCGAGGAGAATGGCAAAGACGCCCAGGGTCAGGCTCACCGGGCCGATGGGAATGCTCACCGGCGCCAGCAGACAGGCGCAGGCGGTACAGAGTGCGGCCCGGGTCAGTCCACGGACGGTGCCGGCAGAGGAAGAAAACTGTGTTGGCATGAATGAATCCTCCGGATCATTGAAATTTTGCCCATTATAGCATACCAGGGTCTGTTCCGGCAATCCCCCTTTGCCCGATTTGTGATATAATCTGCAATTTTCGCTTTCAAAAGTTTCTGTTTTGGCGATTTTACGTGATTGATTCCGCCAATTTTGCAGGAAACTCAGATTCAATATTCATTTTGCGCTTGCGGGAGCTGATATGCACCGAAAGGCTCGCACACTTCCGGGGTCTGATCCGGTACGGGGCGTGGCTCAGTCTGACGCCTCCGGCTCCTCCGGCTCGTCCGGCAGGCCCAGGGCGGTGCGCACAGCCCGTCCGGGCAGGAGCATCGCCCGTTCCGCCGCCGACCACAGCTCGGTGCCGTCGTCCTCCACACCGGCGGCAGCTGCCCCCACAGCGTAGAGCCCCGGCAGCACACTGCCGTCCTCCCGCAGCACAGCGCCCCGCTCATTGGTGCGGATGCCCCCGGGGGTCTCGGCAAGCACCGGGGTTCGCCATTCCGCCGCATAGTCCCCCGTTTCCAGCCGCTCCCCCTCGGGTGCCGCGGCATTGTAGCTCTCCACCGCCTGCCGCAGCAGATCCGGGTCGGCTCCCATTGCCTCCGCCAGTTCTTCCAGCGTCCCCGCTGTCACCAGGCGGGCGTCCTTCTGGGCCGCGGCAGTGTCAGTCTGGGGCTCTGCGGCGCTCTCCGCCGGGCCAATGGCCCAGTAGGCACCCTCCGGCAGCTCCATCAGCTTCTGCAGCCAAGCGCTCTCCTCCTCGGGTACGGTGAGCCAGCGTCCGTCACTGTCCACACAGAGCAGTTCCCGGCTCTCCCCCAGGCGCCGCTGTTCCGGGGCGCTGTCCCAGATCTCCAGCTGTCCCAGCCCCGATGCCGCGGCTCCGGCCTCCAGTGCCGCTGTGAGCCCGCTGCCGTCCGAACTGCCCCGGGACAGGGTGCGGAAATGCTCCTGCAGTCCCTCCGCCAGTCCGGTTTCCCCGGCACCGGCGAGCACCAGTTCGGGATTGCCCCCATAGTCCCCGGTGGCAAGGATCACCCCGTACTGGGCATGGATCAGATAGTCGGTGTCAGCACTCTCTGCCCGCACTCCGGTCACCTGTCCATCGGTGACCTCCAGCCCGGTGAGCTTCACGCCGGTGAGCAGTTCTGCCCCGGCCTCCTCCACCTCTGCCCGGAGATCCCCCAGCATGCCATAGCCGCTGGTCAGGGTGCCGTCCGACAGGGTCAGCACCGGTTCATAGAGGGTCTCGCCGCCGATGATGTCCTGCTGTTCCAGCACCAGCACCGTGGCTCCGCTCTCACGCACCGCCTCAGCTGCCGCTGTCATACCCGCTCCGCCGGCGCCGGCAATCACCAGCCCGGCATAGAGTTCCCGCTGGGTGCGCACCTCCGGTTCCGGGTCAGGCGGGGTGAACTCCCCTCCGGCCTGTTCCAATGCCTGGGCTGCCGCGTCAATCACCCCCTGGGAGGTGAGGGTCGCCCCGGCAACCAGCTCCACATAGGGTGTCCCCTGCCGGAGAATCTCCGCCGGAATCTGCTCAAAGGCCGCCTCACACACCCCCCGGCTCTCGTTGTGGGAGAGAATGCTCACCGCCTCAATGCGGTCGGCCGACACCTCCACCTCCACTGTGATTGTCCCGCCATAGCCCTCGCCTGTCCCCTGGTACCGTCCCGGCTGGAACTGTCCTCCGGGCTGGGACGGCGCCGGTTCCTGGGTACACCCTGTCAGGAGCAATACCGATAAGAACAGGGCTGTCCATTTTTTCACCGCCACAGTTTTCCACTTCCTTTCCAATATTCTGTGGAAAACAGTATACCCCGCGGCGGCAGCGGGATTCTGACGAAAGCCGTCGGAACGCCGGATATGAAAAAAGCCGGGAGAGGACCACCCTCTCCCGGCGGGACAGAACTCAGAACAGACGGTTTACAAAACCGGCAGCAAAGGGAATATCGCTGTCCAGTCCCTTGTGCATGCGGTCGGCGGCACGGATGGCAAAGAGCGCCATACCCAGCAGGAGCAGCAGATCCACAACCTGATCCACACCCCAGCGGAGCATCCAGCCAAAGAACGGCACAATCGCAAACACAGCGGACAGCTTATGCACCAGAAGGCTGACTGCCATCACACCCAGACACATGAGCAGTGCCTGCATCACCTGCCGGTTGAGCCATTCGTCCTTTTCCACCAGCATGACAAAGAGCATCAGGCCGCCCAATACCAACGGCTGCTGACACACGGCAAGCAGCAGAGCCACAATGCCATAAAACCAGATATCAAATCCAAAGATTCCTCTGCGCATGAAAAAACTCCTCGATTTCAAATCCCTGTTCTGTGGTACGAAAAAAGCAGCCCGTTCACAAAGCGGCAGACGCTTCATGCCAGGGGCTGCTCTAATTCAGTTCGTTCAGGCAATATATAAACGCTTACGCATTGGCAGCCAGCTTAACAGCCAGGTTTGCCTTCTTTCTGGAAGCGTTGTTCTTGTGCAGGAGACCCTTGGCGCAAGCCTGATCGATCTTCTTCACAGCAGCCTTGACAGCCTCAGCTCTGTTCTCGTCGCCGTTTACGATTGCAAGATCAGCCTTCTTGATAGCAGTCTTGAGCTCGGACTTGAGAGCCTTGTTCTGCTCAGCCTTGACAGCGTTGACACGAACTCTCTTCTTCGCGGACTTAATGTTTGCCATTGTTACACCCCCTACTCTGTTCATACAGTACAAGTTAGTTTATCATTTTTCAGAAATAAATGCAACTGTTTAAGCGAAATTTTTTCGGTAAAACTATGAGAAATCCCGGTTTTCCGGGAATTTTATCTGAAAGAGAGGGAGATTTTTCCATGATCCGCACTGACCTTGCCCTGGAAGCCGCCAATCTGTCCGGGGAATCGGATCTTCCCGGCATTGAGATCCGCCGCGCCAAAAAACATGGCCTGACCCTGACCACTGTGACTGTCCTGGACGAAACCGGCTCCCGGGCCATCGGCAAACCGCCGGGACGCTATATCACCCTGGAAACCGATCCCATCGGGGAAACTGCCCTCACCGGTTCGGAGGAAGCCGCCCTGCTCGGGGAGAGCCTGGGGGCGCTGCTGCCCTCGGAAGGGACTTTGCTGGTGGCCTGTCTGGGCAATGCCGCCATCACCCCCGATGCCCTGGGGCCCCGGACTGCCCGCTGGGTACTGGCAACCCGCCATGTGGCAGGCCGGGAACAGCTGTTCCGGAAGTTCCGCCCGGTGGCGGTGCTGGCGCCGGGAGTCCTCGGGCAGACCGGCATTGAGACCGCCGGCATTATCCGCACGGTGGCAAAGGAGATCGGCGCTTCGGCGGTGCTTGCCATCGATGCCCTGGCTGCCCGGGATCTCTCCCGGCTGGGACGCACCGTCCAGATCGCCGACTGCGGCATCGCCCCCGGCGCCGGTGTGGGCAACGACCGGGCTGAACTCTCCCGGCACACCCTGGGGATTCCGGTGGTGTCCATGGGCATTCCCACTGTGGTGGACTGCCGCACCCTCCTCCACGACCTGGGCCTGCCTGCCCCGGCTGGCGTCCCCCAGAGCATGGTGGTCACCCCCCGGGACGTGGATCTGCTCATCGACCGGGGCGCCCATCTCATCGGCATGGCGGTAAACCACGCCGCCCAGCCCGAACTCACCCCCGAGGAGATCGCCTACCTCATCGCCTGAGCCGCCCGCAGATCCAGCCGCCGCCTGTTTTCCGGGCGGCGGTTTTGCTGTGTCTCTGGTGTGCGCCCTGTAAATATGTGCTGCTCCGGAGAGTCCGGTTCATGCAGGTGTAAATTCCTGTCCCTCGCCATGCTGTCCACCCGCTCCACGGGGCGGCGGTTTTCTTTGGCACAGGTGTCCGCAATTTTCCCGTCCTGCGCCCTGGTCCCGCTCAGGCGCCTGTTTCCGGAGGGGCTGTCCCCGGGCATATCCCGGCGCCCTGCCGCATAGAGATATACCCAGACAGTGCTGCCCGGGGCGGCAGCAGGACAGGAGGGACGGGCATTGAGATTTCCCAGGCGGATCATCGGGCGCATCGGCGGCTCCGGACGGCGTGCCGCCAGACTGCAGGCAATCCTCATGGGGACGGCACTCACAGCCGCTTCCGCAGCCGGTGTGGCTGGGGTCTGGCAGGGTGCGGCACCGGCAGCGGCGGACTTTTTTCAGGATACCGCTCTGCTGGCGGGGGCAGCAGCCATGCCGGAAGGCACTCTGGGCGCCCTGCGGCGGCAGCTGACCCCTTCGCCCTCCTCCGCCGTAACGGCGGAGATCAGTCCGGGCATCACCTTCACCGACCCTGAACCGGAGGTCACCGACCAGAAGCCGGTGAGTGTCCAGCCCCCGGAGATCAGCCCGGAATACCGGGGCGTGCTCATCTCCGAGACTATGGCGGGGTCCCCCAGTGCGGTCTGCTGGCAGATCGGCGCCGGCTGGCTGCGCAATTACACCGAGATCCCCCGCGCCCAGATCGACGCGGAGCTCTCGGAACCCCTGGAGCTTGCCCCCAAGGCGGACGGACGGGTGGAGGTGCTCATCATGCACACCCATGCCACCGAGAGCTATGAGGGGTATGATTCGGAGTATTACGACACCCGCAACACCTGGCGCAGCACCGACAACAACGAAAACATGGTGGCGGTGGGGAACGTCATTGAGGAGGAGCTCCGAAAGGCGGGCATCGGGGTGGTGCATGACACCCAGCAGTTCGACTATCCCTCCTACAACGGCTCCTATGACCGGGCGGCAGTGGCAGTGAAGGAGTACCTGGCCCAGTACCCGGATATCCAGCTCATTCTGGATATGCACCGGGACGGCATTCAGCGGGACACCACCACCATTGTCAAGCCCGCTACCGAGATCGACGGCGAACCGGCGGCCCAGATCATGATCCTCTGCGGCTCTGACCCGGGGGTCGGGGACTGGGGCGAGAACCTGCGCACCGCGGCGGCGGTGACCAACCTGCTGGAGAGCCGCTATCCCACCCTGACCCGGCCCATCTACTTCTCCACCGGGCGGTACAATATGGACCTCTCAGGCGGGACGATCCTGCTGGAATTCGGCAGCCAGGCCAACACCCTGGAGGAAGCCCTCACCTCGGCCCGGCTCACCGGGCAGGCGCTGGGCGAGTGGCTTCAGGAACTGGCGGGGAACGCATAAGGCAGGATTCTCCGGGGCAGACTCTCCCTGAAAGGGTGTGATGCCATGGAGGAGAAAAAACCTGCCGCTTCCCCGGACCCGGCAGAACAGGTGGAGGAACTGCTTGCCCAGGCCCGGCAGACGGCGGCAGGACGGGTATCCCGGCGGGAGATGGACGCCATTCTTGAGAGTGTCCGCAGCCAGGACGCACCGGAACCCTCCGGGGCGAAGCGGGTGCGGCAGGGAAAGACCGCGCCGGACGAACAGGACCTGATCCCGGAGCCGGAACCGGAGGAGCTCAGTCTGCCCGAACAGCGCCGCCAGACTGCCCGGCAGTTTTTCGGGGCGATGTTCCTGACCCTGATCCTGCTGGGCGGGGTATTCGGGGCTCTGCTGGTGGAGGAGAGCTACCGTCGGGTGGGAATGGGCAGCCTGCCCACCCAGGTATTTTCCGCCCGGCTCACCGAGGAGGGGATCGCGTTCACCGTAGGGGAAGCTGCCCCCGACCCGGAACAGACAGCCCGGCTGGCCTGGCTGGCAGACCGTCTGGAGCCCTTCCTGCTGCCCCGGGGACTGCGGATCACAGTCCGGGCGCTGCTGGGCGGAAGGCTCCTGCTGGACCGGCTGTGACCCCTTCCCCCGCTTCCATACAAAAAACGGAAGGCATATCCTGCCTTCCGTTTTTTGTGTATATTCAGGGTCAGCGGAACAGCTGACAGACATAGCTGATGCCCTGGGCATTGAGCTTGCGGCGGGTCTGTGCCATGCTGAGGTCGGGGTCGTTATAGACAGTCAGGGTCTTGCCGCTCAGGGCGATGCCCACAGTTGCCTTGCCGTCCTGTCCGGCTGCCGCATGGTAGCACAGGGAAACAGAGGGCGTGGACATATCATTGACCGACGGCGGCATTTCCAGGGCATAGACCGTACAGAACCGGGGCTCGAAATCCAGGGTGAAACTGCGCTGGGAGGCATCATTGCCGTCATAGAAATACAGCTCACTGGACGGACGGGACCACTCTTCCCGTTCCGCCTGGGTGAGATGCTTTTCGGTGTCGTCCAGATGACCGCCCACCAGGGTTTCCAGCTGGGTATTGTCATAGTTGAAATCGTCCATTTTGGGCTTGTCGCTCCCCACAAACTGATTGAGCCGGAGCGTTTTTGTCTTGGATGTGCTTGGCATATCATTCTCCTCCCAGTTTTTCTCCATTGAGATCGAACCATTCCCAGGTAAAGTCCCGGCTGTCCCAGGCGGCAAAATCCAGTCCGATGGCTTCGAGCATCTCCCAGGTCAGCACGCCGATGTCAAACTCCACCTCGAGATGGGCGGGGAGCATCCGGCGCACCTGGGCCTTGACTTCGTCCAGGGTCTGGTAGCCGCCGATGATCCGGGCATCGGTGACCCGGATCAGCCGCTGGGAGAAATCCTCTTCCAGTTCCGCTTCCAGACCGGCAGCCAGCAGGGAACGCCGGATGCCCTCCGGAGTGAAATCCCCCTCCCCGATGGAGAGCTTCACTGCCGCCATCTCCCGGCGGCTGGCCTCATCGGTACGGGCCACCGGCAGATCCAGCAGTTCCTCCCACCGGGCCAGCCGTTCCAGACTGCAGGTGGCAAGGAACAGATCGTCCCGGCACTGTTCCAGCCGCTGACGGAACAAAGCCAGTCCCGCGGCATAGGCCATCAGCTCCCGGGACACAAAGCTCTCGGGCGAGAGGTCATAGAGCCGCAGCGGGTCCAGCAGTGCCACCATGCTCTCCCAACCCGCCGGGGTCAGGGCTGAACGGGTGCCGAACTTCATGCTTCCGCCCCCTTTGTCACGGTCAGTTCGCCCAGGGTGATGAGACTGCGCTCCGCCCCGGGCTGATCGGCTGCCGGAGCGGTGAGACGGCAGTTCTCCACACCCGGCACTGCCATCACGGTGCCGATGATCCGGGCAATGTAGAGGGGCTGACCCACTGCCAGTTCCCCGAACAGCGCCCGGAGAGCGGCTTCGGCCTGGGTTTTCACATCGTCAAAGGCGTAGTTCTCCCCGGCGAAGAGCTCCAGCGTCACCGGGCACGGGCTTTCCTCGGCGGCAGTGACCTGGGCATCCACACCCAGTTCCCGCTGCCGGGCCACCAGTTCGCCCAGCTCCCGGACGGTGTCCTCCGAAGCTGCCGCACCCTCCCCGGCAATGACCAGGTCGACGCTGCCGCTGCCTCTGGGGCGCTGGATCACCTGCACCGACGCCACCCCGTCCTGGGCCAGGGCCAGACGGCGGTAATAGGCGGCATTGGAGCCATTGGATACCGCATGGTAGCTCTCCAGCAGACGGCTGCGCAGTTCGTCGTCAGTCTCGGCGTCCTGTCCGCCCGAGAAGCCTTCGGGGTTCTCCACCCCGTCCACCGAGCCCACCGCTGTCACCAGCACAGTGATGCTCCCGGCGGCGGCATTGCCGGTGCTGCCCGGCTGTTCGGCCTGAGCCGGTACCAGGGCTTCAGTCTCCCCGGCGGCGATGCGTCCCTCGGCAGTGGTGACAAACCGCACCGGTTCCGCGCCGGCTGTGGAGGCCACCAGTCCCTGGGGCAGTACGATCTCCTGAGCCGCCGCCCCCTCCCGGTAGAACCGCAGCACGCCACCCGCAGCTGCCGCCTCCTTGCGCCGGAGTCCCCGGCTGTCGGCATGGCGGTCGAGCATTTCACCCTCCGCTGTCTCCGGGTCCGCGGCCTGGCGCAGGGCACCAAGCTCCTCCTCCAGCAGTTCCAGCTGGTTTGCCAGCAGAGCCATACGGATGCCGATGTCGCTGTCCTCCCCCGGCAGGGCGCCGGTGAGCCGCTGGTATTCCGCCCGCATGGCTGTAAGATAACCGCTTTCCAAATTCATTCCTCCCTCTCCCCGTTCCGGGGGTCGTCATGGTTTACAGGGTCAGCAGCAGACCGGCGGTTTCACTTACGCCGTCCGCTTCCAGCTCCACCCGCACTTCCAGGCCCGATGCCCCCGGCACCGGTTCCACACTCAGCACAGTCACCCCGGTCAGCGGACAGAGTGCCTCCTCCACCGCCGCCCGGATGCGCTCCTGATCCGCCCGGTTCATGCGGTAGAGCTCACTGCCCAGTTCGGGATAGGGCACAAACCCGCTCCGGCGGCTGCACAGCCGGATCATCACCCGCTGGCGCAGTTCTGCCAGCCCGGTGACAGTCAGGGGCTGTCCGTCCGCGCCGGGCAGGAGATCCCCGTCACGAAGCATCAGATCCATGGCTCTGCCCTCCCTTCTCAGCGGTGCCGGCGGGGGTGATCTCCACGCCGTTGAGATACACCCGCCCATCGGGACAGAGCCGCAGCATGGCAGCACCGGCGGTGAGACGGATCTCTCCGGGGAGCAGGTCTGCCTGTGCCATGGGCACGCCCAGGGCGAGAGGGCCTCCGCCCAGATCGGCGGTGAGCACCGTACTGCCCGGTTCCGGACGGGCGGCATAGCCCGGCGGCAGAAACCAGGCGGCGTCCCGGCGGGCTTCCCCGGTGATGAGCATACCGTCCTCACCGGCGGCAGCCATACGCAGCCGGGTCATTTCCTCCTGCATGGTCATCTTCCTTTCTTTTATCCATAGAGATCGGCATAGGTGGGATCAGCCAGTTCCAGATGGGTGCGGGCAGTGCTGCCGCTCTGTTTCCACTGCACCCGGATCACCAGCCATTCCCGTCCGGCATCGAACTGTACCCGGTCCCCGAGAAAAATCCCGTTCACCAGGCCGGGCAGTTCGGCTTCGCCCCGGCGGTAGTCCGCCATGGCCCGGCGCAGCAGGGTGGGAGCGTCCTCCCGTCCGTCCTCGTACTGGGTGGGCGGGATCAGGTAGCGCTTGCGGCGGATGCCCAGCTCCAGCGCCCGGCGGTCGCCGAACTCAGTGGGGTAATAGCCGTTCTTATCCCGGACCAGCACCTTGGAGATGGGCTCGCTCCGGCGCTCGGAGAGTGTCCGGGTGAGAAACCGCACTCCGCCGGTGCGGGTGTTGGAGAGCTGTACGGCAGTTCCGTCCCGGGGCAGCAGACAGAGCTCCCCCTCCCGGCTGAGATAGGGAAACTTCCCGGTGAGGGCATAGACAAACCCCGCCAGGGCTTCCCATTCGCTCTGGCCCTTGGGGACGGTGTAGGGAATGCGTCCCCGGTAAGAAAAGCCCCGGCGGAAGATGCCGTAGCTGTCTAAGTACCGCTGGCAGAAGCTGTCCAGCGTCACCGAGTCATAGCTCTGGGGCAAGGCTTCGTTATCGAGCAGATAGCATCCGGCGCTCCGGGCGGTGACCTCCAGCCGGGGGCCATCGCTGTCCAGCACCTGGGCAGCGGTGTCCAGATAGCCCTCGAAGAGGGTAAAACCCGAGTCGTCCTTCCAGCGGACGGTGACCAGTTCCTCGGGCCAGTTCTCCCCGGGCAGCACCGCCGAAAACTGTGCCGCCGGACTGCCCGCCTGCCAGTCGGCAGAGGCTTCCAGCACCCGGTCGGTCTCCATGCGGGTGCCGTCCAGGGTAAAGAGGGTCACAGTCACAGCAGTTCGCCCCCTTCCAGGAACTGAGCGGCATAGTCCAGCACCCGTCCGTCCCCCTGGGCTTCCAGGGTCAGGGCGGTGAACAGGGCGTAGAAGGGCGGGTGTCCCGGTACGCACAGCACCTGGGTGCCCCCGGCTTCATAGACCTTGCGCAGCTCCTCATACCGGCGCAGCGCCGCGGCGGCGTCCTCGGCCCAGAGCTGCCCTTCCAGCGTCACCTCCCGGGGCGCTGTCCCGGTGACGGTCAGCCATTCCCCGCCGCCGGGCAGGGGTTCGGTCACGGCGGTGCGGCGGTTCTTCACCGTCACTGCCGCCGGGTTCGGGGAAAAGATGTACTGTCCATAGCTCACCTGTACGGTGTCCATCGGCGATTCCTCCTCTCATAGGGCAGCAGCCCCTGGGGGTCCGGTACCGGAGCCTTGGCTCCTGCCCGGCGGATCAGTCCCTCCGCCGCCGGACGCCCCCGCTTTGCCGGAGTGCTCTCCTCCGGCTCCTCCCCGGGCAGACGCACGGCGGCAGGGGGCTCGGCCTCCTCCCCGAAGCCCGGCTTCCACACCGGGGCATCGGGTTCCTCCGCCGGGGCGGGGGCAGCGGCCCGGATCTGGCGGCGCAGTGCCGCGTCAAGCGTCCGTCGCATGGGAGTCCTCTCCTTCCCGTTCGCACCAGCCGTCCCGGAGACGGGCATACCGTTCCGCCAGCTGGGCGATCTCGTCCAGGGTCAGACGGTAGAGCAGGTCCTCGGGGGTGCGCACCTCATCGATGGCGCCCCGGACAGCACAGAATACCGTGACGCAGTTTGTCGCCAAGGCCTCGGCGGCAGCGAGGTCCCCCACATCGGGGAGGATCAGCGCCAGCACCCTTGCCATGCGCCTGGAAAAGCTCACCTCGTCCCAGGCGGTGAGGGGGTAGAGTTTCAGCTTGGTCACATCGGTCACAGGCTCACCTCCAGACGGGCGGCAGCCACAGCGGTGAGTTTTTCACTCACGGGGTCGGAGCTTTCGGCCTGTTCGGTGACGCCGCTCCACTGGCAGCCGGTAAAGAGGATCTTGCGGTCGGGCTTGACGATGACGATGGTAAAGTCGCTCAGGGCATGGAAATCCACGCCGGTTTCGCCCACCACCTGCAGCCGGGTGAGCTCGATGGTGTGCCGGGGCTGACCCGCTACGGTACCGGCGGGCTGAGCCGAACCGAAGCTCTCCACGAACCGGGCTTCCCGGGTGGTTTTCACCCGATAGCTCTGGGCCGCAGCCAGGCGGCGTCCGTCCACTTCGATGTAAATATCCTTTGCAGTGGGAAATACTGCCATCTGTGTCCCTCCTTTTCAGAGAAAAAACACACCCCGATGGGGGCTGATTCCGGCAGAGACCGGAAGACAGCCCCGGGGGCGTGGGGGCAAAGCCCCTGTTTAGAGCGTAATGGAGGCGGTGACGGTGATGCGGCTCACCACACGGGCCACAGCGAAGGAGAGCTCCACCACGCAGACCGAGGCGTCCTCGGGGCGGGTATAGACCACCGGGTCACTCCAGCCCTCGAGCAGACCTTCCTCCTCCTTCTGCTGAAGCAGCACCGTCACCTGGGAGGCGACACTCTCCAGCGACTGCTGGGAGGAGCGCACGCCCCGCAGTTTTTCGGTGAGCATCTGGCGTACCGCCTGCATGATGTGATCCACCGTGAGCAGGGTGGTGATGTCCCGCCAGGTGCTGTCGGGGGCGGAGCCATTCTTGGTGCGGGTGGTCACGCCGCGGATGCACTCCGCCTGACCGCCCACCCATTCTGCCGGCACCACGCCGCCCCGGAGCAGGGTTTCGATCTCCGCCTCACTCCGGGCCGGGGAGACCGCCGAAAGCCCTTCCAGTACCGCGGCGGACAGGCTCTCGTCCGGGGCGGAGCGGGAGAGCAGTTTTCCCGCCACTGCCGCCGCCAGACAGAGCGGCGAGTCGCAGTCCTGGTAGACGCCGCTGCCGGCGGTGAGCATCACACGTTCGCAGTTCACTGCCGCTGCCAGAGCCAGGGCAGCTTCGTCGTCAGCGGCGGCGATAATGCCCACCCGTTCCCGGCGGTCGTTGGCGGCGGCGGTGAGCATGGCGGCAAAGGCCAGGGCGTCCGCCTCCTCCTCGCAGGCACAGACAATGGTGTCCAGCTCTGCCTCGGCCCCCGCCAGGTCAAAGGCCGCCTGCCAGCCCTCCTCTGCCACCGGGCAGAGCCATACCCTTCCGGCGCCGGTGGCGAGCAGCAGTTCACAGGCTGCCAGGGCCGCTGCTTCCTCCAGGGCGGGCAGGGCAGCGGCAGCTTCGGTGCCGTCAGTCACCCACACCGGGGTGCCCGGAGCGGTCACGCCGGGGATAATCAGTCCCGCCGCCCGGCTGCCCGAGCCATAGCCCGAGCTGCCGGCGGTGTAGCTGGAAAACACCCCCGGGCGCAGTTTTTCTTCCATCAGTCACTCCTCCTTGTCACTTCAAAGCCGGTGATGGCAGTGCCGGGCTGGGTTTCGGTCTCCTCGAGGACGCACAGGGCGGTGCAGGTCAGGGCAAAGCAGTCCCGTTCCCGGATATACCCTGCCCTGCCGCAGTCCACCTCCTGGAGCCCGTACCGGCTGCCGTAGGTGAGCAGCAGTCCGCTCACCTGGTCAAAGAGCCGGTACAGTTCCCCGGCTCCCGACCGTCTGGGGGCGCTCAGTTCCAGTTGGAACCGGGTCTCCCACCGGCGTCCGGACTGTTCTCCGGCGTCCTGTTCTCCCAGGTAGTCCAGCTTCTGCAGGGCCGCTTCGGCAATGCCCACTGCCACAGCCGGCACAGTCTGGGGATAGCGCCGGCCCTCACCGGGATATTCCCCGGTCACAGCCGCAT
>ERZ827104.1059-NODE-1059-length-26133-cov-3.537963_pt1 | contig 26133 bp, 25 predicted proteins | sample MGYA00519781_ERZ827104 | MGnify/ENA primary metagenome ERZ827104 (study PRJEB31778, sample SAMEA3449257) | human gut metagenome | biome: human gut; feature: human-associated habitat; material: faeces | place: United Kingdom | collected 2010/2012 ...
ATAATCAACTTGAATTCTTGGGTCCTCTCGAAGGACTGCAAGGCCATATACACAATCTGGATCGATAACCGTTTGCGAGTGAAAAGGATTATATTGGCTTGGGAATCTATTCCGTATGTGCTCGTAGATCTGTTGGCAGTTAGTTGCTAAACGATCAATATCCCATTGATATGCATCCTGATCAAAAATCCTGAGATCCCGTCTTGGAGTGTACATCTTGCTATCGAAGAATACATAATGGCCTTCTTTTCGAGTAAGCACATCGAGCGTTCTTTTTTTGTTGCGGTGAAAAACATATTCCTGCTCAGGGTATACTTCGTCGAACAATCCACTTCGCAAAACGATTTGATAAAGGTATGGCTCCAGCACTTCTTTTCCTATCAACTGAGCTAGGTGATTGTCATCCTGAGTTATACGATATAGCATGGAGGATGTTACAGATCGCATAAGCAAATGCGGAAGAGGCAAATAAACAACTCCCTGTTCCTCCACAAATGGGTAGGTATATGAGGGACGCAAACAATACATGTAATCATCAATACTTGCGGTTATGTTTTTAAGCTGAATTTTGTACTCTTTCCTTGTAATGGTTAAGTGTGAGAGTTCCATTGGAAACTGCGACAATATAAAAGTATATACTTCTGGAGATACCTTATACTCATTACCCCATAGGATCATCCATAGCGACATGGCTAAGACAGCATACCTTTTGTAATCACTTCCCAACTTTTCTCGGAATATCTCAGGCATATTCACTTTAGAGTTCACAAAGGAAAAATACCAATAATAGCGATATAACTTATAGTAAGGGTATTCTTGTGCCTCAAATTGCACGGATCCCAAGGCAACAAATAACTCGTTTACCAGATCATTTGTTCCTTTTAATTTATCCACAATTGGATGTGGATGATTTCGTATACAATTTATCATTGCAACAAAGTTTCGATCGTTTCTGTCAAAACGCCCTTGTCGCCATTCTTGTGAGGTAACAGAAAATAGAAGTAGCGTTTCTAGCTCCCACGGAAAGGGTGTCTTACCCCTTTCGTTTCTGTCTATCACACCGTTTAAGTTCATGGTTTTGCGGGACCATGTTTGTAATATATTCATCTTTTCTACAAACGAATATCGCTTTAGTGTCCGCGGGATATCATTGTACTCCATCGGTGTACCTCCGTTTGCTTAATGGAAAGAACTATACCATCCAACCGAAAAGGGAAAGTCTTAAATACTATCCCTCTCACTATATTATAGCAGAGTATTGATCTTTTTCTTAGATAAATAGAAATTTTGTTATTGCGAATAAAAAGCCTTCAAATAAGTACTAACCCCCAAACGAAAAGCGCACTACTTTGTCCGCTCGTAATCGAGTTTTGGGTAAAAGTTATGTTGACCCCGTAGAGGCTTTTAGTTATAATAGAAATGCATTAGTTTGTCCGCTCGTTGATGCGATAGTAGCAGAACCTGTGTAGGAGTTTTGGCATGAAAAATGTCGAAAAATACAAAAAAATATTTGAACGCTATGGTGGGATAATGCGCACAAAAGACCTGCAGCGGGAGAAGGTCCAGTACCGGACTTTGCAGCATCTGATAGACCAGGGGGCAGTGGAAAAGGTCCGCTATGGCTATTACCAGTGGATCGACCCGGAAGATTTCAGTGAGGTCATTACGGTGAGCCGCTTGTTCCCGGACGCAGTTTTTTGTATGGAAACGGCGCTGCGATATTACGGTTACAGTGACCGAACTCCGACTGAATGGCACCTGGCAGTCAGCAAGAACTCCGGAAAATCCCGCTTCAAAATTGATTATCCCTTTGTGAAACCCTATTATGTTGATCCCGCCTGTCTGGAGGTGGGCTTGACATCCGGTACTATAGATGGACACAAGATTCGCATTTATGATAAAGAGCGTGTGCTTTGCGATTGCCTGCGGTACCGCAACAAGATGGACAAAGAAATTTTCAACAAAGCGGTTCAGCGATATATTGCCGAACCGGAAAAAAGCATCCCACATCTACTGGAATATGCCGAAGTGTTGCGGGTCAAAAAGGTTGTAAAAGAATTGATAGGAGTGTGGCTGTGATGGCAGACAAGGCGGCTTCTGTGCTGGCAAAACTGAAAAACAAGGCCAGGGCGACCGGTATCAGTTACCAGCAGTGTTTACAGCTTTTCTTCCAGGAGGAATTTTGCGCAGGCTGGCGGCTTCCCCTTATGCGGAAAACTTTGTCCTGAAAGGCGGGCTGTTTATCTACACGCTCACCAATTTTGAAAGCCGCGCCACGGTGGATGTGGATTTTCTGATGCGGGGCCTGAACAATGACCTTGGTCGAATGGATGCGATTCTTGCCGAGATCCTGGCGGTGGAAACGTGGAACGATTTTGTGACCTTCCGGGCTGAAAAGGCAGAACCCATTGCTCTGCAACGCAAGTATCACGGCGTCAGCACGCAGATCACCGGTTTTATCAAAAATGTCCGGGTGCCATTCAACGTGGATATCGGAGTTGGGGATGTGATCATTCCAGGCGCAGAGCGAAGACCCATTCAAACGCAGCTGGAGGGCTATACGCAGCCTACGGTTCTTACCTATTCACTGGAAAGCACTGTGGCGGAAAAATTTGACGCCATTCTGCAGCGTTTTGAGCTTACCGGACGGCTGAAAGATTTCTATGATATCTACTACCTGTCCAAGACATTCAATTTTGATGGGACAAAGCTGCAATCGGCTATACAGCAGACCCTGCAAAACCGAGGAACCACATACGAAAATAATAGCTTTGACCATGTATTTGCGCTGGCGGATCAGCCGGAGATGCTTACAAAGTGGCGCTATTTCCTGAAAAGCTTGGGAACCTCAGAGCTGGAGTTCTCCACGGTCATTCAGGGAATCGGGGCCTTTCTTTTGCCAGTGTGGCAAAACATCGTGACGGAAGAACCGATGACCGGCACATGGAATGCACAAGCAGCAAGTTGGGGGACAAGCGAAGAATAACGCCCAAAAGCAATGGTCATTTACATAATTTTGTTAAAGGATGGTATTCCGCATGGCAAGGAAGAAAACCGAAGAAAAACTGAATCTGGACACGATCCTATTTAAGTGCCGGGATATTCTACGCCAGGCGCGCAATTCCGGTTCTTTCTTTGAAAAGCGCGATATGATGCTGACCCTTGTTTTTTTGCGCTTTATTGGCGAAAAATTTGAAGATGGCACCGAACATCTTCGGCAGACGCTGATCGAAGAGGATCTGGATCCGGACGACGAAGAAATCTGGAACGCCTTCTTCAATGACCCCACCTTTACCGACGGCACCTACAATCTGCCGGTAGCGGCCCGCTGGTCCACCATCATCAACACACCTGCACCGCAGTTGAATGTTGCCTTGGATACGGCCCTGAAAGCTTTGGGAGACAGCGATAAACAGCTGAAGGGATGTTTTGTGGAGGGCACCTTTACCACAAGAAACCTGGAATCCAAAGACATCAAAATGCTGGTGGATGAGATCAACAAGATCAGCCACAAGAAATTCGGCGAGGAAAAAGACCTGATCGGCCGAGTGTACGAATACTTCCTTAAAGAGTTTGCAGTCAATGCAACGAAGGAGGAGGGTGAATACTACACACCCCATGACGTGGTCCAGCTGATTGCCGCCATGATCGAACCCTTTGACGGCACCTTGTATGATCCCTGCTGCGGTTCCGGCGGTATGTTCATTCAGAGTGCGGAGATTGTCAAAGCCAAACAGGGCGACACCAGCCGCATCAATGTATATGGGCAGGAAAAAGAACCGGCCACCCTCCGTTTGGCGAAGATGAATCTGGTTCTGCGCGGCATCAGCCACCACCTGGGGGAAATCGCCGATTCGACCTTTACCAACGATCAGAACAAGGGCTTGTATTTTGACTACATCATGGCCAATCCACCCTTTAACCTGAAGGGGTGGTACGATGCCAACCTGAGCGATGACCCGCGCTGGGCCGACTATGGCACACCGCCGGAAAGCAACGCCAACTATGCCTGGATCTTGCACATTCTTTCCCATTTGAAGGCTTTGAACGGCGTGGCAGGATTCCTTTTGGCAAACGGCGCCCTGGGGGACAGCGACACGGTGGAAATCCGAAAGAGACTGATCCAGAACGATATGGTGGAAGCCATTGTGATTCTGCCCCGGGAACTGTTCATCACCACCGACATCAGTGTAACCCTCTGGATCTTGAACCGGAACAAAAAGGGCGGCGCCTACCATGGCAGAACGCTGCGCGACCGCAGCCATGAGATTCTGTTTATGGATCTGCGCACCTGGACGGAAAACCCGGTCAAGGGAGAGAGTAAAAAGAAAGTCCAGCTTGTTACCGAACAAATCGAAAGGGCGGCGGAAATCTACCACACCTGGCAGGACGAGGGTACAGATGGCGACCATTACGAAGTGCCTGAACTGTACCGCAGCGTTGGTATAAAGGAAATTGAAAAGCAGAACTGGAGCCTAGTGCCAAGCAAGTATATTCGATTCATCGACCACGATCTGGAAATTGATTTTTCTGCGGAAATGCGGCGTATCCAGGCAGAAATGAAAGCCGTGATGCTGCAGGAGAAAGAGTCCCAGGCGATGCTGCTGGAGGCTTTCAGGGGGATTGGGTATGGCATTGACTAAACATAAAATCAGACACCTAATTAAGGTCATAGATGAACGTAATATATACGGAATTAATAAGTTCTATGGAATCAACATAAACAAAGATTTTATGCCAACAGTTGCCAATGTGGATGGAATTGATGAAAGTAAATATAAAGTAGTTCGAAAGAATAGATTTGTTTTTAGTGGAATGCAAACGGGTCGAGATAAATGCATTAGAATAAGTGTATACTTGGAAGAGACACCCGTTATTGTATCCCCTGCGTATGTGACTTTTGAAATAGAAGCCACGGATATTATTATTCCGGCTTATTTCTTTAGCGTATCTTTTTGACTGCGTTGTGGTCTTTTTTGATTTGTTTTCGGGAAAAGATCATCCGCTGTTGTGTTGGATTGTACCGCCGCCGAAAGACCTGTGTTAAGCGCGTAAGGGAAACTATAAGGGAAAACTTTATGGCCGATACGCACGGACCACACAGCCCCGGGACACCAGCGGGAGGCCATTTTTCGGATCGGCTTTGATCTTTGAAAATCACTTTTCTGACGTTTCTTGTTGTGGTATAATATTTCCTCCCGTATTATGTGTTTGGAATCAGTTGTAGTTCCCTGACGTTTCTTGTTGTGGTATAATGTAGAACGCAAACACGGTATCGTCTTCATAGTTGTAGTTCCCTGACGTTTCTTGTTGTGGTATAATGGGCCGTCAGAAATTACAATAAAGTATAGCCACTTGGACAACAAACAAGAAGTAAAACGAGAACGGCCCCTAAGATGGTTACAGGTGCCAGAGCAATGATATGAGTGCAGTATACTCATGCCATATGGAGGAGCAATGGAGAGAAGGAAAACGCAGGCTATGGCGTCGCATAGCGCCATATTTTTATTGCTGAGTATTTTTACATTTGTGTTTCTTGGTTCGGAATATCTATATGTCAATATGGTCTCCCGCATTGTCGAGGAAAGCCAGACGGTCATTGCACAAAATTATGCGCTGGGCGTCAATGCCCTTGGATTTCTTATATACCCGCTGATAAACCGCTCTGTCCGCGAGAGGAACAAGACGATCCTTATATTTTCCCTATCGTTCCTCTCCATTATCTGCATATTTTTGATCCAACAGCACATCTCGTTTTCCGTCACGCTTGCGGCAGGCGTGGTTCTGTTTCTGTTGCTGGGCGTTTTTGGCGGCTCCGTTCATTATCTGGCTGCCTGCACGATCCGGACCGAACGCATAGCCGGCCTGGTGGGAATCTCCTACGCGGCCGGCATCCTGCTACAGTACGCAAACAACAATTTGGTAAATATAGAGATCGCGGAGGCCGCGGTACTCTCTGTTTCCCTTGCGGTACTGAGTGTTTTGATCATGCGCACACGCCGCATCCACAAAGAAGCACTCGCATCGGATGAAACGGCGCCGCTCCGAACCGCGCTCCGCCCCGATGAAATGTCCAGAAAGAAAATACCGGCGAGACTGCTCCTGGTACTTCTGGTGGCCCTGATGGCCTGCGTATTCAGCACATTGGATAACGCGATCACCCTGGGCCATGCGGCGGGCACGATGGACATCGGGCAATGGCCCCGTATGCTGCTGGCCCTGAGCGGCCTGGCTGCCGGTTTCCTCTTTGATATCCGGAAAAGAAAATATATGACGCTGATGATGTACTGCGTGATGGTGCTCTCGGTGCTGTGTGTGATTGTTCTCCGGTGGGGCGGGCCATTCCTGACCGGAGTAGCGGTCGCCTATGTGGCCTCCGGATTTTTTGTCGTGTTTTTTACCACCAGTTTTTTGGAGCTCGCTGCCTGTATGCGCCTGCCGGACCTCTGGGCCGGCATGGGACGGGCGGTGAATAATCTCGTGGCGGCGCTGGTTACCAACGGCTCGGTGACGCTGCTCCTTGCCGGCAGGAGTATTACGCTGATCGTCCTCATGCTGGTGCTGTTTGTCGCGGCCAGCATCCTGATGTTTGCCTACACGGTCAAGGCTCATGCCGTATTGGCGCCGCCCCCGGCTCCGGCGGCGGGCTACACGCCGAAGGAAAAGTTCTCTTCCTTTGCCAGCCTCTATTCATTGACTGACCGGGAGCGGGATGTGCTGCAGTATTTACTGGTCTCGGACGGCAGCGTGCAGGATATCGCGCAGCAGATGGCCCTTTCCCGTCCTGTGCTGTATCGCCATATCAGAAGCCTGAATGAAAAGACCGGAACCCAGAGCCGGATCGGCCTGCTGCAGTTCTATTATGAGTGGATGCCGGAGAACAAGGGCGTTACCCCTGAAAAAAGCCCGGATTTCAAGGCGTGAGACAAATGTACCCCCCTGTCATTCGAAAAAACGATGTAAAATAAAAAAAGAGACAAATGTAACCTTATATTTTAAGGCCATCTATGCTACGCTTTCCACAGATACTGGCGCAGCATCCCGGCCTACGACAAACCGCGTCAGGATCTCCTGGCGCGGTTTTTTGCGTCCACCCCGTCCGCAACGGTGTGGGACGCTCAGGCCAGGCAGTCGCTGTATAAGGAGGAAATGAAATTTGAGAAAAACAGGATCTATTTTAGTGGCCCTGCTGCTCCTGTTTGGCCTGACTGCCTGCGGCGGTCCGGGAAACGAACCGGAGAGCGAAAGCGTGCCGAAGGGAGATGGTCAGATAACATCGGAGCCTGCCCCATCTTCCCGGGAACCCGCGGTGTCGATCACGGAAACGGCGGCCAGGACTGTGGATTTGGAACTGTATGAAACCCCAGATTTCAGCATCCAGATTCCCAAGGGCTGGACGGTCACCAGCGGCGGTACCGGGATGTATCACTCCATCCGGATTCAGGACCCCGCTGAGCCCCTCAATCAGATGTTCGTTCTCTTGAAGGCGGATATCCTGCTCCACAGTCAGGAGGGAAAGGACGCCTGGACCTATTATTCCGGCGTGACCGGTATGCCTGATATGCAGATATTTGCCCAGGCTCCCGTGCTGTCCAGCCCATCTACAGAGAATTTTTATCAGATCTTCCCGCAGTACGCCGACTTTGCCGCCCAATATGGCCCCGGCTATGCCGGCTATACCTTCCCCCAGTTTGAGGCCTTCACTGTGACCGAGCGTTTCCCGTCCACCGGCAGCCTGAGCGCCTACGCGCTGGGCGATGAGCTGCTGCGGGCCACCTTCACCGAAGACGGCAGAGAGGGAGAGGGGATGTTTGCCGCGTCGGTCGTGGATTTTGGCAGTGTTCCCATCGCGGCCGGCCCGCCGGTAGGCTACCAGCTCCCCCAGGCGGACGGCGGGTATTATATGGCGTATAACATCATGGCGGTCACAGCGGCCAAGGACACCTTCGTTGAGTGGGAGGGCATTTTGACCGAGAGCCTCGGCACACTGGAGTACTCGGAAAACTTTGTAAACGCCACCATCCAGGCGGGGCAGGAAGTGGTACAGCAGGCCATGGACTTCAGCCGAAATGCAAACGAGGTGCTGAACGGGATCATGTCTTCCTGGAAGGCGCGAGACACCAGCGTGGACATCCAGAGCCAGAAGCAGAGCGACGCCACATTGGGATATGAGCGCGTTTACGACACGGAAACAGGTGATATCTACCGGGCGGAGAACGGCTGGAGCGACAGCTATTCTGGGGAGCGCTATCAGCCGGTGACGGAAGACGAGATGTACGTACAGCCCATCAGCGGCTATATTGAGTGAAAACTGCCCTGCTTACAACGACAGGTAGCTGCATTTTTTTAACGAACAGGAGGAGCGTGAATGAATTATAGCATCTCGAAGATCATCCCATATGTCCGTCGGTATGTGCTCCTTGGAATTTATGACGTGCTGGACGGCGAGAGGGTGACTTACCAAAAGGGAGAGGAGACCATTGTGGCCAAAGCGGAGGCATACGGTAATCCCAGCACCTTTTCCATCTCTGCTGAGGAGCAGGAGATGGGTACCGAGCTGAAGGTCACCCTGCTGCAGCCCTGCGAGGGCTTGTCCAAACAGGGAAAAGAGTGAGCCATAACCGCCGTGGCGGATCGTACGGTATCTGGAAAACGAGCTTTTGATACACAGCAGCGTGGTCCAGATCACCAGCGACTGCTGGTCACTCCGCCTGACCATCCATCGGGGCCGTCCCACACAAGCACACAGCATTGTCAGAAAGGAAGGAAACAAACGATGAAAGAAAAACAAAGCATTATTAAGTTCCTGATTCTGGCGGTCATCCTGGCAGTGGCCCTGACCGCCGGCTTTGCCACTGGTGCCATGAAAACGGCGGCCCTGACCGCCGACTGGACCCTCAGCCTGAGGGCTATCCTGCGTCTGGCGGCCATGGCGGCACGGGTGCTGCTGGCGGAGTGGGTGGCGGAGTTCTTCTTGACCCTCTGCAAGCCCAGGACCCACCGGGCCCGGTCCATCCTCTCCATCACCCGTAGCCTCCTGCGCTATGCCGCAGCCATTGTCATCCTCTGCTGGGGTCTACACCTCCTGGGTGTGAATATTCTGGCTATTGTGGCCAGCCTGGGTGTTTTGGCCTTAATCGTCGGCTTTGCCGCCGACAGCATCATCGCCGACCTGGTCACGGGCGTGTTCATCCTCTTTGATAGCCAGTACAATGTGGGGGACATCATAGAGGTGGACGGCTTCCGGGGCGTGGTGACGGACATCGGCATCCGCACCACCTCTATCACCGACGCCAGCGAGAACATCAAGATTGTAAACAATGCGGATATGCGGAACATCCTCAACCGTTCCGACCACGTGTCCAAGTCCTTTTGCGACATCTCCATCCCCTATACCTGTGATCTGGAGGCACTGGAGGAGAAATTCCCGTCCCTGCTGGAGGAGATCCGGCAGAAGCGTGCGGACGTTATGTTGGACACGCCGGTCTACCTGGGGGTGCAGCAGCTGGCTGACAGCGCCGTGGTGCTGCGTTTCTGCGTGGACGTGAAAGAAAAGGACATCTATGGCGGTGCGCGGATCCTCAATCGGGATCTGCTCTTGGGCCTGCGCCAGCTGGGTGTGGAGTGCCCCTTCCCCCAGCTGGACGTCCACTCTATGTGAGCCATGGGCGGGCAGAATCTGCGGAACGCGCCGCCGATGGAGCGGAGCGCACCGCCAAAGGAATGGAAACTTCCCCCGGAGTTCATCCTGCCCTGGGAGCCTGGCGTCCCGGAGGAGCCCCGCCCCGGGGCGGAGGCGGCCCCGCTTCCCCCGGAGTTTCAGGGCGGCGGCAGGGGTGCGCCCCGGAATCGGGAGCGCCGGCGGGGCTGGCGGATACTGGCCTCCGTCGCCATGGCCCTTCTGTTGACAGTAGCGGCCGCCGTCCCGGCAGCGGAGCTCCCCTCTCCCGAGCCGCCGACGTCAGCCGGGGACCCGCTCCCCACGGTGCCGCCGGAGACCACGCCTCCGGGCGGAGAGGAAAGCCCCGGCCCAGTCCAGACGCCGGAACCCATCACTTTTTTCTCGGCCATGATGAACGGATCCGAGGGTTTTTTGCAGGTGGCCTTCCCGGAGCCAGAGACCATTGCCTCGGCCAAGGTCACCCAGTTTGACACCATCACCCAGCGTCCTTTTTATGAGGATACTTTCGGTGAGGGCATCCCCCGGGCGGACATCGATGCCGGGCTGTATACCGCTTTCTATGTGGTTTATCCCCCGGATTTCGACGACTACTGGGCAGAGGCGGGGGCGGACACCTACCCCACCTTTGAGATGCGTCTGACGGTGGAACGGGTAAATGGGGAAACGGAGACCTACACCGCTGCCGACTTGGGCCGATGCCCCCAGCTGCGGGGAGAGTATGATGAAACAACCAACACCGTGACGATGAAGGTCTGGTGGGACGACGGGGAGGACTTCCCACAGGTGGTGCCCGTCGCGCCGGAGCAGGCCGAGGGCGACACCCTAAGCGTCACCGTCTATGTGGACGGGGAGCCCCTGCCGCCGGAGGCCTATGCCCTGAGCCAGGTGCGCGAGGAATCCCAGTACTCCACCTCGGACAATCCAGATGTGCTTCTGACGAGATACACCTACATCACCGTGGCCACCGCCTCCCTGCCCCAGCCTCTGGCTGCGGAGTCCGCCCTGAGCTGCGCCGTCCACATGACCCTCTCCGGCCAGCCTTTTACCTATAGTCTGCCTATCAGCACTGCCCCGAGGGACATCTACTGGTAAGTTTTTATGATGAGTAATTTGTATCAACTGAGTCCAGTGTTTCATCGGACAAAGGCATCCGATATTGGTGTGGTCGACTCCATGGCCTTTGCAAAAGCGCATATGCATATGAAAAGGCAGGTATTGCCGTCGCAATACCTGCCCTATCGGTTTATTCAAGACTATCAATATGCAGACAAGTCATATGCATATTATGACTGGATGTCCAGAGATTTCTTCAAATATTTATTGGACAATGCAGATAAAGCGTATTGGCTAAAACCAGGCAGTAATGAACATGTCTACAAAAAATACAGTTTCAAGAGCGATGCTGAAAAAGCATATAATAAATGTTTAGAAGCCTTAGAGGACTACAGTAAAGATTATACCTATTGCTGGCATCAGGATTGGAGGGAAATATATGGAAACAAATTTCCAGAATCATGATATAAAGCTCTATAATCAAATAGAAGAAGCCTATGGAAAAGTTGTATATTCATATACTACTCAAGTAATCCATGCGGCAAGATTGTACAAGAAATATACGGCATTAAAATGGTTGCAGTTAATCCTTTCTGCGGTATCGGCTGGTGGTTTTATTGGTACGCTAATTACTAACCAAATTTTGCTGACTTGGGTAGGCGGTGTTTGCTCAACATTTTTGTTAATTCTAACTGCGTACTTTAAGGATACTGATTTGTCTGCTATTCATAAACTACACTTAGAGACATCCAACAAGTTGTGGTTACTCAGAGAACTATATCTATCCTTACTTACAGATTTTTCCACACTTTCAAGAGAAAAAATTGTAGTTAGACGAGATGAGCTTCAAGAGCGTACAGCAGAAATATATGCCTCGGCGCCGTTGACAGACAATAAAAGCTACTCTTTGGCACAAAAGGCATTGAAAGATAATGAATCGCAGTTTTTCTCCAGAGAAGAATTAAACCAAATGCTTCCTGAAACATTAAGAAGGCCGCTGAGCAATCAATAAGTATCTGTTTGTTTCGTGGAACACCATGGCAACAAAAACTCAGATAGCCTCTACTATCTGAACAATTGAAATAATGCCAATACTCTGAACTAAATCCCATAAGCAAATCTGTTTAGAAAACTTCTGACAGGAGCCTATCGGCAGTATTCCTGATTCAGCCGTGTAAGCTTGACCCGGTCTGTAAGCAGCTGCTCCTTATCATCAGAAGCTTCATCCATCAAGACCCGCCGCTTCCGGGTGCGGATTTTCTTCTTGATCCGGTTCTGGTATTCTAACAATTTGCTAACAATGATTGTTAGAATGTTAGAATAATGATTAGAAAGCCGGGCTTTGTACCGCTTTGTTGCAACAAAATAGAAGTCAGTTGTAATAAATGTCAGCAAATATTCGAAGTATACTTACAAATCTGCGACATCATTGGCTGCTATTACAAGAATCAACAATTCCACGTGGGCTCTAACTGAAGGGGCAATGATTTCTGCAAACACAAGGGGAGCATTTTCCGATTCAGAAAATGCTCCCCTTGTTCTATCTTTCAGCCCTTCTTCCTGGGGCTTCTCGGTTTTGGTGCCACCGCTCCGATCATGGCATAATGTTTCTTGCTCTTGCGGGTGATGTTGTTGTACTCCTCAGAGGTGAGGAAGTCCAGGAGCCAGGCCTTAGGAACCATATACCGGTTACAAATCATAAAGGATTTTACCCTTTTTTCGGTACACCACCGGGAAACCGTATGCACCCGATAGCCGGTGATTTGGGCGATCTGACTTACGGTCAGGACATCGGGGTAACCTTTGGTCGTCTTTTTCAGGTAGCTGTGCAGTTTCTGCTGTGAGATGGCTGCGTAGTTGAGAGAATGGATCAGGGAGGTAGCCGGCGGTTTACGCTGGGGGTAGTTCTTGTACCAGTCGCTGGGCGGGGTGTAATACTCCGGCTCGGTGAGACGGCGCAGCAGGTAGGCCGCCACATCTGCCTTGGAGATTTTGTAGCACCGAGTCTTTTTCCCGTTGTTTTCGCAGGGGACCAGTCCGCTCTCCAGCAGGTAGATGGAGGTGCGGGTTCCGATGTGACAGGCTTTCCGGAAGTCGGTGCGGCTCATGGGGTCAGGCCAAGGAGCCAAGAGCTCCTGAATTTGCTGTTCCAGCAGGGTCTGCGCTGTATTTTTCTTTTTCATGTTCAGGTTCTCCTTATAAAATATTGGGACCCGGAGAACCTTTAATTTTCAGCCATATTTTACTATTTGTATATTTCATATTTAATAATACAGAAAGTCCTCTTTAAATCTTGCATTTGGGAACAGTGACCTTCGGGCGGGGTGGCAAAAAACCAGCAGCCATAAGGGAAAACGGGCCTGAATTATCTTGCATGAAATCTTGCATTTTTCCAAAAAATGTGCCAAATCTCCCCAAAAGAGGCATTTCCCATTTCATTCGTACCCACGCCATTTTTTGCTTTTTCCCTGCGGAATGGCTCTGTATATCGTCCAAAATTCAGGGACAAACTGACCCGCTCTGACCTGCTTTTTTCTGGAAAGTCCTTTTCGGCACAGGACTCGAAATCGTTTTGTCTAGAGATAGGCACGTGGGTTCGAATCCCACCGTCTCCGCCACCAGACTGAGTCTGGACGCATGTCGCGTTCCAGGCTCTTTTTCTTTGCCCAAATCCATTTTCCGCGCTCCAGTGTTTTTTCGTATTGTCTCTGTCAAATTGTGATTGTTGGCGTTCTGTGGTATAATTTCAGCAGGGAGACAAATAAATGAGAAGTGTTTATGCCCTAGGATTTTCGTATAAAATACCGGAGGAAAGAGCCATGAAAAAAGACATAGTGTTTTTCATACTTTTCGTGCTTTTGACCCTTTTGTGCGGCTGTCAGGACCCTGTGGCGAACGACCTTTTCGTGTCGGACTCTTCCGTTTCAGGCTCCCAGAGTTACGAAAGGAATGAAATGATCTATCAATTCAATAGGCCCTTCATCAAAGGGGAGAATTATTTTCAGATTGAACCTCTCACTCTCCCTTCCGAACTCAACTCCATGAAATCTGCTGTGTCGGCTGTACTGTCAGAAACACAACTTTTGATGCTTCTGTATGAGGAGGATCCTGTACCGGTTATCAGGGAGGCAGGGATTTATGATCTGGTGAGCGGAGAATACCGAACCTCTTTTACTCTGGACGAAGGCAGGACGATTTCCATTGAGTGCACAACAGATAGTCTCATCCTTTATAAGGAGACGGACATTGCTTCCAATACAGTTTCTCTGAATTGTTATGATTGGAACACAGGCAAAAGAAATCAGATTTATCAATTCTCGCCGGAATATGCCCATACCTCTGCTTTTTACAATGATATTGTCAGTGGTGATGGAAAGGTTTACTTTGATGATGTTGTAACCGAAGAAGAAAAAGTGGTCGGAGTAAATCTTCTGGAATACGATTTCGCGACCAAAGAGGTCAGACTGTATCGGGAAAATGCCCAGAATCCTCTATGGATCGATTCCAGACTGGCATATATCTGCAAGGACGAAAATACAGATCAGCATTTTGTAGAAGTTTCCGGGCATGAGGATAGAATTTATCTGGACGAGAATATCAGCTTGCTTACTTCGACAGGAAATGAGTTGTATTCCATCAATTACGAATCCAATGATCCGAAAACAAATCGCACCATTTGGAGCATTAGAAGTTTGTCAGCAGATGAAGAATTGCTCTTATCCTCCAATGCTATAGACCAATTGGCTGCCAACTGTTCTGTGGTAACATGGAGAAACTTTACTCCTGAAAAGCCTGTGATTTATTTAAGAGAACAGGATTGTTTCACTGTGCTTCTGGAAGATGAACTTGCATATAATACCTATCTTCTGGGAGCTGAATGGGGTGTTTTGATATGCAGCCATGACAACTCTCCCACGGCCTACTATATATTCTCCCTAACCTAAAGCAGCAGCGGCTTGGCCAGTCCAGAGGGGTGTTCTTTCTTTTGGTGGAGCAGTTTCAGATGGAAGCCGGTTGCTGCGGCCTGACGCTCCTCACTGGGGGACAGATTACACTTTGGTGCTTCATCCTGCTTACGGGGAACGCCAGAGAACTGCACCCCACAGGGGCGGTTCCCCCACAAACGCTCCCTCCCTTTTTTTGCGGAAATGCTGCAGCTGCCGATCTAAATGACCACCCTTCCCATCAGACTGAGTCTGGACGCGCATCGCGTTTCAGGCTCTTTCTTTTTATTCGAATGAGCGGCTCGCGTCCCAGCCGCTCCAAACTGACCGGGTTAGCCAAAAAATCCCGAATGCATCTGCATTCGGGATTTTTTCGTTTCATTTTTCACTTTTCGTCCTTTATCTGCACTCCCCCTGTGTTCAGCCACTCCACCAGAACGACTGTGAGAATCCGACCGTCCACATCCAGGCTGCAGCTATGGCAGCAGAGAAAGTAAGTCCTGTCGAAAAGAGAAGGCCATCATTACTGGAATATTCATTATCCTAAAGGAATCAGGGTAATTTTGGAAATCATATCAATAGAGTTTGGTAACTTACTTTGATAAAATTAGTTTCAGGAGGAGGTATCATGATGAAAGTAACCATAAATAAGGAAAACATTTCCTCTTTGCTCTTTCTGGTATGCGCACTTACATTTCTATCCATCTATGGAGGCATGATGGCATTCTCTCCTTATGAGCCTTTCTCCATAGGAATGATCATTATCATCGCCAGTGCCATTATTGGATTTTTGATTACATGCGCCCTGTCCGCTTATGGCTGCCCTGAACGGAAGCCCTTTTATATCGGATTCTTTTTCGGTCTTGTACCGGCCCATGTCATTTCACTGATTATAGGCGCTGCCATACTGGGTTTCCTGCTGGGGAATACAGATTTTTTCTCCTATATACCAGTATGGGGCGTCTGCATTTTTCTCGGTTCCGCTTTTTGGGGCCTTGCGGCTGTTCCCATCTGCGCTGTCTTCCGCCGGATATTTGCACAGCGGTGAAAAGGGGTTCCTCAAGGGCATCGACTACAGCTATGAATACGAGAGATACACCGCTTTCCGGGCCGAGGAGCTGTAAAATCTCAGGACGCTTTTTCACCCGCCAGCCACTCCACCAAAGCGGATTTGAGAATCCGGTAGCCCCGGCCTGCCCGGACAGCCGGAAGCGCTCCAGGCTCTTTTTGTTTGCAAGAGTTTGGCTGTATAGCCAGACAGTCCAATCGGTTTGCCCCTGCCAGATCGAAAAGCCGTTCCAGGCAGGGCCCTTGAAGTCCGCATGCGCTCCTGCTAAAATTTAAGTAGAGAAGCAGAACACCTCACCAATCAAATCCAGAATCATGACGGAGGGTCAGCTATGCGTTTCAAGAATCAGGAACTCCTTACATCCGCAATCCTCTATCTGTTTCCCTGGACCGGCAGCCTGTTCGGCGGCTGGTATCTGGCCGAAGGCATCCTGCCGTCCCATCGCTATGAAATCCCCGCTGCCGTCCTCACCCTTCTCTGGGCCTATGGGGCTTATCCGCTCTACTGCCGCATCGCCGCCCGGAATGGCCTTGACCCGGTGCGCATGACCGCCTTTTATATCTGCCCGGGCGTCCTCGGCGTGATGATGGCCTCAGTCTGGCTGTTCGCCCGACTGCCTTTCCTGAACGCTCTCTTTTCTGTCCTGCCGCCGTTCCTTTCCCTGATCTTCTGCATCACTCTCGGCAGTCTTTGCTGGTTTGCCCCAGTGGCCCTGTTCGTCAGCCGCCGGACCGCGTCCCCAAAGGACTGACCTCCCTTTCTGAGAACACCTCTGCCTCCTTGTCTGCCGCCATATTCCTACAAAATAAAAAGGCCGCTGGTCAGCGGTCTTTTTCTCACTTTATCTTTTTTCGCTCCACACCCACAGAGTTTCGCCCCAATCCACACTGTCCGGCGAGTCAAAACCGCACGCCACCGTGTACCCAGGCTCCGGCGTGATGGTCAGCCGGGCGCCGCCCTCGCTGTGAAGGGGTTCTTCGGTCACAGAGGCAATCCCCTCCGCCCCGGCACAGGCCGCAAGGAACTCCGCCGGCAGTCCCGGCTTCACCTTCGGCAGCAGGATCTCCCCCGGCTCCCCAGGCTGGAAAACCTCCGGCAGCACCACTTCAGTACTTCTGGGGTATCCCTCCCAGCCGGTGGTCCCGGTCACCGCAAAGCGGAGGGCAATCCTCCCATCGGTCACCTCACAGTCCCCGAAGCGGTGCCAGTACTCCACCGAATCCCCCACCATGCCGTACCGCCCCGGGGCACAGAGACTGTTTTCGGCGGTGACTTCCCCCGCAGTCAGGGAGTAATCCACGCTGTCCGCAAGGGTGCGGGTATAGTACTCACTTCCGTCAAAGACAATTCCGTCGGTAAAGAAAATCCGCACCACTGCCGGGTCGGCAGTTTCCTGAATCTCCCGAATGCTGAGCCGCTGCCAGCAGCCCAGATCCACCAGTGAAAACTCCCCGGCTTTCTGGTCCTCCGCCAGGATCACCGACCCGATCTGATGGGGGCCGTACCAGTGATTGGCCCAGTACAGGACTGTATCCCCCAGTCTGCAGCAGCTGTACCCGTCCGCAAAGACCGGGCCATTCAGGAGATCCTGTCCGTCCAGCTCCTGCAGAGCGCTGTCCAGCTGTCCGGCGGTGGAGGAAAAATCCCCCGCCGGCTCTCCCACGCACCCGGCGCAGATCAGCACCGCCGCCAGAATCACCAGGCCCAGCCGCATATTCCGCATCATCGTCCCCGCCCCCATTCTCTGGCTCCAGTATAGCAGAAACCCTCCCCATAAAAAAGACCGTCCCCCGGGAAGTTCCGGAGGACGGTCCGCGGAAGAGAGGATTTATGGAAAAAGCCAGCTGTGAATCACAGCCTGTACTTTCCGGCGAACGATCAGCGCCATGACAAAGGCCACAGCGGAAATGGCACAGACAGCCCGCCGAAAATGTCCCCGGCAGGCTGTTTTTGTCTGCGCACTCCAGGGAGGGTGCTGTCCCCTGCCCGGGAGAATCCCTCCGCGCCCTCCCTCTCCCGCCAGCTTTCTTGACAGGGGTTGGGCGGGAATCCTATAATGAAGGCATCCGGAGCTTTGCCATGGGGGATTCTGTGCGCCCGAAACGGGCAGAAAGCGCATCTGCGTCCCCAGGAGAAAGGAGCTGCTATGATGAAACATCGGATTTCCGCATTTCTACTGGCTGTCCTGCTGGCTGTGACTGCCGCGGGCTGTTCCGCCCAGGAGCCGGAGGATTCCGCCGGACTGCCGGAGAGCAGTGCCGGAACCGCCGTGCGTTCCGAAGCCTTCTATCCCGCCGAAGCCGGGTACACCGACTTTGACGGCTCGCTGGTCCAGGGCTGGTCGGGCTGGAACGCTGACGGCACCTTCACCTTCCAGAACCACAATACCCTCACCACCCTGAGCCGGGAGAATCAGGTGCTGGAGACCATCACCCTGCCGGAGGAGGCTCTCCCGGGCAGCGAATACTCCCTGGACCGGAGCGACGACTATATTCTGACTCTCAGCAATCCCGCCAGCATGAATGAACCCTTTGGCGTTGTCTATTATACCGATAGCGGAACGGTCTGCCTTGCCAACCTCACTCTTTTTGACCGGCAGGGGAATCCGGTCCGGCAATACCCCCGCAGCCAGGTCTATGCCTATGACGAAAACGATCAGAAGATCTGTCTGCTGCCCTGTCCTGAAGGAGAGGAGGTTGCCGAGGTCTATGGGCTCGGCGGCGCAATGCCCATCTACTGGCTGGACGGACATACCGCCATTTTCGATTGTCATTCCTTCATTATCTTCTATGACTTTGCAGCCGATTCCGGGCAGGTCCTGGACGATATGAATGAAATCGCCGCCCAGTTCGGCAGATTCAGCACCTACTGCGGAAGCCAGATGGGCGGTGTTGTGGGCGGTACCTATTACTATCTCACCCAGCGGGGGACCGATCCCATCTCCGGGTATACCCTCTGGGCAGCGGATGCCGATGGCGCCCGGGAACTGCTGGACGGACAGCGGTTCTGGCACCTGTTTGCGGCGAAGGACGGCCTGGTGCTGGTGGACGACATCAACCCCGCCGACCCGGAATCGGACAGCCGGGTCTGGTATCTCCCCACCGGCAGTACCCAGCCCACCCTGGTCTGGAGCGGCGATTTCTCCCTGTACATTACAGAAGCGGATCAGATCGCCTTCATCAGCTGGGCCTGGTCGCTGGACAGCAGTGTCCTTTACAGCTATGACCCTGTCACCGGCACTCTCTCCTCCCGGGATCTGGGGGAGTGCGTCCAGATAAACAGCCTCTTTACCCTGGTGCGGGACGGTTCCCTGCGGTACTACTACTCGCAGTACAAGGACGAGGAACGCACCAGCTGGGTCTATGATACCGCGACAGATACCACCACGCCCCTCACCCGCTTTGACGGGGGTCTGTATGTCTCATGGCTCAGCCCGGACGGGCGGTACTGGGCCGAACAGGACCCATCCACAGATGATCCCCGGCTGCGGGTGAGCCGCTGGGAATACTGAGCCAAAAATCCACCCCCTGCGCAAAAAGGCCCTCCGGCTTCTGCCGGAGGGCTGTTTTTTTCTGCTATTCCCGTTCGCCGGCTTCCCGGCGTTCGCTGAGCTGTTCCAGGGTCTCCGGGTCCAGAATCCGGATATGGCCCCTGCGGATGCGGATCAGCCCCTGGGCCTGCAGACGGGCACACACCCGGGTCACCTGTACCCGGGAGGCATTGATGGCACTGGCAATCTGCTGCTGGGAACAGTCCACCTCCGGCACTTCCTTGCCCTGGGTATAGAGCAGCAGAAAGTGAATCAGCCGGGTGGTCACGTCCCGGATGGTCTGTTCCCGGGCATCGTAGCACATCAGCCGCAGCACATTCCCCACATAGACCAGCAGATCCTGCCACAGTCCCGGAGCTTCCTCCGCCAGCCGGGCAATCTCCTCCATAGTCACCGGAATGGCCCGCACCGGAGCGGCAGCCCGGGCTGTGATCACCGCCTCCTGACTGCCCATGCCGCTCAGACTGTCCAGATTGAACAGGGTGTTCACCTCATGGATGCCGATAAGCCGCACATACCCATACCGATTGGCTGTGTAGATCTCCACCGATCCCTCCACCAGGAAGTACAGGGTCCCCACCGGCAGTCCCACCATATTGAAGATGTGTCCGCTGGGATATTCCCGTACCGGCAGCCGGGCAAGGAACAGTTCCCGGTACTGCAGCAGGGAATCCCGCAGAATAAACTGGATAGAATTTTCCGCTGATCTGTCCATGACGGTCCTCCTTTGGCACTTTTCTGATTTTCATTATAAAACTTTCCCGTGGGTATCACAAGATACAGATTGACGAAAATTTAACAGATATACTGAAGACAGTGACGGGCCCAGGATAAAAAACGCAGTCCACCGCAGCCGGCCGGGGCGGTGAAGCAAAGGCCCGGAAAATCCAAAGGAAACTCAGTCAGTAAGGAGGAATCCCTTTATGTCCAAGCTCTTTCCCCATCTGTTCACACCGGGAAAAATCGGCAGTCTGACCCTCAAGAACCGTATCATGAAGGCACCGCAGTCGTCCGGCATGAGCAATATGGACGGTACTGTCAGCGAACGTCTGGTACGGTATTACCGGCAGCAGGCCGCAGGCGGCGCCGGCATGATCATTGTAGAATACGCCTATGTGGATGACATCGGTGCCAAGTCGGCGCACTGCCATCTGGGTATTTCCAATAACGAACATATCCCCGGTCTGGCCTGGCTGGCAGAAAATATCCGGGAACAGGGTGCGGTGCCCGCTATCCAGATCGAACACTGCGGACGCCAGAAGTTCCTGGGTACCCAGCCCATCTGTGCTCCGTCGGCAATTCCGTGGCCCAAGCTGTGGGATCAGTACGGTGTCCAGGCTGTGCCCCATGTCCTCACCATTGAGGAGATCCAGGACATTGTCCATGCCTTTGGCGATGCCGCTCTCCGGGCCAAGCAGGCCGGTTTTGAACTGGTGGAGATCCATGGTGCCCATGGCTATCTGCTCACCAACTTCTTCTCTCCCACCACCAACCACCGCACCGATCTCTATGGCGGCAGCCTGGAGAACCGCATGCGCATCTATGTGGAAATCGTCCGTGATGTCCGCAAGAAGGTCGGCCCCGACTTCCCGGTGACCATCCGTCTGAGCGGCACCGACTATGAGCCGGATGGCTTCCCCATTGAAGATACCATCGAACTTGCCAAGGTACTGGAAAAGGAGGGCATTGACGCCTTCCATATCTCCGGCGGCGACCATCACACCATGATCCATCAGGTATCCCCCATGGCTATTGATGTCTGCCACAATGTCTGGGCAGCCGAAGCCATCAAGAAGGTGGTCCATGTACCGGTTATCGCATCGGGTTCCATCACTCTGCCGGAATATGCCGAAGAGATCATCGCCTCGGGCAAGGGTGACTTTGTGGGTCTGGGCCGTCCGCTGTGGGCTGACCCCGAATGGCCTCTCAAGGCTATGGAGGACCGTCCTGAGGATATCCGTCCCTGCATCCGCTGCAATGAGGGCTGTCTGGAACGCACCTTCTTCAACTTCAAGGCCATCACCTGCGCTGTGAATCCCACCATCAGCCGGGAAGGCGAACTGGATCTGAAGCCCGCTGCCAAGCCCAGAAAGATCGCCGTAGTCGGCGGCGGCCCTGCGGGTATGGAAGCCGCCCGGGTCTGCAAGCTGCGCGGACATGAAGTCACCCTCTTTGAGGAAAAGGAACTGGGCGGCCTGCTGCATGAGGCATCGGTGCCCGAATTCAAGTCGGATATCCGTCCTCTGTGCAAGTACCTCATCACCCAGATTGAAAAGCTGGGCATTCCGGTGGAACACAAGAAGGCCACTGCCGCTGATCTGGCTGGCTATGACGCTGTGATCTGTGCCACCGGCAGCCGTCCGATCCTGCCCGGTGTTCCCGGCATCGACAAGCCCGGTGTCATGGACGCCCTGGAAGTGCTGAACGGCGCCCGCAAGCCGGAAGGCAGAATCGCTGTCATCGGCGGCGGTCTGGTCGGTACCGAAACTGCCCTGCACCTGGCGGAACAGGGTATGCACACCACCCTGGTGGAGATGCTCCCGAAGATCATGAACGGTGTAGCTGCCACCGACCAGCTGGCCTACTCCGAACGCATTGCCAAGGCGGATATGGAAGTCTGCACCGGCACCCGTCTGGTATCCATCGGCGACGGCGAGATTACTGTATCCGACCACACCGGTACCCATACCATTCCGGCGGACAGTGTCATCATTGCCATCGGTCTGAAGGCACAGGACAGCCTCTATGGAGAACTGTGCGCCCAGGGCAAGGAAGCCTATCTGGTGGGCGATGCTGTTCACCCGGGCAAGATCTTTGATGCCTTCCACACTGCCTATCGTGTAGCCTGGAAGATCTGAGTTGTCATATCCTCTCTTTCTCTTTCCCGGTGGAAGCGGTGCTTCTTCCCTCTTCTGCCGGACATACAAAAAAACGGAGCCAGCCGGCTCCGTTTTTTCATTTCCTCCGGGCATCAAAAAAGAGCGAAGCCGGCTGGCTCCGCTCTTTATTCTTTATGGGGCAGGGATTTACTTCATCTCAATGAGCTCATATTCCCGGCTGCCGATGCCGATCTTCTCCGCATGGGCCAGACAGGTCTTGTACTCCGATTCGGGAGTGGAGTTCTCAAAGTGATCGTGATGATCGCAGAAGCCCTCCTTATGCATGTTGTCATAGAGCTGGCTGCCCGGCAGCGGCTGCTGACGTAGGCAGGCATCCACGCAGGCCTGATCCAGAGCCAGCGGGTCGAAGGAGCAGAACATACCGATATCCGGCAGGATGGGGGCGTCATTCTCCGGATGGCAGTCGCAGTTCGGGGAGATGTCCATCACCAGCGAGATATGGAAGCCCGGGCGTCCGTCGATGACTGCCTTGGTATACTCTGCCATACGGCAGTTGAGTTCCTTGGTGGCAGCGTCATTGGCAAAGGCAATGGCATCGAAGTTGCAGGCGCCGACACAGCGTCCGCAGCCCACACAGTTCTCGGTGACAACCTGCATTTTGCGGGTGGCCTCATCAAAGTGCAGACCATTGTTGGCGCACTCATGCAGGCAGCGCTTGCAGCCGCGGCAGGCATCGGCATTGATTACCGGCTTGCCGTTGGAATGCTGTTCCTTCTTACCGGCACGGCTTCCGCAGCCCATACCGATATTCTTGATGGCGCCGCCGAAACCGGTCATCTCATGGCCCTTGAAGTGGCTCAGGCTGATGAAGATGTCAGCGTCCATCACAGCACGGCCGATCTTGGCAGCCTTGACATATTCGCCGCCTTCCACCGGAACTTCCACATCATCAGTACCCTTGAGGCCGTCGCCGATGAGAATCGGACAGCCCACAGTCATGGGAGTAAAACCATTTTCCCAGGCACAGTAGAGATGTTCCAGCGCGTTTTTCCGGCTGCCGGGATAGAGGGTATTGCAGTCGGTAAGGAAGGGCTTGCCGCCCAGGGACTTGACTACATCTGCCACCGCACGGGCATAGTTGGGACGCAGGAAGCCCAGATTGCCCAGCTCACCGAAGTGCATCTTGATGGCGACAAACTTGCCTTCCATATCGATCTGATCGATACCGGCAGTGCGGATCAGACGCTGGAGCTTGAGCGGGAGACCTTCTCCGAGCTTGGCCCGGAAGTCGGTATAATAAACCTTGGATTTTTCCATTGTGATCCTCCTTTTACAGGAACAGAACAGTATTGAGTACAGGAAATAGTATAGCATAAATTTTGCCAGATCTCAAATTCTTCCCATTCGACAAACGGGGTTTTCCCATGGTACAATAGAGCCGGAAAAACCCCTCCCGACCGCCCATTCTGAAAGGAGCAGACCCCCATGCGGATTCTCATCTCCCCCGCCAAACAGATGATCCCCGACCCGGATACCCTTGCGCCGGTTTCCCAGCCCCGGTTTTTACCGGAGGCCCGGCTCCTGCTGGAAACCCTCCGGCAGAAATCTGACCGGGAACTGCAGTCCCTCTGGAAGACCAATGATTCCCTCACCGCCGAGAATATCCAGCGGGTGCGCACCATGGATCTCACCCGGAACCTGGCTCCGGCGCTGTTCTGTTACCATGGCATCCAGTATCAGTATCTGGGGCCATCGGCACTGGAGGACGCTCCCCTTGCCTGGCTCAGCGAACATCTGCGCATCGGTTCAGGCTTCTATGGACTGCTCCGGCCTCTGGATGGGATTGTGCCCTACCGGCTGGAGATGCAGGCCCGGCTCCGGGTGGAGGACAGCCGGGATCTCTATGCCTTTTGGGGGGACCGCTTGGCCCGGGCACTGGCAGAGGAAACCGATACGGTGCTGGACCTTGCCTCCCGGGAGTACAGCCGGGCGATCCTCGATCCTCTGCCCGCTTCGGTGCGTGTGATCCGGTGTGTTTTCCTCAGCCGGAAGCCGGATGGCACCCTGGCGGAAAAAGCCACCCTCTGCAAGATGGCCCGGGGACGGATGGCACGGTTCCTGGCAGAGGCGGGACAGGCGGACCCGGACACCCTCCGGGCCTTTGACGGCATACACTGGGAATATGCGCCTGATCTCTCGGAACCGGACCGGCTGGTCTACCTGGAAAAGCCCTCCCGCCCCGGCACACGCCCCGCCTTTGAATGGTAGCCCCCCTTGCGGGGAGCAGTTCCCTGGTGATCCCCGGAACTGAGGGGGTATGCAATCGTTTTTACACCCCATCATGGCTTTGGGTCTGTACTGGGCCGGTTCATGCCCCAGAGTTCACAAAAAGCGGCAGACCGCAAGGCATCTGCCGCTTTTCGCTTTCTATCAGAACCACTCCGCGGGCACAAATCCCGGGCATCATTTCTCACTGTGCGCGCGAACTGCGTCCAGGCTCAGCCTGGGCCCTGCGGGCGACGATTCCCTGGCGATCCCCGGAACGGAGGGGGTATGCCTTGGTTTTTCACCCTTGCACAGCTTCGGGTGATAAAAGTGAAGAGTGAATAGAGAATAGTGAAGAGTTTCGGTGTGCCTGCGGCACGGATTTGAAATATCCTCTTCGAAGCGGCGCCTCTCTACGCAAAAAGCGGCAGGAAATCCTGCCGCTTTTCTGTTCTGATGTTGCGCCCACTGGAATGATCTGGTAGAATACAGACAGGCGTTGCCATACGGTTGGCGGTTTTCCCCCTTTTGATTCCTGAAGGGGTGATGCTTTTTGCCCCTTCTTTCTTGGGAGGGGGTGATGCTGTGGAATACATAACCTTAATCCTGATTATCGTTCTGTATACCATTATTGCAATAAAAAAGTAACCGCCCAATCTCCCCAGATCACGGTTACTTTTTCATAAAAACCTAAGGGGATAACCGTCACCGGCAACGCCCTTCTTTATATTTATTATACACCCCTGAGCAGATTTATGTCAATCGCTGGAACATCTCCATAAAGTAAAAGCGGCGGTATAAAACCGCCGCTTTTTATTGTTATTCTCCGGAATTGCCGCCCAGTACAATTTCCCCGTGTTCCTTTTCATAGGCCTGAATCGCATCACGAATCAAAATCAGCACCTGACTGTTGGCGCTGCGTCCTTCATAATCCGCCAGAACATGGAGTTTATCCAGCATTGTTTCATCAATTCGTATGGAAAAGCTCTTTGTAGCCATAATAAACCTCAAATGCAGTTATTTTGCATTCATTTTATATCTATTATGTGCTATAATAGGGAAAATAGATACATAATGCGTTCAAAATATGTTTATGAGGTTTGTAATGAAAGTGGCAGTTGTAGGGTCAAGAGGACTGCATGTGGAAGATCTGGGGCGTTATCTGCCTGCGGATACCACCGAGATTGTTTCCGGCGGAGCCGTCGGAGTGGATACCTCTGCCCGGGAATATGCACTGGCGCACGGACTTTTGCTTACCGAGTTCCGCCCGGACTATTCCCGTTACGGACGCAGTGCGCCCTTGCGCCGCAACCGTCAGATTGTAGATTATGCCGACCTGGTACTCCTTTTCTGGGACGGTTCTTCCCATGGCACCCGTCATGTGCTGAACCTCTGCCGCTCCCTCTCCAAACCGCATCGGTTGTTTTCCCCTGCGAAGCTGGGGCAAGTGAAGAGTGAATAGAGAATAGTTTCGGTGTGCCTGCGGCACGGATTTGAAAATTTCTCACCGAAGCGGCGCCTCTCTACGCAAAAAGCGGCAGGAAATCCTGCCGCTTTTGGTTTATGGAAATGCTCCGCCCATTGACATAAATCCATTCCGGAGTGTATAATGGATATAAAGAAGGGCGTTGCCGGTGACGGTTATCCCCTGCTGTTTACGGAAAAAGTAACCGTTATCTTGCAGGATGGGCGGTTACTTTTTTATTTCTACAATGGTGTATAACACAATG